>Ga0066187_1000042_pt1 | contig 65732 bp, 62 predicted proteins | sample WorMetexBAHAMAS1_FD_58706 | JGI IMG/M metagenome (GOLD analysis project Ga0066187, IMG submission 58706) | Marine gutless worms symbiont microbial communities from Max Planck institute for Marine Microbiology, Germany - Inanidrilus exumae... | ecosystem: Host-associated > Annelida > Digestive...
TGTATTTTCGGGTTGTTATGGACTGGCTTGAATGACTTATCGACCCCCTGAATAGGTACGAATTTTGTATGGCCATATTGAATGAGGAAAGTAATCTAAGTAAAATTAGATGGCACAGAATTATTAAGAATACAATACTGATAAAAGGTCTGAAAATACGGATACGATTTACGTATGAATACTTGTAAGCCATTGATTTATAGAGGCTCAAAGAATCGGCATTTGTACGTATTTTGTTCGAATATTGTGGAGGGTTTCTGATTAATTGAAATATTTTCAAAGATTCGGAGATTTCTTTTCGTGCTTCTTCAGTAGATCCTTAATGGCTTCCTCCATGAGGGTGGCAATGGGGAGTTCAGCATCAACGGCAAGGTGTTTAAGCGCTTTGAGAATATCGGGATCAATTCTGGTTGCGAACATCTTTTTGTCAGCCATAACTATTTCATAGCAAATATATTTAGAGCGCACAACAAAATGTTTGACATAGAATATAATTGAATGTTTACATTCATTTTATCTAATTAATTAGAATATTATCAATTTCAGTGCACCGATGACAATTAAATCAGCAAATATAGCCCTTGAAGTTACCCGTATTGGCAACACTGCGGGAGTTACCGGGGACGGCTTCAGGGGCTTTTATCTTTAGAAGAAGGAAGGCAGGTGGGGTTGTAAACGAGTCCAAGAGATGAGCAAGCATCCCCGGACTCTGATCACAATGCATACCCATTAGAGAGTACGCACCTTGATTGTCCATAAAATAATAACCGGTAGCAAATTGTCACCATATAAAAACCATTACCAAGATGGAGAGCATCCAACAGGAAAACAGAAGCAACTAACCAATAAAGGAGGTGCAACCATGAGACAGGAAGAAACAACCGACCTTGAAGGTTTTGGGCTATGGGTTCTGAAGCCTCTTGCCCGTATTGCTGAGGGTATAGACAACGAGGCATCACGGATAGCGGATGGTGACGACCCAAAGGGAGCAGGGGAAAATATTGTATTGCTCTCCCACTACCTTAGGAACCGATTGCTGGATGCGAAAGATTGGCTTGACGATTACCACGTGAGGCACAGGAGATAAAAACTACCCATGATAGGCAACCGGTGCCGACAAGCCGGGTTCCCTGCCCGGCTTCATGGGTAAACTCAGGGAGAGAGCGAGGGTCTTTCAAATGGCATGTGTAAAGAAACATAAATACAAGAATGGATTCCGTTATGTTCTGGACTTTTACGACAACGACAGCAAACGGCAGCGGATCACTCTGAAGGAAGGGACCTCCAAGAAAGCGGCCCGTGACAAGCTGCGGGAAATTGAGGACCAGCTATCCAGAGGTCTTTACATGCCTGAAAGGGATATTCCCACCTTCAACAACGTGGCAAAGGATTGGCTTGAATACAAAAAGCCGAATCTCAGAGCGTCAACTTGGTCCGTCTACGAAGCACATACCCGGAACCATTTCAATGAATTGGAGAGCGTCAAGGTCAACAGGATTAACACGGCCACCGTTGAAAAGTTCATTATTGACCGCCAAAAGGCAGGAATGCACATTCTGACCCTGCGGAAAATCCTTGTCACCTTGAATCAAATCATGGCCTATGCAGTGCGTCACCGTTACATCGATCACAACCCCGCAAGGGATGCAGAGCGACCAAAGGGACAGGGACAAATTGAGGAAAAACCGATCAGGATCTTGAACCCTACTGGAATCAACAGCCTGTTGGATGCCGTAAAGGATCAAAAATATCGGACCTTGTTCATGCTGGCAATCATGAGCGGGGCACGACAGGGGGAGCTATTAGGACTCAAATGGTCTGACATGGATTGGGAAAACAGCCAGGTTCACATACAACGGACCTTCAACAATCAGGCATGGTACCAGCCGAAGACGAAAACCTCAGACCGTCGTATTGATCTTGGACCGGCCATGATAAAGGCGCTCAAGAAATGGAAATTGGCATGTCTCCCCTCCAAACTAGATTTGATGTTTCCCAATGAGGCAGGTCAACCACTAAACCATAACAACATGGTCAGTCGATTCTTTGAACCTGCATTGGAGAAAGCAGAGATTGAGCGGATCAGATTTCATGATATGCGGCACACCTATGCGAGTCTTTTGATCGAGCAAAGGGAGAACGTCAAATACATCCAAAAACAGCTTGGGCATTCAAGCCCGACAGTGACATTGAACGTGTATGCTCACCTGATGAAACCGGTAAATCAGGAGGCTGCTTGCAGGCTGGAAAACACCATTTTTGAGAGCACCGGGCACAAAATGGGCACAAATGGATGATATTTTGAAACCTTCATCCTTCTAAGGTCCTATCAAACAATGATTCACACGGTGGCACCTTCACAAACTACCATAAAAAAAGGGCTCACAGCTTTATATTGCTGTAAACCCTTTATATCACTGGTGGGCGATACTGGGATTGAACCAGTGACTTCTACCGTGTGAAGGTAGCACTCTCCCGCTGAGTTAATCGCCCATTTGAGCAGTTTATGAGTGGCTCCGGGAAATCCTTTTGAACACGCCATTTGGCTGGAACCATTTCCGAAGGTATAGAGGGTCGCCGTTTCTGCGTCAAGCTTTTTTTCCCTCAACCTCGTCAGGATCCGGGCTTGGGTCGCCGGGTTCGCTGATATCCTGTGTCGTGTCGCCTGTGTCGGGATCTGAAGCGGGTTCAGCGCCTGGAGGGCCGGCGGTGGATTCCTCCGCTGGTCCGCCATCTGATGCCGGTTCTGGACCCCCGGAATCGGCGGTTGTGTCTTCTTCTGCTGCTTCCGTTCCATCGGGCATCGTGCTTCCGGCGTCCTCATCCAGCGGCAGGAGCGCTTCCAGTTCCGGAAGTGTTTCGCTCATCTCCTCGATCTCCTTGGGGGAGGGAAGATCTTTTAGGTCCTTCAAGTCGAACACTTCCAGGAACATTTTTGTAGTGGCATAGATCAGCGGTCGTCCGGGGATCTCCTTGCGGCCCAGAATCCGGACCAGCTTTCTTTCAAGCAGGGTTCGGAGGATGCCGCCGCAGTCCACCCCGCGAATATGCTCGATGTCGCTGCGGATCACCGGCTGTTTGTAGGCGACGATGGCGAGGGTTTCAAGGGCCGGTTTGCTGAGCCGCGGTGCATTGGGCCGGATCATCCGCCGGATGAATTTGTTGTAGTCGGAACGGGTGCGGAACTGGTATCCACCGGCTACCTCGCTGAGATAAAATCCGCCCCCCCGAATAAAATACTCCTCGTGCAAGGTCCGCAACGCATCCCGGATATCACCGGCTTCCGCATCCGGGAGTGCTTTTTTGATCCGGTCCACGGTCAACGGCTCGTTGGCAACAAACAGCAGGCTTTCGATGATATTTTTCAGATCTTCCATCATTGATAGAAAAGGCGTATGATGCCGGTCTGGACATGCTGGGTGATCCGGACCAGGCAGAGTTTGACCATTTCGAGTAGCGCCAGGAACGTCACGATTATTTCACTTCTGTCCGCCGTCGACGAAAAGAGCTCATCGAATGCCAAGGACCCCTTCTCTTCGAGAATATCCACTATTTCCGTTATTCTATCTTTTACGGAGATGGTGTCCGCTTCAAACTCCACCTTCTCTTCCGGTGACACATTGGCGAGGATCCGCTGAAACGCATCGATCAGCTCAAATAGCCCCACTTTTATGATCTCATCTTCACCCTCTTTTAGATAGTCATCCGTATCGGACTGGCGGGAGAAGGTTTCGTGGCCCAAAAGATCCCGTTCTGAGAGCAGTTCGGCTGCCGACTTCATCTGTAGGTATTCCAGCAGCGGACCCGTAATGGCGGCCCGAGGGTCATCTTCTTCGCCTTCGGCATCTCCTTCGTGCACCGGGAGTAGCATTTTGGATTTGATCTGGGTCAGGGTAGCGGCCATGATCAGAAAATCACCGGCCAGATCCACATTCATCGCTTTCATCCAATCCATGTACGCCAGGTATTGGTCGGTAACAAGAGCGATGGGAATATCGTAGATATCCACTTCGTTTTTTCGAATCAGATGGATCAACAGATCCATGGGTCCTTCAAACACGCCTTCCAGCCGGACTTTATACAACCGGTCCGATAGGTTTTCCGACGGTTTGAAGCTGCTATCCCGGGGGGCCTGATTCAATGCTTCTTCTTTCTCCTGTAGTTGCATACATCTAAGACTTTAATGCGCCGTGATTACAAGGAAATCTTATGCCGAACTGAGCTGATCCTGGTTTCTTGGATTCTGGATGCTGGAATTTTTCGATGCCACCATTAGAGGGTTCCATATTATCCAGTATCCAGCATCGAGCCGCCAGTATCTGTTCATTAGCAGCAACATGCTGAAGTAATGCTATATGAGTGGAGAGAACTCATTTATGCAATGTATAGATTTCCCATCTATATTTTCATCAATTCGTGCACCGACGACATGGTTTCCTGCGCAACCTTCCGCGCCCGGTTGCAGCCATCGGTGATAATCTCCTCCACGAGATCAGGTCGGGCTTCATAAAACGCCCGTTTTTCCCGAATCGGTTCGAGATAGCCTATCAGGTTCTCCGCCATCATTTTCTTGCATTCCACACATCCGATCTCTGCTACCCGGCATTCCCGGTTGACTCTTTCGATCATGTCCGCGCCGCTGTAAAGCTTATGAAAATCGAATACATTGCAGATGTCCGGATTTCCCGGATCCTTTCTTCGTTTCCGATTTTCATCGGTGATCATCCGGGAAGTCTTGGCCAGGATCTCTTTGGGACTGTCCGCCATGAAAATAGCGTTGTCGTAGCTTTTGCTCATCTTCCGCCGGTCAACACCCAGGATTTTCGGTGTTTCCGTCAGGATCGCTTCGGGTTCCGGGAAGAGATTCCCATACAGGTGGTTGAACCGGCGTGCAATTTCCCGGGTGATCTCGACGTGGGGCACTTGATCCACCCCCACCGGGACCCCATCCGCCCGGTAGATGATAATGTCCGCGGCCTGGAGCACCGGATACCCCAAAAACCCAAAAGTGGACAGATCCTTGTTGCTGAGTTGAATGATCTGATCCTTGTAGGTCGGGTTCCGCTCCAGCCATGGCACCGGTGTGATCATGGACAGCAGCAAAAACAGTTCGGCATGCTCCTTGACCCTGGACTGGATGAAAAAGGTGCTTTTTTCCGGATCCAGCCCCGCGCTCATCCAGTCGATCAGCAGGTCTCGAATATATCCTGAAATATTACCGGTATTTTCATAATCACTCGTCAGGGCATGCCAATCCGCCACAAAATAGAAACAATCGTATTCGTCCTGCATTCCGATCCAGTTGGCCAGCGCCCCGTGAAGGTTCCCCAGATGAAGGAGACCGGTGGGCCTCATCCCGCTGAGCACTCGTTTTTTTTCCGTCATATTATTTTCTCCATATCAGATAGTGCCCATCCATAAATGGTCTATTTCCGCGATATCGGCGTCGAATGCCATGATTTAAATCCTCAAAATAGAAGGCTATTCCTCCGGGTAAAATCTGACATCCTCCTTGATCTCACAAAAAAATCCCTATTTCTGGGCGGACACAAAAAGTGGCAGCGGCACTGTCGCGGACACACCGGAACTATCCCAGATAGGCATTGACAAAAGCCTGCTCCTCTTTTTTCGTTTTCAACTGGCCGTTCAATTTGGCGTCCAGCACCGCCTCCAGTATCTCTTTGTAGATCGGTCCGGGTTTCAGTCCCCTTTTTTTCAGGTCTTTGCCGGTAAGGGAGATTTCGGTAAACCGGAGCTGGGTGAAATACTGGGAGATGGCCCGCTTGATGGCCTTTTTCCGAGTTCCCGCCATCATGTATAGAATCAGTTCCGTTTTGAATCCGGACAGCTTCCGATACAGCCGGCTGTTGGTCAGGTGCCGTGTCCGTTCCAGACCCCAGAGAGTGCGCTCCGCATTGAACCGCTCCTGGCAGAACAGCTTCCGATATCTGGGTGCCAGCTCAAACCGGATGCAGATACCCTCGGAGGTTTCGCGGTCGCAGTTCCTGATCATGACCATAAAATAAACGGCCCACTTCATATAGGATTCTTCCAGAAAAAGCAAATCGTACCAGTCCAGCACCTTTTTGACAGAATTGAGCAGTGCGGCCATTTTTTTGTTCATGCGAACCGATGGATGGATCACATGGAGCAGGTTGTAATCCTGGAGTCTCAAAAGGGCGGGAACCGGATTTTCCTCCGATAGGATCAACCGGAGTTCCGAAAAAACACGCCGCCCGGAAAGCCGCCGAAAGAAATCCATTTTGACGGCATTGTCGATCAGTCTGGAGGTCAGTTTTCCGATGGTAAAACCAAAACGACTTTCAAACCGAATCGCCCGAAAAACGCGGGTGGGGTCCTCCACAAAACTCAGGTTGTGAAGCACGCGTATGACTTTTCCCTTGAGGTCTTTTTGGGCGGTAAAAAAATCGATCATAATTCCGAATCGCCCTGGATTCAGCTGAATGGCCAGGGTGTTCATGGTAAAATCCCTGCGAAACAGGTCCAGCTTAATGGAACTCATCTCCACGGTGGGAAGAGCCGCCGGAAACTGGTAGTACTCCATGCGTGCAGATGCGACATCCACCTTAAATCCATCCGGGAAGGTGATAACCGCAGTTCCGAACTTTTCGTGGGTATGTCGGCGGGCACCCATCAGTATCGAAAACTGCCGGGCGAATCGGATACCGTCCCCCTCGATGACGATGTCCACATCCTCGTTGGGCCGATACAAAAACAGGTCCCTTACGAAGCCGCCGATCACATAAGCATTGGTTCCGGTTTCCTCGGCTGTTTTGCCCACTTTATCAAGGATGTCGAGGATGCGTTTGGAAAGCCGTTCCTTCATGAATTTTGAGACATTTCGGGTCCGCGCACGAACCTTTTCTTTGAGGGGATCGGGCCGTTGGCCGTGGGTGTTCGTGGGTTGTCGGACCAGGGTGTTCAGCAGATCGGTTCGGGTGATCACCCCTTTGATCACCCCTTTGTCTTTCACCGGCAGTACCCGCTGTTTGTTTTCGATGATTTTTTCCTGAATCTCATCGATATCGGCCTGAAGCTGGACCGTCTCGATTTCAGTGGTCATGTAATCCCGGACCGGCACATGGGACAATTCGTGAAAAAGCACCTTTTCAATCACCTGCCGGGTGATGTAGCCCAAAAGGCGCAGGCCGCTGTTTCCAGTTTCGGTAACCAGAAGTGCATTGATGTTGTACCGTGTCAGCAATTGGCTCGCCTTTTTGCAGGACACGTCGGCCTCGACAGTGATAGCGGGTGAAGACATCAAATCTCGTGCACTGCGCAGTGCTTTGACATTGCCGTAGATCAGCTGCATCAGCCGATGCTCGATCTGGGCAAGTGTCATCCCCCGAACTGTGGCCGCAGCCGCATGGGAATGCCCCCCCCCACCCAGGGGTTTGACGATACTCCCGACATCCACCTCGGAGATGCGGCTTCTCGCCACGACATAGATCTTATCTCCCATCCGGGCAATGGCAAATAGGGCGTCCAAAGATTCCATCCGCACCATTTTGTGGACCAAAAACGCAAAATCGGTCACATATTTTTGCGTTGTAACCGAAGTGACCACCACCTCCACCCCATTGATATGATAGCGGGTGGAGGCCTGAATCATGTCATTGAGCAATTTGACCTGTTCAGGACCGATCTCCCTTGAGATCAGGTTGGAAACGATATTCAGATTGGCCCCCTTGGAGAGCAGATAGGCGGCCGCTCGAAAATCTTCTTCGGTGGCGGAGGGGAAGGTAAAGCTGCCGGTGTCTTCGTAGATACCAAGGCACATGATGGTCGCTTCATCTGAAGAAATATGGATGCCTTTATCCCGAAGGACCTTGGTGATAATCGTGACCGTCGCACCGGTCTGCCGGTTGATTTCAAACTGGCCGGTAATGTCGGTTGGCATGGCGGGATGGTGGTCGTAGATGTGGATTTCGATGGTAGGATCTTCTAAAAGCTCCGCCAGCTTCCCGATCCTACCCGGCTGCCGTGTATCCACCAGAACCAGGCGTTTGACATTTTCAAAGGATATATCCTTGATGTCGGCCATATTATAAAGGTAGACCATGGAGTTAATGAAAAAATTCCTCAGGTTTTTTTCCTGGGATCCGGGGAATACCACAAGCGCATCTTTATACAGCTTCTGTGCGGCCAGCAGGGACGCCATGGCATCGAAGTCTGCATTGGTATGGGTCGTGATGACCGTCAATGATTTGTGCTGGGTATTCATGTGGTAAGCCGCCTTTTCGCTAACATACAAGTATCATCGGTCCGTTGCAAGACGCTTGAATTATTTGCGTGCGGGTATTGTTGTTTTTACCGGAATGTGTTATTAACTCTATGAAAATACACTGGTAAATTTGCATCGGTGTTTCTTGAGCCGTGTCAGATGCCAATGACATGGTGGGTTTCAAAGGCTGGATCCAGGTGGGGTTGATTTTGCTTGTTTTGGTTTATCCAGCTGATATTATTTATTTTTTTGAATTTTTCGTCAGGATTCGATTCGCAATAGGGGTGGCTCTTATTGGAACCGGGGAGGAAGCTGCTTTCACCCAATCCCCGCGCCCGAAAATAGGGAGGAATCATGCCGGTTTATCTCTGGTCAGGAAAAAACAAAAAGGGTGTTAAACGCAAAGGGGAGATGGAAGCCCCCAGCGAAGATGCGGTGAAAGCCAGTCTCACCAGACAGAAGATGACCGACATCAAGATCAAGCCCAAGCCCAAGGATCTTTTTGAGAATGTCGCCTTCATGCAGCCCAAAGTGGTACAGGCCGACATCATTCTTTTTTGCCGGCAATTCTCCACCATGATCGATGCGGGACTGCCGATCATTCAATGCCTCGATATTCTTCACAGCCAGCAGGAAAATGCCACCTTTAAAAAAATGCTTAAATCCATCAAGGATGATGTGGAGGGCGGCCAGACGTTTGCCGATGCACTGAAAAAATACCCCGATCAGTTTGACGACCTCTTTGTCAACATGATTGCGGCGGGTGAGGCCGGCGGTATCCTGGACACCATTTTGCAACGGTTGTCCGCATATATGGAAAAAGCGGCCAAACTGAAGTCACAGGTCAAGGGGGCGTTGACATACCCCGCCATTACCATGGTGGTGGCCGTTGTGGTGGTGGCGGTCATCATGGTATTTGTCATTCCGGTTTTTGAAGAGATGTTTGCCGATTTTGGCAGTGCCCTCCCCGCTCCGACCCAAATCGTCGTGAACATGAGCCAGGCGGTCCGGGACCACATCGGCAAGATGCTCGTTATTCTCGCTCTCGGCGGTTATGCATTCAAGCGATTCTACAAAACAGAGAAGGGACGGGCGATCGTCGACCGGGTCTCTTTGGTCCTGCCCATTTTCGGGGATCTTCTGCGGAAGGTCGCCGTGGCCAAGTTCACCCGGACCACCGGCACCATGCTTTCCAGCGGGGTATCGATCCTGGATGCGCTTGAGATCGTCGCTAAAACCGCGGGCAACAAAACCGTTGAAGCCGCGGTTTACGATACCCGATCCGGTATCGCAGAGGGCCGCACCATGTCGGATCCCCTCGGTGAAAGCGGGGTGTTTCCGGCAATGGTCTGTCAGATGATCTCGGTAGGAGAATCCACCGGTGCCCTCGATACCATGTTGGTCAAGATTGCCGATTTTTATGATGAAGAAGTCGATCAGGCGGTGGAAAACCTGACGGCAGCCATCGAACCGGTCATGATGGTGTTCATGGGTGTGGTCATCGGTGGTTTGGTCGTCTCCATGTATCTGCCGATATTCAAGATGGCCGGGGCGGTGGGCGCATAACAGGGCACCGGCCATCCGGACCCAGTGTGTGTTTCTGTCCTTTCTGTTAATGACCGTACACTTTTTGGATCCTGCAACCACCTCTAGGGCACCCCATTTTCGGGCATTCCATTCTGCCGCCAAATGATGGAGCCACCCGGCGGACGAACCGTGTCTGTTAGATCTTATCCTCAATGAGTGAACCGTACACCACGCCAGAGAGCGATTTTCGCAACAATCTGAAATGGTTGATGTTTTTTCGGGTCCTATTTACGTCCCTTCTATTGGGATCCACAATTATTCTTCAACTGGCGAAAAATCCGTCCCCCCTTGACACCTCCCTTCTGGTGCTTTACGGCCTGATCATCGGTATTTTTCTTCTCTCCTTTATCTACTCCATTCTGCTCCAGAGGATTGTCGAACTCCTTGTTTTTACCTACGTCCAGATCATCATCGACACATGCGTCGTCTCTTTGATCATTCTGGTCACCGGCAGTTTTTCCAGCATTTTCACATTCCTCTACCTTGTGGTGATTACCTATTCGAGCCTGTTTCTCCTGCAAAGAGGGAATCTGATTATCGCCGCCATCAGCGCCGTCCAATACGGCATCATGGTAAACTTTGAATTTTACGGTATTTTCAAACCCTTTCTCATGGAAGGAAGCCTCCCCGCCTTTGCATATCCGTGGAGCCATGTGCTCTATAAGGTGCTGATCATCATGGTGGCCTGCTTTGCGGTTGCCTATCTGAGCGGGGTGTTGGCGGAACAGGTCCGGAAAACCAAAATCGAATTGGAAACCATGGAGGAATATGTCAAACGGGTGGAAAAAATGGCCTATATGGGAAGGATGGCGGCCAACATGGCCCATGAGATTAAAAACCCCCTGGCATCCCTTGCCGGATCGATTCAGATGCTCAAGGAGGATATGCCCTACAACCCGGATCACGATAAGTTGATGAAGATCGTACTTCGTGAAACCGGTCGACTCAGCGAACTGGTCAGCAACTTTCTGCTCTTTGCCAAGCCCACCGTGGGCAAGGTGGAATCTTTTGAATTGAATCGTGCCATCAGTGAAACGGTGGGTCTATTCGAAAAAGACAAGACTTGCAGGGAACGAATCGACATCCGCCTGAAACTATCACCGGATATCTGGGTTAAGATGGATCCGCTTCATTTAAAGCAGGTGCTGTGGAACCTTTTGCTCAATTCGGCCGAGGCCATCGAGGGATCCGGTGAGATCACCATTGAAGCGTTCAAGGTGAAATCGGGATTTGCAGCGGTCAGAATATCGGACAACGGCCGCGGTATGCCGAAAAAGATCGTCCATTCGGTTTTTGATCCCTTTTTCACCACAAAGCCCCATGGAACGGGCCTGGGGCTGTCCATCGTTCATAGTATTCTGGAATCGTACGGCAGCCGCCTCGAGGTGGCCAGCGACGTGGGAAAAGGAACGGTGGTGACCTTAAAACTCCTGCTCATCGAACCGGCAACTTAATCTTGACACCCCATGGTAAATAGGTTACCAAATTCTGCTTGTCTTTTTACCCTTGATTCCGGTTTGTTAGCGATATGACCGAAAAAGAACAACACCCATGAAATGTTGAGCAGATGACGATGGATAAAAGCAACGATATCATTGAACAGCGGAAAAGCAAAATCGCCGGCTTGAGGGCCTGTGGGATCAACCCGTATCCAAACGATTTCAAAACGGCTCACACCGTCCGGGAGATCCTGGGAACAGTGGACGAACAGGCGGCGGAAAACGACGAAGCAGGTCCTGAATATCAGGTGGCGGGACGAATGATGGCCATCAACCGGTTTGGCAAGACCGCCTTTATCCGGTTCAAGGACCGGTCCGGCATGATGCAAGCCTACGTCCGAAAGGATCGGGTGGGTGACGATGTCTACACCCATTTCAAAAACATGGATATCGGCGATTTCGTCGGTCTGACCGGGACGCTGTTTAAAACCCGAACCGGAGAGTGGACCCTGCTGGTAAATACATTGAGGCTGTTGTGCAAATCGGTGCGCCCGCTGCCTGAAAAGTTCCACGGTCTCAAAGATCCTGAAAAGCGGTATCGCCAGCGTTATGTCGATCTGGTGATGAACGATGAGGTCCGTGATATTTTCTTGAAGCGCAGCCGGATCATTCAAGCGGTTCGTGCTTTTCTGCTGGAAAATCAGTTTCTTGAGGTTGAAACCCCGATGATGCAGCCGATTCCGGGGGGGGCCGAGGCGGAACCTTTTAAAACCCATCACAATGCTCTGGACATGGAGCTTTTTTTAAGAATCGCCCCGGAACTGTATCTGAAGCGGCTTGTGGTAGGTGGTTTTGAAAGAGTTTTTGAGATCAACCGGAATTTCAGAAACGAAGGGGTATCCACACGCCACAACCCTGAATTCACGATGCTCGAGTTTTACCAGGCCTATGCCACCTATGACGACCTCATGGATTTTACAGAAGAGATGTTTCGGAACGTTTCACGCACCGTCAACGGCTCCACCGCTTTTATTTACCAGGGCGAATCCATAGACCTGAGTGGTCCATGGCAGCGAATCACACTCACGGAGGCACTTTGCGAGATCGGCGGGCTTGAGCCGGAACATCTTAAAGACCGCGACCGACTTCTTGAAACTACCGCCCAAAGGGGCATTAAGCTAACCAAAACCGGAAGACTGGGAAAGGTGATCACCAAACTTTTTGATGTCCTGGTTGAGCCCAAGCTGATCCAACCGACATTTATCACCGGTTATCCGGTTGAGGTTTCCCCGCTTTCCAGAAAATGTGATGCGGATCCAACGATTACCGATCGATTTGAACTCTTTATTGCAGGTCAGGAGATCGCCAACGGTTTTTCCGAACTCAACGATCCGGAAGACCAGAACGAACGATTTGTCCAGCAGATGGCAGACCGCGATGCAGGGGACAAAGAAGCCCATGCCATGGACGGAGATTACATCAAAGCCCTGGAATACGGGATGCCGCCCACTGCAGGAGAAGGAATCGGCATCGACCGACTGACCATGCTGCTGACCGATGCCGCGTCCATTCGCGAGGTGATCCTGTTCCCACACATGCGGCCTTCCGGTAAAACTTCCGGCTAATGATTTGATGACAACCCACACCGGCTCGTATGTTACCATTTGAATTGTTCATAGGCGGGCGCTACTTAAGGGCCAGACAGAAGCAGACCTTCATTTCCCTGATTACCCTGCTTTCCATTGCGGGTGTCACGGTGGGCGTCATGGCGCTCATTGTGGTAATCGCCGTGATGGCGGGATTTGAGGCGGATCTCAAGGCGCGTATTCTGGGGGTGGAATCCCATGTGGTCATCATGCACCACGGCGGGAAGTTCAGCAATTACGAAGAAGTGGTCCAATTTGTCGAGGGGGTTGAAGGGGTGGTAGCCGCTACCCCATTTACCTATTCCCAGGTGATGCTACGTTCCCCCACAGGTGTCTCCGGCGCCGTGCTCCGGGGGATCATTCCCCAATCCGCCGGTCGCGTGATCCGCAATCTAAACGGCCAAGGACTGATGGGTTCCGCTCATGCAGAACCGACGGTAAACGGACGAAATGCGGCACCCGGAATCATTCTGGGAAAAGAGCTGGCCAAAAACCTGAGGGTGGGAAAAGGGGACCGGATTCATCTCATCTCACCCAGAGGCATGCTGTCTCCCATCGGGCATTTGCCGGCCATGAAACAGTTTATTGTGGCGGATCTGTTTGAATCCGGCATGTACGAATTCGATGGATCGCTGGCATTCGTGGAGATGCAAAGCGCTCAGAAGTTAATGAGGATGGGAGATGCCGCAACAGGTGTCGAGGTCCGGGTCGACGACATCGACAGGGCGGGGGATGTCGCCGGTCGCATCTCCCAAAAGCTTGAATTCCCTTTTTGGACCCGTGACTGGACCCAGATGAATCGGAACCTTTTTTCGGCTTTGAAGCTGGAAAAAAAGGTGATGTTTATCATTCTAGCATTGATCATACTGGTGGCGGCGTTCAATATCGCCAGTTCCCTGATCATGATGGTCATGCAGAAAACACGCGACATTGCGATCTTAAAGACCATGGGAGCAACCGATCGCAGCATCAAACGGATTTTCGTGTTCAAAGGGATGGTCATCGGAGTGATGGGCACGGCAATAGGGGTTTGCCTTGGACTTTTGATATGTGTTCTTTTAAAGCATTATTCCTTTATCGAACTGCCCGGTGACATCTACTATATCACCACACTGCCCGTAAAGTTGAAGATGCTGGACGTGGTGACCATCGCCGTGTCCGCTCTTGCGATCTGTTTTATCGCAACCCTTTATCCGGCGCATCAGGCATCCCGCCTTGATCCCGTTGAAGCGATTCGATATGGATAAGGCCGATCAGACAAAATCCCGGAATCGATCCGTAGTGCAGGATGGCGGAAATCGAGTACCCCTCCTTTCCGGCCGCGGGATCTGCAAAACATTCCATGTGCACCAATCCCGTATCGAGGTTCTCAAAGGGGTTGACTTTGATCTGGATGCGGGGGAAACAATGGCTGTTGTCGGTGAATCGGGAATCGGCAAATCTACTTTCCTGCACCTTTTGGGCTCGCTGGACCGTCCCGATAGCGGAACACTCCTGTTCAAAGGAGATGATATTTTTTTATGCAAGGGCGAAGAGCTGGCTAGAATACGAAATCGATCCGTCGGGTTCGTTTTTCAGTTTCACCATTTGCTGCCGGAGTTTTCAGCCCTTGAAAATGCCATGATGCCGGCCATGATCAGCGGGTTGGGCAAACCGGACGCCAGGGATAAAGCAGAGGAGATCCTGGTCCGCGTGGGGTTGAAAGAGAGACTGGCCCATAAGGTCAACAAACTCTCTGGAGGCGAACAGCAACGGGTGGCCCTGGCACGGGCACTTGTTTTAAAACCGGATATCCTTCTAGCGGATGAGCCGACCGGCAATTTGGATAAACGAAACAGTGAGCAGGTTCACGAATTGTTGCTGGATTTAAATCGCGAGATGGGAATGACCCTGGTGGTGGTGACCCACAACCTGAATCTCGCATCTTATCTCACCCGGCGGGTGACGATCGCCAACGGTAAACTGGAAGAAATGAATTGAGGTGCTGATATGACAAAATCTTTGAGTCTGGCTGTCATCCTGTTTCTCTTCGTGCTCCAGGGTGTTGCGACTGCCGCAGAACCCGTCCAGGTACTGGTGCTTCCCTTTGCGATCCATGCTCAGGAGGAGTTGTCTTATCTGGAAACCCGGATTCCCGACTTTATCAAAAAACATCTGAAGCAGGAGGGTGCCCGGATTCTGGAGCCCGATGCCGCATCCAAGCGGTCCATGAGTGGTTTGCCATCGGCCGAGTTCAGGCGCCTGGGAATGGCCCAGGGAGCTGATTTTGTGGTGTGGGGCAGCCTGACCCGCATCGGAAGGCAATTTTCGCTGGATGTCAAGCTTTTCGAGACCTTTGATGATAACCCTCCCCACGTGGTTTTCAAAGAGGGGGAAAATATCGAAACCCTTCCCTCCTTGGTTCAACTCCTTTCCAAAGACCTGAGCGTCACCATTTTTAAGCAAAAGCGCGTGGCCGCCATTTTGGTTAAGGGAAGCCGAAGGATCGAGGTGGACGCCATTGAACAGGTCATAAAAACCGCTCCGGGGGATGTTTATTCGGCAGGCGATCTGTCGAGAGATTTGAAATCGGTATATGCCATGGGGTATTTCGATGACGTTCGTATCGAAGCCCAAGACGGTCCCGACGGTAAAACCGTTACCTTCAGGGTCACGGAAAAACCCACCCTGCGCGTCATTCGTTTCAAGGGGAACCGGGTGTTCGATGATGAAAAAATTACAGAAAACCTCAGTATCAGCACCGGGTCCATCCTCAATGTGTTTCAATTGAAAAAAAACGTGAAGCGGATTGAGACGCTTTACAAAGAGAAAAATTATCACAACGTACAGGTATCCTACACCATCCATCCCCTTGAAAATGAGCAGGCGGATCTGGAATTTGTGATCAGTGAGGGGAATAAGATCTGGATCAAGGAGATCACCTTTGAGGGAAACAGCGCCTATCCGGATAAGAAGCTGAAAGGATTGATGAAAACAGCGGAAAAAGGATTTTTCTCATGGATCACCTCTTCAGGGGATTTGAGCAGCGAAGATCTGGACCAGGATGTTGAAAAGTTGGCAGCATTTTATAATAATAACGGATATATACAGGTAAAAGTCGGAGAACCTCAAGTCTCCTACCACCCCGATGGTATTCGGATTGCCGTGAAAATAGATGAGGGACCCCGGTATAAAGTGGGCAAGGTGGATCTAGCAGGGGATATCATTATGACCAAAGGGGAGTTGGCCGAAAAGCTGGCCATCTCGAACGTGGAGTACTACAGCCGGGAAAAAGTGAGAAACGATGTCTTAAGACTCGGGGATATCTATTCGGATCAGGGGTACGCCTATGCGGATATCGTTCCCCGGATCGATCGGGATGCCAACAATCTGGTGGTGCATATCACCTATGACATCGTGAAGGGAAAAGAGGTCTATTTTGAACGGATCGTCATTGCCGGTAACACCACCACGCGAGACCGGGTGATCCGACGGGAATTGAACCTTTACGAGCAGGGCCTGTTCAGTGGCGTTAAACTTAAAGAGGGTATCCGAAACCTGCAACGGCTCGATTATTTTGAGGATGTAAAGGTCAACACCCAAAGAGGCAGTTCCGATGATCTGATGGTTTTAAAGCTCGACGTGATCGAAAAACCCACCGGTGCTTTCAGCTTCGGGGGCGGTTACAGCAATGATGAGAATCTTTTCGGGATGGCCACCATCTCACAGCGCAACCTATTCGGGAGAGGGCAGACGCTTCAGCTCAAGGCCCAATTGGGCGGAACCAACGACCGCTTCACCTTAAGCTTCATCGAACCTTGGTTTTGGGGGATTCCCCTTTCCTTTGGTCTCGACCTGTATAACTGGCAGACGGATTATGACGACTATGACAGGGATGCCAATGGCGGCCGTATTAAGCTGAGCTATCCAGTTTTTAAATATACCCGCGCATCGTTTCGATATACATATGAGATCGTTGATGTCAGCAATATTGAAGCGGATGCGTCCCATACCATCCGGGAGCTGGAAGGGGAAAACACCACCAGTGCCGTCGAGGTGGGACTGCGTTACGACTCCCGCGACAAAATATTCAACCCGACCATTGGGTCGAGCCATCGGGTGTCCTTTGAGTATGCGGGCCTCGGCGGAGATATATCCTTTCTCAAGTATATCGTACAAACCGGTTGGAATATTCCCCTTTTCTGGAAAACCCTCGCCTTTGTTCACGCCAAAGGCGGCTACGTTGAGAAGGGATCCGACGGCATTCTACCCGACTACGAGAAATTTTATCTCGGCGGCATGAACTCCATGAGGGGATTCGAATGGCAGGGCATCCACGTGAAGGATGAAAACGGTGCCGAAATCGGAGGGGAAAAATTTGTTCAGTTCAATTTCGAATTTCAGGTTCCCCTTTTCCAGAAAGCCGGCGTTGTCGGGGTCCTGTTTTACGATACCGGGAATGTATATGCAGAAAATGATGATATCGATTTAGGGGAGTTGAGGGAAAGCATCGGGGTAGAGGTCAGGTGGTATTCCCCCATGGGGCCCATACGGATCGCCAACGGCTACATTCTAAACCCGCGGGACGGTGAAGATGACAACGGCCGCTGGGAGTTCAGCATGGGGGCGGCTTTTTAGAAGTTTTAGCTCCTACTGCGTCTGATAATAAAAACAAACTTCATTTTGTAATTCGAGAAATAGTCCGGCATCGCCGGGTTTTTACCAAGAAAGGGGAGCACATGCGATTATCGAAATTGATACTGACATCCATCATTTTTTTCTTTTTGACGGTTTCATTATCCGGTGCCGCGGATGTGGCCAAGATCGGAGTGGTGGATTTCCAAAAGATTCTGGCGACGTCCAATGCAGGGAAAAAGGCACAGTCCGAGATCAATACGAAAGGACGTGCCATGGAAAGTGAACTCAAAGAAAAGGGTTCCGCTATAGAGAAATCAAAGGAAAGCCTCGAGCGGGAGGCCCTGGTGATGAGTAAACAGATGCGCAGTGAAAAGGAGCGGGAACTGCGGATCATGATCAACGATTTCAAGACCCTCCAGAAGCGTTACATGCAGGATTTCAAGCTGTATGAAAAGCGGATGGTGAAAAAGATCCGGGATGATATCCTGGCTCTGGTGGAGGACCTGGCAAAAAAGGAGGGATACCTGCTGATTATCGAGAGAAGGGAAGGCGGTTTGCTTTATTTTCCCAACGCGCTCAACCTGACCGATCAGATAATCCAGAAATTTAATACCCAATTCGGTGCAACAGAGGGTAAGGAAAATTAGACCGTGACATGCAGCCATAACGCGGAGAATCTGAACACCTTTGCGGGTCTGCCTGCCAGTCGGGTGGCGAAAGCGGTAAAAGGACGCATTTCCGGAGACCCCTCGATCATGATCCGGGGGGCTGCTGCTTTTGAATCGGCGCGGCCAGATGAGATCACCCTTGCCGGGGGTGGAAAATTTTTGAAAAATATTGGGAAAACGGCGGCTGGAGCGGTCGTTGTTCCCTCCGGGTTTCGATGCGACGAGAAAACCACCATCGAAACCGATAATCCCCATGCAGCATTTGCCCGTGTGCTGGCCCTTTTCGATCGATCGGAGGGGCCCGCTCCGGGTATCAGCTCCAAGGCCGCCATTGGTGCCGGATTTAGCTGCGGTGGCGATATCTCCATAGCACCCTTTGTCTCGGTGGGGGAAAATGTCTCTCTGGGCGAACGGGTTGCCCTGTATCCAGGGGTCTACATCGGAGATGACGTCGTCCTGGGAGACGATGTTAAAATTTTTCCAAATGTGACCATCATGGCGAAGACCCGGATCGGCAGCCGGGTGTGCATCCATGCCGGATCGGTGATCGGGAGTGATGGATTCGGATATGCCCCAGAGGGGTCGGGTTATGTTAAAATTCCCCATTCCGGGTTTGTACAGATCGATGATGATGTGGAGATCGGATCCTGCAACACCATCGATCGGGCGAAATTTGGGAAAACGCATATCTGCAGGGGTGTTAAAACCGACAATCTAGTTCATATCGCTCATAACGTAACGGTTGGAGAAGACACCGTAATTGTGGCCCAGGCCGGTATCGCGGGAAGCGTCACCATCGGGCGCCATGCCGTACTGGCGGGTCAGGCAGGGATCGCGGGCCATCTGGAAATCGGCAACAACGCCACTATCGGACCCCGCGCTGGTGTGATGAAACCTGTTCCTGACGGTAGCGTCGTTTCGGGAACACCGGCCATGCCGCACCGGCAATGGCTCAAGCGCCTTCGCGTCAAACCCCGGCTGCCGGAAATGGAAAAAAGATTGACCGCTGTCGAGCGTCGGCTGAAAATGATTGAGGATGAACCCCATTAACCTAAACCTGAAATGAACAGGTTAAATAAAAAGGGCAATCGGATATGGAACAGCATTACGATATTCAAGAAATCATGAAAGCCCTGCCGCACCGCTATCCTTTTTTACTGATAGACCGTATCACAGACCTCGAACCCGGGAAAAAAGTGGCCGGTCTGAAAAACGTGACCATCAACGAACCTTTTTTCCAGGGTCATTTCCCCGATGTTCCAGTCATGCCGGGAGTGCTCCAGGTCGAAGCCATCGGCCAGGCGGGCGGTGTACTGGTTTACATGTCCCAGCCCCCGGAAAAAAGGGGTGAGCTAGTGTTCTTTACCGGCTTGGACAAGGTCCGGTTCAGAAAGCCGGTGCTCCCTGGAGATCAGATGATCATCGAATGCCGCATATTGAAGCAGAGGGCCAAAATCGTTAAAATGGCCGGAACCGCAACCGTGGACGGCCAGCTCGTCGCCGAAGCGGAACTGATGGCGGCCTATGGAGATAAACCGTGATTCATAATACCGCAATCGTCAGCCGAAAGGCAGAACTGGACACCGATGTTGAGATCGGCCCCTATACGGTGATCGGTGATGATGTGTTCATCGGCAAGGGAACCCGAGTGGGCTCTCATGTCGTAATCGATCCTTATGTGACCATTGGCCGGGACTGCCAAATTTTTCAATATGCTGCCATCGGCGCCCCGCCACAATCCCTTAAATTCGAAGGGGAAAAAACTCACACCAAGATCGGGGATCGTAGCATTATTCGGGAATTTGTGACCATCCACCGCGGGACCGGTTTCGGGGGGGGGGTGACGCTGGTGGGAGAGGAAAACTTTCTTATGGCCTATACCCATATTGCACATGATTGCCGGACCGGCAGAAATGTGGTGATGGCCAATAACGCCACATTGGCTGGGCATATCACCATTGACGACTATGCAACGGTCGGCGGGCTGGTGGCCATCCATCAATTTGTCCGGGTGGGGGAGCACGCATTTATCGGGGGAAAATCCGCAGTGGTCAAGGATATCCCTCCTTATGTCATCGCCGCCGGCGATCGGGCGAAACTCCGCGGTCTCAACAGTGTTGGATTGAAAAGACACGGTTTTTCGACTCAGACCCTCTCCGCGTTGAAGAAAACCTACCGGATCATATTCCGCATCGGATTGACCTTGAACGAGGCCCTTGAACGGGTCAAAGCGGAAGTGGAGCAGGTGCCTGAGGTCATCGGGTTTATCGACTTCATCAAACAGTCCAAAAGGGGCATCACCCGTTGATGGGGGCATAGAAAAAAGGGCGCGGACATCGAAGCAGATGAAACGGATCGGTTTGATAGCGGGGAGCGGACAGTTCCCCTTAATTTTTTGTAAAGCGGCCAAAGCCAGGGGTTACACGGTTTATGCACTGGGGTTTATCAAAGAGGCGTCACCGGGACTGGACCGATATGTCGAGACAATGGAGTGGGCCCATCTCGGGCAGTTGAAAAAGCTGATCAAGTTTTTCAAAAAAAACCAGGTCCACGAGGCGGTCATGCTCGGAGCCATCACAAAAACCAGGATGTTTACCGATGTCAAGCCCGATCTCAAGGCCATTGCCCTTGTAGCAGGAATGCGCCATACTCATGATGACGGTATTCTCAGTGCGTTTGCCGACACCCTCGAAAAAGAGGGGATATCGATCCGGCCTTCCACTTTTCTTGTACCCGATCTCCTGGCGCAAGAGGGTTGCTGGACCCGGCGAAAACCATCCGGATCGGAACGTGCGGACATCGAGGTCGGCTGGGAGATGGCCAAAGCGATCGGGCGGCTGGATATCGGCCAATGCGTGGTCGTAAAGGGGGGGTCCGTTGTGGCCGTGGAAGCCATCGACGGTACGGACGCTACGATTAGAAGGGGCGGCACGCTAGCCGACGGGGGGGCGGTTGTGGTCAAGGTATGCAAACCCACTCAGGATACTCGGTTCGATATGCCCGCGGTGGGTACGGAAACCATCGCCGTGATGGCAGAAGCCGGCGTGTCGGCGCTGGCCCTTGAGGCGGGGCGGGCGGTCGTATTTGAAAAAAAAGAAATGATTGCCCATGCGAACCGGCACGGGATCGCCATTGTGGCCCTTTCCAGTGACGATATCCGGCAATAATCAGACATGAAGGAATTGCATCCATTGGAAAAACTACGAATCGGTGTGGTCGGAATCGGATATCTGGGTACATTTCACGCCGAAAAATACGCCGCTATGGACCATGTCGATCTGGTGGGGATCGTAGATATAGATGAGACACGTGTTGAAACCGTGGCCAATCGATTGGGAACCACCGCCTATCACCTGCATACCGATCTTATTGGAAAGGTGGATGCGGTGAGCGTCGTGGTACCGACTCCCGACCACTTTAAGGTGAGCCGGGATTTTTTGACAAATGATGTGGATGTTCTGGTCGAAAAACCGATGACCGTTACCCTGGATGAGGCGGATCGGCTCATAGCTGTCGCCCAAGACCGCGGACGGATTATCCAGGTGGGTCATCTTGAACGCTTCAATCCCGCTGTCGTGGCGCTTAAGGAATTTTTGACAGAACCGAGATTTATCGAATCCCATCGGCTCAGCATATACAAAGAGCGATGCAACGACGTGAGCGTGGTACTGGACCTGATGATTCATGACATCGACATTATTTTGAATCTCGTCAATTCCGATGTCACGTCTATCCAGGCAGCCGGCATCTCAGTGGTATCCGACCATGTGGACATCGCCAATGCCCGTCTGACCTTTGGAAACGGGTGTGTGGCCAACGTCACCGCAAGCCGTATATCGACCAAAAATGAGCGGAAGCTTCGGCTGTTCCAGCAGGATGCCTATATATCCGTTGATTTTGCAAACCACAGCATCACGCTGGTCCGGAAACAGGAAGATACCTGTCCGGCGGACCCATCCCAGGCAATGCCGGATCCTTCTTCAAACCCGTCCCGGATGTCGGAACTGATCCCCGGAATGAATATTGATCAGTTCAGCTTTTCAAAAGGAGATGCACTGGCCGAGGAGATCCGCTCCTTCGTTACCGCCGTAAATCACCGCCATTCGCCGGCGGTAACCGGCCGGATGGGAAGGGATGCACTGAAGATCGCCCTGGAGATCATGGACCAGATCTGTTTGTCGGCCAGTCTCGGAGTCAACCGGTAGAGGACCTATGGGTTCTTCATCCCATCGAAAATGCGTCATGATCATCGCCGGTGAGACCTCCGGCGATCAGCACGGGGCCCGATTGGTCCGCGCCATGAAAAGGTCGGATCCCTCGCTTGTTTTCTGCGGTATCGGCGGGGAGGCGCTGAAAGCTGCCGGTGTGAACATCATCGTGGATGCCGCCACTCTTTCTGTGGTAGGGATCACCGAGGTGTTCGCCCGCATACCCGCTCTTTTCCGGGGCTTGTCCCTTGCCAAAAAGACCCTGGCCCGTGTTCGACCCCACCTTTTGATCCTGATCGATTTTCCGGACTTCAACCTTCATGTTGCCCTTAAGGCCAACACACTCGGCATACCGGTGCTGTACTACATCAGTCCGCAGATCTGGGCCTGGCGTCCCGGCCGTGTTAAAAAGATAGGGAAAAGGGTCGATCATGTAGCGGTAATCCTCCCTTTCGAAGAGGAATTTTACCGGCAGCACCAGATTCCCGTCACTTTCGTCGGACATCCCCTTATCGATCACCGCCTCCCACCACCGGATGGCGTCGGTCCAGCGGAAGATGCCGTTTCGATCACCGCCCTGGGCCTGCTGCCCGGTTCGCGAAACCGGGAGGTGGTTCAGCATCTAACCATTATGCTGGAATCGGCCCGGCTGATTCAAAGACGCGCAGGGGAGATGAAGATCATCGTCTCCAAAGCACCTTCCGTTGCCCCCAACCTGATTTCCGACATATTACAGAAAAACGTGGGTACGATGAAGGTGGAGCTTTCCAATGAACCCATCTATGAAATGTTGAGCAGGTGCCGTATGGTGTTGGCCGCATCGGGGACCGTTACCCTACAGGCCACCCTGTCCTTAACCCCCATGGTGATCATATACCGGGTTTCCCCCCTCAGCTTCCGGCTGGCCAAGGCGATGGTACGGGTTCGATACGCCGGGCTTGCCAATCTCATTGCCGGCCGGGAGGTGGTTCCCGAATTGCTTCAGGATGACGCAACCCCGGAAAAGATCGCCGCAGAAGCATACGGCCTGCTCTGTGATCCATTGCGATTGGACCGCATGCGTCGCGAAATGCATGCTGTGAAAAAAAAGCTGGGCACGCCGGGTGCTGCTGAGCGCGTGGCCCGAATCGCCCAAAACATGATAAACTCATTTGGCAAGACCTGAAACCATGAAAAAGTTCCGACTGCATGATAAACACCGGCAACTGATCGGCATGATACTGGATAATCGGTACCGGTTGGTCGCCGCATCCGCATTCAGCCTGCTCATCGCCGGAACCCAGTCCGCTATTCCGTTTCTATTGAAACCGGTTGTGGATGACATCTTCATCAACAAAGATGTGACAAAACTGGTGCTGCTGCCCATCGCGGTCCTCGTCGTGTTTTTGCTCAAAGGGATCGGCATGTATGGATCCGAGTTTATGATGAATTACGTTGGCGAAAACGTCATCAAACGATTGCGGGATCGCCTTTACGACCATATTCAGGACATGCCGCTCGCCTTTTTTCATAAAGAAAAGACCGGCGTGCTCATGTCCCGCATCACCAACGATGTCAATATCGTCAAGGCCCTGATGTCAACGGCGATAACCAGTTCCATGCGGGATTTTTTCTCCATCATCGGTTTGACCTGTGCCACGTTTTACATGGACTGGAAACTGGCACTGCTGGCTTTTGTGGTGCTGCCAGTTGCCTTTTATCCCGTCGTGGAATTCGGTCGAAGGGTACGTCGGGCCAGCACAGGTTGCCAGGAGGCCATGGCCGAAATGAATGCTTTTCTCCACGAAACGTTCTCAGGCAACAAAATTGTCAAGGCGTTTTCCAGGGAAACCTACGAAAAAAGACGGTTTTTCGATAAAACGCAAAATTTGTTTCGGCTGGAGATGAAGGCGGTTATTGCGCGCTCCCTCTCTTCACCCATTATGGAAGTCCTGGGGGGCGTGGGTATTGCACTGGTCCTCTGGTATGGCGGTTCCAGGGTGATCAACGGAACCCATACTGCCGGATCTTTTTCTGCTTTCCTTGCCGCAGTCATGCTGCTCTATGATCCTGTGAAGAAATTGAGCCATCTGAACAATTCCATACAGCAGGGATTTGCGGCGGTGGATCGTATTTACGATATCCTGGAGACCCGATCCGACATTGCCGATCCAAACCAACCGGTCCATATCGATCCCGGCCCCCACCGGGTGGCATTTCGCCACGTGGCGTTCAAGTATGAAAAGGAGTTGGTGCTCGACGGTATTAATCTCAATGTAAATTCCGGCGAGATCCTTGCCTTGGTGGGAATGAGCGGCGGCGGAAAGACGTCGCTTGTGAACCTGATCCCCCGCTTCTACGATGTCACCGATGGCGCCATAGAGGTGGACGGAATGGATATCAGAAAAGCGTCAATCACCTCTTTGCGCAGTCAGATTGCCATCGTGACGCAGGAACCGATCCTTTTCAACGATACGGTGCGGGCCAACATCGCTTACGGCCGGCAGGGAGCAACGGATGCAGAGATCGAGGCAGCCGCCAAAGCTGCCTATGCTCTGGATTTCATCAACAGCTTCCCTCGGGGATTCGATACCCGGATCGGAGAGCTGGGCGCCCGTCTGTCCGGCGGTGAAAAGCAGCGCATCTGCATCGCTAGGGCTCTCCTAAAAGATGCACCGATTCTGATCCTGGACGAAGCGACATCCTCGCTGGACACCGAGGCGGAGCAATTGGTCCAACAGGCCCTTGAGAATCTGATGAAGGGAAGGACAACCTTTGTGATTGCCCACCGGCTGTCCACCATCGCCTATGCCGACCGGATCATCGTTCTTTCCGGGGGACGAATCGTGGAGGAGGGCAAACATGATGAGTTGCTGGCGAGACGAGGCGAGTATTTCAAACTCCATAACCTTCAGTTCAATAACGGCGCCCCTTGAATCCGACACTTCCTTTTTTAAGGCCCATTTAAATGGTTTTATATGCCGCCCATCTCGGGTCCACCCGACTTTGAGGATGGAGCATCCAAAGAAACGCTGAATTCGTCTTTTGCCGCCACAACCCCTCAGATTTCCCGCTTGACACCCACAAGCCTTTTGAAATACTTTAATATTTCATAATTTTGGCCCCATCTGCGGTCCAGTGCAGATCAGAAGCCGACGCTGCACCCTTAAAATTTTCACCACCCGGTTGAAACGAAATGAGTGTTCCGAAAGAATCACCGGAAGTAAAAAATCTCAACAGTTATTACCTGCACATCCAAAAACTCATCGAACACTATCAGGGAGAATTTGGTGCAGGGTGCGTCCACTTTAAATCGACCGATTCGGAGGGGACCCTTTTTTTCGACCAGGATGAGATCATTCCGGGTAGTTTCCATCAGAATGGGACAACTGTCCAAACCCACCTGTCCGTCGAAAAACTGATTCAGATGGTGTCGGCCCATAACTATGCTGTCGATATTTATCGGATCGAACCGGATGAGGTATATTTCTGGGTGGGTGTGGCGAAAGCCCAAAAATTGTACGAAAACCTGAGCACCGAATTCACCAATCTCGATGCTTTGATAAAAAAAATGAGCGCCGAAAAACTGACAGGATACATCGAAGTTGTCATTGGCAAGGGAGATAAAAGCGGGATCATATTTCTCCATAGCGGGAATATCGTCGGTGGCTCCTACTCATGGAATCGGAGCGGCAGCCACAAGGATAACATCAAGGGCCTCATTCGGGAGACGATAAAATCCGGGGGAGTTTTTCATGTCGGCCGGATTATGCCAGAGGCTCCTGAAAAAACAAAGAGATCGGAGCGCCCGCCCCTAGAAACGGGTGTGGAGGTATTGAAAATACTAGAGAGTTTCTTACAAATCACAGAACGGGTCATTTCCAGCAATAAAAAATTAAAAGTGGAGTTTTCGACCCTCCTGAAAAAAAAGTTCATTCAGAAAGCAGATCGATATGCCTTTCTCGATCCTTTTGCAGCGGAGTTCAAATATGCAAACGGGTCCGTCGCCTTTACCGGAGAGGCCGAAGATGTGGAACTGCTTCGGGGTGTGATAGAGGCGGTTCGGGAACTGGCTGAGGAGATCGGCGTGTTTCCGCTCCTGACGGAATCTCTTGCACCCTGGTTCCGAAAATTTGAAAAAACGCTGAAGCGATACGGAATCCAGTTATAGAAAATGGAATCGATGGATTCCACGGATTCCGGCGCATCCTTTGATATCGGCAATCGAGAAGATGACCATGATACACACCGGTTTTCAGACTTTCGATAGCAGTGAGTTGAAATGGATTGGGCATTTTGTAGATATGCTCCCGGTGGGATTGTTCAGAACCACCCTTGAGGGAAGATTTACCTTCTGCAACAGAGAGTTTGCCAACATTTTCGGATTCACATCGGCTGATGATTTGATAGATCACTCAATTGCCAGCCTGCATTGGGACACCAAAGACAGGGGGGAATTTTTCAAGGAGATCACAGAGAAAGGATACGTCAGGGAATTGAGTCTGCCCTTCAAAAATCGGGACGGGATGCCGATCTGGTGCTCCATCACCGCCAGGATCATCTACGACGAGGATGAAGTGCCGGTTTTTGTGGACGGCACCATTTTGGATATCACGTCGGAAACCGATGAGGAAGGACGAACCGCCTACTCTAATGAAGTGCTCCAGTCACTGAACGATTATTATTGTATTCTGGATCTGGATGGACGATTTCTCAGCATCAACCAGGCCGGTGCCGAGATGCTGGGCCTTGAGAAGAAAATGCTGATGGGGACATCGCTTACAGACCTGATGGTGCCGAAGTTTAAGCCGGCGTTCACCAATTTTCTGGTCGATATTAAAAAAAGTCGTCATAAAGGGGGATTGTTGACGGTGATCGACCGAAAAGGACGGGAGCGAAACCTGGAATTCAATGCCTTTTTGGTCAAAAGAAAAAAGCGATCCCGCCATATCAGCTGTGTGGCACGGGACGTTACGGAGAAGATTAAAAACAATCAGGAGCAGATGAAGCAGAAAAAGTTTCAAGGTGTTCTGGAGATGGCGGGTGGTGTTTCCCACCGACTCAACCAACCGCTTACCATTATCAACAACCTGATCAATGAAGTCCTTGCCGATTTTTCTCCCGAAGATCGCAATTACCGTCATCTATCAAAGATACATGGGCAGATTCAAAAATTGAACGCACTTGCCAAAAAGATAGGGGGTATAAAAAAGTATGAATCAATGGATTATGTTGCCGGAATCAAGATCGTGGACATCGACAAAGCCTCCTGATGAAATGTTCTTTCGCAATTCAACCGGTAGGGCTGCAAACAAAGTTCAGGGACTATGATTAAGAGGGTTTTGATTGTTGATGATGACCAGGAAATGCTTCTGTCGTTGAAAGAGGGGCTTTCAAAATTCATTGACACCTTTTCCGTTTCCATCGCAGGGGACGGAACCATCGCTCTTGAGAAACTCGCAAGGGTCGCCATTTCTCTAGTCGTAACCGACTTAAAAATGCCCGGAATCGACGGCTTTTCTCTTCTATCCAGGATAATGGAGAACTATCCGGACATCCCCGTGATCATCATGACGGGCTACAGCACACCGGAGATGCGCCGACTGGCAGTAAAAGGCGGTGCTGTTCGGTATATCGAAAAACCCTTCCTCATCGAAGACCTTGGCCGAAAAATTATCACCATATTAAGAAAAGAATCGGACGGCGGTACGTTGCATAGTGTTTCCTCTGCCATGTTCCTGCAACTGGTGGAGATGGAAGAGCAAACCTGTACCATTCGGCTGGCAGATCAATCTTCGGACCGGCAGGGAGTTCTTTTTTTTCAGAAAGGCGAGTTGATTCATGCCAGGGCCGGTAAGCTCTCAGGTGATGCAGCAGCTTATGAGATTTTCTCCTGGGACCGGGTCAACCTGTCCATCCAAAACGACTGCTCCCAAAAGAAAAGGACCATTTATCACAAGCTGCAGGCGGTCTATCTCGAGGCGATGCGGTTGAAGGACGAAGCCGGTGCATCGGATAATACGCTAAATAGACAAACCGACAAAGCCAATGCTACGGGCGCAACTGAGTTTTCTTACGACGTCGATCAAATCCGGATGCTTTTGGAAAAAGAGATCGGAAAAGGCTGCGGGATTGGAGAGGTTTACAAGGATGTTTCCTGGAACGCCATCCTATCGGGATTCGAGAAAATAGGTTCAGTGCTGGGTTCCGGCCGGTTGAAACTCGGTTTCGTCGATACAGGGGGAAAGGACAATTTCATCCTCTTACCCGGTAACGAGGCGACCGTCGTCTCCGTCAGGCACAAATGCCCCAGAGACAAGATCATACAAATTCTCAGCGAATGAAAACCAGATTCAAGGACATATTGGGCATTCCGGACGTGTTGGGGGTGGTTTTCTTATCCCCGAATGGCGATGTTGCCTTCAAGCAATTTCAGCCGTCCAGTGGACCGGAGGTGGACATCCAATCCTGGCATTCTGCTCTGGCGGCATTGTCTACGGTTCAGGAAGCCGATTTGGTGTTTGAAAATAATCGATTGTACCTTCGTAAGACACCGACCGGCACCCTGATGGTCCTGATGAGCCGTTTCGGACCGGCAGCCATGGTCAGAATGCACAGCGATTTATTCATCGCGTCCCTTCCCAAAGAGCAAGCCTCCAAGGGACTCAAACGCTTTTTCAAGTGGAAAAAGTAATGAAATGGATTACCGTTGATTCGGTTGCCACCTGAAGAACCACCCGGGTTGAACCGATTCAGGTTGTTGCAGCAGTATCGCAATACCGGGAAATTCCAGGACTCGTCAACACGAGGAGGGATCTATATGAATGATTCAAAGATAAGAGTGATGACCATAGGACTTTGCTGCCTATCGCTGGCCTTGATCTTGACTGCTGCAGCCGGAGCCCAGGAGGAGACGGTCGTCATCGGCCTCAACGTCCCATTGACCGGATCATACCACCTGCAGGGTAAAGACGAAGTGGGAGCCTATAAGCTTGCCATTGAACAGATCAATGAAAGGGGCGGTATCCTCGGTAAAAGACTGGCCTATGTGATAAAGGACACCAAAACCAGCGCCACTACGGCGCGGGAAAACGCCCTGACCCTGATAAAAGATCATGGAGCGGCCATGATTACCGGCGGGTCGAGCAGTGCCGTGGCCATCGCGCAAAGCGATGTCTGCCAACAGTATGGCCGGATTTTTATGGCGGCCCTGACCCATTCCAACGCCACCACAGGGCATATGAGAAACAAGGCCGGGTATGTCGTTCAAAAAGCCCACCGCCATACTTTCAGGTGGTACTTCAACGCATGGATGACCGGTCGGGCGTTGGGTCCATTTTTGGTGGATCGTTTCGGAGAGGGTAAAGAATATTACTATATAACAGCGGATTATACCTGGGGGCATTCTCTTGAGGAATCTTTGAGATGGATTAGCGAAATGGCCGGATGCGACACCATTGGCGCGGTACGGACCCCCCTGGGACAAAAGGGGTTTCAAAAAGAGTTGCTGGCAGCGAAAAAGGCCAAACCCGACATTCTGGTTTTGGTCCTTTTCGGTCAGGACCTGATTACCGCTCTGAAGCAGGCCGACCAGATGGGTATAAAAAAAAGAACCCGAATTGTCGTTCCACTGATGGAATTGAACATGGCCCATGGTGTCGGACATGAGGTTCTCAGCGGGGTTTACGCCACCGTGAACTGGTATTGGGGGCTTAGAGACCGATTCCCGGGAACAAAAGCGTTCGTGGACAGTTTCAGAAAACGATATGGCAAGGCTCCCGGCTCTTCGGCGGCTGCAGCTTGGGTTGCCGTCCACCAATGGGCTTCAGCTGTAGAAAGGGCCGGGACCTTTGATACCGGCAGCGTGATAAAAGCCCTGGAGGGACACAAGTTCGTATTGCTAAAGGATGAAGAGGAATGGCGTTCGTGGGATCATCAGGCGATCAGTTCCGTGTATATCGTTACCGGTAAAGAAAAGTCGGGGGCCGTGGACGAGTGGGATCTTTTAAAGATCATCGATGAAAAAAAAGGGGATCAAGTCATGAGGAGTATGGAGGAGAACCCCGTGATCCTAGAACCACTTTAACCCCTTGCCCGACGCCTATCAAACGGGAGCCTGTTTCAAAACGTTTCAGTTTGGTTCAGGTGTAAGTTTCTGCTGTTCGGGCATGTTTGGGATGGAGATGGTCGTCTAAACCGAAATCACAACGGAGTCAGACAAATGGCCCTAATCAATCCGAGCAAAAAAGAGGTCCAGATAAAAATTGTATACTATGGTCCGGGCAGAGGGGGGAAAACGACCAATCTGGAGTATATCCACCGGCATCTGAAAAGCGATAGCAAATCGGATCTGGTCACCCTCAAGACAAAGGGTGACCGGACCTTATTTTTCGATTTTCTTCCCATCGATGTTGGCGCTATTTATGGGCATAAAATAAAAATCAACCTGTACACGGTTCCGGGTCAGGTCAAATACAACGCCACCCGGAAGCTGGTCCTGAAAGGAACCGACGGGATCGTTTTTGTGGCGGATTCTATGGAGATCATACGCGAAAAGAACCGATCGTCGCTCAAGAACCTGCAGCAAAATCTTAGAACCTATAACCGGAGCATCTTTAAGATTCCATTGGTGCTGCAGTATAATAAAAGAGATCTTTCCGAGCAAAGCATCCCGCTATTGACCTTTGACGCCATGCAAAGGGATCTCAATACGAAACTGAAGGCCCCCGCGATCGCAGCGAGCGCATTGACGGGTCAAAATGTCGGGAAAACGGCAAAAACCATCATTACCCTTGCGGTTTCATCCGTCAAAGAACAGTTGAAAAAATGATGAACCACGCACACAGGAAGAATTATATGCAAAAACAATCGGGGTACAGCGGTCACAAACCGCTACCGGCAGTATTTGAAGAAAGTGGATCCCAGTGGCTAAGGATCGTTTTATTATCGGAGGCATTAAGATGAGCATTCCTGCCAATGAATTGCCGAACATGGTTTTCCGACGGATAGAAAAAGATAATATCGGAGAGTTTTCCATAGACAACCAAATGCTGACCCTGCTCATCAACCTGGATGGGAAAAAAACGGTCGGAGATATTCTGACCGCCACCGGATCGAGTTTAGCGGAAATCAGAGGGACCCTTTCAAAGCTTCTCAAGATCGGGTTGATAGAACCCGCCGAGAACGCCATCCCCGTGTTGCAGCATGAGTTTATTCGCTATCTGAAATTACAGCTTTCCCAAATCGTCGGTCCCATTGCAGATATATTAATTGAAGATGCAGCCGCTATCCTTGGATACGATCCCTTAAAAGTGCCGATTCATCGCGCTGCAGAGTGGGTTGATCTGCTTTCAAGGGAGATTTCCGATGAAAAGAAACGAATCATTTTCACTAAAAATATGATTGACCGGATAAACCATCCGTCCCAGCGTTGAACCGGCTCGAACCGAATCATTCAGTCGGCATTGAACATATACGATCGCATATGGATGCCGGGACTGAAATGAGAGATAGATGAACCCGTTTCAAAAACGTTTTATTTAGATCAATCTCATTTCATTTCAAAGGAGCGCGTAATGATCGTCATTTGTGAAGAATGCGGGAAAAAGTACAAGATCAATCCCGGGCAGATGAAAAGCAGCACCGCCAAGGTAAAATGCAAATCCTGCCACCACCTGATCACAATTAACAGACCGGAATCCGTTCCCACGAGTGATCCTGAACCGGAACCGCCACCTCTCCCTGAAGAGACGCCTACAGACGGAGAAGGTGATCAGGGCGTATCCAGGGGAACCCTCTCCGATATCAAAGTGACTACAGACGAATCTCCGAAAAGACAGGGGGTGGGATTGCGTGGGAAAATGGCGCTTCTTTTTTTCGCCGTACCCATTGCGATTATCGCGATTTCCGGTTTGCTATACCTTTGGCAATTAGATAACCTTTCCGCCCTTGTGACCGAAGAGAGCTCTAAAATCGTCCGAAAACTTGGGGAAGACATTATCGGGGAGAGTTCGAAGGCGGTGGCCAAGCAGTGCAAACTCTATCTGGACAGCCATCCTGATTTGAAAAAGGAGGAATTCAACTCCAATCTGGGATTCCGGCAGATCGCCGTCCAAAAGCTGGGGATGACCGGCTATACCGCCCTTTACGAAAGACCGGGGAGCGATGGGGTCTGGCGGACATGGGCCCATGTAAATGAAAAAATTATCGGCATCGATATGCGAAAACTTGAAAAACCGCTGGGGAACAACTTTCCGGGATTTTGGAAAATTTACACGGGTGTCAAAGGCGGTGTCGAGGCCAAAGGATATTACTCGTGGCAGGAAAAATCGGGGCAGTTCAAGGATAAATATATGGTTTGTACACCAGTAATGGGAACAAATTTTGTGGTTGCCGCGACCACTTACCTTGATGACTTCACCCGTCCGGTCAAGCTGATCCAGACGCGCGCCGGTAAAATGACGGCTAAAGCAAGGAGCATCATTGTCGGCACAGTGGCCGGAACTCTGATCCTGATCGGATTGATCGTCGCTATTTACGGGAGCCGGCTGATTGGTAGAATCACGACGCTGACAGACATCGCAGACCGCATCAGTATTGGTGAATTGGACGCCCGTATCGATATTCATGCCAATGATGAAATAGGCGCCTTGGCAGATGCCATTGGACGAATGCAGGAAAGTATACGGCTCTCAATTGAAAGGCTACGGAAACGGCGGTAGTTGTTAAGTCCGCTGCTTGAATGAATATGCTGAAGATACTGGTAGTTGACAATCAGAAGACATTTGTAAAGTTCATGTCCGCTGTGCTGGAAAAACAGGGACATACCGTTTTGACGGCGAAAGACGGGATTTCTGCACTCAATATCCTGGAAATGCGGATTCCGGACGTCATTTTCATCGATCTGGTCATGCCGAACATCAACGGTCGGCAGTTGGCTCGGATTATTCGGAGCAAACCGCAATTTGGCCGGACCAAACTGGTGATCCTGTCGGGTATCGGAGCCGAGGAAAAGGAGAACTTTTTAACCAGCGATATCGATGCGTTTATTGCGAAAGGTCCTTTCGGGGAAACCGCGGATAACGTATTGTCGGTACTGGAAAAACTGGAGAGCAGCTCAGAAAGGGCGACTTCACCGGTTATTGAGGCCGGTCTTGCAGGTATTCGAAGCCGAGCCGTCATAAATGAACTGCTGGCTGAAAACAGGCATTTCGAACTGATATTGGCCACGATGCAGGAAGGTGTCCTGCTGCTCAATACCGACTGCAAAATTATATACGCCAATGATGCCGCTGCCACCATATTCGATCAATCGGAAACCGACCTGTTGGGAAGTGATTTTTTACAGCTGTTCGAGCCCCCCCACAGGGAAAGTGTAAAGGATCTGCTGGTGGGTTCCGATAGCCTGCTGCCCGCCTTCACCAAGGAGAGCCCCATACCGTACAACGGGAAACTGCTGGCAATGGATCTGACCCCCGTCAAGGGATCCAATCAGCCGTCTGTCATTGTGGTGTTGAATGACATTACCTGGCAGAAGCAGACCAAAAACGCACTTAGACAAAGCGAAGGCATGTACCGAACCGTGCTGGAGGCCAGTCCGGACCCCATTGTAATGTACGACATGGAGGGAACCGTCACCTATTTTAATCCCGCTTTTGAAGCGGTTTTTGGATGGCCGCTGTCCGATTGTGCAGGCGGGAAAATGGATCAATTCGTGCCGGAGGAAAATTGGCCGGAAACGGAAATGATGATCAACAAGGTGCTGGCCGGCGAACAATTTTCAGGTATCGAAACCTATCGGTACACCCGTCAGGGAAAGATGATTCCGGTGAGTATCAGTGGTGCAATATATCGGGATCATCGCGGTGAACTCCAGGGCAGTGTGGTTACCCTTCGCGATATATCGAAGTATAAAAAGTTGCAGAGCCAACTCCAACATGCACAGAAAATGGAATCCATCGGTACCATCACAAGCGGGGTGGCCCATAATTTTCGCAATATTCTCACGGGTATCTCTGTGAACAGCCAGTTGCTGCAGATGAAATTCGGAGATATACCCGACCTGATGAAAATCGAGACAAAAACAAGCGGATATGTCGAACGCGGCAGCCAGCTGATTTCCGAATTGATGCAGTTTTCGCAACGTCAGCCAAAGACTCTCAACCGGATCGATCTAACCGATGTCATTGACGAGACCTTCAAATTGATCCGTAAATCCTTTGACCGGAAAATCGAAATCCTCCTGGATGTTCCGGAACCGCTTTTCATCATGGGTGATCCAGCCGGGTTGAGTCAGGTTTTTTTCAATCTGAGCACCAACGCCCGGGATGCCATGCCCCAAGGGGGCAAGATATTTGTAAAAGCGGTAAAAAAAAGGGGGTCCGCTGTGGTGACCGTTTCGGATACCGGTATGGGAATGGATGCCAGAACTCGGGGAAAGTGCTTTGACCCGTTTTTTACCACCAAATCGGTCGACCTTGGAACCGGGCTGGGACTTTCCACCACTTACGGCATCATCAAGGATCACGGCGGGGATATCCGTGTTTCTTCCAAGCCGGGAGCCGGCACCCATTTTACCATTCTGTTAAACATGGCTGAAAAACCGGAAGACGAGAAAACGAAAGAGGAGGTCGACGTCTTTCCCGGTCGAAATGAGAGGATCCTGATTGTTGACGATGAGATCGATATGCTTGAATCGATGGAAGAGTTATTGACCGGTATCGGATTCCAGGCGGCGTCTGCCTTAAACTGCCGGGATGCATTGATACAATATCAGGGCTTTAAACCCGATATCGTGCTGCTGGACCGCAACATGCCGGATACAGATGGGATCGGTACCGCGGAAAAAATCCGGGAGTTGGACCCTGGTGCACGGATCATCATGATGTCCGGTTACGACTCCACCGGTCCCGACGGCATTGGGCACGATGGGATGATGCTTATCAACGGTTATCTGACAAAGCCTATTGACATTGGGGCCTTAAGCCGTATGTTGCGGCAGGTCCTTGACGAACCCTGATATCGTTTCTGGTTGTCTATGAAACTCTTCAGCATCATCGATAGATACATTTTCAAGGAGATGGTCCCCCCTTTTGCCATCAATGTCGGGTTTTTTACCTTTATCTTTCTGATGACCCGAATTCTGGATATCACCAACCTGGTGGTGAATTACAAGATCAGCCTATTATCCGTATGCCTGATCCTCGTCTATTCCATGCCCTATTTTTTGGTGTTTGTCATTCCCATGTCCACCATGATGTCCATATTGTTAACGTTCCTCCGGATGTCAGACGACAATGAAGTCATCGCACTGAAAGCCGGGGGGGTCAGTGTGTACCGGCTCCTGCCGCCGGTCTTCCTGTTCTCCTTTCTGGCCTGCCTGTTGACCGGGTACATGGCGATATACGCCCTGCCCTGGGGCAAGGTCTCGATTAAGCGGCTGACCGTTCAGGCTGCCGTGTCCAGCCTGGACGCGGGTTTGAAAGAGAGAACCTTCAACGACAGTTTCAGCGGTGTGATGCTCTATTTGAACGAAATCGACATCAAAACAAAAGCCCTCATCGATGTTTTCATCGAAGACGCAAGGAGCAAAGATACCGTCAGCGTCGTGGTGGCACCCAAGGGCAAACTTTTTGGAAATCCCGGTCAGCTTTCCTACCAGCTGCGACTATGGGACGGGATCATCAACCAGGTTGATATCAAAAGCCGTGCGGTCCATTCCATCCGATTCGACACCTATGATATCCATCTGGACCTGAAAAAGGCGGTGGTTGCCGAAAAGGGGCAGCCCAAAGATGAAAAAGAGATGAATCTTTCCGAAATGCGACAGTATCTGAGCGAAACCTCCCGAGAGGATCCCCAGTACTATGTGACGCTGATCGAGTATCATCGAAAATTCTCCATCCCCTTCGCCTGTATCGCTCTTGGGATCCTGGCCGTTCCACTCGGGGTTCAGGCCAGATCGGGCAAACGCTCTTTCGGTCTGGTTCTGGGTCTGGGATTTTTCCTGCTTTATTACCTATTGCTCTCAGCGGGTTGGGTTTTCGGGGAAGCGGGGGCGTATCCTCCGCTTATCGGGATGTGGGTTCCCAATGTGGTCATGGCCTCCATCGGCGTCTATCTGCTAATCCGAGTCGCTAGAGAAAAACCGGTTCAACTGACATTTGTCGACCGCCTTTTGAGAAAACTCATGGAAAAATTTTCAATGTTTCGAAAATTCCGAACCCAATAGCCATCTGCCATGTCAATTATTAACAAATATCTGACCCAGGAGATTCTGAAGCTCTTTGCTGTTGTTCTGGCGCTAGTAATCGGGATCTACGTGATCGTGGATTTTTTCGAAAAGGTCGACGATTTTCTTGAAAGAGGGGTGCCGCTCACCCGTGCGATCCTGTTTTTCCTTTATAAAATACCGTTTATTTTTTCCCAGATTTTACCGGTCTGCGTATTGCTCTCCGTCCTGGTGGTTTTCGGACTGATGAACAAGAACAATGAAATTCTGGCACTTAAAAGCAGCGGCGTCAGTGTATACCATCTTTTCAAGCCCATCCTGATTCTCGGTATAATATTCAGCATACTCCTGTTTACACTTACGGAGGTGGTGGTCCCCATCACCATGGCCAAGGCCAACGTCATATGGCTCACGGAGGTGAGGAACGAACCCGCCGTTCTCACGCGGGAGCGGAACATATGGATACGGGGGAATCGGTCCATTACCCACATTAAATTTTACCATTCTGCCCAGAAAACCTTGATGGGACTGACCCTTAGCCATTTCGACCCGAATTTTAAATTGAAACGGAGGATCGATGCCGAAAAGGGTGTTTTTGATAACGGCCGCTGGATCCTGTCCAACGTAATGGAGCAGCACCTTGAGGGGAAATATGGAAAATCCCAAATGAAGTTCCATGAAACCCTTTCTGAAAAATTGGATTTCCAGCCGGATGATCTGAAAAATGTGGCAAAAAAATCTGAGGAGATGAACTACGCGGAACTCAAAGAGCTGATCCGGAAAGTGGAAGCGGAAGGTTATGATGCCACGGTCTATAAAGTGGACCTCAACACTAAGATTGCATTCCCGCTGGTCTGCGTCATCATGTGCATGATTGGAACCGGTATCGCACTCAAGGGAAAAGCCGGAGAGGGGCTCCCTGCAGCCGTGGCCTACGGAGTCGGCATCGCTTTTTTATACTGGATTTTTTACAGTTTCTGCGTGTCTCTCGGCTACGGAGAGATGCTGCCTCCCTTTGTTGCGGCATGGATTGCCAATATTGTCTTTCTCTGCCTGGGTATCTATACACTCCTCGGTGCCGAATAACAGGAGAGCCATTTCTTAGAGGGTATCCTTTTGATCGTTTTATATAATCTTATACTGACCCTCGGAGCCGCTTTGCTCCTTCCGTTTCTTCTACCGGTGGTCACGGCTTCCCGCAAAAGGCGAAAAACCTTTTTTAAACGAATTGTAACTGCACCCGTTCAGCGGCTGACCGGAACCTTCACTCCGGAGGTTTCACGGGCCGGTCCCATATGGGTTCACGCCCTCTCCGTCGGAGAGGTCATCTCCGCCGTTCCCTTGATAAATGCGCTCGCCCATGCCTACCCACACAGGAAATTGGTGCTCTCCGCTACCACTCTGACCGGGTTTCGGATCGCCAAAAAACGCTTTGAACAGGATGTCGCGGCGGTGGTATATTATCCCTACGATTTTATTTTTTCCGTAAAACAGGCGGCCCGTGCCGTGGCGCCCTCCCTGGTGGTGATTGTCGAGTCGGATATTTGGCCAAATTTTCTCCGTGAAATGGAACGCCGGGCCGTTCCCGTGGTCCTCACCAATGCAAGACTCTCCAACCGCTCCTATCGGGGGTACAGGCGGTTTCGGCCGTTTGCGATGTTCCTGTTTTCAAAACTGACCCGGATTTGCACCCAGACCCGGGAGGACCTCTGTCGCTTTCTGAAATTGGGCATCCATCAGGATCGGGTGGTGCATACGGGAAACATCAAATTCGATCAGAAAAAGAGAAAGGCGGCGCCCGGGAAAAGGGAAGCATTCAACACCCTTTTGGGCCGTCGTGCCGATATGCTTGTTTTTACAGCCGGTAGCACCCACGCGGGGGAGGAGATGATCCTGCTCGAGGCATTTACCAGGTTAAAACCCCAATTCCCCCGATTGCGGATGGTGCTGGCGCCCCGTGATCCGTTGCGGGCCGCCTCGGTCTGCCGCATCTTCCGGTCAGGCGGCTGGCGTGCGGCTCTTTTGGGAAAGCTATTGGAAGCCGGTACAGATAACGGGGTGGATGTTGTGGTGGTCGATACCATCGGCGATCTTCCGATCCTTTACGGCCTTTCCGACATCACATTTGTCGGCGGTAGCCTGGTAAATGAGGGGGGACACAATCCACTGGAACCGGCGAGTCTTTCCAAACCGGTTCTCTTCGGGCCGGACATGACCGATTTTTCAGAAATATCGGAGATGCTCGTCAAAGGTGGCGGGGCTTTTCAGGTGACGGATGCAGGCACCCTTGCCCGGCAGACAGCATCGCTTTTGAAAGCACCGCGGACAAGAAGCCGGGTGGGCTTCAATGCCCTTGCCGTTTTTCGGGAAAACAGCGGTGCGGTCGAAAATACCCTAAAGGAGATCCAACGAATTCTGCCGCCATGATGAAAACCAACTACCGGATTGTCCGGCGGATCGAATCGATTCTAAAAGATGACCGGTCGGAAGGCTCGGCATTCTTGAAAAACGCCCTGGCGCTTCTCGCCTTGGGATATGCCGGTGTGGTGCAAGCCCGATCCGCTTATTACCAGAAAGGAACGTCAAGGTCCCATCGTCTGCCCTGCCGGGTGATATCGGTGGGCAATCTGACATTGGGCGGCACCGGCAAGACCCCAATGACCCAGTACCTGGCAAAAATGCTAACCGATTCCGGACACCGTCCGGTGGTCCTGAGCCGGGGGTACGGGGGAAAGGGCCATAAGAAAGGACGTGTGGTCAGTGACGGGCGACATGTGGGCATGGGGCCTGCATCGGCGGGAGATGAGCCGTTTATGATGGCCCACACCTTGCCGAAGGTTCCCGTCATCGTCGGACGGGACCGCTTGGCAGCAGGCCAAATGGCCTGTAAACGGTTTTCTCCCGATATCCTCATCCTGGATGACGGTTTTCAGCATCTCAGACTCATACGGGATCTGGACCTGGTGCTTTTAGATGGCAGAAAACCGTTTGGGAACGACCGCCTCTTTCCAAGGGGAACCCTCAGAGAGCCGGTTTCTGCTTTGAAAAGAGCGGATGGCTGTATTTTAACACGATGGCGGTCCGGTTATGGGGCCCATTCCGGTAACCTGCCGGAGGGAATACCGGTTTTTAAAGCAATGCATATCCCCCAGCTTTACCTCCCCGATCCGACGGTCGAAACTTTGGGGCCACCCCATCCACCGCTGCCGCTGGCAAAGGCGGTCTCTGAGCGAATTAGAAAAAAACGGGTCTATCTCTTTTCCGGAATTGCGGACAATCAGGGGTTTCGGGATACTGTATCGGAGCTTTTTGTCAACACCGTTGGTCATATCCGCTTTCCGGATCATTACCGGTATGAACCCGGGGAGATTTCAGATATATTCAGACATGCGATGGATTCTGGAGCGGAAATGATCGTCACCACTGAAAAGGATTGGTCCCGACTGGGGCGGCGGGTGGATGGACCGCTTCCCCTTGCGGTGGTCGGCGTTAAAATTTCCTTCGGGAAGGACAGGGATGCGTTTCACGAATTTGTTCAATCCCGCCTTTCCCGAAACACCCCTACGCCTTTAGAGGAATAACGGCCATGGTGAAAGTGAGCATCGGTGTTGTCGTGATCGCTGAAAATGAAGCGGATCGGATCGGCATGCTCCTGGACAGCGTTCCCTTCGCCGATGAGGTCATCGTGGTGGATTCAGGCAGTACGGATGCCACCTGCGAGATCTGCAAAGCAAAAGGAGCCCGTGTGATCCACAACCCGTGGCCCGGATATGCCGCCCAGAAGCAATTCGCCCTTGAATGTGCCGGGTCGGATTGGATCTTGAACCTGGATGCCGATGAATCGGTATCACCACAACTTGCTGCTGAGATACAAACAACCCTTAAAAAAGCACCTCCCGAAGTGAACGCCTGGTCCATCCCCCGGCTATCCCGTTATCTTGGACGCTGGATCCGGCACGAGGGATGGTATCCGGATCGAAAGGTGCGTCTGGTCCGGCGAGGAAAGGGGCTGTGGAATGGGGATGGCCTGCATGAACAGCTTTCGGTTCAGGGTAAGACTGGATCGTTGACATATCCCATCCATCATCGGGTGTATCGTAATATCTCAGACCAGCTGCATACCATCGACACCTATTCCGGGATTTACGCCAACGGGCGTCCGCCCTCTGGCGGATGGTTTGTCACAGCCGGCGTGCTACACGCCATCGGCAAATTCCTGGAATGTTTCATCTGGAAAAAAGGGATGTTGGATGGAATTCCCGGATTGATCATCGCCATGAATTCCGCATGGTATGTCTTTTTGAAACACGCCAAGGTATGGGAATCGGGCCTAAAGAAACCGGACTTTCACCCTTGACCCAACCACCCGATTCCTTTATAGATCGCCGATTATGAAATCGCATCTTCAACCATCCTTGAAAAACCTCGTTGACCGGGGGACACAAGGTGGCCTTTCCTTTTTGTTTGCAATGATGGGGTTGGTCCCGAAACGGGTCGGGATCCGATTGGGAAACCTGATCGGCCACATCTGGTTCCGCATCGACCGGAGACACCGAGAGATCGCCCTTTTCAACCTTGAAAGGGCATTTAAAAGGGAGAAATCCGCAGCAGAACGCCGACGGATTGCCAAAAAGGTGTTTGGGCAACTCGGCCGGATGCTTTTCGAAATCGGATGGGTGATGCGGCTGGATCCCAAAAAAGATCGACGTGTTTTCCATATCACCGGCCTTTCCCATTTCAGGAATGCGGCGGTGCGTAAAAAGGGGGTGTTGCTCCTCACCGGGCATGTGGGGAACTGGGAAGTGCTGCCCGCTGCAGCTGCCATTTGCCGTATCCGGATGAGCATCGTCTATCGGCCCCTTGACTACCCGCCGATGAATCGGTTTATCGAACAAAGCAGAAGCCAATTCGGGGCCGGTCTGATCCCCACGGCCCGCTCCATGAGAAAAATTATACGTGCGCTCCAACGGGGGGAAGCCGTGGCCATGTTGATGGATCAGAATTTTGACTGCCATGAAGGGGTATTTGCGGACTTCTTCGGGTATCCCGCCTGCACCAACAAAGGCCTCGCGCTGCTGGCTCGAAAAACGAGGGCTGCGGTTGTACCCGCATTCATGATTCGGAAGGGGACCGGGTATCGGGTTGAGATCGGACCGGAATTGCCGTTTGTCCATACCGGTGATAAGGTCAAGGATCTTGAGTTCAACACACTGCGATACAACCAGGTGATCGAGTCGTTTATCCGCCGTCACCCGGATCAATGGTTCTGGGTCCACCAGCGATGGAAAACAAAGCCCTTTCATCCATGGCCGAGGGAACAATAAAGGAAATAGACAATCAAACCTATCGAATCGATAAAAATCAGAAAACTATTGGTGCGATCCACCAATTGGATCGGTGATGCCATCATGACCACCCCGGCGATCCGGGCGATTCGAAAGGCCTTTCCGGTTGCTAGAATCACATTGTTGGCCAAACCCTGGGTCATCCCCGTTTTCGAAAGCAGTCCCCATGTTGATGATTTGATGGTTTATGATGAAAAGGGAAGACATGGTGGAATGGTTGGGAAGGTGAGGCTTGCGCGGGATCTTGGGCGGGTCGGATTTGAAGCGTCCATCCTTCTGCAAAATGCAGTAGAGGCCGCCATCATCACCCGGATGGCGGGAATCCCCATCCGTCTGGGCTATGATACCGATGCCAGGCGGCTGCTCCTCACCCATGCGGTGCGTACGATTCCGGAAATAAAAAAAGTCCATCAGACCGGATACTATCTCCATCTGCTTCGGGAAGCGGGACTGCCCGCAAAGACGGGAGCGCTTCACCTGACTCTGGACAAATCCCATCGGTCCCGCGCCATGAAAATACTCCAAAATCGGGGTGTTGCCCCTGATGACCGTATAGTCGGCCTGAATCCCAGCGCAGCGTTCGGGTCCGCCAAACAATGGTTTCCCCATCGGTTCGCCGATGCAGCCAATCAAATTCAGACCCAATTTAATACTCGAACCCTGATATTCGGCGGGCCGGCGGACCGGGAACTGGGCAGTCGTATCGCGCGATTGGTAAAAAAATCCCCTGTCGATCTTTCCGGTCAAACCACCCTCTCCGAGGCCATGGCCCTGATCGACAGGTGCAGTCTGTTTATCACCAATGACTCCGGCCTGATGCATGTGGCGGCTGCCCTGAACAAACCGCTTGTTGCCATTTTCGGTTCCACCAATCCCGTCACCACCGGGCCCTTTTCATCCAACAGCCGGGTGATACAAAGCCGGGTAGCGTGCAGTCCCTGCCTCAAACCGGTTTGTCAAAAAATCCAAAAGGAATGCATGGTTCAGATCGATACCGAACAGGTGGTCCGGGCAGCCGGGGAGATGCTGTGAAGATCCTGATCGTCAAAATGAGTGCCATCGGGGACGTGCTTCATACTCTGCCTGCGCTAAATGCCCTAAGGGAGCATTTCCCGGAAGCGGAGATCACATGGCTGGTGGAGGAGGCGGCAGCCGATCTGGTGGTGGGACATACGGCGCTTAATCGGGTTATCATCTCTGGACGGAAGCGCTGGGTCCAGGATCTTTTCTCCCCCTCACGGATGAACACCATACGAGAAATCATCGTTTTTCTTCGGACGTTGCGGGACACGCGATATGACGTTGTACTGGATTTTCAGGCGCTTTTGAAAAGCGCCGCTATGGTCGCCCTTGCCCGGGGAAGCCGCAAGATTGGATTTGACCGGGGAATGGACCATATGGAGCACAGCTATCTATTGCTTAATGAACGGATTCCGCCGGTGAGTATGGAGGTCCACGCGCTGGTCCGGAACCTGATGATGCTAAGGCCGCTGGGGATTCGCACACAAAAGGTTACATATGGTCTGCCCATTGGTGCAAAAGACCGGGAAAGGGCCAGGATGCTGCTGCAAATGACGGATGGATCTTCCGGCAGACGGCGGATTGCCGTCAATCCCGTTGCCAAATGGCCCACAAAGCTTTGGGAACCCGACAAATTTTCAAAGCTGGCCGATCGAATGGCAAAGCAACTGGATGCAGACGTTTTCTTCACCGGAAGCGCCGAAGACAAGCCGATGATTGACGGGATCACCCGGAAAATGAGCTGCCGGTTCTGGAATCTTGCCGGGAAAACCTCTCTCAAGGAGTTGGCGGCCCTTTATGAACAGGTAGATCTGCTGGTTTCCACCGATACCGGCCCCATGCATCTGGGAGCCGCTGTGGAAACTCCCGTTGTGGCCCTTTTCGGTCCCACCGCTCCCTGGCGGACCGGCCCATTCGGAAACCGGCACCGTGTGGTCAGAGCAGATGTGCATTGCAGCCCCTGTTTCAAAAGAGATTGCGAAACCGCTGTGTGCATGAACAACATTTCCGTTGAGCACGTGTTCCGGGAGGTAAAGAAGGCGGCAATGGGATGAGGGATACGGAGAAAATGGTTTCGGTCATCATCGTCAATTGGAATACCCGGGTCCTTTTACTCGAATGCCTCAAATCGGTGTTTGAAACCCTTCATGACCTGCCTTTTGAAGTGATGGTGGTGGACAATGGATCGGATGACGGCAGCGTCGCGGCTGTTTGCAAGGCATTCCCGGCTGCTCGGGTGATTGTCAATGACCGGAATGTGGGATTTGCCGCTGCCAACAATCGGGCTTTCCGGCAGATGGCGGGAAAATACGCCTTGTTGCTCAATACCGATGCCGTGCTGACTCCCGGGGCCGTTCAAACCCTAATCGCCTTTATGGAAAACCACGGGGATGTCGGAATGGCGTGCGGGCAACTTCTCAATGGCGACGGCACCCGGCAGAACTCCTTTGCCAATTTCCCGGAGGCTTTGTCCTTGTTGTTTAACGAAAGCCTGCTGGGCCTGCTGTTTCCCGGTCGGTTTCCAAGCAAACGAAACCGGGGAAATGTACCCATTGCGGTGGATTCCTGTATCGGGGCGTGTATGATCGTCCGGAGATCTGCGATGGAGGCAGTGGGATTTCTGGACGAGGATTATTTCTTCTTTTTTGAAGAAACAGATTGGGCCAAACAGATGCAAGCAGCGGGCTGGCAGGTTTTTTTCGTGCCCGCCGCCCGGATCTATCATCTCCAGGGGCAGAGTGTGGGGCATCATATTCGGTCCCGACTGCTTTTTTTCAAATCCCGTTATCTGTATCTGAGAAAGTGGCACCGGAAAACCTACCCGCTGCTCTTCATCCTGGTGTTTTCTCGCCTGCTGCTCAACAATCTGTTGAACCTGATCGGATTTACGGCTACTTTAGGGCTGAATAAAAAAATAAGAAAAAAACTAAAGGTTTATAGCCTTCTTCTCATATGGCATCTCAAAGGGTGCCCCGGGATCGACGGTTCTTCTGGATAGGGGATGTGGGTGAACCGGATTCAGGCAGCGAATATAAAAAAGATCCTTCTAATTCAGCTGGGGGATATCGGAGACGTGGTCCTGTCGGTTCCATGTGCCTACGCCCTCAAAGCGTATTATACCGGCGCCGAGGTGATGATGGCGGTCCGGGCGAAGGCGGCCCGGTTGCTGGATGCCCATCCCTTTATTGACGGCATATTCGGCGTGGACATCCCAACGGGAAACCTTTCGGAACAATACCGGTATCAGAGGAATTTTTTTTCTGCCTTGAGACGGGAAAGATTTGATGTGGCCATCGACTTGAGAACCGGGCAGAGAGGCGCCATTTTGGCCCTGTTATCCGGCGCGGGCATCCGGGCCGCTTTTCATGCGAAAGACGGCAACCTTTGGCGAAACCGGGTTTTTTCCCACCTGATATCGCCCTACGCCACACCCGGCACCCATGTGATCGAACAGAATCTCAGCCTCATCAAGGCCCTGGGAGTCGATACCCAGCCGATCCGGCCGATTCTCACGGTGGAAGCCACAAAAAAGCGGATGGCGGAATCTTTGATCCGCAAGATGGGTGTGCCGGACGGCAACCGGTTGGTGGCCGTCCAGCCTTTTTCCCTGTGGCGATACAAGGAGTGGGGCGTCGAAAAGGTCGCCAGTCTGATCGATCATCTGACAAAGATCCGGGATGTATCGGTACTCATCACCGGATCGGCGGCGGAGCGGGACCGGGCAGGGGCGATATTGAATCGAACCGCCGGAGCCGTCTATAATCTAGCCGGACGTACAGATATCGGCATCTATGCGGCGGTACTCAGCCAATGCCGGCTGTTTGTCGGCATGGACAGCGCCGGGCTGCACATCGCGGCTGCCGTCGATACTCCGACGCTGGGTATTTTTGGACCGACCTCCGCCATCGACTGGGCGCCCAGGGGCCGGCAGCACCATGTGGTTTATGAAAACCTGCCGTGCGTGCCCTGCCGACGCAAGGGCTGCATGGACAGCGGTATCAGTCGGTGTCTTATCAAGCTTGGTGTCCGTGAGGTCGCACAAAGGGCCGTTCATCATTTAACAAACGACGTACCGGATTCATCATAATTACATATCCATCCGCAGGAAGGGAGGGTCCGCTTCACATGTTTTTTGGTAAAAAATCTGATGAGATCGACTTTTCCATCGGTATCACGACCTTTGAGAGCCGGTTCGAGACATATTTCAAACCTCTGGTGAACCGGATCAGGAGCTATGATCGAAAGAGTGAGATTGTCGTGGCGGTGAACGGAGAACACAACAAACCGATGGATGATAACTACCGCAGTCGGGTATTGGCCTTTGCCGCCGCCCATGAAAAAGTATACCCCATCATTTTCCCTGTTTTCCGGGGACTGTCCAAACTCTGGAACACCATTTTAATCCATGCCGTATCGAATTACGTTCTGATGCTCAATGACGATGTGATGATCGACAGGCCGGATCTGATGCAGGTGTTAAACAAAAAGCTCGCGCGGAACCGGAACCGGTCCTTTTTGATCAATGCATCTTGGTCCCATTGCCTCCTCAATCGGGAGGAGATGGAGGAGATCGGGTATTTTGACGAACGCCTTCTCGGTATCGGAGAGGAGGATGGGGACATGACCTGGCGATATATCCGGAAATACGGAAAACCCCTTACCAACTATTCCATAAAGGGTATCATCAACTATTCAGAAGAGACAATGGCGGAAAAGCCGATCAATATCCGATGCAGGGAGGGTTCCAAATACAGTCGGTTCAATAGAAATTTCATGTTTGAAACCAAATACCGAGCCGATGAAAACGGTATCAAGGGGATGTTTGACCGCCCCATGGTTTTGAGGGATGCCGGTCCCGAACAGTACGCCAACGAACGATTTTACCGTGAACGCCGCAACGAACTTTAGTGCAGAAAACGGGGATCATCAGATGCTGGTGAGGATTGAAAAAGATTGGGATTTTCCCGATATTTTGCGGCAGACGCCCGGCAGTAAGGGCGCATGGGACGGCATCCAATTTACATTGGATCCGGTGAAAACATGTGATTTTTTCATCATGTTCAACAATCGAATGACTGAGGATACGGTTGTGTCCTGCCATCCCGAAAATGTCTGGGCATTGATGCAGGAGCCCTTCGAAAAGGGTCTTACCGACTGGATGGTGGAAAAACACGATGAATATCGTCTGGTGCTGACCCATGTCCCGCCCGATCATTCCCGGAGATATCGTGTCTCCCATCCGGCCATTCCCTGGCATGTTAATCGAACCTATGACGAACTTTCAGGCATGACGATCCCAGAAAAATCAAAGGATCTGTCGTGGGTCGTGGGAAATGCCCGGGACCTACCCGGTCATTTGAAGCGATGGTCCTTTCTGGATGCCATGCAAAATCAGAACACGCTCAAGATCGATCTGTTCGGGCGGGCCGTCCATCCCATTGAAGACAAGTTTGACGGTCTGGCACCTTACCGGTATTCTCTTGCCGTTGAGAATTCCGTGGGCCCCGATTATTGGACGGAAAAGATCGCCGACTGTTTTCTCACCTGGACCGTACCTTTTTATTACGGATGTTCCAACCTGGAGGACTATTTTCCGGCGGAATCTTTCATACGGATCGATATCGACCCCGTGGAAAAAGGCATTCAAACGATCCGTGAGGTAATGGAAGGTGACCGTTGGGAGCGACGGATCCCAGCGCTAACAAAGGCCCGTCGTTTGGTGTTGGAACGGTATCAGATATTTCCCCATCTGGCCGGGTATATCAAATCGCACCCTCCGCCGGACTCGGACAAGCAAACCATCCGGATTCCTGCCTATCGACGCGGCTTAAAGTCTGGATACCATCGCATCGGATACAAACTGAGAAAACGATTCGGCAGGCTTTGATACAATGGGAAAACCGAAGAAGGTCAGTATCATCATCAGTTTCTACGAGCGCTTGGGTCATCTGAAATGTTGCCTGGAATCCCTCCGTTTATCGGAGAGCCGATTTCAAGAGGTTATCATCGCAGATGACGGATCCAGTGCCGAAACCGTGGATAAGGTCAAAAACCTGGTCGCTTCCCACGAAATGACGATTCGGCATATCTGGCGGCCCAAAGACGGTTTCAGGCTGGCGGCCACCCGAAACAACGGCATACGAAACAGCTGCGGCGACTACCTGGTGTTTATAGATTGCGATTTTTTGATCCTGCCAGACACCCTGACCCACCATCTTGAAGCCGCCAAACCCGGCCGATTCATCGCCGGGGGCTGCAAATATCTGACCGAGGAGCAGACAGAAGCGGCATTTTCTTCCAGGATTACAACCGCTTTGCTCCATCGTTTCGACCGCAGGGTGCCGGGCCGGAACCTCCGAAAAGAACACCTAAAATTTATCAAGAGAACCCTTTTGTTCCGACTGCGGCTGGCCAACCCGAGAAAACAGAGCCTTGGCGGTCATTTTTCCGTGTATCGAAGGGATATCGAACGGGTCAATGGCTACGATGAGAACTTTGTCGGTTGGGGAGGGGAGGACGAGGATTTGGGTATTCGCATGGTGAAGGCGGGAATCTACTGCCGGTCGGCCATCCGTTCTGCCCGGGTACTCCATATGTGGCACCCCCGGGCGCTTGGAGAAACCCACTGGCGGAACGGACCCAACATCCAGTATTTCAAACGCAAACGGATCCCCTATTTCTGCGCCAACGGCCTTGTCAAGATGTCGGAAACAGGGGATTGACAAAAAGGGGTCATTGATTATGACACCAAGCCCTCCCATTAGGATCGCCGTGGCCATACCCAAATATGGCCTGGTCGGCGGTGCCGAGGGTTTTGTATTCGAACTGACCGAACGCCTGGCTGAGAACAGAGCCTTTGAGATACATGTGTTGGCCAACCGGTGGCGTCGGCAGAACCGGCGGATCGTGTTTCACAAAGTTCCCATTTTACCGTTCCCCCGGTGGATCAAACCGGTGAGTTACGCCTTTTTTGCAGACAGGGTCATCCGCCGGCAACGGTTCCACATCGTTCACAGCCATGAGCGGATCTTCAGACCGGACCTTTTTACATTTCACGGTATTCCACACCGGACATGGGTCCAAAAGGCCCGCCGGAAAACCATGAGCCTTTTTGACCATGCCACAGCGTGGATTGAAAAAAAGGGAATGGGATGCCAGACGTTGCAACAGATCCTGCCGGTATCCGGTCTGGTGAAGGATGAACTGTTGACCGTCTATCCAAAGGTGGCTTCCAGGGTAACCGTTCATCATCCCGGAATTTCAGTCGGCCAGTTCATGGGCCTTAACAAAACCGTCTGCCGGGCCGATGTCGTAAAGCGACATGGCATCGATCCCTCTAACATCGTGATCCTTTTTGTGGGCATGAATTTCGAAATCAAGCGGTTGGGATTGGTGATTCGGGGTATCGCCGGCCTTCCCGAAGCAATGAAATCCAGGGTCACGCTGCTTGTGGCGGGTAAAGGCGATGAGAGACGCTATCGAAAATTGGCTGCCACTCTGGGCATCGACCGGAGGGTGGTGTTTGCCGGTGTGGTGGACCCAATGGCGCCCTATTATCTGGCCGGTGATATTTTTGCCATGCCCTCTTACTTTGACACCTTTGGTTTGGCGGTACTCGAGGCCATGGCCGCCGGCCTTCCGGTTATCATTACCAATAGAGTCGGCGCACGGGATTTCGTCACTCCCGGGGTCCATGGCTGTATTTTGCCTGAATCTCCATCGGATGCAGCGATGACCGATGCGCTTATGGGGTTGATGGATGATGGACATCGCTGCCGGACGGGGGAAAATGCCCAAAACGCAATCCGAGAATATACATGGGAAAAGGCAGTGAGCCGAATTGCCGATCTATACATCAAGATGGCCCGAGGTACAGCCCCCTAATCCGTTTGTTTTGCAAGGTATTGAAAGGTCTGTTATAGGAATCGAGGGCCGATACCACGGCCCATAATCAAAAGGAGATCGAAGATGGCGATCAGTGAAGAGCTTATGAACATTCTGGCATGCCCGAAATGCAAAGGGGACATCCACCTGAACGATGCAAAAGACGGCCTGATATGCGATGCGTGCCGGCTGATGTATGAAATCAGGGACGATATCCCCATCATGCTGATCGATGAAGCCAAAAAAATATGAGCGTTCCCAAAAAACCGGAGCCGGCGAAGCTGGTCATCGGTGTTTTTTTAAAAGACAAATCTCTGCTCAAACCCGTGGCAGATGCCCTGGGCGAAACATTCGGAAAAATCGATTTGATCAGCCCCTGGCTGTCATTTGATTTCACCGATTATTATGAGTCCGAAATGGGACGTCCCCTGTACCGGCGGATGATCTCTTTTATTGCCCATATCCGGCAGGCCGATCTGGCAGATATCAAGCGACATACCAACGCGATAGAGGGCGATTTTGCAGTGGCGGGCAAACGGCGGGTGAACATCGATCCGGGGTACCTTATTCAGGCACGGTTCGTTTTGGCCACAGGGAAAAACTACTCCCACCGGATCTATATCGGCAAGGGCATATACGCAGACCTGACCTTGATTTATGCCGGAGGAGAATTTACGCCGTTGCCCTGGACCTATCCGGATTATCGCCATGTTTCGATGTGTGAATATCTTGCACGCGTCAGGAAAAAATATGTTCACGATTTAAAAATGCCGCCCGGAGAGGATAAGGGCGCAACATCGGGGGGATGAAGGGAATCGTCAGATGATGAACAGCATGACCGCCTACGCATCCGTAGAGAAAGCCATTGACACCCAGTCCGTTTCCGTGGAGATTCGATCCTTGAACAGTCGCCATCTCGACCCTGTTTTGAGGATACCGCATCATTACATCCATTTTGAGGAGCGGATCAGGAAAACACTGGCAAGCCGTTTGGAGCGCGGACGGGTCGAAACCAACATCAAAATTACAGATAGCGCCGAAAATCGGGTGACATGCGAACTGGATGAGGCGAAGGCGGAAGCCCTGCACCAGGCCTTTCACCGGCTCAAAGATCGGTTCTCCTGGGATATCCGAATGACCCTTGATGACCTCACGGGCCCTTTGGGGCCGATTCGGACCGTTCATGAGGAGATCGATTCCGAGAAATACTGGCCTTTGCTCGAGGAATGCCTTCTCATGGCTCTGGACCAACTCTTGACCATGCGGAAAAGTGAAGGGGATCATATCGCCCATGATATATCAAGGCGGCTGGACTGTATTGAAAAGCAGCTGAAAGAGATTCGAACAGGAGTCCACGGCCTTCTGCCCATCTACCAGGAGCGGCTCAAGGCGCGCGTGGAAGCCCTGGCTGGCGGCTTGGTGGAGATCGACCCGGGGCGGTTGTCCCAGGAGGCGGCATTTTTGGCGGACCGAAGCGATATTTCCGAAGAGATCGTTCGAGCGGAAAGCCATATTGTTCAGTTCCGGGAAATTATGGCTTCCCCGGAGCCGGCCGGTCGGAAACTGAATTTTTTGCTACAGGAGTTTATCCGTGAGTTCAATACAATGGGGTCAAAAGCAGGGAACGCCGATATTGCGCATACCATCGTGAACGTTAAAGCGGAACTGGAAAAAATTCGGGAGCAAGTGCAAAACATCGAATAGATTTGCCCGGGATCCGTTTGATCTGGCTTTGGGTCCCAACCCCTACTGGAAAGGAGCTCTGTGGAAAAAGCACTGTTGAACATCGGTTTCGGGAATACCGTTGCAGCGGAAAGAGTGGTCGCCATTGTTGCACCCAATTCCGCACCCATGAAACGGCTCAAGGATGAGGCACGGGATGAACGTCGGCTGGTGGATGCGACCCACGGTCGCCGAACGCGTTCGATCATCATCATGGACAGCAATCATGTAGTGCTCTCGGCGATCCAGGCGGAGACCATTTCCCAGCGGTTTGCCAACATCGAAAAATCAAGCTCGGTTGCTTGAACGATGCTGCACGAAACTTTGAACACGCAGGGAAAAAGGGGGCATCTGTTTGTCGTCTCCGCCCCTTCCGGTGCAGGAAAAAGTACACTGTGTGCCGCTGCTATAGATAGATACCCCAACCTGGTCTACTCGATCTCCAGTACCACCCGTCACCCCCGTATTGGAGAAACCGAAGGGGAGCACTATTTTTTTCTCAGCACCGAGGCGTTTGAGAGGAAAATCAATGAAAATCGCTGGGCGGAATGGGCGAAAGTACACGGCCACTATTACGGCACGTCCGCGAGTTTTTTGAACCGGCATCTCGATGACGGCAGGAATGTTTTGCTTGATATCGACGTACAGGGAACCCGGCAGATATTACGTCGGTATCCCGACAGCATTACGATCTTTATCAAGCCGCCATCTCTTGAGGTTTTGAAAAAACGCCTTCTCAAACGGGGAACCGATAGCCGTCAAACCATCGAAAAACGAATGGCAGCCGCCAAATCGGAGATCGGCCAGTCTGACATTTACCGGCATATCATTATCAATGACGTATTGCCCGATGCCGTCACCCGTTTCAACGGCATCTTCAATAAATATATTGGCCCGACCGGCTAAATTGAAGCCACCCAGGGGAGGGACCCTTGAAGACCGAAATTCTGTACGGAATCCATCCGGTCACCGAGGCGTTGCGGGCTGCGAAAAGAACCATTTACGAGCTTTATCTTTCTTCTGGCGGCGGCTCCGGGCAGTTCCGGCACTTGTGCGATCAGGCACGCAATCTCGGTGTTCCGATTACCGAGTTAAGCAAGGAGAAGATCCAGACCCATACCGGCACCCGGGCCCATCAGGGAGTGGCCGCCCGTGTCAGCGGGTATCCCATTTCAAACCTTTCGGACCTGACCCAGCCCTCTGCCCCACTCGATATGCCCCCGTTTCTGCTTTTGCTTGACGGCGTTCTGGATCCCAACAACCTGGGGGCGATGGCCCGAACGGCCCTTTGTGCCGGTGTCAATGGCATTGTGATATCCAAAGATCGATCGGCAGGTCCTACCCCCGCGGCCTCCAAAGTATCCGCCGGTGCCCTTGAGCATCTTCCGGTGGTGCGGGTGACCAATATGGTACGGTTGATGGGACAGCTCAAACAGGAGGGGTTCTGGATCTGGGGTTTGGAGAGGGAGGACGGATCTTGTTTATATGAATGCGATCTAACCGGACCCATTGCCCTGGTGATCGGGGGAGAGGAAAAGGGGATGCGGCCGCTGGTGAAGAAGCATTGTGACCGTTTAATCGCCATTCCCCAAACGGGCCCTTTGAATTCCCTCAACGCGTCCGTTGCCGGTGCGGTGGCCATTTATGAGGTGGTGCGGCAACGGGGTCATCGAACTTAAGCTTCGATTCTGGATGGATCGACGTTCACGGGGAAAAACCGTTGATATCTGACAGCCGGAAAATTGCTATTTTTGAGTTTGCGCAAGCGATGGTAAAGATGCTGTTTCCCAGCCGATGCCTGGCCTGCGGATCGTTTTTCAGGGCTCACAACGGAACCGGGGAAAAGACGCCTGTACCGAATCTTTCAATCAAATCATCATCTCCGCTAAGGTATGACGGGTCATTATCAATCGAACCGGCAGCGACTTTCAAAAAATTTCTGGGCCCATTGATCTGCAAAGAATGTATCGGTCGAATGGCACCCGTCGCGTCGCCCCTTTGCCCCATGTGCGGGATGAGTTTTAAAAGCCGGAAAGGGGGAGATCATCTCTGCGAGGCTTGCATCCGCAACCCTCGACAGTTTCAGACGGCCCGTGCAGCCGGCCTATATGACGGCCCGCTCAGAATCCTGATACACCGGCTGAAATACAATGGGAAAATACAGTTGGCCCGGCCGCTCGGAAGGATTCTGTATTCGGTGTTCCATCGTTTTATGGAAACCGCCGAAATCGATGCGGTGGTACCGGTTCCGCTACACATCCGTCGTTTCCGAAAACGCGGTTTCAACCAATCCCATCTGCTGGTTAGGGAATGGGTTCGCTGGGCATCCGGTATCGGCTCCCATTACCGTGTATTGCCCCGCGTCCTTATACGGCATCGGTGGACCCGGCCGCAATCTGGCCTCGGACGCAGGATGCGGATTCAAAATGTAAAAAACGCTTTTCGTGTAAATCCGGATGCGAAGGTGGAAGGTCGACGCATCCTGCTTGTGGACGATGTTTTCACCACCGGGGTGACGTTGGAGGAATGCTCTCGGGTGCTACTCAAAAAGGGGGCCAAGCAGGTGGATGTCCTGACCCTGGCGAGAACCCCATGAAATTGGCTCGGAAGAAAGAGATATTATTATGACGGGAATGGATGCGAGACGCAAGGATCGTATGAAAAAGACACAAAACAAGATTTTGACAAACACCGGTATGGGAGAGGTGATCGCCTTCCATCGTCGCAGCGGGCATAAGATCGTTTTTACAAATGGATGTTTTGATATCCTCCACGTAGGGCATGTACGCTATTTGTCCCATGCCGCCTCGTTGGGGGATCTTCTGGTGGTCGGACTCAATTCGGATCTGTCCGTAAAATCGATAAAGGGAGAACTTCGGCCCATTGTGCCCGAGCACCAACGCACCGAAGTACTTGCCGCCCTTGCCTGTGTCGGATATATTACCATGTTCGATGCCTCAGATCCCTATGAACTGATCAGGGCCATCCAGCCCGACGTATTGGTCAAGGGCGCCGACTGGGCAGAAGATGAGATCATCGGTGCCGATATCGTGAAAGCAAAAGGGGGACAAGTGGTCCGCGCCCCGGTGATCGGAGGGGTTTCCACAACCGGTTTGATCCAAAGGATTTTCGATTTGCGGCAAAACCAGGAAGGAAAAGGGCCGTCCTGAGATATGCGGATTGATACAAAAAATGGTTTGACCCGATACCGGTTTGAAAACCTTTCCGGGTACCGGCAGGTTTTTCACGGCTTTTTCACCCGGAGCGGCGGGAGCAGTTCGGAACCCTTCAACAGCCTGAATGTCGGTCTCGGATTGGGGGATGATACCCGAAGGGTCGCCGAAAACCGGGAGCGGGTTGCACGATTCTTCGGTCTCGGAAGACTTCATTTTTCGCAACAGGTCCACGGTATCGAAATTTGGATCGATCCCGGCCCCAACACGGCATCCAAAGGCCGCCGACCCGGCATCCCGACCGGAGACGCCATGGTGACGAATCGCTTGGGCCGAGCACTTGCCATACAGGTAGCGGATTGCCAGGCGGTCTTGCTGTTCGACACCCGAAAAAACATAGTGGCCAACATCCATTCCGGTTGGCGGGGCAGTATCCGAAATATCGTCGGCAGAACCGTGGCTGAGATGAACAAACGGTTTTCCTGCCGTTCCGATGATCTTGTTGCCGGCATCAGTCCCTCATTGGGACCGTGTTGCGCAGAGTTTGTCAATTACAAAAGGGAGATTCCAAAGCGGTTCTGGAAGTACGGGGATGGCAACCGCCGGTTCGATTTTTGGGCTTTGACCCGGGACCAACTCCTCCATGCCGGCGTCCGGAAGGATCGTATCGAAACAGGGGGGTTGTGCACCCGCTGCCGGAAGAATCTCTTTTTTTCCTACCGGGGAGAGGGCGTCACCGGTCGTACTGCCGCAGTGATCGGTTTGAAACCCGGATAAAGGAGCCTTAACAAATGTTTCAGGAAACCGTCCGTGTACTTTACCAGCAAAAGATCGGCCCGGAGACCTACCGAATGGGAATGACATGTCCCGATGGATTTGCGTCGGCCATGCCGGGGCAGTTCGTGATGGTCCGGATCCCTGAGCGGCCCGTGTCTTTATTACGCAGGCCCTTTTCCATTCATCGGCTCATCAAAACCAAAGAGCGGTTGACGGGGTTCGAGATGTTGTATCGGGTCATCGGGAAGACAACCCATGCCCTTTCCCAGGTCAAACCCGAGGAATCCATTCAGGTCATCGGTCCTTTGGGACGGGGGTTTGCGCTACCGGAACGGACGGATGCGATTTACATTGCCGCCGGCGGCATCGGTGTTGCACCGATGCTTTTTCTGGCTGATTTTTTGTTGGAACAACAGGTGGCGCCCCAAGCCGTCACGGTATATATTGGCGGCAGGTCTCGGGAGGATCTTTTGTGTGAATCGGAGTTTGCACGTCTTGGGTTGCAGGTGTTCACCACTACCGATGACGGCAGTGCGGGACAGCAGTGCCTCATCACCAATCCTTTGGAAATGGCGATACGGGAACAGCCGCCGGATGTCGTCTATGCCTGCGGGCCTGAGGGGATGCTGGAATGTGTGGCGGGCATCGTAAAAGCCCAGGAGGTACCCTGCCAGGTGTCCATCGAAACGTTGATGGCCTGCGGTATGGGGGCATGCCTCGGATGTGCGGTTGAAAGCGCGGTCGATTCCGGCCGGTACCTTCATGCCTGTATGGATGGGCCGGTCATGGATGTCATGGAGCTTACATGCAATTTTCGTTGACTTGTACCCGGTGCTGTGTTAGTTGGCTCATGTTCCCGAATATGGAAAAACCTTCTGCTATATCCGGAGGGTTTTTTATTTCATGAAACGGGAAACACTGCGATCTTTAAAAGAGTTTGCCTACTATAGCAGCCTGGGGCTGCAGGTCGCCTTGTCCATTGTCATTGGACTGGCGCTGGGATTATATCTGGACAAACGGTTGGGAACACACCCGTTCTTGCTGTTTCTGGGGCTGGGTCTGGGGATTGCCGCTGGTTTCCGAAACATCGGGTTGGCCATTCGTAAATCCCGGAGGCTCTAGTCACCCGGCTGAAAAAGCGAATCGTTTCAAAAAAGACGGATACGCTATAACGGGTTTTCGGTTCACCGGTTATCCGATGTTTCGTGGAACAGGCGGGCCTTGCAACTTTTAATGGGTCTGACGGGATCTGGTTTGGAAATACAGCAACGCATTTTGACATTCATTACCCGGACCAACTGGGTGCTCTTTCTGATTGCGAGCATGGTGGGATTTCTGATTGCATCCACCGATTTTGCGCTGGGCGTGGTGTCCGGAGGGCTTTTGGTGACGGTCAATTTTCACCTTCTGCACCGGACCCTCAAAAAATCCCTGCAACCCCCGCATGTTTCTTCCGTTGGTTCCATTCTGGCGAAGTATTACATTCGCTTCGTGTTGAGCGGCATTATAATTTTCTTTCTGATATTTAGGCATATGGTGGACCCTTTTGGCCTGTTCGTGGGTCTCTCCGTTGTGGTCGCCAGCATCATGCTGGCCAGCATGTGTGAATTCAGCAAACTCATTTTCAAGGAGGCGTCTTAAGGTGGAACATCCCTATATGTTTTTTGTTAAATTGTTTGAGCTGATCGGCCTGGGACATTTTGCCCATACCTACCCCCACGTGATCTATTCCTGGGTGGTGATGGCGATCCTGATCATTTCGGGTGCCCTGTGCGCCAAAGGGTTGAAGATGATACCCTCCGGCGGCCAGAACTTTTTTGAGGTGGTGATTTCCGGCCTCGAAGATTTTATGGTGGAGACCGTCGGGGAAGAGGGGCGCTGGCTGTTTCCCCTGGCCGCGACCATTTTCTTCTACATCTTTATCGGAAACCTCATCGGCCTGGTCCCCGGATTCTTTCCGCCCACCGCCAATTTGAACACCACGGCATCCGTCGCCCTCACGGTGGTGGTTTTCACCCACGTGATCGGCATCAAGTATCACGGCGCCAAATATATCAAACATTTCATGGGGCCTGTCTGGTGGATGGCCCCCCTGATTTTCATCATTGAGCTGATCGGCCACGCGGCAAGAATTCTGTCCCTTTCTTTCCGTCTGTTCGGTAACATGATGGGACACGAAATTGTGTTGGGCATCCTCTTCGGGCTCGCCGGCGCCTTTTTCGCACCGCTGCCCATCATGGCGCTGGGCATATTCGTGGCCTTTGTACAGGGATTTGTTTTCTTTCTGCTGTCGATCATCTATTTCCAGGGTGCCATGGAACATGCCCATTAAATGAACGCGTTGGACCGGGCGGCGTTCTGACTGCGTAGTTTTATCATGCCGGGGATGATTACGGCATCCCCGGATTTATTAAAAGGGGTTAATGGAAGAAGCCCTGATTAACATCATTAAAGGAGGAAGGACAAAGTATGGAAGCACAAGCACTTCAATTTTTCATTGCTGCTGTCACGGCAGCCGGTTTTGGAATTGCCATTGCGGCTTTTGGTTGCGGTATCGGACAGGGCATCGGCCTGAGGTCAGCCGTTGAGGGGATCGCCAGAAATCCCGAAGCGTCCGGTAAAGTGACGGTTACCCTGCTGATCGGTCTTGCCATGATCGAGTCCCTTTGTATCTATGCGCTGGTTGTCGCATTGATTCTGATCTATGCGCATCCGCAGGCAGCAGCCATTGCCGGGCTTTTCGCCGGCGGCAGTTAATCCTCTTTAGGAAAAAAAGGGGTTGCACCCGAATGGGTGCAACCCCCTTTTTTTTCAATAGTTCCGGAAATTCATCGGAGTACTTTCTTTAAATACCGACCCGTATAGGATGTTTCCAGCTCCGCTATCTCCTCCGGAGTTCCGCAACCCACGATGCGACCTCCCTCTTCTCCGCCTTCCGGGCCCAAATCGATAATAAAATCGGATGTTTTAATTACATCCAAGTTGTGCTCGATCACGATGACCGTATTGCCACCATCCACCAGGCGATTTAATACCTGCAACAGCTTTTTGTTGTCATCCGCATGGAGCCCCGTGGTGGGCTCATCTAGAAAATAAACGGTCCGACCCGTTCCCTTTTTACTGAGCTCCCTAGCCAGTTTCACCCGCTGGGCTTCTCCTCCGGAAAGGGTGGTGGCAGGTTGGCCCAGCCGGATGTATCCTAGACCCACTTCCACGAGCGTTTCCAACTTCCGGCGAATGTGTGTGACCCTCCGGAAAAACGGCAACGCCTGATTCACCGTCATGTCGAGCACTTCGGAGATATTTTTGCCCTTGTAACGGATTTCAAGGGTTTCCCGGTTATACCGTTTTCCCTTACAGACCTCACAGGTCACGTAAACGTCGGGGAGAAAGTGCATTTCGATTCGGACAAGACCGTCTCCCTTGCAGGCCTCGCAACGTCCCCCCTTGGTGTTGAAGCTGAAACGGCCGGGTTTGTATCCCTGCATCCTGGCATCTGCTGTTTTTGAAAAAAGCTCCCGGATAAAATTGAAAAGGCCGGTATAGGTTCCGGGGTTGGAGCGGGGGGTTCGACCGATGGGGGATTGATCGATGTGAATCACCTTGTCCACATGTTCAAGGCCGGTTATCTTTCCATGGATACCGGCGGATGTCCGGGAACGGTAAAGCCGCTGCGCCAACGCACGGTATAATGTTTCCAGCACCAATGTGGATTTGCCGGAACCGGAGACGCCGGTAACGCAGGTGAAACAGCCTAAGGGGAATGCCGCATCTATCCTTTTTAAATTATTGGACCCGGCACTGTGGACAGTGATAAACCTGTCAAATTTTCTGCGTCGCAGGGGAATGTCGATGCGTTTTTTCCCGGAGAGGTATTGGCCGGTCAGGGAGTTTTTGTCCCTTTGCAGATCCTCGGGAGATCCTGAAAAAACGACCTGACCGCCGTTGATACCGGCTCCCGGCCCCATATCCACCACCCAGTCGGATGATAAAATCGTCTCTTCATCGTGTTCCACCACCAGGACGGTGTTTCCCAGGTCCCGCATTTTGATAAGGGACGCCAGCAAGCGTCGGTTATCCCGCTGATGCAACCCGATGCTCGGCTCGTCCAGTACGTATAAAACACCAGCGAGTTTTGATCCGATCTGAGTGGCCAGCCGGATTCTCTGGCTTTCACCGCCCGAAAGCGTGGCAGCAGACCGGTCCAGGGTCAGGTAGCCGAGACCCACATCCGAAAGAAATCGGAGACGGCCCAGGATCTCCCTTAAAATACGATCTCCCACCAATTGTTTCTTGGGATCCAGGCGCAACTCATTGAAAAAAGCTTCTGCCTGGGATACGGAAAGGGCCGTCAATTCCGAAATGGTCTTGTTGCCGATTCTGACGGCGCCGGCCGCCTCATTCAAACGGCTGCCCCTGCATTGGGTGCAGGGTTTGAAATTCATATAACGCCTGATTTCGTCACGGACTTGTTTCGAGTCGGTTTCCACATAACGTCTTTTCAGATTGGGAATAATCCCTTCAAATGGCTTTGCCTGGGAGGGCCGGCTTTTCCGCCCGTTTCGCGGAAACGGGATTTTCTCATCACCGGACCCGTAAAGCAGCATCTTTCGAAAATCCGCCGGCAAATCGCCGTAAGGGGTATAGATGTCGACGTTGTAGTGGGAGGTGAGGGTGTCCAGAAAATCTGCAAAATAAACGGTGTGTCGATTGGCCCATGGGGCAACGGCCCCCTCTCTTAACGAGAGTTCGTGGTTGGGCACGATGAGGTCCGGGTCCAATTCCGTGCTGGACCCGATTCCGTCGCATTCCGGGCAGGCGCCCTTCGGAGAATTGAATGAAAACGAAGCGGGCGTAAAGGGAGGATATCCGGTATTGCATTGGACGCACAATGCCTTTTCATTGAAGGGCATTGAAGCGCCGTTGATGATGTCCACCACCGCTCTGCCGCCGGATTGGGACAGGGCCAGCTCCATGGAATCGGCCAATCTGTTGCGGACGCCTTCCTTGACGATGAGGCGGTCTACCACAACCTCGATGGTATGTTTCCGGCTCTTCTCAAGACGGGGTGCTGAATCGATTTCCATCTGCTCCCCATCGATCCGAACCCGAGCAAAGCCCTCCCGCTGCAACCGCCCCAGCAGCTTATTGGGGTCGCCATTCATTCCAGCCATCAGTGGCGCGAGAATGACAATGCGGGAATCTGAATCCAGAGACATCACCCGGTCGATCATTTCGTCAAGACTTCTGGAAGTGATGGTGCTGCCGCACCGATGACAGTGGAGGGTACCCACACGCGCATATAGCAACCGAAGATAGTCGTAAATTTCGGTAACGGTTCCCACCGTTGAACGGGGGTTGTGGCTGGCGGATTTTTGCTCGATGGCAATGGCGGGGGACAGCCCTTCTATCAGTTCCACATCCGGTTTTTCAAGACGTTCTAAAAACTGTCGGGCATACGTGGAGAGGGATTCGACATATCGCCGTTGACCCTCCGCATAAAGGGTATCGAAGGCCAAAGAGGATTTGCCCGATCCGGAAAGTCCCGTGATCACGATCATTTTGTCTCTGGGCAGCACCACATCGATATTTTTCAGGTTGTGCTGCCGGGCGCCTTTTATGACGATTTTCTCCAGTTTCATGGAAGAGGATGTTAACAGGTTTCAGAAAGGTTTGTAAATAAAAGGGAAGAATATTATCCTTCGTCGCACGGGATGGAATCCGGTGAAAACGTGTGCTGGAATTAATTCTCATTATTTTAAAAGTAAACGAAAATGAGAGCTTTTGGCAGTATTTATGAGTTTTTTTATTGTGCTCACTTTTGTGCAAACCGGATGGATATGTTTAGAATATTTAAGAAAAACCCATAGTGGAAAAAACCGCCTATTTAAAGGAGATGACCAATTCAGGCTGTATTTTTAATTGTGATATCAAAGTGATAAAAATTGTTCATAACTTGCCAGACAAAAAGAAGATAAATGGAGTTCATCCGGTTTGACAGAATACGGCATATCCCATAAATAAGCACCATCTTTTGGCCGATCCGGTTAAATTATCTGAAATATTTCTCCCAAACTATACTTATTCTTTAATTTTAACTGTCGTTTTGATTCGGTCTGTTTTTATGGCTCATTTGATGCCTTAACGCTAAAAATTGCACCTTAAGCGAAGTTTGCGCCTTTGCATTTGGGAATTATACGGTAATTGATGAAAGCGATTTGGAAAGAAGTAAAATCAGAAGTCAAAAAACAGGTCCCCAATCATAGTTACCGTATGTGGATCGAACCTTTGGGAGCGAAAAACAGCTATAACGGCACCCTGGTTCTGACATGCCCCAATCTTTTCTTTAAAAAACGGGTTCAGGATCATTACGCCGATCTGATTCGATCCCTGGTGGCTGACGCCACTGGGAAGCCATGTGAACTGACACTTGAAATTTCGGGAAGAAGTGCCGCTTCCACCTGCTCACCGGAGCTCCCCGTCCAGCTCGCTCTCCCCAATGTGGCGGTGCGCCCGCATATGGGGCGCCTGCTCCGAAAGCACTTCACTTTTGATCAGTTTGTTGTAGGCAAAAACAACGACTTTGCCTATTGTGCAGCGCTATCACTGGCATCCAGGCAGCAGCAACAGCAGAACACCCTTTTTCTGCTGTCCAAAACAGGGCTTGGAAAGAGCCATCTCTCTCAGGCAGCGGGCCACCATATTCTAGCGGAGCATCCCACGGACCGGGTATACTACATAACCGCGGAAGATTTTACCAATGAGATGATCCAGGCGTTTCGCCACGGTGCCGTTGATGAATTCAAAAGAAAATACCGGGATGGGTGTGATGTTCTGCTTCTGGAGGATATCCACTACCTGAGCGGCAAGGAGCGAACCCAGGTGGAACTCTCCCTGACGCTTGAGTTTTTAATTGAAGCCAGAAAAAAGATCATATTCTCCAGCTGCTACCTGCCGGGCGATATTCCAAAGCTCAACGACAAACTCAGGTCCTGTCTCTCAAGCGGGCTCATCTCATCCATAGAACCCCCCGATTTCAGAACACGGGTCCGGATATTGAATAAAAAATGCAGGGTCAACGGTTACCGGGTGCCTGAGGATGTGATCGACTATCTGGCGGGGGAGTTGACCGAGGATGTCCGGCAGCTGGAAAGCGGCGTCATCGGGATCACCGCACGCTCTTCGCTGATGGGTGCACCCATCACGCTCGATCTTGCCGAAAATGTGGTTAAGAATATCGTAAGAGCCCGGCGCAATATCACCATAGACGTCATTAAGAGAATGGTTTGCATCCAATTCAAAATATCTGTGAAGGATGTGGTCTCCAGGTCCCGAAAGCAGTGTTTTGTCAGGCCAAGGCAGATCGCAATGTATCTATCACGCAAATATACCGATTCGCCGCTGCAGGCCATCGGAAAAAGCTTTAACCGTTATCATGCCACCGCGCTTCATTCCATTGCGGCGGTCAAGCGGGAGATGAGTGAGAAGCCGGCAACAAAACGGCAGGTAGAATATCTGTGCCGGAAGCTGGAATCGGGGAAATTCTGATTCGTTGCAGTATCCCCATATTTGAATCGGTACCAGCTGCTTAGATCTGATTATTGCAGTTTGATGTTCACATCTTCATAGGAGATGAGATCTTCAATCAGTTCTAGGCGGGCGTTCTGATCCTGCTCGATGGCGCATCTCAGACGCAGTGCACAAAACTTCCTGCAGATCGTGTCCCCCGAGTTGTATTCTCCGAAACACCCTAGGTGTAGATCGATCGGGGCAAAACTCTTTTTGGATTCCCTCATTTATTATCCCTATGGCTCTTTTTGGCCGGATTTTTTTCCGTTGTCCTCAGCCGGAACCGCCGAAAGGCTGTCCGTCGAACGCTGTTTCCCGGATGGATGGACCATCCATACCCCTTGAACTTTATACCGTTTTGGGCAAAAAGGAAAACCTTTTCTTGGGTTAACATGTTTTGACCGGTTTGTTCAAGTCCAGCAATGCCAGCATCTCTTTGTGGATCTTTCCATTGCTGGTCAAAAGCTCTTTTTTATCAAGATCAAAAGGCCGATTTGAAAAATCGGTGCTGACGGCACCCGCCTCTTCGGCAATCAACCAGCCGGCAGCCGTGTCCCAGGGCTTCAGGTGCTCTTCCCAAAACGCTTCGAAGCGTCCACAGGCCACATAGCATAAATCAAGGGCGGCGCTTCCCAGCCGCCGCAGACCCTGGGACGCGGTCAGGCAACTTTCGACCCGCGGCACGATGGTTTGCAGGGTATCCCTGACGTTATATGGAAAACCCGTCACCAGAAGGCTCTCTTCCAAATGCTCAACACTGGACACAGAGATGGGGACGCCGTTTAAAAAGGCCCCCTCCCCTTTTACCGCCGTGAAAAGTTCTCCGGATATCGGGTTGAGGACGATCCCGCAAACAATACGACCGGCTGCTGCAAAAGCGATGGATATGCAAAACAAACCCACACCGTGGGCGAAATTGGTGGTGCCGTCCAGCGGATCGATAATCCAGTACTGCCCCGGATCGCCTTGGGCCATGCCGCTTTCTTCCGCCAGAAAACCATGATCAGGAAATGCGCTTCGGATCGTCTCGATAATGGCCTTTTCAGATTCGATATCCGCCTCGGTCACCAGATCGATGGCCCCTTTTTTTCTGATCTGCGTCAACCGGCCGAACTTGGCGGTAAGGATGTTTGACCCTTTATAAGCGGCGGCAAGACCGATACGCTGTATATGCTCAAGATCCATAAGAAAGCATCCATATATTTTTTTTCAAAAGTTTGTCAACAAGATATGGATAAACCCAGCCTGCGCCAATTTTCCAAAGGGGCCGTATGACCGGCGACTCTACCATGCAAAAGAAATCCGATGCATGGTTGGGTCCAATTTTAGGAATATCCCTTGACCAGACTGCCATTGTACTATTTATATAGATTTTTTAAACTATTGGATCACCTTAACAACCCGCGATCAACGGGGATATATCGATAATGAACGATTTCTGGTCCTGGTGGCAGCATCTGCCTGAGAACCTGAGCCCGGTGATGTTCCAGATCGGCTGGTTCAAGATTCAGTATTACGGATTGATGTATCTGGTCGCCTTTGCAGTTGTGTATGGTCTGGTAAGCCACCGCCTGAAATATGAAAAAAGGTTCTCTCTGACCCAGGAGCAAGTCAAGGACCTGCTCTTCAACATGATCATCGGGCTGATCATCGGCGCACGGCTGGGATATGTCGTGTTCTACAACCCGGTATATTATCTCAGGCATCCCCTCGAGATCGTGCTGCCTTTTTCATTCGCAAACGGTGTCATCTTTACCGGCATTTCCGGAATGTCCTTTCATGGTGGGCTCATCGGACTGTTAATCGCCGCCGGGTGGACCGTAAAAAACGGTGGTATGAAATTCAAGGAGGCGGCCGATCTGTTTGCACCGGCGGTCCCGCTGGGATACACTTTCGGCCGGGTCGGCAATTTCATCAACGGAGAGCTTTATGGACGCGTGACCGCCTCCCCATTGGGCATGTATTTTCCCCAGGCACCGGGTGATGCCATGCGGCATCCCTCCCAGCTCTACGAAGCGTTTTTCGAGGGGGTTTGCCTGTTTGTCGTCATGTGGATCCTCCGGAGACGCAACTTGCCGGAGGGGGCCATGCTCGCGGTTTTTCTGATCGGATACGGAACCGTCCGGTTCTTCATCGAGTATTTCAGACAGCCCGATGAACATATCGGTTTTATCTGGCGCTATTTTTCTATGGGACAGATTCTCTGCGGCGGCATGGTTGCCGCTGGCATCTTTCTGTTTTTACGATACCGCAGGGATGCCCTCAGTCATTGACATCTCATCTGGAAGGATCAGCCGAGCTCCTGACGGGGGTCGGCGATCCGCCCACTGTATTTGATTCATAGTCTGTATCGCATTCATTATTTGCTTGACACCCCCATCGTTTATTCCTTATGGTGCCTTCTGTCGATAGATCATCGAAAAGGTCCCGCACGTTTACGATATTCCACGTTTCGAATCCAACTGGTTCTCTCCTCTATGGAGAAAATTTTTAAGATTGATTTCAAGCACGATCCAACAACAGGCGCAAGGAGGATGAATAATGGCAAATCCGTATGAAGAAGCATTTTCGCAGTCGATCAATGATCCGGATGGTTTTTGGGGAATGGCCGCGGAGGCGGTG
>Ga0066187_1000043_pt1 | contig 65584 bp, 55 predicted proteins | sample WorMetexBAHAMAS1_FD_58706 | JGI IMG/M metagenome (GOLD analysis project Ga0066187, IMG submission 58706) | Marine gutless worms symbiont microbial communities from Max Planck institute for Marine Microbiology, Germany - Inanidrilus exumae... | ecosystem: Host-associated > Annelida > Digestive...
CAGCAACAAGGACGACTTCGCCGGCATGGGCAACAACCAGATGCTGGTCGCCGACCCGGAAACGGGCGAGATCAAACGTTTCATGGTTGGTCCGAACGAGTGCGAAGTCACCGGCATTACCTGGAGCCCTGACCGCAAGACCGTGTTCATCGGCATCCAGCATCCGGGAGAACGGGGCAACAGCCACTGGCCCGGCGGCGGGGACACGGTTCCGCGTTCGGCCATTATCGCGATCGTCCGCGACGATGGCGGCCTGATGGGCTAACGGCTTATTCAATCTTCAAATTGGGGCGGCCCCAACGGGCCGCCCTTTTTCTTTGCTTCCAACGATGCAGGTATTCAGTCCGCCTTCGCGCATACGCGCTTCGGCGCGGCATCCACCATTATTCGATATTGGAGATTTGTCCCACCAAAGCCTTGGCTAGGGCGGATGGCGGAGGGAGGGGGACTCGAACCCCCGCAACGGTATTATCCGTTGACGGATTAGCAATCCGCTGCATTACCACTCTGCCATCCCTCCGCGACATGGCCAGACGGCCGAAGAATTTATCGGGACCACTTTGGCAGCGGCATCGCGTTCTACGGGCCCCCTGCCCCGGTGTCAACGACCGTCAGCCTGCGTCCGGCTCGTAGGCCCGTTCCACCGCCGGCCGCGCGGAAACCTCCTCCATCCAACGCTTGACGTTGGGAATGTCGTCGAGCTCGATCCCGTGCCATTTCCACACATTCACCCACGGGAAGGTCGCGATGTCGGCGATCGTATAGTCGTCGCCGGCCAGGTACGCGCTTTCACCTAAACGCTTGTCCATGACGCCGTAAATCCGGTGCGCCTCCTCGGTGTAGCGTTTGATGCCATAAGGCACCTCCTCCGGTGCGAACTTCCGGAAGTGATTGGCCTGGCCGAACATCGGTCCCACGCTGGCCATCTGGAACATCAACCATTGCAGCGTCACCAACCGTTCCCGCGGATCGGTGGACAGGAACCGCCCGTGCTTTTCGGCCAGATAGATCAGGATTGCACCAGACTCGAACATGGCGATCGGCTGGCCGTCCGGCCCGTCGGAGTCCACCAGGGCCGGGATCTTGTTGTTGGGGCTGATCTTCAGGAAATCGGGTTTGAACTGATCGCCCTTGCCGATGTCGATCTTGTGGTAGGTGTAGTCCAAGCCAAGCTCCATCAGCATGATGGTCAGCTTTTTGCCGTTCGGCGTGCCGGTGCTGTACAGGTCGAGGGCCATAGAACGCTTTCCAGGATTTGAGGTGTCACCCGGTTCCTAGGTAGGACCGACCTCCCCCGTTGCAAGGGGAGCGTCGCCGAGCGTCTATCTACTAGTAGATAAAGCTAGGACTTCAGGCTCTGGAGACCGGTTTCCAGATCGTCGACCAGGTCGCCGGTGTCCTCGATGCCGACAGAGATCCGAAGCAGGTTTTCCGGCACGGCCGTTTCGCCGCCTTCCACCGTGGCGCGATGTTCGATCAGGCTTTCCACCCCGCCCAGCGAGGTGGCGCGGCGGAACAGGCGGACCCCCTTGGCCACGCCCAGCGCTTCCTCGGCCCCGCCGCGCACAAGGATGGACAGGACACCGCCGTAGCCGCCCTGCATCTGGCGCGCGGCGACGTCATGATTGGGGTGCGACTTGAGGCCCGGATAAAGAACCCGTTCCACCGCCGGGTGGCCGTCGAAATGCTCGGCGATGGCCTGGGCGCTCCGGCACTGCCGTTCGACCCTCAGAAACAGGGTCCGCATGCCGCGCACCAGCAGATAGGCCTCGAACGGCCCCAGCATGGGGCCGGCCAGAAACCGGTGGTCGCGGATCCGCTGCCAGAAATCGGTCTTGGCCGCGGTGGCCAGCATGCCGGCCAGGACGTCGGAATGGCCGTTCAGGAACTTAGTCGCCGAATGCACAACCAGGTCGGCGCCAAGGGTGATCGGCCGGGAAATCACCGGCGTCGCCGCGGTGGAATCCACCGCCAGCAGCGCGCCGGCGTCGTGGGCGATCTCGGCGGCCGCCGCGATGTCGGTTACAGCCCAGGTGGGATTGGCCGGCGTTTCCACCCAGACGAGCTTGGTCTGTCCGGGCCGGATCGCCGCCCTGATGGCGTCAAGGTCGCCGGCCGGCACGTAATCGATTTTGAGGCCCCAACGGGACGGGAACGCCTCGAGCCATTTGGGCAGACCGAAATACATCTGGTCGGGGCAGACCGCATGGTCGCCCGGGTCCAGGCAGACGAAAGGCGCCGTGCAGGCCGCCACCCCGGACGAGAAGGATATCGCCTCCTCGGCGCCTTCCAGATCGGCCAGCACGCATTCGGCCTGCTCCACCGCCGGCGAGTCGTCGCGGGTGTATCCGCGCTCGTCGGGTTTTTCGTAGTGTTCGTCCCGGGCAAAGGTGGTGGACACATGCAGCGGCGGGATCAGCGCCCCGGTCGCTTCGCACGTCCATCCTAGTCCCTGGGCCGCCTTGGTGGCCGGCCTGTAATCCTTGTTTTTCTTCATCACCTTCGCCCGGCGAGGGCCCGCTCCCGCCTGATCGCGGGAAAGAGCGGTGTTATAGTCGCCTGACGCGCAAGCGCAAGCAAACCGAACCACAAGGGAGGCCGTCCGCCGTGGCCGCATATCTCATCGCCGAGATCGACGTCACCGACCCCGAGAAATTCGCGGTCTACCGCGAGCAAATACCCACGACGCTCGAACCCTTCGGCGGCCACTACCTCGCCAGAGGCGGCGCCGTGACGCCGCTGGAGGGCGGCTGGAATCCAGGCCGAATCGTCGTCATTGAATTCCCGGACATGGCGTCGCTGCAGGGCTGGTACGAGTCCGACGCCTATGGGCCTGTCCTGGCCATCCGTCAGGCGGCCTCGAACGGCAGGGTCATCGCGGTCGAGGGAATCTGACCGCTCAGGGGTTGCGCCAGGGTCCGCGCCGTCCGCCTGAGTCCGGGATGCGACTGCTGCCGCTGTCGCCGCGTGGCGGCTCGGCAAGCGGCGGAGGCGCCACCGTTTCCGGTGCCGGCCGGCGGTCGAACAACAGCACTTGCCGGTGTTTCATGAACGGGATCAGGACGACGCCAGCCGCCAGCCCACCGAGATGCGCCCACCAGGCCGTCCCGTCATCGGTGGCCACGGCGATATTGTAGAACTGGAATCCGATCCAGGCGCCGATCAGAAGCACCGACGGCAGCTTCAGCGGGATCTTGAAGAACAGCAGGCACCACACTTTGGCCCGCGGATGCAGCATCAGATAGGCGCCGATGACGCCGGAAATGGCGCCGCTGGCACCGATCATCGGCGCGTCCGATCCGGGCGCCAGACCGGCATGGGCCAGGCTGCCGGCGATACCGCACACCAGATAGAAGACCAGGAATTTCACGTGTCCGGTGGCGTCTTCCACATTGTCGCCGAACACCCACAGGAACAGCATGTTCCCCAGCAGGTGCCACCAGCTGCCGTGCAGAAACATCGACGTGAACAGGTTGAGCCAGGCCGGCAGCACAAAGAGCTCGTCCGGCAAGGCACGATCGCCCCAAAGAACCGAGGGGATCAGGCCGAACCCGTAGACGAACGCCGCCTCGGCGCGGCCCGGGAGCGATGCCTGAAACACGAACGTCACCACGCAGATCGCGACGATCGCGGCGGTGACCAGCTGGAACGGAATGAATTCCAGCGGTTTGTCGTCTTTCAGCGGCAGAAGCATGGCATTCCATATGTGGGGCGCGCGCCCGGGCATTGAAACCCGGATGGCCGCCGGTTTGCCGATCCTCGGACCATCCCCCATTATCGTTGCCCGGCAAGCTTTCCAAAAGCCCAGGCAGCCTTTTGCGGCGCCTTGCCGTCATTTCCCGCCAATTCACGCCTGCTGGACGCGTTTATCGGGTATCCGGCGCTTACAAAACCCCTGACCGACTTCCACCTGGTCTTGTTGCAAGGCCCCTCTCCGCCGGGCGAAACAGAGCGCGTGATGATCGCCGGCCTTTTCGATTTCATGAACCGCATCGTCGGGTAGCACGGGCTGGAAAGCGACTAACAGGGATCCGTCTTTAGTGTCAGTGCCGGTCGCTCCTGCTGCTCCGTAACGTTGAGGATCAGAACGGGGCCGACGGTCTTATAGGTTCCGCGAAAGCGCCCGGGACTGTCCAGCGGCGCGGCAGTTCCGCGTTCGTCCAACAAGAGACGGTAATACCCGTTCCATCCCGTGTGGTCGATTTCCAATGTAAACCGGCGGCCGACCGGCCCCTTCAACTCGAAGGCAACCAGTCCAGTGTCTTTCGATGGGGGTCGATCGATTCCGGCATAGAGCGGCTGGGCGACGGGCATGGTCGGGAACGGCCGTCGCCTGACTTCGCCGTCTGCTTTGATTTCCACCGTTGGCGTGACGTAGTCCTCGCACTCGTCAACCGTCCAGCTGACCGGATAGACCTGATACCCCGAACGATCCGCGGACAATTTGTGGCTCGGCTTGATCTTCCGGAATTCCTCTTCAAACCGCAACCGGACGACGGCGTCCTTGAGCTCGCGCTTGGTGCCACGCATCGCTAGGTTAAGTGGATAGGGCACGCCCGGCACCCACGCAACCGGCAAACCGCCAGCCACAAACCGGACCGAACGAGCTAGAGTCTCCACGGTCGGCTCGTCGGCGCGCGACACCTCCTCGTCACCGCCGACATACTCCCCGTCGGAAAACTCCAGCACACCGCTGGCGAACTCGTAGGTGTCGTTCCACCAGCCAAGAGTAGCGTCGATGTCGACGACGAGGTAGTTGTTATCAAGGTCGACGCCTCTGTGCTGGGTCTGGCAAATGATTAGGGCGGAGAACGCCTGCTGAACGCCGGTTTCAGCGGTGCTGCTCCGGTCATCTATGTCGACCTCCCAGCCGACACCGCCCGATCCGGATGGACCCGCGCTTTCGATCTCCACATTCGGACCCGTTCCCATTCCGGACAAGCCGAGGGATCCGGATGGTCCGCTCGCACTGGCTCCCAGGCCCGCGGAGACACCGGTGCGCGGTGCATCTTCATGCGGCCCCCACTCCGCAACGACGCAATCGTCTTCATCGAAGACGTTCGGGCTGTAGAACCCATACTGAAAATCCTCCACGTCCGTGCCCTCAGGAGGAATGATCACGAGGCTTGCATAGAAGAAATAATGCCAGCCATCGCGGAATTCCTTCTCGTAGACCCAGTACCGCTCGGTCATTTCGCCTGTCGCTGCATATTCCGTTGTTGTGTTGCGGTAAGTCTTCAGCGTCCAGCCCTGGACGCGCGCAGCAATTCCGCTATCGGGAATGGTCGGCGTGGCATTTCTCGGCATGACATTGCCTCCCAACTGTCATTTGGATGAAGCGCAGCCCGTCCCCTTTACCGATGACGGTGACAAGTCTGCCCTGGCCACGGAGGCCAAATCCCCGACGGGCACTGGGGACAGGCTTAAGTGGGCTCGGCACGCGCCATTGTCCCCGCACCTTGCCAGCCGGCTTGTGACAATTGTCACACGCTGATTATGCTCCGTCGCGCCACATACGGGCTTGAATCGGCTTGTCCTCGGCAGCCTTGCGGTCGGTGGCAGATCTGAAAAAGCTGAACGGATAGGGCGAGACGGCGCTTTGCGAGCAGTAGAAAGGTGGTGGCCGAGCCCGGCCGCTCCCGGGGCTGCTCTCAGCCGGGGTGAGCGGTCTCGCGCGGTTCCACCGTCGACGGTGGCAAGGGATCCACGCCCCGCACGATGTCGGCGGCCTTTTCCGCGACCATGATCGTGGCCGCGTTGGTATTGGCCGATACCAGAAGCGGCATGATCGAGCTGTCGCAGACGCGCAGGTTTTCCACCCCGCGCACCCGCAGGTCCAGGTCCACGACGGCGTCGGGATTGTCGTCCGGCCCCATGGAACAGGTGGCGACGGGGTGATAGTCGGTCTTGGCATGCTTTCCGGCATAGGCCGCAATGTCCGTGTCGGTCTGAACCTGCGGCCCCGGGAGCACCTCCCCCTTCACATAGGGTTTGAAAGCGTCCTGGGCCATGATGCGGCGTCCCAGCTTGAAGCCACGGATGGACATCTCGCGGTCGTACGGATCGGCCCAGTAGTTGGGATCGATCAGCGGCGGATCGGCGGGATCCGCGCTGTTGAGGCGCACGGTGCCCCGCGATCGCGGGCGCATGAAGGCGGTGTTCAGCGTCACGCCGTCATTCTTCAGCCGCTCCAGATCCTGCTCCAGCCCGGACCCCAGCATGAAATGGAACTGGATATCCGGATGTTCCGCCGTCTCGTCGGCGTACCAGAACCCGCCGGCCTCGGCGAGGTTGGACGCGACCGGACCGCGCCGGAACAGAAGGTACTGCAGGCCGGCCCACAGCGTATGGTGCGGCCTCGCCACGTGGTCATAGCTGTGATTGCCCTTGAGCTCGCTCACCACATAGACGTCCACATGGTCCTGCAGGTTCTTGCCCACGCCAGGCACGTGAGCGGCGGGTTTGATGCCCAACGCCTTCAGCTCGTCCTCGGGGCCGATGCCCGAGAGCAGAAGCAGGCGGGGCGAGCCGATGGCCCCGGACGTCACCAGGACTTCCCGGCGCGCCCGCACGGTTATGGTTTCCGAACGCTGCCGGTAGGTCACGCCGACGGCGCGGCCTTTTTCGATCAGGATCTTGAGCGCCTGGGTTTCGTGCCGCAGCGTGACGTTCCTTCGCTTCAGCGCCGGCCGCAGATAAGCGACCGACGCGGAGGAGCGCCGCGCATTGCGCTGCGTCAGCTGATAAAAGCCGACGCCCGCCTGGCTGGGGCCGTTGAAATCGGTGTTGTAGGGAATCCCCGCCTGCTGGCCGGCGCGGATATAGACTTTGGAAATCGCAAGCGGATTGACCGGGTAACAGACGCCGATCGGTCCGTCGGCGCTGTGATAGTCGTTGTGCCAGACCTCGTTCCCCTCGGACCGGCGGAAATAGGGAAGACAATCCCGGAACGCCCAGCCCGTGCAGCCGGCCTCGCGCTCCCAGCGGTCAAAGTCCTTCGCGTTGCCGCGATTGTAGAGTTGGGCGTTGATCGACGAGCCGCCCCCGACCACCTTGCCCTGGGGATAGAGGTAGGGACGTGCGCCGATATGGGCCTGCGCGACGGTTGACCAGCCCCAGTCGGCCAGCCCCTGAGTCAGCTTGGCGAACCCCGCCGGCATATGGATGTAGGGGTGCCAGTCGCGTTTGCCGGCTTCCAGCACGCAAACGGAAACCTGCGCATCTTCCGACAGCCGATTGGCGAGGATGCAGCCCGCCGGTCCGGCCCCCACGATTACATAATCGAACTCCATGGCCCCTCGGCGCGGCGCGGCGACCGTCAGCCGATCCGGATTTCCGATTGCGGATCGAAAGCGACGGCTTTTTCCATGTTGACCGCAAACGGGAAGCGGTTTCCGGCCTTGACGTCCACATCTGCCCGAAAGCGCCCTGTCACCTCAGCCCCGCCGAACTGCGTGACCACGAAAGTGTCCGATCCCGCCGGCTCGGTCACCTCGACCTGGGCATCGACCGTGTGGATGGCATTCGAATTCCGGTCGGCCCCGTCCGCATCGGTGATGCCCTCGGGCCGGATGCCCAGAATGATGTCACGACCGTCATGCGCCGCCATGTCTTCCCGGGCGAACGGCAGGACGCCGGTGCTGCCGTCGGACAGCGCGAACTGCGCCGCCGGAGCGCCGTCGAAGACCGCGACCTTGGCGGGGAACAGGTTCATCGACGGCGACCCCATGAACCCCGCGACGAACATGTTCGACGGCTCGTCATAAATCTCTTTCGGCGTGCCGAGCTGCTGGACATACCCCCCGAACATCACCGCGATCCGGGTCGACAGCGTCATCGCCTCGATCTGGTCGTGGGTGACATAGACGATGGTCGTGCCCAGCTTCTGGTGCAATTTCTTGATCTCGGTCCGCATGTCGACTCGCAGCTTGGCATCCAGGTTCGACAGCGGTTCGTCGAACAGGAACACGTCCGGATCGCGCACCAGCGCCCGGCCCATGGCGACACGCTGGCGCTGTCCGCCGGACAATTGACCGGGCTTGCGGTCCAGCAATTGCTGGATCTGCAAAAGCTCCGCCACCTGGGCGACCGCCTTTTCCCGCTCCGCCTTGGGCGTGCCGTGCATCTCCAGGCCGAAGGACATGTTCTGGGCGACGTTCATGTTTGGATAAAGCGCGTAGCTCTGGAACACCATGGCGATATTGCGCTGCGACGGTCGGACGTCATTCATCCGCTTGCCCCGGATCGCAATATCGCCGGACGTCACCTCTTCCAAGCCAGCGATCATGTTGAGAAGCGTCGACTTGCCGCAACCGGACGGTCCGACGAGGACGAGGAACTCGCCCTCCTCCACCGAGATGTCGGTCTCGTGCAGGACCTTGACCGGGCCGTAGGACTTGGTGACGTGTTTGATGTCGAGAAAGGCCATGGATCTTATCCTTTGACTGAGCCGGCCATCAGACCGCGCACAAAAAACCGTCCCGCGACGATGTAGACCAGCAACGTCGGCAACGCCGCCATGATGGCGCCGGCGAAGTGGACGTTGTATTCCTTCACGCCCGTCGACGAGCTCACCAGATTGTTCAGCGCCACGGTCATCGGCTGGCTGTCGAAGTCCGCGAAGCTCGCCCCGAACAGGAAGTCGTTCCAGATGTTGGTGAACTGCCAGATGATGCAGACAACCGCGATCGGGCCCGACGAGGGCAGCAGGATCCGCCAGAAGATCCGGAAGAAACCCGCCCCGTCGATCATCGCCGCGCGCACCAGCTCCGTCGGGAACTGGGCGTAGTAGTTGCGGAAATACAGCGTCGAAAAACCGATGCCGTAGACCAGGTGCACAAACACCAGCCCGGCCACCGTGCCGGCGATCCCCATCAATCCCAGCATCCGCGCCATGGGGATCAGAACCATCTGGAACGGGATGAAGCAGCCGAACAGCAGCAGCCCGAAGATGATGGTGTCGTATCGAAAACGCCACTTGGTCAGCACGTAGCCGTTGAGCGCCCCCAGCACGGTCGAAATGGCGACCGCCGGCACGACCATCAGGATCGAGTTGAGGAAGTAGGGCCTGAGCCCCGTGGGCTCAACGCCGATCTGTGCCGTCGACCAGGCGCTGGCCCACGGCGCGGCGGTCCAGTCGCTGGGCAGCGCCATCATGCCGCCGGCCTGGATTTCCGACAGCGGCTTCAGGGAGTTGACCAGCATCACGTAGAGCGGCAGCAGGTAGTAAAGGCAAAAGACCAGCAGGATCGTGTAAATCACGAAGCGCGTGCCGGCGCCGGTCCTGATGACCTGGCTCGCTGCACCGCCGGCCATCACTTCTTCTCCCGCAGTTCGGACCAGAGATAGGGCACGATGATCGCCGCGATCGTCATCAGCATGAGCGTCGCCGAGGAGGCGCCGATGCCCATCTGGTTCCGGGTGAAGGTGTAGGAATACATGAAGGTGGCCGGCAATTCGGTGGCACGGCCCGGTCCGCCGCCGGTGAGCGCGATGACCAGGTCGTAGGACTTGATCGCCATGTGCGCGAGCACCACGAAGGCTGACATGAAGGCCGGCCTGAGTTGCGGGATGACGATCCGGCGATAAAGCGCCCAGTTCGACGCACCGTCGATCTGGGCCGCCTTCATCACCTCGTTGTCGATGCCGCGCAGACCGGCCAGGAACATGGCCATGACGAAACCCGAGGTCTGCCAGACCGCCGCGATGACGATGGTGTAGATCGCCATGTCGCGGTCCTTGATCCACCCGAACGTGAAAGTTTCGAACCCCCAGCCTTGGACCACGGCCTGCAGCCCGATCCCCGGATCCAGAAACCATTTCCAGGCCGTTCCGGTAACGATGAAGGACAGCGCCATGGGATAGAGATAGATCGTGCGGATCGCGCCTTCGGTACGGATCTTCTGATCCAGCAGGATCGCCAGCATCAACCCGAGGACACAGCAGACGACAATGTAGAGACCGCCGAAGATGAACAGGTTCTCGACCGCGATGTCCCACGCGCGCAAACCGAAAAGCTTCTGGTAGTTGCTCCAGCCGACCCAGCCGAACGAGGGCAGGATGCGGCTGTCGGTAAACGACAGATAAAACGTGAAAAAGATGAAGCCGTAGACGAACACCAGCACCATGGCCAAGCTCGGGCTGAGCACGATCTTCGGCAGCGCTTCGCGCAGCCAGTCGGCCGGATTGGTCGTGGTGCCTGGTCGCGGCGCCGTTGCCTGACTGCCCCGCGTCGCCGGAGACGGCGCGGTGGGCGCGGTCTGTGTCATGGGTCCCCCTCCCCGCGTCGCCGGGGAAAGCGGATGACCCGCTTCCCCCGAAAACGCAATGGGCTATTTGGCGATTTCGACCGCGCTTGCCATCTCTTCGGTCGCCGTCGCCGCGTCATACTCGCCGTTGAAGTGGGCGGTGATGACGTCGTACATGGCGTTCTTCACGGACGCCGGGTTGGCGTGGCCGTGCGCCATGGAGCCGATCAGGTTGCCCGAGTTCGCCGCCGCGGCGAGATCGGCCATGCCCTGCTTGCCGCAATCGTCGAAGGCCTCGTTCGAGACGTCCGTGCGCGCCGGCACCGAGCCCTTGACCACGTTGAACGCGGACTGGAAGGACGGCGACAGGATGGCGCTCGCCAGAGCGGCCTGCTCGTCGCTGACCACACCGCCCTGGTTGAACATGGCGAACTGGTCGGCGTTGAACGTCACCTGCTTCTGGGTGCCCGGGAAGCGGAAGCAAAGGAAGTCCTTGCCGGGCACTTTGCCGGCATTGAGGAACTCGCCCTTGGCCCAGTCGCCCATCATCTGGAACGCGGCGTCGCCGTTGATGACCATCGCCGTGGCCAGGTTCCAGTCGCGGCCCGAGAAGTTGTCGTCGACATAGGACCGCAGCACGGCCATACGTTCGAACGACTGTTTCATCGTGTCCGAGCTCAGCGCGTCGGCATCGAGATCGACGAAGGCAGACCGATAAAAGTCCAGACCGCCGGTGGACATCACCACCGCGTCAAAGATGGTGGCGTCCTGCCAGGCCTGGCCGCCATGCGCCAGAGCGGTCTTGCCGGCGGCCTTGGCTTTGTCCATGGCGGCAACCAGCTCGTCCCAGGTTTGCGGCACGGAGACGCCGAGTTCATCCAGCACCGCCTTGTTCGCCCAGATCCAATTGGTGGAGTGAACGTTCACCGGCGCGGAGACCCACTTGCCGTCGTATTTCGCAAAGCCCTGCAGCGCCTCCGGAACGACTTTGTCCCAGCCTTCCTTCGCCGCGATGGCGTTCAGGTCGGCCAGTGCGCCCTGCTCGGCCCAATCCAGAATATCGAAGCCCAGCATCTGGACCGCGGTCGGCGGGTTGCCGGCCGTGACGCGGGCCCGCAGCACCGTCATCGCCTGGGTGCCGCCACCGCCGGCGACCGGCATGTCCTGCCAGCCGATGCCCTGGCCCTCCAGGTCCTTCTTCAGGACGTTCAAGGCCGCGGCCTCGCCGCCCGACGTCCACCAGTGCAGCACCTCCACGTCGGCCGCGGACGCCTGGCCCGCGAACGCCGTCAGCGCCGTCGCAATCATCAGTGTTTTCAGTTTCATTCTTTTTGACTCCCTAGTTCAGTGACCTTGTTCGGCACCCGGCGGCTCGGCCCGGCGCCCCGCGCAAAAGATCAATGCCGCGGAACCCTACAAGCCGCTTCCGGCCCAGCCTGCACGCTAGGTGCTTTTTCAAGAGTGTAGTCTTCAGCCCGGCGTTTCCCAAGTTCCAGCCGGATCTTTTCCGGCCGGAAGAGCCGTTCAGACATCGGCTCCAGCCGTTCGGCAACCAGCAAGGGAAACTCCGCCTGGTCCAGGATATCCGCCCGCAGATCGGCTCCCGGCGCAACCTCTGTTACGGTCACGCCGTCCGGCAGCAGCCGCATGACGCATCGTTCGGTGACATAGACGATGTCCTGTCCCTGCGCCACCGCACGTCGGCCCGAGAAGGAAACGTGCTCCACCGCGTCGACCAGCTTTCGGACCTTGCCCTGGGCTTCGACCCGCAGCCGGCCGTCTTCGATACCCAGCTTCGCCCCGGCGGTGAACAGGCCAGAGAAGACGATCTTTCGTGCCCGGCAGGTGATATCGACGAAACCCCCGGCCCCGGCAGTTACGTGACGCCTTGCCGACAGTTGCGAGACGTTGACCGAACCGCTCCGGTCGATCTGCAAAAAGCTCAACAGCGACGCGTCGAACCCGCCGCCCTGGAAATAGGTGAACTGTTGCGGCGACGGCATGAAGGCTTCGGCGTTGGAGGCGCAGCCGAAGGCAAAATCCAGAAGCGGAACGCCCCCGACAGCGCCCTGCTCGATCGCCCAGGTCACCTGCCCGTGGAGACCCTCTTCTAGCAGGATCCGCGGCACGTTGGCCGAGACACCAAAGCCGATATTGACCGACTGTCCGACCTCCAGCTCCATGGCCACCCGGCGCGCCATCACCTTAGCGACATCGAATTCGGGTATCGAAAAGCTGTCCAGCGCACGCACGACTTCGCCGGAAATGGCCGGATCGTATTGCGTCTGCGTGGTCTGCATCTGGTCGGGCGCCAGCACCACATAGTCGACCAGAATGCCGGGCACATGTACCGACTGAGGGTTCATCGTACCCGCCGCGACCTGCTTCTTGACTTGGGCGATAACGATGCCGCCGTTGTTTCGGGCCGCCAGCGCCTGTTCCAGAGGGCCGAGATAGGCACCCTCGTTTTCGTAGGTGAGGTTGCCCCGTTCGTCCGCCGTCGTCGCCCGGATGATGACGACCTGCGGCACGACCGCCGGAAAGAACAGCCAATCGTCGCCCGCGAAATGCTCGGTCCGGACCACCGGCTGCGACGCCGCTGCACGGGCATTCATGGCGCAGCCCTGGCGCGCCGGATCGACGAATGTATCGACACCGACCTTGGTCAGAACGCCGGGCCGGTGGCCAGCCGCTTCGCGGTGCATGTCGAACAGCACCCCAGAGGGGATGTTGAAGGCTTCGACGGCGTCGTTCTCAATCAGCGTCCAGATCGCCGGCGGCTCTGCCGACGACGGGCCGGACGGGTAAGAACCGGCCAGGACCCGTTTCAAAAGGCCGGGCCGGGCGATGTGATCGATGCCCTTGATGCCCCACATGTCGCCCGCCGCGATGGGATGAAGCGTCGTCAGGTCCCGGGGATGGCCCTCGGCCTCGAACCTCGTGCCGATCGCAGCCAGAACTGCGTCGGGACAGCCCAACCCACTGGACGAACTCACCGACACAACCGCGCCGTCTGGGATCAGCGCCGCCGCCTGGGAAGCCGTTATAACCGTGCCACGTCCCACGTTTCAGCCCACCTGCCGTGCCGCGCCGCAGCTCTGCCGCACCACCAGCTCCGCGGGGCCTTCAACCCCCCGGGGGGCGGCACCTTCGGTCATCTCAAACAGGATCCTCGTCGCCAGCGCGCCCAGCCCAGCCGCGTCGATGGACACGGTCGTCAGTTGCGGTCGCGCCCAGCGCGCCTCGGCCACATCGTCGAAACCGACAACGGCGAAATCCTCGCCCGGGCGGATACCCTTGTGCTCCAGCGCATGCATGGCGCCAATCGCGACCAGGTCGTTGAAGGTCAGGATGGCCGTCGCATCGGGCACGACCTCGAGGAGACGGCTCATGGCCTCCGCACCGCCCTCGCGGGTGATCGGACATTCGATCTCCACCGTGTCGCCGCCCTCCAGGCCGGCCTCCGCCAGCCCGCGGCGAAAGCCGCTCAATCGGTCGTCTCGCACCACCATGCCGGCAACGCCGCCCAGGAAACCAATGCGCCGGTGCCCGAGCGATGCGAGATGCGCGACCGCGGCCGCGGCCCCGCCCGCATTGTCGGGCGTCACGGCCGAAATCCCGTTTACCGTTAGCCGGCGCATGGCCAGCACGACCGGAACCCCGAAGGCGGCGATTTCCTCAATGTCGTGAGGCGCGGTTCCGATCGCGGGCGAGATGATAAAACCCGCAGCGCCCCGCTCGAACATCGCTCGGGCGACCTCGAACTGACGTTTCACGCATTCGCCGGTGTTGGCCAGGAAGGGGCTTACTTTCCGCCGGCCTGCCTCGGCCTCGATGCCCAGGGCCATCTCGGCAAAGAACGGATTGGACAGATCGTTGATGACCATACCGACCACGTCGTTAGCCGGCGCCCGTAGCCGCGCGGCGTTGCGGTTGTAGACATAGCCGAACGTCCGGATGGCTTCCTCGACACGCCGGCGCTTGTCCTCTTTGACCAGCGGGCTGTCGTTGAGAACCAGCGATACGGTCGACTTCGAGACGCCCGCAGCACGCGCGAGATCAATGATCGTCGGTCGTTTGGTGATTTCTTCAGCCGTCATCGTGCGACTGGCCGAGCCTTCCCTGTCCCTGTGCGCGTTCCTTTTTTGGAACGTTCCAACGGGAGATACCAGCCCGGCAATGGTTGGTCAATGCAGAACGATCCGACGGTCCGCCGGCAACCCCGCTTCGCAGGCCGCGACGTGCGAGGCGTTGTTCAGCGCCGGGACGCGACGACGATGACCGGCTCGATCTGGTGCGCCTCGCAGGCCGCCAGGTAATTGGAGAATTTCTCCGGCGAATTGGCGCCGGTCAGCAGGTGCAATCCCAGCGGCGGCGGCCCGCCAGCGGCTTCGATGTCTGCAAATACCGCGCGAAAGTAGTCGATCGCGAAGTCGCGCAGGCTTTCATCGGCCACGATGTCGAAGCCTGCCCTCTCGATGAAGTCGCACGTTTCATCCCGTGATTTCAGGAAGCTGGTGTCCGCGGTTTCCGACCAGGGTACCGGGTAGCGCATGCCGCCGGCCGGCCCTTTCATCACGTCGAAGATGCACAGCGGCGCACCCGATGGCAGCACACGGGCCAGCTCGTCATAAAACGCCGCCCTGTCCTCGATATTCATCGCGACGTGGAAGCTGATCGCGGCGTCGAAATGGCCGTCCTCAAACGGCATGTCGACGACGCTGCCCAGATGGAAGGCGCAGGAACCGGCCAGTCTCATCAGCTCGGTCAACCGTCTTGCCGCGTCAACATATTCCGGCGTGATATCGATGCCCGTGACGCGGCAGCCATAGTCCCTGGCGAGGCAACGCGCCGTGCCACCGATGCCAGAACCGGCGTCCAGAATATGCATGCCCGGCGCGACCGGCATCATTTCGAAAGCCTTCAGGGTCGTGATCCGACCGGCGGTATGGAATTCGTCCACCGGCGCCAGGTCTTCGGGTGTGAGGTCTTCCATCGCGGCGCCGGATGCTCTGAGGCCTTCCATGATGACCTCGATCAGTCCCTCGCGGCCGTAATGGGCGGCCACCCCGCTCTCCAGATTGTTCGGCATCACACGCGGTCCTTCCAGCGTTGTTGGGTCAGGACCTCATTTTCGGACCCCGGCCGGACGGCGAATAGTCCACGAAATGGAGTAATCCCGGCCCGGTCAGGTCGGCGGCGGCCCCTCCGGCGCCCCGAGGCAGATGATGTGGCCGTCGGGGTCGCGCAGATAGAGCTCCAACATGCCGTACCAAGACAATTCGGGCCCCTTGACGACACGGTCAGCGGGCACGCGACCCTTGACCTTATCCGGGTGCAAGCCGCGGAAATAGACTGTGCCGCCGGGCGACGGCGTCTGTCCGGGATCGAACGCGGGAACGTCTTCCGCCAGGCTGCCGACTGTCTGCAGCATCAGCTGGCCGCCCTCCCACTCGAGCGTGGCGAAGACTGCCCCCTCTTCCTGTCCGGTTGCAGCCATCTCGCGGTTGGGCAGGACCGCGAAGCTCAGCGTCATACCCAGAACGTCGCGATAAAACGCAATGGACCGCGCCATGTCGGTCACCATCAGATTGGGTACGATCATTTCGCGTTCCCTCTTCCCTTTTTTGAGGCTGAGACGGTTGCCTAAAGCCCCTTCAATCATAGTGTCTATTAATAAGATGCGACGCGGTTGGCCGCGCGAGGCACAGGCTATGGTCGTCAGCCACTGACAAAGAAATAGACTTCATCGCGTTTAGACAAGGAGCCTCACAAAGTGGCACACCCGGCACTGAATCAGGACTCGGTCGCCGTCATCACCGGTGGCGGCGCCGGTATCGGTCTGGCAATCGCCCATCGTTTCGCGGCCCATGGAATGGCGGTCGCCATCGCCGACGTCAGGGAAGACGCGCTGGAGGAAGCGTCCGTCGCGCTCAAAAGTTCGGGCGCGCGCGAAGTTCTGGCTCAACGGACGGATGTCTCGAATCGGCAGTCCATCGCCGAGCTGGAAAAACAGGTCTCCAGCCGCTTCGGCGGCACGGACATCCTGGTCAACAATGCCGGCATACAGCCGGGCAGCGCCATGTTCGGCCCTCCCGAAGTGTGGGAAAAGGTCATCGGCGTGAACCTCTGGGGCATCATCAACAGCACCCAGTTGTTCGTCCCCGGCATGATCGCCCGCGGCCGGCCGGGCGCGGTCATCAATACCGGCTCGAAGCAGGGCATCACGACGCCACCCGGCGATCCCGCCTATAATGTGTCGAAAAGCGGCGTGAAGGCATTCACCGAGGCGCTCGCGCACGAATTGCGAAACACCCCGGGCGCGCAGCTTTCGGCGCATCTCTTGATCCCGGGCTTCGTCTTCACGGATCTGACACGGCGCGACCGGACGGAAAAGCCGGCGGGCGCCTGGACCCCCGACCAGACGGCCGACTTCATGATCGAACGTTTGAACGCCGGCGACTCTTACATCCTCTGTCCCGACAATGACGTGTCCAGGGAACTGGACGAAAAACGGATGGCGTGGGCGATCGGAGACATCATCGAAAACCGACCAGCCTTGTCGCGGTGGCACCCAGATTACGCGGCCGCGTTCGAGGCTTTTGTCAACCGTGACTGAGGCTTAATAACGATGTCTTGAAACGACGGAATAATGCGTTGAGAGCCGTGTTTAAGAATGTGACGAGAAAGGAAGGCACCAAGATGGACCATCAGGAAATCGATGACAGGGTATTCGAACTCTATGACGAGTATTGCCACGGCAAAATGGACCGGCGTGACTTCTTCAATCGGGCGTCGGCGATAACCGTCGGCGGAGTATCCGCGCTGGCCATGGCGAAGGCCATGATTCCGAACTACGCGGAAGCGCAGGAGATCCAGTTCACGGACAAGCGAATCAAGGGCAGCTATGTGGACTACGATTCCCCCGGCGGGACGTCGGGCAAGATGCGCGGTTATCTGGCGCAACCCCAAGGCGACGGCCCCTTCCCCGCCGTTCTGGTCATCCACGAAAACCGCGGATTGAATCCCTATGTGGAGGACGTCGCCCGGCGCGCCGCGGTCTCGGGGTTCGTCGCGCTTGCACCGGACGGCCTGTCGCCGATCGGCGGTTATCCGGGCAACGACGATGACGGCCGGGCGATGCAGAAAACGCTGGACCAGGCCAAGCTCAGGCAAGACATGCTGAACAGCGCGCAGTTCCTGAAAGCGCACGCACTGTCCAACGGCAAGCTGGGCGCGACCGGCTTCTGCTGGGGCGGCGGCATCACCAACTTCCTGGCCGTCCAGATGGGCGACGGCCTGAATGCCGGCGCGCCCTTCTACGGCGCGGCGGCGAAGGGAGCCGACGTGGCCAAGATCAAGGCGCCGCTGGTGATTCACTATGCCGAGGACGACAAACGCATCAACGCGATGCGTCCGGACTTCGAGGCCGCGCTAAAGACCGCCAAGGTTCCGTTCGAGATGCACACCTATGACGGAACCCGGCACGGTTTCCACAACTACTCCACGCCGCGCTACAACGAAGCGGCAGCCACACTGGCTTGGGAACGCACCATCGCGCTTTTCAAGCAGCAGTTGAGCTAGGCCCCACAGCGAGCACCCTCATCCTTCGAGACGGCGCTCCGCGCCTCCTCAGGATGAGGGTCTTTTCTTTATCCTTACCTTCAAGAGCGAACGATTCGACGGCTAACGCACGCCAAATATTCCTCATCCTGAGAAACGAGCGACAGCGAGTGTCTCGAAGGATGAGGCGTCGGCCTGAAAAAACCCTCACCCTGAGGCGTGCCCGTAGGGCGCGTCTCGAAGGGTGAGGGTTTGAACACTCAGTCGCCGCCTCCGGCCGCTGCCTGCGCGGGCCGGGTTGCCGGCGCGGATGTTTCGATCCGGCTGACGACTTCGCTCGTGGGGATGACTTCCGCCACGCCGGTCGACAGGATGGTGTGGATCGCCCGTTTGATGTCTTCGATCGGGGCGGTGCCGAAGCCCGTGTCGGCCAGGGACGGCCCGTCGTTGGCGTCGACGGCGAACACCACCTTGTAGTCCAGGTCATGCGCGTGCCGGGCGGTCGTCACCGAGCAGTACTGTGTCATGAAACCGGTGACGATGACCGTATCGATGTTCATGGACTTGAGATACGCCTCCAGCGACGTATTCATGAACGAACTGAACCGGGACTTTTCGATCTGGATGTCCGTGTCGGCGACGCTCAGGTTCGGATCCATCTCGGCATAGACGGCGCCGTCCTTCCACAGGCCCTGGAGCCCGAAGTCACCGAGTCGGCCCACGTCCCGCTCGTCTGAATCGTAGACATGGCGAATGACAAACACGGGCATGCCCCTGGAACGGCAGGCCTCGGCCAGCGTGTTGATGTTGCCGATGGTGCCCGGGAAATCCGAAACGCATAGCGGGCTCTCTACCGACGAATAAACTTTCTGGGCATCGATGATGAGCAAGGCTGTTCGGTCGGCGGGCAGGTCGTAAAGGCTCATCACGTGCACTCCTCTGATGGGATTGAAATTGGCTGGAACGGCCGCAGGCGAAATTCCGCAGCGCGTGCGAGGTTAGTACACGTTTGGGTGGAACGCCTTGATGGAGGATAAGCCCGATGCGGGCGGGCGGCGGGCCGAATTCACCCTTCCAGATCGACCTCGATGGCGCCGTCCTTGATCGCCTTGCCCATCAAGGCGTGATCCTTCTCGGTCAAATCGGCATAACGCTCGGCAAAGGCGACCATGATGTCGTCGAAATCGTCCTCGTCGCCGATGTAACCGCGGATCATCATGGGATCGCCGGACCGGGCGTGCGCGAAAGCCAATGTCTTGCCACACAGGCCGGCAAAGATCGCGAGCCGTTTGGGGGTCATGTCCTCGACATCGATCTTGCCTTTGCCGTCCCACAGTTGACGCAGGTAGAAATCATAGGACTCCCCGTCCTCCGTCTTCCATTGCGCCCAGCCCAGCAAGACGTCGCTGGTGGCCTGGATGAGACGTTGTCCCTCGACGACGCGCTGGCCGGACTGCCGGAAGACGCTGGCCCCCAGATACGGTTCCAGAACCGAATCCACCGCCTCCTTGACCTGCAGGAACATCGGCGTTCCGTCGCCGGACTCAAGCAACAGGATGAAACAGCGGGTTCCGACACTGCCGACACCCACAACTTTCCGGGCAAAGTCTACGAGCGTGAACCGGTCCATCAGGAGCCGCCGGTCGAACGGCAGCGTATTGCGATATCTTTTCAGGAACCCTTCGACGCCCCCCCTCGTCCCGGACTTAACCTCTTCATCGACACGCATGATGCGCGGCGGGTCGGGCAGAATAGCGCTTTCGCCGTCAACCTTGCCCGTCAGCTTCTTGAACGCCCGCATGTGGGTTTTCTGCGACGCCTTGGCGATCACCGCTTCCTTCCACTTGCGGTGCTTCGATCCCTGGCGTTCGAGCCGCGCCAACGCAGCCTCCGACCCGAAGCGGTAGAAATAGAGGTCGAGCGGCGTCATTTCCGATGCTTCCGCCATGAAGGACCGGTAGTCGCGCAGAGCCGTGCGCGTCGCGGCCCGGCATTTCTCCGTGGAGAATCCGTTGTTGCGCCCGGCGACCGTGATGCTGGCGGCGAGCCGTTTGACGTCCCATTCGAACGGCCCGGGCAGGGTCTCGTCGAAATCGTTGATATCGAACACCAGGCCGCGGTTGGGTGCGTTGTACCAGCGGAAATTGCCAAGATGGGCATCACCGCAAAGCTCGGCCCAGATGTTCGTGCGCTGGCCGGCCGCCAGGTCACTGGCCATGACGGCGGCGGCGCCTCTGAGGAATGTGAAGGGCGAAACGCTCATCCGGCCGTATCGAAGCGGTATGAGTTGCGGGACCCGAAGTTCGTCCTGGCCGCCCAGGATGGCCAAGGGGTCGGCCCGGTCCTTCTTCGCCGGCAACTCTGCATGGACGTCCAGCGGCACGCTGTCGCGATGAGCCCTGCCCATATCGAACCGCTCCGCCGGCGTTCCATTGATGAGTGCGAGTTGCCGGTTTTCCCGCCGCCTGGAAATCGGCATTTAAACTGCCCCCTCGGCTTTTGTTTATAACTCACTGGAAAGCATAACATTGTTTCATGCCACCCCCAACCGTGGGCGCGCAATACAAGCCACAACGCTGGGTATCGGATTTTGTCCGGTCCGGAGACCTAACGCCTGCCGGCCACGGCGGATTCGACTTCCGAAGCAAGCGCCTCTGCGACGATCCTTGCCGCCCGTTCAGACCCGTCGTCGTTGAAATGAAGCCCGTCATATAGATCGTCTTGCGTCCAATGGCGGCCGGCGAGATCGACAAGCAAAACTGCCTCGTCGATGGCAACGTGGCGGACAATGGCATTGAAATAGCCGTGCGCGTTCTCGAACTCCGAGGGGATGAAGCGCCGGTTTCGCAGTCTGTCCTCTGCCAAGTCGTTGCCCTTCACCGCGGTGTCGCCGCTGGCACGGCTGCTTATTTTCGCCTGCGTCATTAATACCGGACGAATACCCCAGGCTTTCGTTATGGCCACGAAGCTACGCAGAGCACTCTCGAAATCCGCGCCAATCCGCTCCAGGCGGTTGTCGACAGCGGCGCCGGCCGGGGTATCCGTCGCGGCGGCGCTGGCCTCGCTTATCCACACAGTACGCAAGGCGCGGCGAACGGCCCGATAGGTGTAGGGGACCGCCATGTCGCGCAGATCCCGCACAACGTTCTCCACACTTCGTAGGCGAGAGCGGACGAGACGAAAGTCGGAATCATCTGACCAATAGCCGCCCGGTTGCCCGAGCACACCGAGATCGTTCACATTTTGCATTAGCACGACCAGATCGGGCCGTTGCGGCAGCACCTTGCCAATCAAGGCGAGTGTAGAATGGAGCGTGTTGTTGCCCGACTTTCCGCCGTTGATCGCGTTGATCCTTAATCCGAGTTGCTCTTCCAAGAGACGCCCAACCCGCACCGGAAAGCGTCGTTCCGGCGCCACATACAGGCACTCAGTCGTCGAGCCACCGAGAAACACGATGTCGAGATCGGGGTTGTCGTGCGGCCGGGAAGGTTCGATGAACCCGTCGCGATCGGTCTCCAGTCGGTAGACGTCCAGAACCTGGCCACCCGAATTCAACCTTCGCTCGGCAGGCGGGCCAAACTCGAACACGGACGACGGCAACCATTCACGCAGGACCAAGTGGCGCTGCGGCCTTGGGAGCGACTCGTCGCCGCGAATGAGTGTTTTTCCTGAACCGGGTGTCAGGAGCCACTCCGTGGCCGCCGCCATCGACACGAAGGCAAGGATCAGGATGACCGCAATCGTCGTTTTCGGCCTTTTCTCGAATCGACTCACCTCGCTTTCCCCTCCTCTTTCCTCCGCGTGAACGGCGCTTTTCATCCTAGCAGCGCAAGGGTCCGAAGACATATGTACGAGCAGCGCCCGCGGGCATACGCTCCGTCGCCAACTCCCGCGCATTCATAGCGGGCTACGCAGCGTTATGGATTGTTCTGTTCGAACCGATACACCGTTACCTGCCCAACCCGCGGATCGCGCACGCTGCGTGTGGCGATCGTGAATATCGCCTTGCCGCGGGGAATGGCACACAGGTTCTCCGGCGCTTCGAAGGGCAGTTTGGACCATAGCGACCAGGTCGCCTGGCTCACCGTGTTCCCGTCCGAGAAGACCAGCGCCACCTGGTCGGGCTTGTTCAGCATGTCGGCAAGCGCGCCGTCCTGGTCCCAGTCCTCGATGCCGAGGCAGTCGCGGACACTTTCCAGTCCCGTGAACGGCCCGATAATGCTGACGCGGTCCCAGGGCAAATCGAAGACGGCGCCGAAATCCAGTTCAGGCGGCTCATGTTCGGCGGAAAGCCGGACCACCGCCGCGAACTGGTCGCTGAGTTCGGGATTCGGTTCGGCGTAACGGATATGAAAATAGCCGGAAACGATCACGAACAAGGCGGCGATCCCAATCACCAGGCCGGCCACGCTCCAGGTGAGAATCGCAACGATGCGATAGGACGTCGATCGTTTCGGCCGGGCACCGCGCACGGGTCGGGCCGGCCGCTAGCCGTCGAGCTTCTTTTTGAGAAGCTCGTTGACCAGCTTGGGGTTGGCCTTGCCCTGGGTCTGCTTCATCACCTGACCGACAAACCAGCCGACGACCTTCTGCTGGCCGCCGCGATAGGTCTCGACCTGTCCCGGATTGTCGGCGACGATCCGATCGACAATGGCTTCGATCTCGCCGCTATCGGTGATCTGTTTGAGGCCTTTTTCCTCAACGATTTCCGCGGCTTCCCGGCCGGTCTCGAACATCTCATCGAATACGTCCTTGGCGATCTTGCCCGAGATGGTGCCGTCCTGAATGAGCCGGATCAGCCCGCCAAGCGCGCCGGCGGATACCGGGCTCTCGGCGATGGATTTCTCGGCCTTGTTGAGCCGGCCGAACAGTTCGGAACCAACCCAGTTCGCGGCCAGCTTCGGATCGGAGCCGGCGGCCACCTGTTCGTAGAACTCGGCCGTTTGCCGCTCGGCGACCAGAACCCCGGCGTCGTAGGCGGACAGCCCGAACGCTGACATGAAGCGGGTTTTCTTGGCGTCAGGCAGTTCCGGCAGCGACGCGCGGCAGGCCTCGATCTCGTCTTCCGTCAGATCAAGCGGCAGCAGGTCCGGGTCTGGAAAATAGCGGTAGTCGTGCGCCTCTTCCTTGTTGCGCATGGAACGGGTCTCGCCACGATCGGGATCGAACAGACGGGTCTCCTGCTCCACCGCGCCACCCGCCTCCAGGATGCGGATCTGCCGGCGCGCCTCGACCTCGACCGCCTGCTTCAGGAACCGGATCGAGTTCAGGTTTTTGATCTCGCAGCGGGTGCCCAGGGGTTCGCCCGGCCGCCGCATGGAGACGTTGACGTCGGCGCGCATGGATCCTTCCTGCATGTTGCCGTCGCAGGACCCGACGTAACGCAGGATCGACCGCAGCTTGGTCACATAGGCGGCCGCCTCTTCGGCCGATCGCATGTCCGGTTTGGAGACGATTTCCATCAACGCCACACCGGCCCTGTTCAGGTCGATATAGGACTGGCTTGGGTGCTGATCGTGCAGCGATTTGCCGGCGTCGGCCTCCATGTGCAGGCGTTCGATGCCCACCGATTTGGTCTCGCCGTCCTCGAGCTCGATGGTGACCTCGCCATTGCCCACGACCGGCTCCTCGTATTGCGAGATCTGATAGCCGTGCGGCAAATCCGGATAGTAGTAGTTCTTCCGTGCAAAGACGGAATGGCGGTTGATCTCAGCCTCCAATGCCAGGCCGGTCCGCACCGCCTGCCGCACACATTCGCCGTTGACGACCGGCAGCATGCCGGGCATGGCGGCGTCCACCAGGCTCACCTGTTCGTTCGGCTGCGCCCCGAATGCCGTCGGCGCGCCGGAGAACAACTTTGCGTTCGAGCTGATCTGGGCGTGGATCTCCAGCCCGATCACCATCTCCCAGTCGCCCGTCTCGCCCTTCAGCAGCTCGGCCATGGCATCAGCTCCCGATCACCGTCTGGGGTTGGGCCGTAAAATCGGCCGCCGCCTCCAAAACGTCGGCGGCCCTGAGCACCGTCTCCTCGTCGAACGGACGCCCGATCAGCTGCAGACCCAGCGGCAGCCCCTCCTCCGACAGGCCGGCCGGAACCGAGATCGCCGGTAGTCCCGACAGCGAGGACGGCACCGTGAACACGTCGTTCAGATACATGGCGATGGGATCGTCCATCTTCTCGCCGAACGCAAAGGCCGGGCTGGGCGCCGTCGGCGTCAGCACCAGATCGCAGCTGTCCCACGCGGTCCGGAAATCGTCGGCGATCCGGGTTCGCACTTTCTGGGCCTTCAGATAGTAGGCATCGTAATAGCCGGCGGACAGGACGTAGGCGCCGATCATCACCCGGCGCTTGACCTCGTCGCCGAACCCTTCGGCACGGGTGTTTTCGTACATTTCCTGGATGGTATCGCCGTCCACCCGCAGGCCGAACCGGACACCGTCGTAACGCGCCAGGTTCGAGGACGCCTCGGCGGGCGCGACAATATAATAGGTCGGCAGCGCGTATTTGGTGTGCGGCAGGGAAATCTCGACGATCTCGGCGCCGCGGTCTTTCAGCCAGTCCGCGCCCTGGCGCCAGAGCGCGTCGATCGCGGCCGGCATGCCGTCCATCCGGTACTCGCTGGGCACGCCGATGCGCAGGCCGCTGACATCGCCAGTCAGCGCCGCCTCGTAGTCGGGCACCGGTGTGTCCACACTGGTCGAATCCTTGGGGTCGTGCCCGCCCATGGCGCCGAGCATGATGGCGGAGTCGCGGACCGTGCGGGTCAGCGGGCCCGCCTGGTCCAGCGACGAGGCGAAGGCGACGATGCCCCAGCGGGAGCACCGGCCGTAGGTTGGCTTGAAACCGACGATACCGGCGAAGCTCGCCGGTTGCCGGATCGACCCGCCGGTATCCGTCCCCGTCGCGGCCACGACCGCATGGGCCGCCACGGCGGCGGCCGAGCCGCCGGACGAGCCGCCCGGCACCAGCTTGGTGTCGGGATCGCCTTCCCGCTTCCAGGGGCTCTCCACCGGCCCGTAATAGCTGGTGACGTTGGCCGAGCCCATGGCGAACTCGTCCATGTTGAGCTTGCCCAGCATCACCGCGCCCGCGGCGCGGAGATTGGCCGAGACGGTGGACTCGTAAGGCGGGACGAAGCCGTCCAGGATGTGGCTGCCCGCCGTGGTCGGTACACCCTCGGTGCAGAACAGGTCCTTCAGCCCGATGGGGATCCCTTCCATGGCGCCGCCGGCGCCGGACGCCAGGCGGGCATCGGACTCCCGAGCGCGTTCCAGCGCGATCTCCGCAGTTTCGGTGATGAACATATTGAACGGCCGCACCGTTTCGACCGCCGCCACGTAGGATTCGGTCAGCTCGACCGCCGACAGGTCGCGCGCCTTCAGGCGGTCGCGCGCTTCGGCGAGCGTGAGATCGGTGAGCCCCGCCATCACTCGACGACCTTGGGCACCGTGTAGAAGCCGTTCGCCCGCTGCGGCGCGTTCTGCAGCACGCGATCCGGATAGCCGCCGTCGGTGATCTCGTCGCGGCGCCGCGGAAGGTCCACATGCACGACCGACGTCATCGGTGCCACGCCGTCGGTGTCCACCTCCGCCAGCTGTTCTACCCAGCCGAGGATGTTGTTGAGTTCGTCGGCCATGGGCGCGAGTTTGTCCTCGTCCACCCGGATGCGGGCGAGGTGCGCAATCTTCGCGACGGTCTGTTTATCCAGCGACATGGCGGGATCCGTTTCGGGTTTCGATCACGGGGTCGGTCCGTCGCCCCGGAAACGCGATCCGGGGCGAAAAACGCGCGGGAAGCTACACCGCACGGGGTTTCGCCGCAAGGTCACAGCGGGTAGCTTGGCGCCATGATCGTCGCCCTCGCCGACCTCAAGCAATCCATGACCGCCGGAAGCCGGATCCTGGGACTTGATACGGGGGAAAAGACGATCGGGCTGGCGGTTTCCGATTCCGGCCTGGCGGTGGCCAGCCCCGTCGACACCATCCGCCGCACCAAGTTCCGCGCCGATGTCCAAACGCTGGCGGCGCTGATCGCCGAGCGCAATGTGGGCGCGCTGGTCGTCGGGCTGCCGGTCAACATGGACGGCAGCGAAGGCCCCCGCTGCCAGTCGGCGCGACAGTTCGCGCAGAACCTGCTGGAAAACGGCATCGAGCTGCCGATCGCATTCTGGGACGAGCGCCTGTCGACGGCGGCGATCGAGCGCTTCCTGGTCGACGAAGCGGACATGACCCGCAAGCGCCGCGCCCAGGTGGTCGACAAGATGGCGGCCGCCTACATCCTGCAGGGCGCGCTCGACGCGCTCAGGACGGCCCAGCAGCAATGATCGAGATCCTGCTCGCCCTGTGGCCCGTCGCCGCGCTGATCGCCATCGGCAACATCCTGCGGCGCACGGGCTTCCTGGTCGAGGAGTTCTGGGAGGACGCGGGCCGCCTGGTCTTTTTCGTCCTGTTTCCGGCGTTGCTGTTTGACAAGACGGCCCGGGCCGATCTCGGCTCGATCGCCGTCGGCCCCATGGCGTCGGTGGTGATCATCGCGATCGTCGTCGTGGCCTTCCTGTGCGTGGCGACACGCTCGTTCATCCGCATCAACGGCCGCGACTTCTCCGCACTTTTTCAGGGCGCGATCCAGCAAAACACCTATATCGGCTTCGCCGCGGCGACCGGTCTCCTGGGCGCCGCCGGGGACGTGGCTTCGGTGGTCGCCGCCGCCGTGATGGTGCCCCTGGTCAACGCCCTATCGGTGGTGGTGTTGGCCCGCACGGCGACGGGCAAGAAGGGCAAGTCGTCGGGCTGGCTGCGTGTGCCCGGCGCGGTGCTGGGCCACCCGCTGATCATCGCGCTGGCCATCGGCTGGGTGTTCAACTATGCCGGCCTGGGCGCGGTGACGCCGATCGGCCAGGTGACCGAGGTGCTGGGCCAGGGCGCCCTGCCGGTGGCGCTGCTTTGCGTCGGCGCCGGCCTGCGCTTGAGCGTGCTGAGAGAGGCGGAGGCGATCACTTTCGTCTCGGTGGCGCTGAAGATGGTCGTGATGCCCGCCCTCGCCTTCATAGCCTGTCTGGTGGTCCGGCTCGACGGCGCCGCCGCCATCGTCGCCATAATGTTCGCGGCGCTGCCCACCAGCGCCACCGCCTATATGCTGTCGCGGCGGATGGGCGGACACCACGACCTGGTTGCCGTGATCATGTCGGTGGAGACTTTGGTGGCGGCGGTGACGATTCCGGCCGCGGTGCTGGTCGCCAACATCGTCTTCGGGCCGCTGTTCTAAGGCGTAAGCCTAGAAGCAGGAAGTCAGCGCCGTTTCCCAGCGAGAACGGAAGACGCACAATACCGGGAGGGTGCACAAGGAGATGTCGCCGTCTTTCCCAGACCGGATCGATCAGGTCTCGTCAGACATGACATCCGAGCTTCACTCTTCAATAGGCTCGCATATAGCCCAAAAGGTCATTTGCCTCTTGAGGCAATCTAAGACCTGCCCATTGCGGAAATCTCGGCGTGTCGGCTGAATAGGCGTTCATCGTCTTCAGTTTCATCCAGAGCCGTGCGAAAGGCTGATCGCCGCTCTGGAAGGCGCTGGTGAAGTCATCTGTCCGTCAGTTTCCGGCTAGGGGTTGCCGCCCGCGGCGTAATCACTCAACTGAGTTGGTGCAGGTGTAACCGGGTGTGACATTGATCTTGCTGAAATCGAGCAAACCCCAAGAGTAAGCTTCGATCAAAGTGCCATCAGGCAGCATCCGGAAGATCATCACAGTCTTGCCATTCTCGCCGTAACGCTCCCACCGGTGACAGGCGGTAGAACCTCCCTGCTGATTGGAACACTGTAACGTCCATGAGCGCTTAATCCCGTGGTCGTCCCAAGTGTAAACACCTTCATCGCCTGTCACTGCAAATTTGTAATTCGGCTTATCAGGAAGTACACAATCCATTTCCGAAGCACCTAACGCAGCGCATGACATCGAAAACAGGATGGTTGTGAAGACCGGCATTGAATATCTGGTCATGCTCACATTGTGCCGGTTCTGTTGAGAAAGTCAGCATTCACATAGGTGTATGGGAAACTGCAAAACACCGGTCTTTTGGTTCGACCTTGACGCGTCGTCCGTTACGAAGCCGGTCTGAGCACTGATTGAGGCGCGATTGCGGCGACCATGGACCGAATGAGGTTGTTCAGAGAAGCGGTGCAAGGGCGCGGTGCACGTCGTTTATCGATTCGACCTGAACAGCACGCATGCCCACACGCCGCGCGCCCTCAACGTTCTCGGCGGTATCGTCGAAAAAAAGGATGCGCTCAAGTGGGAGGCCCATCGCCTGCGCGACGGCGCGGTAGGCCGCCGGCTCGGGCTTGCGCAGCGCCAGCGTGCAGGAGGCATAGACCGCTGTGAAGCAGTCGAGCAGGTCCGCGTAGCGCCGTGACCACACCCGGTAGTGATCCTCAGACGTGTTTGAGAAGGCGTATATCGGAAGTCGCGCACTCGCACGCTCGACGAGCCCGCGCATACCGGCCACCTCGCCGACGAAGATTTCGTTCCAGCCGTCCAGAAACTGCGCATCGTTCAGGTCGATGCTGAGCGAGTGGCGCAGCGACTCGAAATACACCGCGCTGGTGATTTCGCCGCGTTCGTGCCTCTCGAATTCGGGGCTAAAGGCGAAACGCCCGCGCACATGGTCGGCGTCGATCCCGGCATGGGCCGCCCAACGGGCAAAAACCCGCCCGAAATCGATCTCGATCAGCACATTGCCCACGTCGAACAATAGGGCATCTGGCAAGGCCCCCACGGTCGTGGCGCCCTCATTCGCGGCGCCGTCGGGCCCGCACACCCGACCCTTCGTCATATGAAAGCCCCCTCCTTCGACTCGGACACCTTCAGAACCACGAAGACCGCGATACCGGTGCTGACCAACAGAATGGTCGAGAGCGCGGCAGCGGTCCCGAACTCGCCGTCGAGCACCGAGAGGTAGATGCGCACCGGCATGGTCACCGTGCCCCCGACATAGAGGATGATGGACGCGGACAGCTCGTTTATTGCGGTGACGAAGGCCATCATGGCGCCGGCCACGATTCCCGGCAGCATGAGCGGCAGAGTCACCTCCCGAAAGGCCTTGATGGGCGAGGAGCCGAGATTGACCGCGGCCTCCTCCATATTGACCTTTATCTGTTTGAGGATGGCCGCGCTGGAGCGGACCGAATAAGGCAGCCGGCGGATGAATATCACCAGCACGATAATCGCGCCGGTGCCGACGAGTTCGATGGGCCCCCGGTTGAAGGAGACCACGAAGCCCAGTCCCAGCACGATACCAGGAACCACGAAGGGGATCATAAGCAGAAAGTCGAGCGGGCCTGTGGCCATGCTCGGTCGGCGCACCAGCACATAACCGATCAGCGTACCGAAGACGACGATCATCACAACGGCGGCAAGCGAAAAGGTGAAACTGTTGATGATGGCGTCGGGCACCTCGCTGATGATACGGCGGTAGCTGTCTAAGCCGAGACCCGGCTGGAACACCGGGCCGCTGGTGTTCCTGAAGGAGTTGTAGATCACCACCAGCGAGGGCAGCGAACTCATGAACACGATCAGGTAGCAGAGCCCGTGCACCAGGATGGAGCGGGCCCCGCGCAATCTCCGGACCGCCGGCCGGCGCACCATGGCGCTGCCGAACTCGCGCCGGCTGATGAGCCGGCGCTGCACGGCGACGAAGACCAGCGAGATAGTGATCAGGATGATGCTCACCGTCGACGCGAGTCCCGGGTTACCGCCGATCTCGCTTGTGAACAGGTTGTAGGCCAGGGTCGAGAGGACACGGAAATCCCGGCCGATGATCGACGGTGTCCCGAAATCCGCAAGAGACAGCACGAAGGCCAGGAGGGCGCCAGCGCTCACCGCCGGGGTCACAAGCGGCAAGGTCACGCGGATGAACTTGGACCAGGGCGTGCAGCCCAGATTGTCTGCCGCTTCCTCGAGCGAGAGGTTGACCGTATTGAGCGCTCCCGAGGTCAGCAGGAAGACGAAGGGATAGAACTTGAGGGCAAACACAAGCAGGACGCCCGTGGGGCCGTAGATCGTCGGCATCTCCAGGCCCAGTGACGAAAGCCAGAGGCGCAGCCAGCCGTTCGATCCCAGCATGGTGATCCAGGCATAGGCGCCGATGAAGGGCGGCGAGACCAGCGCCAGGATCGCGAGCGTCGTGATCACGGACTTGCCGCGCACGTCGAATCGGGCCGTGAAATAGGCCAGCGGTAGCCCCAGCAGCACCGCCCCCAGCATGCCCCCGAAGCCGATCAGTACGGAATTGTAGAGCGCCCGACGGTAGTAACGGTGGCCGAGGATTTCGGCGTAGTTGCCAAGCGTCAACGCCCCGGTCTCGTTGTCCAGGAAGCTCGACAGGAAGACGTTGTAGAGCGGGTAGAGGAGAAGAAGTGCGATCACACCGAAGCCGAGGACGGTGACCAACGTCCAGGAATCCAGCGGCACCCGTAGCCGGCGTGGAATGAGGCTCCTGGCGCTCGCCAGCGATGTCATCACAGCCGCCTCCCCGTCCCCGGGTCGAAGAAAAGCAGAGCAGAAAAGGGAAGTGCGAGGGTGACTGCCTCACCGGCGGCAGCGACCAGGCGCTCGGTCGGCCGCGTCAGGTGGACGGCGAGAGTCAAACCCCCGGGCGCGCGCGCCAGGTATTGGGCGTCGCGGCCGGTGAAGGAGACCTTTTCGATCTCGGCAGTGACTTCGAGGGCTTCGGCCTGGCCCTTTTCACCAGGCGGCACGATCAACACGTCCTCGGGCCGGATCGCAGCCACCACGGCGCCGCTACCATCGCCCGGTAAACGCTCGAGGATCTCCTGCACCCCATCGGCCTTGGCGGAACGGGCCTGGCTCACTGTCGTCTCGGGCAGGCGCTCGATGAAGTTCATATCGCCGACGAAGTCGGCAACGAAACTGGTTTGCGGCTGCTTGTAGACACTCCAAGGCGTCCCGACCTGCTCGACGCGGCCGTCGCACATGATGCAGACCCGATCGGAAACGACCAGCGCTTCCTCCTGGTCGTGGGTCACGTAGATCGTGGTGATGCCGAGCTGATGCTGGATTTCGCGGATATCCTCGCGCAACTCGATGCGCAGCTTGGCGTCCAGATTTGACAGAGGTTCGTCCATCAGCAGGACCTGGGGACGGATCACCATCGCCCTGGCGAGCCCGACCCGCTGCTGTTGGCCGCCGCTCAACTCATGGGGCATGCGCGCTTCGTAGCCGGTGAGGCGGACCGTCTCGAGCGCCTCGGCGACGCGGGTGCGGGTCTCTGCGCGATCGACCCTGCGGTTGCGCAGCCCGAAGGCAATGTTTTCGGCAACGCTGATGTGAGGAAAGATCGCATAGTCCTGAAACACCATGCCGGTGTCGCGGCGTTGGGGCGGCACATGGTCGATGGCCGCGCCTTCAACCAGCACTTCGCCGCTGTCTTGCCTGATGAAGCCGGCGATTGTGCGCAGCAACGTCGTCTTGCCGCAGCCGCTCGGCCCCAGCAGGGTATAGAACTCGCCCGAGCGCACCTCGATGCTGACGCCGCTCAGCGCCTCCACCTGGTCATAGCGCTTCGTGACGCCGCGGAGCTCTAGCTTGGCCATTGTTGAATGACGGCTCCCCGCCTTTGGGACTCAAACGCCGGGGTTCGATAGAGATGGCGCCGGGCCGCCCGCCGGCCTGTATAAGAACGCGAGCGGCCCAGCCGGTGCCGTCACTGATTCATCAATAGCGACTGCCACTTCTTCCTGAAGGCGTCCTTGTTGCCGGCCGACCAGGCGAAGTCGTAGGGAACGACTTTGAAGGCCGACAGCGGCGGCAGGTCACCACTGGCCGCAACATCGGTGCGAACGGGGCGCCGGCCCATCTCCTGGACCAGGAACTCCTGGGTTTCCTTCGAGATTGCCCAGTCGATGAAGGCCTTGCCGTTGGCGGCGTTCGGCCCCCCCTTGACCAGCGCGATGCCGTCGGGCGCGGCAACCGTGCCATCCTCCGGATAGACGATTTCGACCGGGCCACCGCCTTGCACATACTTGTAGGCGTTGTCTTCGAGCGTCACGCCCACCGCGGCCTCGCCGTCGTTGACGAAGCGCGGCACCGCACTGGAGCTGCCCGACAGAACGAAGTTGGCGAGGATCGGCTCATAGACTTCCCATCCCTTGTCGCCGTAAATGGTCAGCACGGTCGCCAGCTGCATGTAGGAAGAGCCTGACTTGTCCGCCCGCGCCGAGGAGATCATGCCTTTCAGGCTGGGGTCGCCCAGAGCCGGCCAGCTGCGCGGATAGTCAGCCGGGCTCAGCTTTTCCTTGTTGACAATGAAGACGTTGACGATGGCGGTATAGGGAAGCCAGTTCGTACCCACCATGAAGACAGGGTCAATCTTGTCCGCATCCGCCGGCGTGTAAGCTTGGAGCACGTCGGAGTGCGCTTCCAGTTGCTCGCCGCCGATGCTCCAGATCACGTCGGCCCGCGGATTCTCCCGCTCGGCCAGAACCCGATTGATGATGTCGCCCGAGCCGGCCTTGATGACCTCCGCGTCGATGCCGGTGTCGGCCTTGAAGCGCGGGATCAGTGCATCGATGATCGCCTGCTTGTGGGCCGAGTAGAGTACGACTTTGCCTTCGGCCAGAGCTGCTCCCAGGTTCGAGAACAGCACGCCCAGCACGAGGGCGAGCAGGCTAGTAAGTCGCAATATCCACGTCATCATATCTCCTCCCTTGTTGGGGCGATCACCCGGGGGTTCTTGTCGTTCTTGCCCGGTGGCAAGTGGGTGATCCTCTTGGTCCCAGGGGATAGTACCCCACTTGTCGCGCCGATCCAAAGAGCGGCGCGGCGCAACGCGCGGTGCCCTAGAGACCACGGGTGTCTCAGGTCGATCCGAGTGCCTGTTGACGAAAAACGCCGGTTTGAAAGAATTGGCCCAGACGCTTGATCATCACGGCATCGAGGCTGACGTGTTGGAGATAGGCGAGTTCATATCCGAATGGCACACCTTGCCGTTTGGCGACGAAGAAATGGCCGCTTGGGAGGTTACGACCCATGCAGTCGAGATCCTAAACCAGGCCATTGAAGTTCTGAGCGGTGAGTATGTCATCGACGGTGACGTGGCAACGCACAAGACGGCCACCGTGGAGAAAGGCGCGGTCGTCAAAGGACCGGCGATTCTTGGACCGCATTCCTTCGTCGCGGCAACCGCCTATCTTCGCGGCGGTGTGTTCTTGGACAAGGATTGCATCGTCGGGCCGGCCTGCGAGTTGAAGACAACGTTTTTGGTTGGCGGCTCGAAGGTCGCGCACCTCAGTTTCGTCGGTGATTCCCTTGTCGGCGCCCGCACAAACATCGAGGCTGGTGCAATTGTGGCCAATTACCGGAACGAAATGGACGACAAACAGATCCGTTTTGTCTGGCGGGGAAAAACACTCGAAACCGGCGTCGAAAAGTTCGGCGCGCTGATTGGCGACGATGTCCGGATCGGCGCTAATTCCGTAATCGCTCCGGGCACGATTATTGAGCCCGGCTTTCAACTAGCCCGGCTCGGAAAGATAGATCAGCATCCAAACCGGCTCACCTGACGCGATGAGCCGAACAACCATATCTTGCCGCCACATGGCTTTCCGAAGACGGTGTTGGTCAGAGGGCTGATGTCCGAAGTCTCTCTGAATTGCGACCGGTGTGCCGTCGCCTTCGACACGGTCTTTCATGAATTCACGCATCAGCCGGCCCCCGAAACCCCTCACCCCTTGAGCGCGCCCATGGTCATGCCCTTGATGAAATAACGCTGGAAGAACAGGAACACGATCAGCGTCGGCAGGCTCGCCACCAGCGACAGCGCCCCCTGCACCCCCCAGGCGACGCTGTATTGGCCCTTCAGCGAGACCAGGCCCAGCATGATGGTCCGTTTTTCGTCGCTCTGGGTGAAGATCAGCGGCCACAGGAAATCGTTCCAGATCCAGGTGAACTGAAGCGTCGCCAGCACCGCCAGCGCCGGCAGGCTGATGGGCAGCGCGATGCGCGTCAGGACCTGCCATTCGTTGGCGCCCTCGACAATCGCCGCCTCGCGCAGCGCGTTGGGCACCGAGGCGAAGAAGTTGCGCATCAGGAGGGTGCAGATCGGGATACCCATGGCGATGTGCACGATGATCATCGGCCACAGGGTGTCCAACAGCCCCATGCCGTTGAAGATCCGGAACAGCGGGATCAGGATGATCTGCGGCGGGAAGAACATGCCCGACACGATGACCAGGAACAGCAGGTCGCTGCCCCTGAAGGGGAGCTTGGAGAAGACGTAGCCGGCCAGCACGCCCAGCGCGATCGAACCCACGGTCGCCGGCACGGTGACCAGCACGGTATTGACGAAGTAGGTCTTGACCGACGGGTGCGCCAGCACCTCGCGGAAATTGTCCAGATAAAGCTCGCCGGGAAGCGACCAGAGCGCTCCGAGCGCGATCTCCCTCGTGCTTTTCAGCGAGCTCAGCAGCACCCCCAGCGTCGGCGCCAGAAACAGGACCGCCAGCACGCACAGACAGACGAAGACTGTCGCGGGCCAAGGATTGAACGGCCGCGCCGGAGCCTGAGGCAGGGCGAGATCAGTCATAGATCTCGTCCAGTTTCTTGAGCTGCCGGAAATAGGTGAAAATGATGCAGAGCGTGATCAGGAACAGGATCACCGCGATCGCGCTGCCGTAACCCATTTGATATTTCTTGAACGACTCGTTGTACATGAACATGGCGAGCGTGTCGGACGAGTGAAACGGCCCGCCGCCCGTCATGATGTAGAGGATGTCGAAGCCTTTCAGCGAGTTGATCACCGACAGGGCGACGACGACGACCGTGGCCGGCCGCAGCAGCGGCAGCACCACGTGGCGTGTGCGCTGCCAGCGGGTCGCCCCCTCAATCTCGGCTGCTTCGGTCAGGTCCGACGGAATCGATGTCAGCCCGGCCAGGAAAATCACCATCGACAGGCCCATCTGCTGCCAGGACCAGGCCACGATCACAGACAACAGCGCGCTCTGCGGTTTGGCCAGCCAAGCGAAGGTGGTCGGCTCGCCGGTCACCAGTTCCAGGAACGTGTTCAGCAGGCCCCAGTCGGGCTGGTAGATCCAGACCCAGATCTGGCCGACGACGACCGCCGACAGGCAGATCGGCAGATAGAAGATCGACTTGAAAAGGTTGGCGCCGCGAATGCGGGCGTCCAGCAACAGCGCCAGGGCGAGCCCGCCCAGCGTGGGCAGCAGGATCGCCAGCACCATCCAGATCACGGTGTTCACCGTGGCGTTGGTGAACAGCCTGTCGGTGACCACTTTCAGGAAATTGTCGACCCCGACGAAGCTGTAGTTGGGGTTGAAGCCGTTCCAGTCGGTGAAGCTGTAATAGAAGGAGTCCAGCAGCGGCCAGACGACGAAGAAGCCGAACACCGAGAGCGGCAGGAAAAGAAGCGCAATCCGCCAGAAGACGATCTGTCGCTTCATCGCGCGCCGGCTCCCCGCAGGCCCAGGTGATTCCGAAGGTCGGAAGGGAGGCCGGAGCGGCCCCCTTCCCGTTACCCCGCAATCCGACGCCTACTTCTTGAAGACGTCCTTGGCCCCGTCTTCGGTGTCGGCAAGATAGTCCGCATAGCCGGACGGATCGTCCATGAAGCGCGCGAACATGGCCAGCCCGTGCTCCGCCATCGGCGGCGTCGTGGCCAGGTCATAGTTGAACGCAAACGTATCCGCGTTGCCGACCGCCGCCAGCGCCCGCTTCATGACGGGCGTGTAGATGCTTTCGTCTACGGCGACGTTGGGAGACAGGGCGCCCTGCACCTGCGCCCACTTGGCCTGGGCCGAAGTGTCACTGATCAGGAACGTCAGAAGGTCCTCGGCGTTCTTGCGGTTCTCCGCGTTGGCCGAGATCAACAGGCCGTCGACCGGGCCCACGACCGCATTGGCGACGCCGGCATCGATCGCCGGAAACTCGAAGAAGTCATAGTCTTCGGCGGCCTTGAGACCGTTGCCGTTCCAATAACCGGTGATCCAGGTCCCCATCAGGGTCATTGCCGCGTCGCCCCGCGCCACCTTGTCGGAGGCGTCGGTCCAGCCGTCGGCGTTGGCGTTGGGCGTGAAGTAGCCGGCGTCGATCAGGTCTTTCCAGAGACCCATGGCGCGTTTCACTTCGTCGTCCGTGTAGGCGGCCTCGCCCGCCATCAGCTTGGCGCGGTAGTCCGGCCCGGCCGTCCGCAGCAGCAGATAATCGAACCAGAACTGGGCCGGCCAGCGGTCCTTGGACCCCAGCGCGATTGGCGTGACACCCTTCGCCTTCAGGTCGGCGCACAGCGCGTTGAACTCTTCCCAGGTGTTGGGGAATTCGGTCACGCCGGCATCCCGCATGACCTTGGTGTTGTAGAACATACCGGCATAGTGATAGCCGAACGGCACCAGGTAGCGGTCGCCGTTGTAGATCGTGGCGCCGTCTGCGACGGATTTCGCCACGACGTTGTCGAGGCCGCGCGCGGCCCACATGTCGTCGATGGTGCCGAGATTGCCGGCGTCGACGACGAACTGGGTGCGGGCACCCGCCCAGTAGCTGAAGACATCCGGCAGGTTGCCGCCGGCCGCTCGGACCAGAATACCGGTCTTGAAGTCCTCATGACCGATCGGACTGTCCTTGACCGTGATGCCCTTGGACTCCTTGAACTTGGCGAAGATCTCCTCGAGCCCCGCCCGTCCGAGCTCGCCCGTGAAGTAGTGGCTGATCGTCACTTCCTGCTGGGCCAGCACGCCGGTCGAACCGAACGCCGTCGCCAGGCCGAAAGCACAGGCAAGACCTGCAGCCTTCAAGGGTTTCGCTACACGCATGGTGCTTCCTCCGCTGCTTGGCAACCGAGTGGTTGCCTTATGTTTTACAAACTGCCCGCTTATGCCGGCATTACGCGCCCGGCCACCGGTCATGTCAACAAATCTGTTGCACATCTTGTACTTTTGTCTCGATAATCGGGCCGGAGGGCTCGCGATGTTGAGCTGGCGCGCAACTTATTGCCGTATGTCACACTTCTCGTTGACGTAAGTTAAACTCCGATCACTCCGGACCGGGCCGATTGGAAAGGACGACCATGCGGCTGCTGAAATCGCTGACACGGGGCCTCAAGACGATCGACTATCTCGTGGAGCGTGGCGAGCCCGCGCGGCTGACGGACATCGCCGCGCATCTGGGCGTCGACAAGTCGAACGCGTCGCACCTGATGCGAACGCTCATGGCCGCCGGCTACGCCCATCGCTCGGCGGACCGGCGCTACGGCATCGGGCCGAAGCTGATGCGCGATCGCGGCCTGCGGCTCGAGGACGTCATTGCCCTGAAGGAAGGCCTGCACGAGACGTTGGAGTCCTTGGTCGCGGAGAGCCAGGAATGCGCCCATCTGGCCGTCCTTGTCGGCGACCGGGTCTGGTACATCGACGAGGTCGCGTCTCCCCTGCCCCTGAAGGTGGACCATCCGGTGGGAACGCTGTCGCCGCTCCACTGCACCGCGCTGGGCAAATCCTTCCTGGCGTTCGGCGACGCCGCGGTCCCGCATCGGCTGGAGCGCTACACTGAGGCGACCATCACCGATCACGACACGCTGGACCGGGAGATTGCCCAAACCCGTGCGCGCGGTTTCGCGATCGACAACGAAGAGTTCGCCGCCGGCATCCGCTGCGTCGCCACGTGGGTCGAGAACGACCGCGGCGAGATGGTCGCGGCGATCGGCCTGTCCGGCCCGGCTGCGCGTCTGGACCCTGTCCGGCTGCGGTCGCTGGGCGGCCTGATCATCGGGCACTGCCGCGAACGGCCGGCGACACCTCGGGCCCAGGAGGCCTGACCGATGGACCGGATCCGCGTCGGCTTCATCGGTACCGGTCGGATCTCGGACCTGCACGCGATCGAATATCTCGACAATCCCCATGCCGAGATCGTCGCCCTGTGCGACAGCAACGTCGCGCTGGCGGAGGACCGGGCGCGCGCCTGGGGTCTGGAAAACCCGGCGATCGTTGCCGACTACCACGACCTGGTGGCGCTGGACTCGGTCGACCTGGTCGACATCCTGCTGCCCCATCACCTGCATGTGGACGCAACCCTGGCGGCGCTGTCTGCCGGCAAGGCGGTTTCGCTACAGAAACCCATGTGCATGAGCGTCGCCGACGCCGACCGCCTGATCGACGCGGCCGAACAGGCCCGGGTTCCGTTCAGGATTTTTGAGAACTTCATCTTCTATCCCCCCGTCGTCAAAGCGAAATCCCTGATCGACGAAGGCGCCATCGGCGAACCGCTGACGATCCGGATCAAGAGCAATCCCGGCCGCAGCGAAACCGCCTGGGCGGTGCCCGCCTCGGCCCAGGCCTGGCGCCAGGATGTGGAACGCGCGGGCGGCGGCCCGCTGGTGTTCGACGACGGCCACCACAAGTTTGCGCTCGCCTGGCATTTCATGGGACAGGCCGAGGAAGTGCATGCCTGGATCGGCAGCACGACGGCGCCGGACGGGTTCGTGTTCGATGCCCCGGCGCTGATTTCTTTCCGTTTCTCGGGCCCGCGTTTCGGCAATCTGGAGGTGGTCTACTCGCCGGAACTGGACATCGTGACCGAGCATTACGCCCAGGACGACCGGGTGGAGATCACCGGCACCAGGGGCGTCATCTGGATCAATCGCGGTCACGGGCAATTGGGCGACATTGTCCCGGTGCAGCTCTATCGCGACGGCGTCCATACCGATTTCGCCGATATGGAGACCGGCTGGGAGGCCAGCTTTGTCCAGTCAACCCGGCACTGCATCGACGCCCTGCGCGCGGGCGTACAGCCGCGCCTGTCGGGCCGTGACGGACGCGAAGTCCTGCGCTTCGCCCTGGCGGCGGAGGAATCGGCACGAACGGGATCGGTGGTCCGGCTCTAGGCCGGCGACCAGCAAGGAGCACGACCATGACAGAGCTTCCCTCCCTCGACGGACCGGACAAGATCGCCCGGCGCGCCCGCGCCTTCGCCCGCGCCGGCACGATCGACGCCGCGCTCGAGGACGGCGACGTTCCGACCCAGATGACGGTGTCGCTGGCCGAGGCCGTAGTAATCGGGCTCCTGAAACAGGGCGTTCGCAAGTACCTGGCGATCCTGGGCCACGGCTCCACCGAGCTGGCGGAGGTTCTCCGGGTCTACGAGGAGGCCGGGCTGACCCGCACCTTCCAGTTCCGCAACGAGATCGCCATGGCCCACGCCGCCACGGCGCTGAGCTGGGTCTATGGCGAGATCCCAGCCGTGGTCACTTCGATTGGTCCGGGCGCGCTGCAGGCGATGGCCGGCTCGCTGGCTGCGGCGTCGAACGGCGTCGGCGTCTATCATCTCTATGGCGACGAGACGACCCACGGCGAAGGGTACAACATGCAGCAGATCCCCAAGCCTGTGCAGGGCGGGTTCGGCATGTTGACCGGCATCATGGGGCGGTCCTATGTCCTGCACACCCCGCAAGCGGTGCGCGACGCCCTGCGCCGGGGCCGGGCCACGGTATCGCATCCGACGAAGGCGGGGCCCTTCTATCTTCTGCTTCCCATCAACACCCAGCCGGAGCCGGTGCGGATCTCGCTGGAGGGCTTGCCGGGACCGATGCGGATCGCCCCGACGGCGCCGGCCGACGACGCACCGCTGGCCGAGGCGGTCGAACGGATTCGGCAGGCGGGGCGCATCGTCATCAAGGCCGGCGGCGGAACGCGCGAGTTCGCCGATCCGCTGCGGCGGTTCGCCGAACGGATTGGGGCCGCCGTGGTGCTGTCCCCGGGCTCCACCGGCGTGCTGCCCGACGCCCATACCCAGAACATGCATGTGGGCGGATCGAAAGGGTCGATCAGCGGCAACTTCGCCATGAACGAGGCCGACCTCCTGATCGCCATCGGCACACGGGCGGTGTGCCAGTCCGACTGCTCGGGCATCGGCTATCCGAAGGTGCGCCACGTCATCAATATCAACGCCGACCTCGAGGACGTGCAGCACTACAACCGAACGGTGCCACTGGTCGGCGACATCGGCGCCATCCTGGTCCGTCTGATGGCGCTTCTGGACGCGGCGCCGGCCGACCTGACCGAGGCCAAGCAGGCCTGGCTGATGAAGTGCGCCGAGAAAAAAGCGGAGTGGAGTGCCTTCAAGTCCCGCCAGTACGGGGCGGCGCGCCCCACCGACGCCGTCTGGAAGCGGCCTGTCCTGACCCAGCCGCAGGCCATTAAGGTGGCGGACGACTTCGCCCGGTCGCACGGCGCGGTTAAATACTTCGATGCCGGTGATGTGCAGGCCAATGGTTTCCAGATCGTCGAGGACGACAGCCCGTTCGAGACCTACACCGAGGCGGGCGCGTCCTATATGGGGTTCGCCGTCAGCGCCCTGATGTCCGGCGCGTTTGCCGACGATCCCCGATACGGTGTCGCGATCTGCGGCGACGGATCGTTCTTCATGAACCCACAGATCCTGGTCGACGGCATCGAGCACGGCGTGCACGCCACCGTGGTGATCCTGGACAACCGACGGATGGCGGCGATTGCAGCCCTGCAGGAAGCGCAGTACGGCGCGGAGTTCCGCAGCGGCGACAGCGTCGCAGTCGACTACGTGGCGCTGGCGGGGTCGGTCGACGGTGTCCTGGCGCTGAGCGGTGGCGACGATGCCGAAAGCCTGCGCCAGGCCCTGGAGAAGGCCCACGCCCATCCCGGCCTGTCGGTTGTGCACGTGCCGGTCTATTGCGGTGACGACGACGCGGCCGGCATGGGCGCCTATGGCAGCTGGAATGTCGGCAACTGGTGCGCCGACGTGCAGCGCGACTATCATCGCCAGACGATCTGATCGGGCGTTTTGGAGGCAGGGTGAGCGACGATCCAAAAAAAGGCAGGGGCCTCGGGCGCGGCCTGACCAACTATGGCGACCCGGACTTTTCGCTCTATCTCCGGCGCTCCTTCGCCAAATCCATGGGCTACACCGACGCGGCCCTGGATCGTCCCATCGTCGGCATCTGCAACACCGAAAGCGGCTTCAACAACTGCCACCGCCACTTTCCCGACTTGCTGGAGGCGGTGAAACGAGGGGTGCTGGCCGAGGGGGCGCTGCCGGTGCCCTTCCCCGTCACCTCCCTGGGCGAGGTTTTCCTCAACCCCACCAGCATGAAGTACCGCAACCTCATGTCCATGGACGTGGAGGAGATGATCCGCGCCCAGCCGATGGATTCGGTTGTCCTGATGGGCGGCTGCGACAAGACGGTGCCGGCGCTGCTGATGGGGGCGGCGTCCGCCGGCAAACCGGCCGTCCTGCTGGTCGCGGGGCCGATGATGACGGGCCGCCACCGGGGCGAGCGCCTGGGCGCCTGCACCGATTGTCGACGTTTCTGGGCCCGCTATCGCGGCGGCGAGATCGACGAGCAGGAAATCCGCCAGGTCGAAGGACGGCTGGCCGTCACCGCGGGCACCTGCGCGGTGATGGGTACTGCCAGCACCATGGCGGTAATCGGCGAGACCCTGGGCATGGCCCTGCCGGGTTCCGCCGCCATCCCCGCGGTGCATGCCGACCGGCTGCGCGCAGCCGAGGAAACCGGCGCCCTGGCGGCGCGGCTCATCGGCACCGGTCGGACGCCTGATAGGGTCATCACGGCCGCCTCGGTGGAGAACGCACTCCGGGCCCTGCTCGCGGTCAGCGGGTCCACCAATGCCCTGGTGCATCTGACTGCCGTGGCCGGCAGGCTGGGCATCCCCGTGGACTTGGACGAATTCAACCGGCTGTCGGACGAGACGCCGGTGCTGGTGGACTTGAAGCCCGTGGGCGAGAACTACATGGAGGACTTCCATGCAGCCGGCGGCGTCGAGGGCGTCCTGCGCGCCCTGGCGCCCATGCTGAACCTTGTCACGGTCTCGGTGACCGGCGAAACGCTGGCGGAACGGCTGGACCGGCCGCTCGCCGATCCCATCGACCCTTCGGTCATCAGACCGGCCGACGATCCGATCGACCCGCAGGGCGGACTCATCGCCCTGAGGGGATCCCTGGCGCCGGACGGCGCCGTGCTCAAGCGGGCGGCGGCGACGCCGGCCCTGATGGAACACGAAGGCCGCGCCGTCGTCTTTTCCGGGCTGGAGGACCTGGCGCGGCGGATCGACGATCCCGGCCTGGACGTCGCGCCGGACGACGTGCTGGTACTGCAGAACGCCGGACCCACCAGCCCGGCGGCGATGCCGGAGGCCGGCTATCTGCCGATCCCAAAGAAACTGGCGGCCCAGGGCGTCAAGGACATGGTCCGCCTGTCCGATGCCCGCATGAGCGGCACCGCCTTCGGCACCATCGTGCTGCACGTGACGCCCGAGGCCGCCGTCGGGGGGCCGCTCGCGCTGATCCGCGACGGTGACCGGATCGCCCTCAGCGCCCGGAACCGCCGCATCGACCTCCTTGTGGGTGAAGACGAACTGGCCCGGCGCCGCGCGGACTGGCCCGGACCGCCGCCGGCAGAGCCGCGCGGCTATTCCAGGCTGTATCAGCAATCGATCCTGCCAGCCCCTCAGGGCTGCGACTTTGATTTTCTGCGGTAGCGGCCGCACCGGTCCGCCGTTATAGTCCGGCCCCGATGAACCGGCCGTCTGCGAGCAAGCCCTTTCCGCACCCCCACATTTTGGGCATCGAAGGGCTTTCCGCCGACGACATCACCCTGCTGCTGGACCTCGCCGACGGCTATGTCGAGCAGAATCGGGCCGACGACAAAAAGTCCGGCCTGTTGCGCGGCCGGACCATCATCAACCTGTTCTTCGAGAGCTCGACCCGAACCCGGACCTCCTTCGAACTCGCCGGCAAGCGGCTGGGCGCCGACACAATCAACATGTCGGTCTCCACCAGCGCCATCAAGAAGGGCGAAACCCTGATCGACACGGCGATGACGCTCAACGCCATGCACCCGGACGTGCTGGTGGTGCGACATCCGGATTCCGGCGCGGCCAAGCTGCTGTCGGAAAAGGTGAACTGCGCGGTGATCAATGCCGGCGACGGCAGTCATGAACATCCCACCCAGGCGCTGCTGGATGCGCTCACCATTCGCCGCCGCAAGGGCCGCCTGTCGCCGCTGCTGGTGGCGATCTGCGGCGATGTCGCCCACAGCCGGGTCGCCCGGTCGAACATCCAGCTTCTGCACACGATGGGCGCGCGGGTCCGTGTGATCGCGCCGCCGACCCTGCTGCCCGCGGACATCGACCGGCTGGGCGTCGAGGTGGCGACCGACATGCGCCAGGGCCTGACCGACTGCGACATCGTCATGATGCTGCGCCTGCAGCTGGAGCGCATGCAGGGCTCCTTCGTGCCCTCGATCCGGGAATATTTCCACTTCTACGGCCTGGACCGGGTGAAGCTGGGGGCAGCCAAGGACGATGCCCTGGTGATGCATCCGGGACCGATGAACCGCGGCGTCGAGATCGACTCCGAACTGGCCGACGACATCGACCGGTCGGTGATCCGCGAACAGGTGGAAATGGGCGTCGCAGTGCGTATGGCCTGCCTGGACGTGCTGACCCGTAATCAGGCGAGGCCCGACTAGATGGAGCGCCGCACAGCCTATCTCAATGCCAGGCTCCTGGACCCGGCCACCGGCCTGGACACCCCGGGCGCGCTGCTGGTGGAGGACGGCCGGATCGCCGATTTCGGCGCGCATCTGTTCCGCGCTGGCGCGCCGTCGGTCAGTGAACAGATCGACTGCCAAGGTTTCTGCCTGGCGCCGGGCCTGATCGACATGCGGGTGCAGCTGCGCGAGCCCGGCGAGGAGCACAAGGAGACCATCGAAACGGCCGGTCGCGCCGCGGCCGCCGGCGGCGTCACCTCGATGGTCTGCCTGCCGAACACCCAGCCGGCGGTCGACGAGGTCGCAGTCGCGGAATCGATCGGGCGTCGGGGCCGCGAGGCGAAGCTGGCCAAGATCTATTGCTACGGCGCGGTGACGAAGGGCCTGGCGGGTTCCGAACTGAGCGAAATCGGCCTGCTCGGCGAGGCCGGGGCGGTCGCCTTCACCGACGGCGAGGCGCCGGTCGCCAACGCGCTGGTGATGCGACGGGCGCTGGCTTATGCCAAGGCCTTCGGCGCCCTGATCGTCCAGCATCCGGAGGACCCGGCGCTCGCCGACGGCGGCGTGATGAACGAGGGCGAGTTGTCGACCCGGCTGGGCCTGCCCGGCATCCCGGCCGCCGCGGAGGTCATGATGCTTGAGCGGGACATCCGGCTGGCCGCCCTGACCGGCGGTCGCTATCACGCGGCCCACGTCTCGACCGCCGCCGGAGTCCAAGTGATCCGGCAGGCAAAACAACAGGGGCTGGCCGTCAGCTGCGACACGGCCCCGCACTATTTCGCGTTGAACGAAATCGCCATCGGCGACTATCGAACCTTCGCCAAGGTCTCGCCGCCGCTCAGGAGCGAGTCGGACCGGGCGGCCATTGTCGAGGGACTGGCCGACGGCACCATAGACGTAATCGCCAGCGATCACGCGCCCCAAGACCAGGAGAACAAACGTCTGCCGTTCATTCAGGCCGCTTTCGGAGTCGTCGGGGTGGAGACCCTGCTCGCGCTGACCCTGGAGCTCCATCACAACGGTCACCTGTCGCTGATGGACGCTCTGGCGAAGGTGACCTGCAACCCGGCGGCGTTGCTGGCGTTGCCCGGCGGCAAGCTGGAACGCGGTGCGCCGGCGGACCTGGTGCTTTTCGATCCGGACAAGCCCTGGAAGATCTCCGAGAGCGCGCTCCGCAGCAAATCGAAGAACACACCCTATGGCGACCGGCCGGTGCAGGGCTGGGTCCATCGGACGGTGGTCGACGGGAGGACCATCTTCGAGGCATGATGGCCGGCGTCGTGGTCGACAACCCGCTCATCCTGATCGCCGCCGCGATCGCCGGGTACCTGCTTGGCTCGGTTCCATTCGGCCTGGTGCTGACCCGCCTCGCCGGGCTGGGCGATATTCGCCAGGTCGGTTCCGGCAATATCGGCGCCACGAACGTGTTGCGCGCCGGCGGCAAGGGCCTGGCGGCGGCAACCGTCCTGCTGGACGGCGGCAAGGGTGCGATCGTGGTCCTGCTGCTCATGCAGCTGGCGCCGGGACTGCCGCCGCTGGTGGCCGGCGTGGCCGCGGTGTTGGGTCACAACTTTCCGGTCTGGCTCGGGTTCAAGGGCGGCAAAGGCGTCGCGACCACGCTCGGAACGTTGTTGGCGCTCGCCTGGCCGGTCGGGCTGCTGTGCGGCGGCACCTGGCTGCTGGTGGCGCTGATCAGCCGCTACTCTTCCCTCGCGGGCCTGGTATCCCTGGTGCTATCGCCGGTCTATGCCTGGATCATCGACCGGCCCGACGTTGCCGTCGCTGCCGCGATCCTGGCCGTGCTATCCGTCATCCGGCATCAGGAGAACATCGCCAGGCTGCTGAACGGCACCGAAGGCCGCATCCGGCTCAAGCGCGACAGCAGCGAATAAAACGCGCCGTCCGCCCATAACCGTCCCCAAACAGCCCGGGACGGATCGACCATGACCGACACGCCGAACCAACCTCCCGAACCGCCGGACGACCGCGAGCGGTTGGACCGGATCCGGTTGTTTCGGACCGAGAATGTGGGTCCGACGACCTTTTTCTATCTGATCGACCGCTTCGGCTCGGCGACAGAAGCCATCGCCGCCCTGCCCGAACTTGCGGCGCGCGGCGGTCGGGACACACCCCTGCGGGTGGCTGCGCCGTTGGAAGCGGAGCGCGAGATCGAAGCGGTCGCAGGGCTGGGCGGGACCCACATCATATGGGGCGATCGCGCCTACCCGGCCCTGCTGGCAGCCATCGCCGACCCGCCACCGGTGCTGACCGTACGCGGCAGGACCGAACTGCTCGGTCTCCCATCCGTCGCCATCGTCGGCGCCCGCAACGCCTCGACCAACGGACGCACGTTGGCCACGCGGTTCGGCGCCCAGCTCGGCCGGGCCGGCTTCGTGGTCGTCTCCGGCCTTGCCCGCGGCATCGACGCGGCCGCCCATGCCGGCGCGCTCGCCACCGGAACCTGCGCCGTCATGGCGGGCGGTGTCGACGTGATCTACCCGCCGCAGAACGAGGCGCTGTACCACGCCATCCTGTCTAAAGGCGTCCTCGTGTCGGAAGTGGCGCCAGGTCGGGAACCCAGGGCCGGCCATTTTCCGCGGCGCAACCGGATCGTCTCCGGCCTCACCCAGGGCACCGTCGTGGTCGAGGCGGCCCTGCGCTCCGGCTCGCTGATCACCGCGCGCCTGGCGGCGGAACAGGGACGCGAGGTCATGGCGGTTCCCGGATCACCGCTGGACGCAAGGGCCCATGGCTCGAACGACCTGATCCGCAACGGCGCCACGCTGGTCGAAAACGCAGCCGACGTAGCGATGGCGCTGTCGGGGATCGGCACCGCTCGCATGACTGAAAACGATACGCCGGCCGAAGCGTTTCCGGACGCCCCTGAAGAGCCCGAAGGCGGCCGCGAAGCGGTGATCCGGGCTCTCGGCCCCTCTCCCGTGGCCGTGGACGCCGTCATCCGCGATGTCGGCGTGCCGGCGGCGACGGTGCAGAGCGTGATCCTGGAGCTGGAACTGGCCGGGCGAATCGAGCGTCATGCCGGCGGTCGCATTGCGCTGTTGTCGGAAGCGGCATAACGCGCAGATCCGACAACGGGCCGCATTGCGCACCGATCGGCCGGGCATTTACGAAATATTATCCATGAGGCACCCAGCATCCGGGCCAACCGGCGGGCAGGTGGTGTTCACGGAAACCCGCAAAGCACGACAGCGCCACCCTCATCCGCCGCCGTTTCGAGACATCGAACGGCGATCGGGCGGTTTTGTAACGGCCCCTGCCGGATCAAAATGTGAAGGGCTTTTTTTGTTTTATTTCAAAGCACTGGACGAGGCCTTGAACATTCGTGACGGCGTCACAATGTTGACGACGCCTGTGACGGATGCCAATTGTCGTAGAAATTCCGTTCGTTTTCTGATCTTTTCCGCCGCCGTTCTGCGTATAGCCGTTCGGACAAGGATGATCGCATGAGTGCCGAAAACGTCGTCGTCGTTGAGTCTCCGGCGAAGGCGAAGACCATCAACAAGTACCTTGGCAAGGACTACCAGGTCCTCGCCTCGTACGGTCATGTGCGCGATCTGCCGGCGAAGAACGGATCGGTGGATCCCGATTCCGATTTTTCGATGTCCTGGGACGTGGACACCAAGGCCAAGAAGCGGGTGAGCGATATCGCCGCCGCGGTCAAGGGCGCCAAACACCTGTATCTGGCGACCGACCCCGACCGCGAAGGCGAGGCGATCTCCTGGCACGTCCTGGAGGTGTTGTCCAAGCGCCGCGCCCTCAAGGATGTCGAGGTCAAGCGGGTGGTGTTCAACGAAATCACCAAACGCGCCGTTCTGGATGCGATGGCCCATCCCCGGGATCTCAACCAGGAACTGATCGACGCCTATCTGGCCCGACGGGCGCTGGACTACCTGGTCGGTTTCACGATCTCTCCTGTGCTGTGGCGCAAGCTGCCCGGCGCTAAGTCGGCCGGTCGCGTCCAGTCGGTGGCGCTGCGGCTTATCTGCGAGCGCGAGGCCGAGATCGAAGTCTTCAAGCCCCAGGAGTACTGGAGCGTCGAAGCGGACTGTAAGTCGCCCGAAGGCAAGCCCTTCGTCGCACGGCTCACCCATCTGGACGGCAAGAAGCTCGACAAGTTCGACTTGAACAACGGCGATCTGGCCGCCGACGCCGTGGCCAAGGTCCAGGCGGGCGAGTTCAGCGTCAAGGCGGTGGAGCGCAAATCGGTGAACCGCAATCCCGCGCCGCCGTTCACCACCTCGACCCTGCAGCAGGAGGCCTCGCGCAAGCTCGGCTTCGGCACCTCGCGGACGATGCAGATCGCCCAGAAACTCTATGAGGGATTCGAGATCGACGGCGAGTCCGTCGGCCTGATCACCTACATGCGGACCGACTCCGTCATCCTCAGCAAGGACGCCATCGATTCCTGCCGGCGACTGATCCCCAACGACTATGGCGATCCGTACCTGCCGAAAAGCCCGAGGGTCTACAAGACCAAGGCCAAGAACGCGCAGGAAGCCCACGAAGCGATCCGGCCCACCGACGTTTTCAGGCGTCCGCCGGAAGTGGCCGGCGTGCTGGACGAGGATTCCCTGAAGCTCTACGAGCTGATCTGGAAGCGGACCGTCGCCTCGGAAATGGCCAGTGCGGTCCTCGACCAAATGGCGGTGGACCTTTCACCCCGGGACAACGCCGCCCAACTCAGAGCCACGGGCTCGGCCGTCAAGTTCGACGGTTTCATGAAACTCTACCTGGAAACCGGCGACGAGAACAGCGACGGCAACGGCAACGACAAGCTGCTGCCGCCGATGGTTGAAGGCGATGCGGTCGGCCTGTCCGACGTCAAATCGGAACAGCATTTCACCCAGCCGCCGCCCCGCTACAGCGAGGCGAGCCTGGTGAAGAAGATGGAAGAACTCGGCATCGGCCGGCCTTCCACCTACGCCTCGATCCTCAAGGTCTTGCAGGACCGCGGCTACGTCCAGCTCGATCGCCGCCGATTCGTCCCCGAGGACAAGGGGCGGCTGGTGACCACCTTCCTGTCGAGCTTCTTCGACCGGTACGTGGAATACAGCTTCACCGCCGACCTGGAAGAACAGCTCGACGACGTGTCAGGCGGGCGCGTGGACTGGAAGACCGTGCTGCGCGAGTTCTGGACCCCCTTCCACGACCGGGTGGAACAGGCCCTGAAACTGTCCGGAACCGAGGTTCGCGACACGATCGATCGGGACCTTGGTCCACATTTCTTCCCGGCCGACGAGAGCGGCAGCACCGAGGCGGCCCGCGCCTGTCCGGCCTGCAAGACGGGGCGGCTCGGCCTCAATTTCGGCAAGTGGGGCGCCTTCATCGCCTGCTCGGCTTATCCGGAATGCCGCTACACCCGCCAGCTCAGCGTCAGCAACGAGGACGTGGAAAACGGGGCCGACGAGATGACGTTCCCGACGGAGCTCGGGAAAGACCCGCTGACCGGCGAGATGGTCACCATCCGCAAGGGTCCCTACGGCGTCTATGTGCAGCTCGGCGAGGCCCAGCCGAAGGAAAAGGGCAAAAAGGCGCCGCCCAAGCCCAAACGCAGCGCCCTGCTCAAAGGCATGCGCGCACCGGATGTGGATCTGGGCGTCGCGTTGCGGCTGCTGTCGCTGCCAAGGGAACTGGGCACCCATCCTGAACTGGGCGAGATGATCCTTGCCGGAGTCGGCCGCTACGGCCCGTATCTCAAATACGGGGACAAATACACGTCGCTGCCGGCGGAAGACGACGTTTTGACCATCGGCATCAATCGCGCCGTGGAAGTTATTGCCAACGCACCGAAATCCAAGCGCCAAAGCACCAAAGGCAAGGTGCTTGGGGAGCATCCTGACGACGGCAAGCCGGTAACCGTTCAAAACGGGCGGTACGGACCTTATGTTAAGCACGGCAGGATCAACGCAACCATCCCAAAGGGAACGGAGATGGAGTCGGTAACGTTGGAACAGGCGCTGGAACTCTTGGCCGAGAAGGCCGCCAAATCGGGAACGCGAAAGAAGGGCGCGGCCAAAAAGAAAGCCGCGATGACCGACGCCTGATAGGTGGTTAAACGCCCCTCCCCGGTTCCGCTCCCCACCAAGCAGGAACTCCTCGACTACATCCGCGATAGCGACCGGCCGCTGGGCAAGCGTGACATCGCGCGGGCCTTCCGGGTCAAAGGCGCGGATCGCACCGCCCTGCGCGCCCTGCTCAAGGAACTGGTCGACGACGGTCTGATCGACCGCGGTCACCGGCGCCGCCTGGCGCCCAAGGGTAGTCTGCCCGAGGTCACGGTCATCCAGATCAGCCACATGGATCTGGACGGCGAACTCTTCGCGCGGCCGATGAGCTGGCGCAGCGACGACGAACCGCCGCGGATCGTCGTGGTCCCCGGCCGGCGGCGCGGCGCGGCGCCCAAGGTGGGCGACCGGGTGCTGGCGCGGCTGCGGCGTGTCGGCGAGGCATCCTACGAAGCCCAGCCGATTCGTATCATCGAAGGCGGAACGCACCACGTGCTGGGGGTGCTGGAACCGGCGCCCGGTGGTGCGACGCTGCAACCGACGGACCGCCGCGTAAGCACGCGGTTTTTCATTCCGGGCGAACAGCTGGCCGGCGCCGAAGCCGGCGACCTCGTTGTTATCGAGGGTTTGCCGGGCGCAGCCGGGCGCTCGCGCCCTGCCCGCGTGATCGAACGTCTCGGCGCCTTCGGGTCGGCCGGGACGGTCAGCCTGATCGCCATCCACAGCCACGGTATTCCCGACGTCTTTCCCGCCGCCGCGCTCGCCGAGGCCGAGGCCCAGTCCACACCCGGCCCGGAAGGGCGCCGCGACCTGCGGTCGGTGCCTTTGGTGACGATTGACGGGGCCGACGCCCGCGACTTCGACGACGCGGTGTGGGCGGAACCGGACCCCTCGCCCGGAAACCAGGACGGCTGGCATCTGATCGTCGCGATCGCCGACGTGTCCTACTACGTGCGACCCGGCAGCAGGCTCGACGGCGCGGCGCGGGAACGCGGCAATTCGGTGTATTTCCCCGACCGCGTCGTCCCGATGCTGCCCGAGCGCCTGTCCAACGATCTGTGCTCGTTGCGTCCGCAGGAAGATCGCGCCTGCCTGTTTGCGGATCTGCGGATCGCCGCCGACGGCCGCCTGCTCGACTACCGGTTCGACCGCGGCCTTATGCGGTCCGCCGCCAGGTTGACCTACACCCAGGTCCAGGAGGCCGCCGACGGACGGCCCGACGAAATCACCGTCGCCCTGATGGACACCGTGATCGAACCGCTGTTCGGCGCGTACCGGGCGCTCGAGCGGGCCAGGAATGCCCGGGGCACCTTGGACCTGGATATCCCGGAAAGGCAGGTCGTCCTGGACGACAAGGGCCGGATTGCGGCGATCCGGCCGCGCAACCGCATGGACAGCCATCGGCTGATCGAAGAATTCATGATCTGCGCCAACGTGGCTGCGGCACTCACGCTGGAGAACCGCCGCATGCCGGTCATGTATCGGATCCACGAGCCGCCCGGGCTGGACAAGGTCGAGATGCTGCGGGACTCGCTGGCATCCTTCGGTTACAGACTCGCCAAGGGAAATGTCATTACACCGACGCTGTTCGCGGGCATCCTGCAAAAGGCGGCAGGCACGGATCACGCCGCCATCGTGTCGGAGCTGATCCTGCGTTCGCAGTCCCAGGCCCTCTATGCACCGGACCCGGTCGGTCATTTCGGACTGGCGCTGAATCGGTATTGTCATTTTACTTCGCCGATTCGCCGATACGCCGACATTCTGGTTCATCGGGCATTGGTGAGCGGGTTGCGGCTGTCGAAAAAGGGCGCCGGAGACGGGCTCAGCGACGAGGAGGCCGCCACCTTCGACGAGATTGGCGAGCATATCTCGAAGACAGAGAGGCGGGCCGCCGCCGCCGAACGCGACGCGGTGGACCGCATTGTCACGGCCTACCTGGCGAATCGCGTGGGCGAAACGTTCAGTGGCCGTGTCAACGGCGTGACCCGGTTCGGCCTGTTTGTCACCCTGGACGAGACCGGCGCCGACGGTCTGGTCCCGGTCCGCACCCTGCCCTGGGACCGCTATTTCCATGATGAACGCCAACATGCATTGATTGGCGAGCAATCCGGATTAATCTACCGATTGGGGGACCCGCTCGTTGTCGAACTGAGCGAAGCCGACAGCGTGACGGGAAGTATGATCTTCCGAGTGCTCGAGGGCGGCGGACGGATCGGGTCGCAGACGTTCGATGATCGCAAAGTTGGTGGACCGCACCGCAAGAAGAAACAACGGCGCAAAGACCGCAGCGGCTCGGTGCGGTCGCGGCGACGGTAGCCCGTCCATGGTCACGGAGTGCGGCCGGTACGGCAGACTCGCGCTGGTCCTGCTGCTGCTTGTGGTCGCCGGCTGCAGCCGGGCCTATCAGCAACGCGACTTCGAAGGGCGCGCCCACGTCATGCTGGAAGCCGGCATGGCCGACATCCAGGACGTCTATATCGACAATGTGGAACTGACCGACCTCAGCGAGGCCGCCCTGGATGGCCTGCGGACCATCGATCCCAGCCTCGAAGTCAGGCGGCGCGCCAACGTGATGCAGATCAGCGCAAACGACGCCGTCCTCGCCATCAGGACGACGCCACAGGACGTCTCTGCCTACACCTGGGCGGGCACCACCGCGGCGCTCGCCGACCAGGCCCGACTGTCCTCCGGATCGCTGCAGGACAGCACGGACGAAGAGATATTCGAGGCGATGTTCAACGGCGTGGTCGAGCACCTGGACCAGTATTCCCGCTATCTGACCGCCGAAGAGGCGAGCGCCAGCCGCGCGGACCGGGAGGGTTTTGGCGGCATCGGAATTACCATCGAGTCCCACCCGGACGGCGCGCTGATCACCACCGTGACACCCGGCATGCCCGCCGCCGGCGCGGGCCTCCTGCCCGGCGACCGGATCCTCGCGGTGGAGGATCAGACCATCAGCGGCTTCGGCATGCGCAAGATTGTCCGGCTTCTCCGGGGTCCGGTGGACAAGCCGGTCAACATCAGGGTTGGCCGCGACAACGTCCCCGAACCAATGGACATCGTCGTGGGTCGGACCCGCATCGTCCCGAACACCGTCTTTTACGAGCGTGATGGCCGGATCGCCTACATCCGGATCACCGCCTTCAACCAGCGTACAAGCAAGCGCCTGGCCGAGGCGATCGGCCAGGCCATGGTCGAACTCGGCGACAATATGGCCGGTGTGGTGCTCGATTTTCGGGATAATCCTGGCGGTCTCTTGGACCAGGCGGTGGACGTGGCCGACCTGTTTCTGATGGAGGGGCGGATTGTCAGTACCCGGGGCCGCCACCCCGCCAGCCACCAGTTCTTCGAAGCCGAGGTCGGCGATATTGTCGGCGGGCGCCCGATTGTCGTGCTGCTGAATGGCGCTTCCGCGTCGGCCGCCGAAATCGTAGCCGCCGCTCTTCAGGACCAGAGCCGGGCGGTGGTGGTGGGCACCAACAGCTTCGGCAAGGGCACGGTGCAGAATGTCATGGCCATGCCCAACGATGGCGAGTTGATCCTCACTTGGGCCGTTTTTCACGCCCCGAGCGGTTATGCCCTGGATCATGTGGGGGTCCTGCCGACGATCTGCACCAGCGGCGTCACCGACGCCGAAATCGTCCTGGACCTGCACCTGACCGAGGATCCGGATCTGGCCAGGGCCGGGCTCGACCGGCGGCGGAGCCTGCGATCGGAGGAAGAACGGGACGCTGAGGCGGAGGCCAGACGTTGCCCCTGGCTGCCTGGCGCAGACGGCGACCTAGACCGGGCCGTGGCCAGGTCCCTGCTGGACTCGCCCGAGCTCTATCGGCAGGCCATATGGCTGGGAGCGGATGCCGGAGCCGGCTGACCGGGATACCGGCCTATTTACCGTGCCGACGGCCTTGACTTCGACGGGCTGGTGGATAATGTGCGCGCCAATCCGGGCTCGCACAGCGGCCCCAGGCTCATACGGGAAGCACAGAAGATGGCAAAACCGGCGACACTGGCGATCAAGATGGTGAGCACGGCGGGAACCGGCTTTTTCTACGTCACCAAGAAGAACCCCCGGAACCAGACCGAAAAGCTGCAGATGCGGAAATACGATCCGCGGGCCCGTAAGCATGTCCTCTTCAAAGAAGAGAAGATGAAGTAGGCAATCTGCACTTTGCAGCCACCAGATGGAGACCGCCGTTTTCGGCGGTCTTTTTCATGATCTACTCGCCGCCGACCGTTTCTTTTTGATGCGGGACCGGCGCCGGCCCCTCGCCCACCGTGTCGAAGCTGTCCCCGATTGCGGCGACCACCTTGTTCCGCCCCGACCGTTTGGCCTCGTACAACGCATCGTCGGCGCGCTTTAGGAGCTCGCCCGATGTGCCGGCCTTGTCGTCCAGGGTGCTGACCCCGACGCTGATGGTCACATCGATGTGGGCAATTTGCGCGGAAACCTCGAACGGCGACTCCGCCACATTGGCCCGCAGCCGTTCGGCGATGATGTTGGCGGTGTCGGCGTCAGCGTCGGGCATGATCACGACGAATTCCTCGCCGCCCATCCGCGCGACGGTGTCGAAGCTGCGCATGTTGTGAACGACGCGGCGGCTCAGTTCGACCAGCACCTCGTCCCCTACCGCATGGCCGAACGTATCGTTGACCCGCTTGAAATAGTCGATGTCGAAGATCAGCAGAGAGAGCGGTTTGGCGGCCGACTTGATGCGGTTGACCAAACCTTCCAGATGCGTCGTCAGATAACGTCGGTTGTAGAGCCCGGTAAGGCTGTCCGTCAGGGCCATCTCCAGCGAGCGCTCGTAGTTGGCCCGCAGACGATCCTGGAACCGGTGACGCCGGATCTGCGTCCGCGTCCGCGCCAGCAGTTCGTTCCGGTCGATCGGCTTGATGATGTAATCGTTGACGCCGAGATCCAGTCCCTTCGCCACCCGTGCCAGGTCGTCGTCCTCGGCGACCAGCAGAATCGGCAGATGGCGGGTCTGTTCGATCGCCCTGAGGTGCGAACAGAAGCGCAGCACATCCTGGTCCGTGAGCCGTAGATTGACGATCGCCAGGCCGAAGTCTTTGCCCGATTCGGTCTGCAGGATGCCCAGCGCCTCGTCGGTGTTGGACACGATGTGCACCTCGTCGTGGTCCCGGCCCAGAGTGGCCGCGAACTTGGACGCGTCGACATCGTTGTCTTCGACGACGAGGATTCTCGCATGCGTCGCGTCCATGGCGGTCAGGGTTTCTTCCTGGCTGATGACGCCCAGCTGTCCGGAGGTCTGCTCGCGCAGACGCCATTCGTCCATCAGCATCTTGAGGCGCACCAATGACCGGACGCGCGCGAACAGCGCCGTATCGTTCACCGGTTTGGTCAGAAAGTCGTCGGCGCCGGCCTCCAGCCCCCTGACCCGATCCGCGGAGTCGGAAAGGGCCGTCACCATGACGACGGGAATATGCATCGTGGCGGGATCGCGCTTGATCTGCTCGCAGACCTCGAACCCGTCCAGACCGGGCATCATGATGTCCAGGAGAACGATATCAGGCGGCGTGGTCTTGAGATATTCCAGCGCGGTGGGCCCGTCACTGGCCGTGATGACGTCAAAATACTCGCTGGTCAGCTTAGCTTCCAGCAGCTTCACATTTGGTTGCAGGTCGTCGACGACCAGAACCCGGGCCGTCATCGGCTTCTAACTCAGGAACTTCTCGACCGTGGCGAGAAAGTTACTCACGGAGATGGGTTTGGCGATATACGCTTCGCAACCGCCTTCACGAATCTTCTCTTCGTCGCCCTTCATGGCGAAGGCTGTCACGGCGATGATGGGAATCGACTTCAGGTCGTCGTCTTCCTTGATCCACTTGGTGACTTCCAGCCCGGACACCTCGGGAAGCTGAATATCCATCAAAATCAGGTCCGGCTTGTGTTCCCGGGCCATCTTGAGCGCTTCCATGCCGTCCCGCGTCTGCAGGATCCCATAACCCTGCGCCTCGAGGAGGTCATGAAACAGCTTCATGTTGAGTTCGTTGTCTTCGACGATCAGCACCGTCTTCGACATATCTGTTCTCTCAGCTTGTTCCGTTAGTGAAGTTGACCCGACACCCGCAGCGGGTGTTCAGAGCCATCGATATCCGATACGAAGAACCGCCGGTATTGTGCTGTGAAAGCACGCCCACACCCCTCGAACGTCTGCAGTACTATCATAGGGAAATTGGTTAATAAAACACTGCTTTGCGTTGCAAAAGATAAGATCGCGGGCTGTTTTTTGTGATTTTTCCGCCCGTTAAACATGCTTGGCCGAGTTCTTTGGCCCGGAGGCAGAGGTGAGCGAGACCCGGGAATGGCTGTGCCGGGATTGCCTGGCGGGGTGGCGCGGTTCCAGCGACCCGCCGAGATGCCCCGAATGCGGCTCGCCCAGACCGGTCGGCCACGCCGAACTGGACATCCTGACGATCGCCCACATCGACTGCGATGCCTTCTATTGCACAGTCGAGAAGCGGGATGACCCGTCGCTGGCGGACAAACCGGTCATCGTCGGCGGCGGCAAGAGAGGCGTGGTTTCGGCCGCCTGTTACGTTGCCCGGCTGTATGGCGTTCGCTCCGCGATGCCCATGTTCAAGGCGCTAAAAGCCTGTCCCGAGGCGGTCGTCATCCGGCCGAACATGGACAAGTACGCGGCGGTCGGTCGCCAGGTGCGCGATCTGATGCGAGAGACGACGCCGATGGTTGAACCGATCTCCATCGACGAGGCGTTCCTGGACCTGAGCGGGACCGAAAGGCTGCACCATGGCAGCGCCGCCCGGTCTCTTGCCAAGCTGGTGCTGGACATCGAACGGGAGATCAAGGTCACCGCGTCGGTCGGGCTGAGCTACAACAAGTTCCTCGCCAAGGTGGCCTCGGACCTGGACAAACCCCGCGGGTTCGCCGTGATCGGCCGGTCCGAAGCTGCGGAGTTTCTCAAACCCCGCCCGGTGAGCGTCATCTGGGGCGTCGGCAAGAGCCTGCAGGCCAAGATGCGCCGCGACGGGCTGCTGACCGTCGGGCAGCTCCAGCAGATCGACGAAGACCGGCTGCGGGAGCGATACGGGTCCATGGGATCGCGGCTCTACCACTTCAGCCGCGGCCACGACACGCGGCGGGTCAGTCCCCACTCGGCGCTCAAGAGCGTATCCAACGAAACGACTTTGCGCGAGGATCTGTCAACCGCGGACCCGTTGGCCAAGATCATGTGGCGTCTGTCAGAGAAGGTTTCCAACCGGCTGAAAAACAAGGCTCTCAGCGGCCGCACGGTACATCTCAAACTCAAGACCTCGGACTTTCGGCTGATCACCCGCAGCCGGACGCTGTCGGCGCCGACCCAGATGGCCGAGACGCTCTACCAGGCGGCATTACCGATGCTGCGGGATCAATGCGACGGCCGCCGGTTCCGCCTGATCGGCATCGGGGTGTCGGAGCTGGCCGGCGAGACCGAAGCCGATCCGCCGGATCTGGCCGACCCCGACCAGCAGAAACGACTGCAAGTCGAACGCGCCATGGACGCCGTTCGCTCCCGCCTGGGCGACGACGCCATTACCAAAGGCCGCGCGCTGTAATAGGCTGGGTCAAAAGCAAGACAATGGAGGCAAGCAGCCATGGCTGAAAAGCCCAGTATCCTGGTGACGCGACGTCTGCCCGATGCGGTTCTGGAGCGTATTGCGCGCGACTATGAGGGCATTCTCAACGAGCAGGACGTGCAGTACAGCGCATCTGACATCCTCGAGCTTTCGTCGCGTGCCGATGCGATCCTGCCCTGCTCGACGGAGAAGTTCGGCGCCGATCTGATCAACGCCCTGCCCGCCCGCGTCCAGGCGATCGCGACCTATTCGGCCGGCTACGACCATATCGATCTCGGCGCCGCCAAGGCCCGCGGGATCGTCGTGACGAACACGCCCGACGCCCTGACCGACTCGACGGCGGAGATCGCCCTGTTGTGCCTGCTGGGCGCGGCCCGGCAGGCCCACAATGCCGGGACCATCCTGCGCACCGGGCAATGGGATCGCTGGGAGCCGACAGCCATGCTCGGCGTCGAGCTGACCGGCAAGCGGCTGGGAATCCTCGGAATGGGCCGCATCGGCCGCGGCGTCGCCAAACGCGCCAGGGGCTTCGATATGGAGATCCACTATCATAACCGCAGCCAGCTGGAGCCGGCGCTCGAGCAAGGCGCGGTCTACCACGAGCAGCCCGAAGAGATGCTGCCGCAGGTGGACATCCTGTCGATCAACTGCCCGCTGAGCCCGGAGACCCATCATTTCATCAATGCCGAGCGGATCGCTTCCATGCGGGACGGCGCCATCCTGGTCAACACGGCCCGGGGCCCAATCGTCGAGGACTCCGCCCTGATCGCCGCGCTTCGATCGGGCAAGATCGCCGCGGCCGGCCTGGACGTGTTCGAGGGTGAGCCGGCCATCGATCCGGCTTATGTCGATCTGCCCAACGCGTTTCTTCTACCTCATATCGGCAGTGCCACCGTGGAGGCGCGAAACGCCATGGGCTTCCACTGCCTGGACAACCTCGATGCCTGGTTTTCCGGCAAGGCACCGCCAAACCGTCTGGTGTGACCGAATGAAGGGGCAATGAATCGATGAAGAAGGAAACCGCGTTGATCGTAGGGGCCGGCCAGGGTCTCAGCGCCTCGCTTTGCCGGCTGTTCGTCAAGGAGGGCATGCAGGTAGCCCTGGCATCCCGGGACCCCAGCAAGCTCGACGAACTCGCCGACCAGACCGGCGCTGCCACCTACGGATGTGATGCAACCGAGCGCGAGGACGTGGAGCGCCTTCTGGAGGCGGTCGCACAGGATATCGGGCCGCCCAATGTGGTCGTCTACAACCCCAGCTACCGGGTCCGCGGCCCCTTCGTCGACCTTGACCCTGAAGGCGTGCGGAAAGCCCTGTTGATCACCAGCTTTGGCGGGTTTCTGGTCGCCCAGGCGGCGGCCCGCCAGATGCTCGAGCGCGGCAGCGGCACCATGCTGTTCACCGGCGCCTCGGCCAGCGTCAAGGGCTACCCCCAGTCAGCTTCGTTCGCCATGGGCAAATTCGCGCTCCGTGGGATGTGCCAAAGCTTGGCCCGGGAACTGCACCCCAAGAACATCCATATCGCCCACTTCGTGATCGACGGCGGCATCCGGCCGCCCGGTCAGGCGTCGGCCGGCGACGATGCCATGCTCAGCCCGGACGCGATCGCCGAGACCTATCTGTTCACCCATCGCCAGGACCGGAGCGCCTGGACCTGGGAGATCGAGCTCAGACCCTGGGTTGAGGCGTTCTGAAGCCAGAAAACGGCCTGGTAGCATGCCCCGGCGCTGCGCGGGGCACATGCTGCCCTACCGGTCCGGCCCCACGGCAGATTGTTCCGCCCCGAGGATCCGGCATCGGTCAATTAATTGATTAATTTCAATAGGTTAAATTGTGGCATGTCGCTTGCGATGCCGGCAGAGGTTAACGGGCACTCTGCCGGGAGCAAGAACAAGATGACGCGATATATCAGCCGCCGTGAGCTGGAAAACAAAGCGGCCAACGACGACGATGTCTACGGTCTCGCCGATCGACTGATCGAGGCGGTCGACCCCGAGGCGCCGCCGGCCCAGGCTTACCGCGACCTCCTGAGGAAGACGGTAGCGGCGCTGACCCGGGCCGAGCGCGCGGTCGCCGCGCGGGACGTACAGATCGACCGCCTGAAGCTGCTGTCGGTGACCGACGAGACGACCGGCCTGCTTAACCGGCGCGGTTTCCATATCGCGCTCAACCGGGCGCTGGAGCGGGCCCGGCGGTACGGCGAGGAAGGTTATCTGCTGATCGTCGATCTCAACGGCTTCAAGCAGATCAACGACACCCACGGCCACCCGGCCGGGGACCGGGTCTTGGAGGCCACCGCAGCATTTCTGCGCAACAGCGTGCGCGGCAGCGACGAGGTCGCACGCCTTGGGGGAGACGAGTTTGGGATCATTCTGAGCTACACCGACCCCGCGGTCGGCATCGCCAAGGCCCGCAACCTGGAATCAGGCCTGAACGCCCTGTGCGTGCCCTGGGCCGGCAAGGTTGTCCGGGTACGGGCCAGTGTCGGATCGCAGCGTTTCAAGGCCGGCGATGACCCGATCGCCCTGATCGAGCGGGCTGACGCAAAGATGTATGCACGGAAGCGCAGCGGCCGGATTCCCGATCTCCGCGCCTATGACGGCGGCGGAGACGCCAGCCCTACGCCTGCCTAAAGATCGCCGAGCGAACTCGCGTGGCTGGCCGGTCGCAGATCGGCCTGCTGAAGCGACCCGAGCTCCGGGTGGTCGCCATTCGGCCCCACAGCCTGGAATAGCTGCAGTTCTTCCATGAACTCCCGGGGAGCCGTCGCCACGGCGGTGGAGGGCGCCGGCTGCGGTATGTCCGCCAGCATTGTCTCCGGCATGAACGGCGCGCTGTTGTCCATATACGGGTCGCACATATCGCCATCAACCGCCACTTGATGGATGGCGCAATCCTCTTCCATGGCAAGGGAGATCGCGTGATCGGTCGGGCCTTTGCCCGTTGCCGCATAGCTGAAGCCAGTCAATGCCCAGCTTGCCACCTGGATTGCCGGAGGCAGCGCACAGCCGCTGACGAACAGCGCACATGCAAGAATGGCCATGGGAGGAAGTACCCGTCCAAGGACGCTTTGGCGCCGGGCCGGGATCATCTGCCGTTCTAGCATCCAAGCCTCCTTCAACTGGGCCGGACGCTTGGAAGGAGCCTTGGCAAACGTTCGGCGCTAGTTTGTCCCTACCTGCAGTCGCAACGGCAGGACTTGGACGCCGAAAACGTCCGGTCTCGCCGCGTGAGATTCTGCCCCTTCGGTATTCAAACTGCGGTTGCGACTTTACGGTTAAGCCCTTAAAGAACCGCAAAGAATGCCTACAGTTCGAACTATTAAGGTTGTAAATCCGGCGGCAGATCCAGCTTGAGGTGGAGTTCCTTGAGGTGGCGTGGATTGGCAGCCCCAGGCGCCTTCATCATCAGGTCCTGGGCGTTCTGATTCATGGGGAATGCGGTGATTTCCCGGATATTCGGCTCGTCCGCAATCAGCATGACGATCCGGTCAATGCCGGGTGCCGACCCGCCATGGGGCGGGGCGCCGAAGCGCAGTGCGTTCAGCATACCCGCGAATTCAGACTCCAGCGTCGCCCGGTCATAGCCGGCGATCTCGAAAGCCTTGTACATGATCTCCGGCAGATGGTTCCGGATGGCGCCCGAGGACAGCTCGACCCCGTTGCAGACGATGTCGTACTGGTAGGCCTTGATCTCCAGCGGGTCCATGGAGTTCAGCGCCTCCATACCCCCCTGGGGCATCGAGAAGGGATTGTGGGAGAACTCGATCTTGCCGGTTTCGGGATCGAGCTCGAACATCGGGAAGTCCACGATCCAGCAAAACTTGAACGTGCCCTTCTCGATGAGATCCAACTCCTCGGCGATCCGCGTCCGGACGACGCCGGCGAACTCCGCGGCGGCCGCTTTGTCACCGCAGACGAAAAACACCGCATCGCCGGGTCCGACACCGGCGGCCTCGCGGATCTTGTCGATCCTGACGTCGTCCAGGTTCTTGGCGATCGGCCCGGCCGGGCCGTCTTCCTTGTAGTTGATATAGCCGAGACCAGGCTGGCCTTCGGTCTGGGCCCAGTTGTTGAGCTTGTCGAAGAAGCTGCGCGGCTGGGCTGAAGCGCCGGGCGCCGGGATCGCCCGTACGACCGCGCCCTCCTCCACCAGCCGGGCGAAAATCTTGAAGTGCGAACCGCGGAAGGTCTCGGAAACGTCGGCGATCTCCAGGGGATTGCGCAGGTCGGGCTTGTCCGTGCCGTATTTCAGCATGGACTCCGCATAGGGGATCTGCGGGAACGGCGGTCGGTTCACCGTGCGCCCGTTTGCGAATTCGTCGAATACGCCCGCCAGGACCGGTTCAAGGGCCTCGAACACGTCCTCCTGGGTCACGTAGCTCATCTCGAAGTCGAGCTGATAGAATTCACCGGGGGAGCGGTCGGCGCGGGCGTCCTCGTCCCGGAAGCACGGGGCGATCTGAAAATAGCGGTCGAAACCGGCGATCATGAGCAGCTGCTTGAACTGCTGCGGTGCCTGCGGCAGGGCGTAGAAGTGGCCCGGATGATGCCGGCTCGGAACCAGAAAATCCCGTGCGCCTTCAGGCGAACTGGCCGTCAGGATCGGGGTCTGGAACTCAACAAATCCGGCTTCGGTCATGCGCCGGCGGATGGAGGCGATGACGTTGGAGCGCAGCAGGATCTTTCGGTGCATGTCCTCGCGGCGCAAATCCAAATAGCGGTAGGTGAGCCGGATGTCCTCGGGATAGCCCGCGTCCTGATTGACCGGCATCGGCAGCGGAGCGGCCACCGAGAGGATCTCCATGCCCTCGAGCTTGAGCTCGACCTCACCAGTGGGCAGGTCCGGATTGATGGTGTCGTCGCTGCGTTTGACGACCGTGCCGGTAACGCAGATCACCGTCTCCAGGGACAACGCCTCGGCAGTCTCGAACATCGAACCTTCGACGTCCACGACGCACTGCGTGACCCCGTAATTGTCCCGCAGATCGACAAAAAGCAGGTTGCCATGGTCTCGCTTACGATGGACCCATCCGGACAGACGGGCCGGTTGGCCTGCGTGCTCAAGGCGCAACGCACCGCAATTGTGCGTGCGATAACGATGCATATCGCGCTCCAAGGGATTGATGGCGTTGTTGACTGATCCCAGCGTTTCCGCTGGCGCGTGAAAGGCCACGGAACGCGGGCGTTGTCAAGCCGTGCGTCTTCCTGGGGCTCGGCCCTTCCCTCACCCCAGGCTTCCGGTGTATCCAGGAGCGTCGATGACCCGTGTAATCTCCAATTCCGACGATCTGGCAGCCTTCTGCGCGCGCGCCGCGACGGAAGCCTTCGTAACGATCGACACCGAGTTTATCCGCGACCGCACCTACTGGCCGAATCTCTGTCTGGCCCAACTTGCTTTCGCGGACGAGGCCGCCTGCATCGATACCCTGGCCAAGGGGATGGATCTGGCGCCGCTCTACCAGCTGCTGGCCAACGAATCCGTCCTCAAAGTCTTTCACGCGGCCAGGCAGGATCTGGAGATCTTCTTTCACCGCATGGGCGAGGTGCCCCATCCCATCTTCGACACCCAGGTGGCCGCGATGGTCTGCGGATTCGGCGACCAGGTTGGCTACGAGACGCTCGTCAACCGTCTGACCGGCGAACGGCTGGACAAGACATCCCGCTTCACGGACTGGTCCAAACGCCCGCTGACCCCGCGGCAGCTCAAATACGCGATCGACGACGTGGTTCACCTGACCGGAGCCTATCTCGCGCTGAAGAAGAAACTGGAGGCGAACGGACGGGCCCATTGGCTGGAGGAGGAGATGGCGGTCCTGACGGCCTCTGGGACCTACGCGCTGCACCCCGAGCAGGCATGGCGCCGCCTCAAGACCCGCGGTGGCAAGCCGGCATTTCTGGCAGTCTTGCGGGAGGTGGCAGCGTGGCGGGAGACCGAGGCGCAGTCCCGCGACATTCCTCGCAACCGGCTGATCCGTGACGACTCGGTGCTGGATATCGCGGCCAATGCACCGGGGACGCGGGAAGACCTCGGTCGAATCCGCGGCCTGTCCCGAGGCATCGTCGATGGCGCGATGGGACAGGCCATTCTGGATGCCGTGGCGCGTGGCAAGGCGGTCCGACCCGAGGATCGGCCCCAGTTGGAAAAGAGGGCACCGATACCTCCCGGCTTGGGACCCTTGACGGATCTGCTGAAGGTCCTGCTGAAGAAGAACTGCGAGGAGAATGACGTGGCGTCACGGCTGGTCGCCAGCAGCGACGATCTCGAGCGAATCGCAGCCGATGACCATGCCGACGTCCCTGCCCTGCGCGGGTGGCGGCGCGAGCTGTTCGGAGAGGCAGCGCTGGCTCTGAAGCATGGACGCATGGCGCTGGCCGTCGAGCGCGGCAGGGTGCGCCTTTTGGAACTGGAGGAAGCTGAGTGAGAGCTAAGGGCGCTCTGCTGTCGTTGCTGCTCATTTCCTGGGCAGCGACGGCCCAGACGCCGCCGCAGCCTTTCGAGCTCCCCGTGAACTGCGACTTGGAGCAGCTCTGCAGCCTGCAACTCTACGTGGATCACGATCCGAGCGATGCCTACGAGGACTATAGCTGTGGTGGGCGAACCTATAACGGCAGCATCGGCACGGATATCCGCGTCCCCAATTTCGTGGAGATGGACGCCGGTATCACAGTGGTCGCGGCGGCGCCCGGAACGGTCAAGGCGGTCCGCGATGGCATGCAGGACATCAGCGTGGCGGAGATTGGCAAAGAAGCGTTGCAGGGCCGCCATGCCGGCAACGGCGTGGTCATTGATCACGGCGGCGCCTGGGAAACCCAGTACAGCCATCTCAAGAAGGGCAGCGTCGCGGTCGCGAAGGGCGACATTGTGGAAGCCGGAACACCGCTGGGCGAGATCGGGCTGTCCGGCAACACCAACTTCCCGCATATGGAATTCGCGGTGCGCTTTCAGGGCGAAATCGTGGATCCTTTCGTCGGCGTAACCCGAGACTGGCGCTGCGGTGAGCCCCGCGCCCCGCTTTGGTCAAGCGAAGCCCTGGCGGCCCTGCGGTATCGCGATGCTGTCCTCCTGAACGCGGGCTTCGCCCCCGAACGGGCCGAGCAGCGGAAGGCGGAGCGCGGCCGCTACAGCGTGGATTTCCTGCCGGCAGACTCCCCGGCCCTGACCTTCTGGGTTCACTATTTCGGTGGCAGGCTGGGCGACGAGCGTCACTTCTGGATCGTCAGGCCGGACGGGTCGGTACTGCACGAGCACAACGAGAGAGTCGAGAAGACCCGCTACACGGACTTTCTCTATGTCGGCAAAAAACGTCCAGACGGCTCGTGGCCGCCAGGCCTGTACCGCGGGATCTTCCACCTCAATCGGGGGGAAGAACAGATCCTCAAAGTGGTAAGCGAGATCGAGATCCGCTGAGGCCGTTCAGGCCGTCTGCTGCTGTTCCGTCGTCTCCAGCGGCTTGATCTCGGGCTTGCAGTCGAGCGCGTCGGCAAAAGACTTGAGCCGTCGTTCCACACCGTCGGTGACCAATTGCGCCAGGTCCGACGGCACCGAGAGAATCAGCCGGTCTTCCCGCTGTTCGAGTCCGAACCGGTGCAGGATTTCGGCAATCCCGCCGGAGAGGGTGTAGGCCAAGCGCATACCCATGCCGACCGCGCGGGCATGTTCGATATCCATGTCGTCAAGCAGGCTTCGCACCGTGTGCATGGCGCCGCCGTTGCGCAATCGAGCGTGGCGCGAAGCCACGGCAGTCGCCACGAACGCCCTCCCGGGATGGTCGATCCCGACCAGCGGCAGCCGCAGCACCCGCATCAAGGCATGCTCGGCCCGATAGTCCGGGTGCTCCAGGTGCGCCACGTCCGACAGCAGGCAGGCGGCGCGCCGCATCCGGCTTTCCGCTGCGTCCTCGCCCGAAAAGGCCGGTCTGGTCCAGCGCCAGACGGCGTCGCCGTCCACGATGTGGCGCGCAACCGGAAGCTGATAGCGGCGGCAGGTCGTCAGCAGCGGGTCGTCGGTCCGTTCAGCCTCGGGCAAGCGATCGAATAGCACCCCTTCCCGCAGGCCAAGCGCCGAGAACACCAGCCTCTCGGCCCCGGTCCGGACCAGCAAGCGCTGCAGCAGGAGTGCCGCGTAAGGAATTGTATCCAGACGGCGTTTGTTGATCCCAGGCACCTTGGCCAGCGTATTCTGCGAGAGTTTCGAAACGAATCGGGCGAAGTCGACCGCTTCGCGGGCGCGGATCGTGTAGTGATGGATCACGTGCAGCGGATAGTTTGTATGGTCCATGTGGATCCGGGCGACCGTCCGCCAGGCTCCACCCACCGCGTAGAAGTCCTGTCCCACGAACTGCGAAGACCAGTCGATGGCGTCCAGGGCCTCGTCGATGGCGCCTTTCATCTTGGAAGGTTTGGAAAACAGCTTCTCGCCGACGCGCAACGGTCCCAGCGGCAGCGTCGCCTGCCGGCCGCATCGGCCCTCCCCGACTTCGACCAGCTCCACACTTCCGCCGCCGAGGTCGCCAATCACGCCCCGCGCCTCGGGCATGCCCGAGACCACACCCAGGCCGGATAGGCGCGCTTCTTCGCTGCCGGAGAG
>Ga0066187_1000044_pt1 | contig 64880 bp, 55 predicted proteins | sample WorMetexBAHAMAS1_FD_58706 | JGI IMG/M metagenome (GOLD analysis project Ga0066187, IMG submission 58706) | Marine gutless worms symbiont microbial communities from Max Planck institute for Marine Microbiology, Germany - Inanidrilus exumae... | ecosystem: Host-associated > Annelida > Digestive...
CTCGGGTTTCCGGCTGCGGCGTACGACAGTACGCCTCACCGCAAACCCTCGTCAATCCTTGCCCAGCAAAAAATATCCTCACTTCTGAATCGAACACCTGTTGTGCCCAAAAACGCGTCCTGGATGGGCACTGATAATTCGAATTACGTTTCCATGACCCGTGTGATGATGGAAAGGGCTTGGTCGATATCTTCTGAACCAATGTGGCGATGGGTCACCGCACGTATCTTTGTGGGACCCAGGGCCAGCACACGCACCCCTTCGGCATCTAGCCGTTCCGAAAGGCCGTCGGCGTTCATGCCCGTTTTTGTGACTTCAAAAAAAACCAGATTTGTTTGAACACGTTCAACTGCCACCGTGAGCCCCTTGATGCCGGAAAGCCCCACGGCCAGCCTTTTGGCATTTTTGTGATCTTCCGCCAGACGATCCACGTTTTCATTCAGGGCGATGATGCCGGCCGCCGCCAGCACGCCGGCTTGGCGCATGCCGCCTCCCAGAACCTTCCGGGACCGGCGTGCGCGGTCGATGAATTCACGGCTGCCGCAGACCAGTGATCCCACCGGTGCAGCCAATCCTTTACTGAGGCAGAATGAGATCGAATCCGCTTCTCTGGCCAGCTCCTGCGTCGAAACCCCCAGGGCGATCGCCGCATTGAATATCCGGGCGCCATCCACGTGGATCTTGAGATCGAATCGTCCGGCCACCTCTCCCACAGACGCCATATAGGCGGGGTTAAGGGGTGTGCCGCTGCAGCGGTTGTGGGTGTTCTCCAGAACCAAAAGCCGGGTGATGGGGAAATGGACGTTGTCCGTTCGGACGGCCCCTTCGATATCGGAAATGGCCAGGGTGCCGTCCGGCAGGTTGGGCAGGGTGCGGGGATGAATCCCCCCCACGGCCGCACTTCCACCCTGTTCATAGTAAAAAATATGCGCCTGGTCCCCCAGGATCATTTCATCACCGCGTCCGCAATGCGTCAGCTGGCACACCAGATTGGCCATGGTTCCGCTGGCAACGAACAATGCGGCCTCCTTACCCATACGATCCGCCGCCATCTCTTCCAGCCGGTTCACGGTGGGGTCTTCGCCGAACACATCATCCCCCACTTCTGCATTGGCCATCGCTTTTTGCATGGAACGGGTCGGTCGGGTGAGGGTATCGGATCTTAAATCGATAGGCGCCATTCAATCGCTCCTCTTAGATTTGATCAAAGGGTTGGGGTGTGGTAGCCTTGGCGCAGCCAACAAAACGGCACTCGGACTAATCCGTGTCTTTTCTCGGCTATGCAAAGGGCACTATAAGTGTTCAATCCAGAAATGAGCATTTTTTTTGCTGAGCAAGGACGCACAAGTGTTTCCGGTGAGACGTACTGCTGTACGTCGCAGCCGGAAAACACGCGGAGGACACAACTCAGCGGAAAAAGGGCCATTTATGGATGGACACTACATAACGCCGTCCGGCCCTGAATACAACCCATAATGGGGCCGGTGGAACCGGAAGGCATGCTTCTTCTCCGGCTCGACCGGCCGGCCATCCATAAGGAATAGACCCATGCCAATTGTTCAGCTCAAGCGGGAATCCATCTGTTACGCGGTCCACAACCCGGGAGATACCCGGTCCGTTTTACTGATTCACGGATCCGGTGGGAGCCATCAACACTGGCCCGAACAGATCGGAACCATCGATGCCCCGGTATACATACCGGACCTGCCCGGGCATGGAAGATCCGGCGGCAGCAGCCGGTCGGATGTGAGCGCTTATGCGGACGTCATAGAGGAATTGGTCGAGAAATTGGAACTTGCAAAAGTGGTACTTGGGGGCCATTCCCTGGGCGGGGCGATTGCCCAGGCCATCGCCCTAAGGGCACCGGCGTGGCTGGATGGAATCATCCTGGTGGGGACCGGATCCCGGCTGAGGGTGCTGCCGGAGATTCTGGATGGTCTTCTTTCGGATCAAAAGGGCACCATTGGCCTAATCGGTCAAATGCTGTTTGGCCCGGATGCTTCCGATGATCTTAAAGCCTTTGCAGAACGAATCGCCCTTGATACCCCGGTCCAGGTGACCCATGATGATTTTTCCGCCTGCAACCGTTTCGACGTTTCCGAGCGACTGGGGGAGATTCGCTGCCCCACGTTGATACTCAGCGGCGATGCGGATCTGTTGACACCGGTCAAATATGGGAAATTCCTGGAACAGGGCATCGCAGGATCGCGACTGGCTGTTATCGAGGGTGCAGGACATATGATGGGCCTTGAAAAACCGGAGATTTTTGTAGCGGAGATCCAAAGATTTTTGGAGCAGGACATCGGAAAATCTTAAATCGGCGGAACCGGATCAGGCGCCTTTTCGAAAATACCCACGAAACGGCGTGGATCTTTGAATAAGCAGTCCGCTAATGGCTGATAGTTGACAGCTAAACGCTTCCGGGGAAGCCGGATTCGGGTCAGGCAATTTCAGGGGGATCCGGATTTTCGGGGGCGGTGGGACAATCCGCTAAAAACTGATCGTCTTTTAAAAAATCGTAAAGGCTGCCCGTGTAGGAACAGTATATCAAATCCCGGATTTTGCGCATGAGATATTCCACGGTGGCGGCTTCCCCATCCGTTTTGAGACGAAACGCCAGCAGACGCTGAAGATTTTTATCCCCTTTGTCCTTATCGGGAACCATTCTCATGATCCTTTGAAACAGCATCTGAAAGGAACCCTGCCGCTCTTCAAGGGCGATTACTTTATCGGACATATGTGCTCTCCGGGATTCAGTCTTTGGTAAACCTCTAGGGTTTAAAATAATCGGTTTTTCATTACTTGCAAATAAAAACTACCGACCTATAATAATCATCGTTGTATTCGGGGGATACGCTCATTGCCATTCAAACCGATTCCTTCCTGCCGGTGCAAGTGGGGAGGGCGTTGAATCTTCAATAGGGATCCTAAGAGGGAATCATGCCGGAATCATATACAATTCACGCCATTGGTGTCGTGAGAAAAAAGGGTGACTGCGTTCGGCTGGAGATCGAAAGCCGCTACCGGGACGCCTTACTGGGACTGGACGATTTTTCACACATCTGGGTTTACTACTGGTTTCACCGGAACGACACATCGGAAAAGCGACAGGTGCTGCGGGTTCATCCGAGAAAGGATGAAAATCTACCGTTGACCGGGGTGTTTGCCACGCATTCGCCGCTAAGGCCCAATCTGATTGCCATGACGCGATGTCGGATCCTTACCGTTGTAGGCACCACCATTACGATCGATGATATCGATGCATTGGATGGATCCCCGGTGATCGACATCAAATGCTACATTCCCCCGAAGCAACCGGTGAAGGATCTCCGCATCCCCGGATGGGTGTAGCCGCTTTCGGGTCACCCGCCGGCACTTGACGGTGCCGGCGGCATCGGTGATTGAAATTGGATGCCCGCAATCCGTTCTTACGGTTTACTCAGAATCATGGTTTCACTGGAGCTGAGCATATTTTTACGAAGAGATTAGTGCCGACCGGGTAAAAAAATCGCCCAGCTCGGGTTCCAGGATATCGGAGGTAAAATATGGCAGATAAAACATACTGGCCTGACGATTATGTGACCAAAACCCGTGAGGGGAGCGAAGCGGTCCGGTTGATTCGACCGGGGCAGCGCGTTTTTATCGGTTCATCCTGCGGCGAACCCCAGCACCTGGTAAGGGAATTGGCAGATGCCGCCATTTCGTTTTCCGATCTTGAAATCGTGCGTCTGATGGCGCTTGAATCCACGCCGTTGACACTGATCGCCAACGATACCATGGATCAGGCGTTCAATATCCGGTCGTTTTATCTCGGATCGGCGGGGCCCAGAGGCATTGCCAGAAACCAGCGATTTCTGACCCCCATCAACCTCTCCGCCGTACCCCGCCTTTTTTCGAGCCGGCAGCTACCCATCCATGTGGCCCTTATCCAGGTGGGACCGCCGGATGATTTCGGGTGGATGAGCCTGGGGGTCTCCGTGGACGTAACGCTATCAGCCGCCATGTTTGCCGACCTGGTGATTGCCCAGGTCAACACGAAAATGCCGAGAATTCTGGGTCGGAGTTTCATTCACGTCAATGATGTGGATGTGATCGTTGAGCATGACGAAGAGATTCTCTCCATCGAGGAACCTCCCGAAATGGAGTCTGCAAACGAGATCGGCCGGTTCATCGCCCGGCTCATAGAGGATGGCTCCACTATCCATATCAGTCCGGGCGCCACCACCCAGGCCACGCTGCTGGCCCTTGCAGGGAAAAAGGATCTGGGTATCCACACCGAATATATTACCGATGGGATCATGAAGCTGGCGGCCCGGGGGGTGATTACCAATCAGAAAAAGGGACATAAGGTGGGACGGATGGTGGCCAGCAGCGCCCTGGGGACGCGGAATCTGTACGAGTTTCTCCATGACAATCCCTCGGTGGATTTCCAGCCATCCGACTATGTGAACGACCCTGCCATCATCGGGCTGCATAACAAGATGGTTTCGATGAATGTGGCCATGTCCATGGACCTGACGGGCCAGGTGGCGGCTGACGCCCTGGCCTACAACCACTTTTCCGGTGTTACCGGCATACTGGATTTTGTAAGGGGCGCCGCCTGCTCCGTGGGCGGGAAATCGATCATGATGATGCCCTCCACCTCCCACCGGGGGCAGCGAAGCCGGATTCTGCCCAAACTGGATGATCTGGCGGTGGTCGTTCCCCGGGGGGATGCGCATTACGTGGTCACCGAATTCGGTGCAGTGAATCTGTTCGGAAAAAGTCTCCAGGAGCGGGCCATGGCCATGATCAGCATCGCCCACCCCGACTTTAGGGAGGAACTGTTCAATAATGCGAAAGATCAAGGGCTTCTCAGCGAGAAACGGACCCTTGTCGAATCGATCCACGGCGTGTACCCGAGGAAACTGGAGGAAACGCTTTCCGTTGACCAGGAGGTGGTGACCATCCGGCCGGCTAAACCGGTGGATTCCAGACGGATCCAGGAGCATTTTTACAACCTTGACAAGGATGACGTAGTCTCCCGTTTTTTTCATGAAAAAACGAGGTTTCTTGCCAAAGAGATTGAGGGCGTTTCTCAGGTGGACTATGTCAAGGATCTCACCATCATCGCCATCGTCGGCGAGTTCGGGTTCGGAAAGGTCGTGGCCGTGGGAGAATATCTGATGGAACCCAACCGCAACATTGCGGAGGTCGCCTTTTCGGTCCATAGGGAGTGGCAGGGTAAAAAACTTGGGAAGATTCTCATGCGAAAGCTGTCCGAGGCGGCGAGGGAAAACGGCCTGGCCGGTTTTGTCGCTTACACCGCCCCGACCAACCAGGGGATGGTCCGGTTGTTCAAAACCCTGCCCTACAAGACCCGGACCACCATGGAAGATGACATGCTCAAACTGACCTGCCGGTTCGATGAACCCCTTTCCTGATAAGTACCACAATGCGGAGAAATTTCATTCATTTCGAGGCATTGCAAATTCGGGGGATCAAAGCGGGATTCCCCGGCTTTTAAAACCTGCTTTTTATTCGACACCCAAAGGGATTGATTCGATCGGCGGGCACCCATTTAGCCCCCTGTGGTTCCATCTCCTAAACCGCCGGTGCGGCCTGCTGGAAGCGGTTCAATTATTTTGACTCTCCTATTGACAAACCTACCCTCCCCATATAAGTGGTATTCCTTGGCGCTTTCCATACGAAGTTGGACCCTTTTCGACTCAATTTTCGTCCATAGGATGACCCATAATTCATGAATTGTAAGGTCAAATTTCATCCATCAGTAGAAGGTCACCACTTAGGTTCGAAACCGAACCACCCGCGCGCCGAATTCCATATATTTGCATCCAACAATCGTTATGACATCCAACGCATACCAAATCTAAAAAAGAAATTGAAAGGGGGGATAAACAACCAGTATTTTTCGTTTTGATTCAGGGGTGGCTTGTCACCCCAATCCGGCCAGAGCGTAACTAACCATGAATCAGAAGCTTCAATCATCAAGTTTGATACAGAGTTAAAGGAGGTTACATTGGCTTTCGAATTCTATAAAGAAGCTTATTCCGGCGGCGTGAAAGAGATCTCCATCGGTGATGGGGATCAAGCGGTCACCGTCGGGGGCGAAACGTGTTATCCGTTTTATCAGTTTGAAGGCGAAATGCCCCACAAACCCAAAATTGCCATGGAGGTGTGGGACATGGAGCCCGAGGACTGGGCGGAGGCGGCCATCAATCCCTTCAAGGATGTGGTCTCCGATCCTGTGGCCTGGGCTAAGAAATGCGTCGACGAGTACGGGGCGGAACTGGTTGTCCTGCAACTCAAAAGTATCGATCCCAACGGCGACAACCGGAGCGCCGAGGATGCAGCCCAGGTGGTCAAAAAAGTCAGCGATGGCATCGATGTGCCACTGATCGTGTGGGGCTGTGCCAACGTGGAAAAGGATGAAGAGGTCTTGAAGCTGGTCGCCGAGGTGTGCCAGGATAAAAACCTCACCATCGGACCTGTTGAGGACAAGAATCACAAGGGAGTCGGTGCGGCGGCCATGGGTTACGGCCATACCATCATCTCCTCATCCCCCATTGACGTCAACCTTGCTAAACAGGTCAACATTCTGCTGGAAAACCTGGGGGTCAGCTCGGACAAGATCATCATCGATCCCACCACCGGCGGCCTGGGTTACGGTCTGGAATATTCCTATTCGGTCATGGAACGGCTTCGCATGGCGGCCATGACCCAGGGAGATGACAAACTCCAGCTTCCCATCATCAACAACCTGGGTAACGAGGTCTGGAAGTGCAAGGAAGCCAAACAGACCGCCGAAGAGGCGCCCGCCCTTGGCGACCCGGAAAGACGGGGCATCCTTATGGAAGCCGTCGGCGCGGTGACCTATCTGCTGGCGGGCAGCGATATCATGATCATGCGTCACCCGGAGGCGATCAAACTGACCCGTGCCTTTATCGATCTTCTGGCCGACGGCGGTTCGGCACAGGATGTGGCCCCCATCGCCAAGCAACTGGCAGATGCGGCCATCGATTACGCGGCCATCTCTCCCGATCCGGATCTGACCATTGCCGAGGAGAAAAAAGCCGCGCCAAAGGCTGAGAAAAAGGCCGCCCCACCGACTGAAAAGAAGGCGGAACCTGCCAAGAAGGCAGCTCCGGCACCCAAAAAAGAGGCGGCACCGGCGCCTGCAGAAGCGGCACCCAAGGTAGATGCGGAAGCGGAAGCCAAGGCCAAAGCGGAAGCGGAAGCCAAGGCCAAAGCGGATGCGGAGGCAGCAGCAGCGGCGAAAGCGGAGGAGGAAGCCAAAGCCAAGGCGGAAGCGGAAGCCAAAGCCAAGGCGGAGGCGGAAGCCAAGGCCAAAGCGGAGGCCGAAGCCAAAGCAAAAGCGGAGGCGGAAGCCAAGGAGAAAGCGGACGCAGAGGCCAACGAGCTGCGGCTGAAACGGGAAGAGGAACGCACCGCCCTCGCCGCCAAACGGGCGGCCGATAGAAAAGACGCGGAAATCCCCATGACGGCGGCGGAAATTCAAAAGACCGAATCCGAACGGATTCTTGATCGGTTGGACTGGATTCATCGAAAAACACCGCTGTATTAAAGGCGGCGGGGCGGTGGGAAACCGGCTCGGCAGCAATGAACCAGATCCTGGAAATATAGATATATCATAATCACGAGGAGGAACCTCTATGTCAGACGAAAAGAAAGCGAAAGTTAAAAAAGGCGCGGGTCCCAAACTGGCGGATCCGGTTGGGGCTTCCATGGACATCAGCACCCAGCAGATGATTGCACGGGCCCAGCAACTCGGCATCGACACCGTATTCGATCGGGCCGTGCAGATGAAGCCGTGCGCCATCGGAATGCAGGGAACCTGCTGTAAAAACTGTGCCATGGGTCCCTGCCGCCTGCCGCTGCCCAAGGGCGGTATCGACGGGGAAGACACCCGCAAGGGCCTCTGCGGCGCCACGGCCAACACCATTGCGGCCCGTAACTTCGCCCGGATGGTGGCCGCCGGTACTTCGGCGCATTCCGATCACGGACGGAGCGTTGCGGAAGTTTTCCTTTCCGTTGCCCGGAAGGAAACCGAAGACTACAAGATCAAGGATCCCCGCAAGCTGATCCAGATCGCACCTCATTTCGGCGTGGCCACCACTGTTGAGGTGGACGGCGAGACCCAGGCGCGGGATCTCGACGAGATCGCCCTGGAAGTGGCGGAGATCGCCCTTGCCGAATGGGGCAAGTCGGAAGGCGAATTGCTCTACCTGAAGCGGGCTCCCGAAGCGCTGTACGAAAAATGGAAGAAACACGGCGTCCGTCCCCGGAACGTCGACCGCGAGGTGGTGGAAAGCATGCACCGCACCGCCATGGGTGTGGACCAGGACTACAAGAACATTGTCAAGCAGTGTTCCCGGACATCTCTTGCCGACGGATGGGGCGGTGCCATGATGGCCACCGACCTCCAGGATGTCCTGTTCGGGGCTCCCACCCCGCTGCAGTCCGAAGCCAATCTGGGCATTATGAAGGAAGACCATGTCAACATCATCGTGCACGGCCACGAGCCGGTCCTGTCCGAAATGATCGTGGCCGCGGCTCAGACCCAGGAGTGCATCGATTACGCCAAGGAGAAAGGCGCCAAGGGAATCCAGTTGGGCGGCATCTGCTGCACCGCCAACGAGGTGCTCCAGCGCCACGGCATCCCGCCGGCAGGAACGTTCCTCCAGCAGGAACTGGCCATCGTCACCGGCGCCTGCGACGCCATGGTGGTGGATATCCAGTGCGTTTTCCAGAACCTGGCCAACGTGGCCAAGTGCTTTCACACCAAGCTGATCACCACCCACCCCATCGCTCAGATGGAGCAGGCAAATGCCATTCACATGGAGTTCGACGAACACCATGCCATGGATGACGCCAAGAAGATCATCAAGCTGGCCGTCGACAACTTCCAAAACCGGGGCGCGGACGTGATTATACCGCCTTACAAGGAACCCCAGGTGGCCGGTTTCGGTGTCGAGTCCATCGAGTACCATCTGGGTGGGACCTACCGCGGCACCTACTACACCCTCAACGACAACATCATCAACGGCCGGATCCGCGGCCTTGCCGGCGTGGTGGGCTGCAACAACGCCCGGACCAAGCACAACGAGGAGCACATCGGGCTGATCAAAGAACTGATCAAAAACGACGTGCTCGTGCTTTCCACCGGCTGCTCCGCACTTGCTTGCGGTACCCACGGCCTGCTGACACCGGAAACTGCCGCGGTCTACTGCGGCCCGGGTCTTGCCGAGGTGTGCGAGACGGTGGGTATCCCGCCGGTCCTGCATCTGGGCTCCTGTGTCGACAATACCCGAATCCTCCTGGCGGCCACCGAAGTGGTCAAGGCAGGCGGGCTGGGCAACGACATCAGTGACCTTCCGGCTGCGGGCAGCGCCCCGGAATGGATGAGCGAGAAGGCCATCGCCATCGGTCATTATTTCGTGACGTCCGGTGTCTACGTGGTCTTCGGTTACCACATGCCGCTGGATGGTGCGCCGGTCTTCAAGAAATACCTCTACGAGGATATTGAAAAATTGTACGGCGGCAAATGGGATTGCGAACCGGATCCCATCAAGCATGCCCACAAGATCATCGCCCATATCGACAAGAAGCGGAAAGCCCTCGGCATCGACAAGGCCAGAGAGCGGGTGCTGATGGATATGGCGGATCGCCAGGCGCTTGATATTTAATTCCGTTACCAGGATCGGGATGGATGTCGAACCCTGTTGCAGGGGATTTTCGATTCATCCATCCCGAATCGTGAACATTAAAATATCCTCAACGAAGGAGGAAGAATATGTCTAAGTTAGTCGCATTTGCCGCCATTCAGGGTGGCTATAAAGTCGTTTCTCAGGCTGAAGGAGCATTCAATAGGGCTCTTCAAACCTTTGATGCGGATTCCAAGATCGAATTTCCCAACACCGGTTACTACCTTCCGGTGATCTACTCGCTCACCGGCATGAAGGTGGAGACCCTGGAAGATATCAAAAAGCCGCTGGAGTTTGCGCGCGGACTCCTTCCGCCGCACATCAAGGGCAAAAACCATCTGCCCTACCTGGGTCCCCTCCTGGATGCGGGCATGGCGGCCCTGTTCTCCTACGAGATCATTGAAGCCTTGCGGTTACTCAATGAACCCGATTTCTACCTGCCACAGGAGGATCCGGACATCGAGGCCGGTAAGATCTGGGTCGGACCTGCCGACGACATCATTCTCCGAAAACGGGGCGTGGAGTTCGTGGACGGCAGTGCCCCGGGGTTTGCCGCCATCGTCGGTGCCGCTCCCGATCCGGAGATCGCCAAGATGATCGTGGAGGACTACCAGAAGAAGAACCTGTACATCTTCTGTGCGGCCAACCACAACGGCACCACCGTGATCGAACAGCTCATCGAGGCCGGTGTCCAGGTCGGATGGAACACCCGGATCGTGCCCTTCGGCCCGGATATCTCTTCCGCGATCTTCGCCCTCGGGTTCGCCAACCGTGCGGCCATGGCGTTCGGCGGCGTACAGCCGGGTGACTACAAAAAAATCCTGCATTACAACAAGGAGCGTGTGTTCGCTTTCGTGAACGCGCTGGGCGATATCGGCACCGAGTGGGGGGTTGCGGCCGCCGGTTGCGTCAACTGGGGTTTCCCGACCCTGGCGGATACCGACATCCCCGAGATCCTGCCCACGGGTATCTGTACTTACGAGCATGTGGTTGCCAATGTGCCCCACGATGAAATCTGCCAGAAATCGGTGGAGGTCCGGGGCCTGAAGGTTACGGTTTCCGAGATCGACATCCCCTGCTCCTTCGGTCCTGCATACGAGGGCGAGCGGGTCCGGGGCGCCGACCTGGCCATGCAGATGGGCGGCGGCAAGACCCAGGCCACGGAGCTGGTGAAGATGGCCGAGATGAACGAGATCGAAGACGCCAAGGTGGAAGTGATCGGTCCGGATGTGGATTCGGTTGAAAAGGGCGGCACCATGCCCCTTGGGATCTTCGTACAGGTGGCCGGCCGCGAGATGCAGACCGATTTCGAGCCCATCCTGGAACGCCAGATCCACCATCTCATCAATTACATCCAGGGGATCATGCACATCGGGCAGCGCGATATCGCCTGGGTGCGTGTGGGACAGGGCGCCATCGACAAGGGCTTTACCCTGAAAGATATCGGCGTGGTGCTCCATGCCAAATTCCACCAGGATTTCGGCAAGATTCTCGACAAGGTGCAGGTCACCCTTTACACCGACCAGTCGGAAGTGGACAAGCTCACCGAAACCGCCCGCGCCAACTACAAGATGCGGGACGAGCGGGTCGAGAACATGACCGACGAGGATGTGGAGACCTATTACTCCTGCACCCTGTGCCAGAGTTTTGCTCCCACACACGTGTGCACCGTGAGCCCGGAACGGACGGGGCTGTGCGGCGCTTACAACTGGATGGACTGCAAGGCTTCCTTCGAGATCAACCCCACCGGACCCAACCAGCCCATCGAAAAGGGCGAGTGCCTTGACCCGGTGCTGGGCCAGTGGAAGGGCGTCAACGATTTTATCAACAAGGCGTCCAGGGGCGCTATCGACCATTACAACTTCTACTCCATGGTCATCGACCCGATGACCACCTGCGGCTGTTGCGAGTGCATCGCGGCCATGCTGCCGTCTTGCAACGGCATCATGACGGTCAACCGGGACTATACCGGTGAAACCCCCTGCGGGATGAAGTTCACCACCCTGGCCGGTGTCATGGGCGGCGGGGCCTCTTCCCCGGGTTTTGTGGGGCACAGCAAGTTCAACATCACCCAGAGAAAATTCATCAAGGGTGACGGCGGACTGGCCCGAATGGTCTGGATGCCCAAGATCCTGAAAGAGGAGATCAAGGACCGCCTCGTCAAGGCGGGTGAGGAGCTGGGCATTCCCGATCTGTACGACAAGATCGCCGATGAAACCGTTGGGATCACCGAAGAGGAGATCCTGCCCTGGCTCGAAGAGAAAGGCCATCCGGCGCTTTCCATGGATCCCATTATCGGGTAGTCTTTGGGTTCATTGACAGGGGCGGCGGTGATCCGCCGTCCCTTGAAAATACGGTACGGCGCCGGATTCTCGGGAATCCGGGCCGCATTGAATAAAGGAGACAGTTATGGCATTAACCGGTATTCAGATTTTCAAACTCCTGCCGAAAACCAACTGTAAGGAATGCGGTGTGCCCACCTGCCTTGCCTTCGCTATGAACCTGGCGTCGGGCAAGGCGGAACTGGACAGCTGCCCCTACGTGTCGGATGAAGCCAGGGAACAGCTGGCGGAGGCCTCGGCACCTCCCATCCGTCCGGTGGCCATCGGTAAGGGCGTTCGCGCTGCCGCCACCGGTGGCGAAACCGTCCAATATCGACATGAAAAAACTTTTTTCAACCCCACGATTCTTGGCGCGCTCGTTCAGTCGGACATCAGTGATGATGACCTTGCGGCCAAGCTCAATGTGTGGAACGCGCTTCAATTCGAGCGTGTCGGACTCAACCTGAGACCCGAACTGGTGGCGCTAAAGGATGTCAGCGGCGATGCCGGCGCATTCGGCGCCAAAGCAAAGCTCATCGCCGAGACGTCGGAATTCAACCTGGTGCTCATGACCGGGGACGAAGCGGTGATGAAGGCGGGGATTGAAGCAGCAGGGTTCAAGAAACCGCTTCTCTATGCCGCCACCGCGGACAATGCCGATGCCTTCGGAAACCTTGCCAAGGAAAACGACCTGCCCCTTTGCGTCAAGGTGGAATCAACGGATCAGATTGCAGGACTTACCGAAAAACTGACCGGTATGGGTTTAAAGGACCTGGTTATCGATCCGGGTTCCCGGGAGATCAAACAGGCGTTGGCAGACCAGGTGGCCCTGCGCCGGGCGGCTTTAAAGGACGGAAACCGCGCCGTGGGCTTCCCGACCATCACCTTTACCTGTGAAATGGCCTCCAACCTGGATATGGAAACCCTCATTGCCGGGATGTTCGTCGCCAAATACGGCGGCATCATCATTATGTCGGACATGACTGGCGAGAGCATCTTCCCGCTGCTGCTGGAACGCCTCAACATCTACACCGATCCCCAGCGGCCGATGACCGTTACCGAGGGCATTTATGAGATCAACAACCCGGATGAGAATTCTCCAGTCATGGTCACCACCAATTTCGCCCTGACCTATTTTATCGTTTCAGGTGAAATTGAGGCCAGCCGGGTACCCACCTATCTGCTGATCAAGGATTCGGAGGGACTTTCCGTAATGACGGCCTGGGCAGCAGGCAAATTCGCCGGTGACGATGTCGGTATGTTTGTTAAAAAATGCGGCATCGCCGACAAGGTAAAGGGCCAGGAGATCATTATTCCCGGTTACGCGGCCGCCATCGCCGGAGATGTTGAAGAGGAACTCCCCGGGTGGACCATTACCGTCGGTCCCCGTGAAGCTGCACACATACCCGGTTTTCTAAAAGCCAGATAACATTGGATTGGCTATTGACGATTGTGCGCTGAACTTTTAAACTTTTCAAGTTCACTGTAACCATTATCAATAGCCAATTTAAATCAGGAAGGGGGAAGTATGTTACTCATAGGAGAGAGCTTAAACGTCATATCGACAAAGATCGGCCGCGCGTTTAAGGAAAGGGATCCCAAGCCGATTCAGGAAGAGGCGTTGGAACAAAAAAAGCTCCGGATGGATTACATTGATATCAACCTGGGGCCGGCCAAAAAGGACGGTCACGAACTCATGCCCTGGGTGGTACAGACCGTTCAGGAGGTGGTGGATGATGTGCCCCTGGCACTGGATACCTCCAACATCGACGCCATCGAAGCGGCTTTGAAAGTGATCAAGGAAGTGCCTGGCAAACCCCACCTGATCAATTCGATCATGTGCCGGCCGGAGCGCTACGAACGGATGGTGCCCCTGGCAGCCGAGTACAATGTGGATTTCATCGCACTGATGTGGGGACCGGAAGGCCTTCCCCGGGATGAGAACGAACGGGCCGCGCTCTGCGTGGAACTGCTCTATTTTGCAAATGAGGCCGGCATTCCCAACGAGAAGATCTGGGTGGACGGGATCGTTACCCCCGTCAATATTCAGCAGCCCCAGCTCATTAGCCTCATGGAGTTCCAGACGATGCTCCAAGATATCGCACCGGGTGCCAAGAGCACCTGCGGCCTGTCCAACATTTCCAATGGTCCGCCGACCCACCTGCGGCCCATTCTCAACCAGACCTACATGGTGATGCTGGAAAAATGCGGGATGTACTCGGTTATCGCTGATCCTTTGGAAGATCGACTCACCGCCATCGCCAAGGGAGAGCGCCAGGATATCGTGGATCTGATCTATGGCATGCTGGATGGAGACGAACCGGATATTCCGAGCCTTTCAGAGGAACTGCAGGAGTTCGCCAAGACGGTAAACGTCATCCTCGGCAAGAGCCTCTATTCCGATTCCTGGCTGGAGGTGTAAAACCGAGATTCGATTTCATGACGATAAAAAGCCTCTTTCGAAAGAAAGAGGCTTTTTCATTTTTGCGAGCCCGCCGTTAATTACAGGCCTTCCGTCGAAACGAACCGGAAGGTTCTTCCGGTTTAGCCCAGGTGGGTCTTGTTGAATTCGGAGTATTTGGTTGTGATGCGGTCGTATTCCTTTACCAGTTCATCCATGGCCTGGGGTGTGATCTGGTCGTTGTATTCATTCCGTTTTTCAACCCATTTCGTTGTCATGGCCTTGATCTGGTCTGCCATCTTCGCCTTTTTCTCCTTGTCGGCGGACTCAAACGAAGCTGTGTATTCATTGATCAGTTTCTCATAGGTCTCCAGAAAACCGGTGAGTTCGATTTTCTCCTGGGAGCTGCCGCAGCCGGATAGAATGAACGCACTGAATCCGATTACTACAATAATGGAAATCCCGAATTTTTGCCAGGAACGACGCATGATACACCTCCACTAGATTTTGATGTGATGAACGTACAAATTTTGGGTTGCATTTAAAATTGAAAGTAAACTAAAAATTTTTAATGTCAATAAAAAATTGAATACTATTCAATTTTTAACAGAACTCGAGGCATAACTTATTGTAATCAGATTTAAACGGATATCAGAAAAATTGGAAAGATTCGATGTTTGAAGGGTTTTGTCGGTTTAGGTCCGGTGCGGTTTCTCTATAAAGGATCTGTGGGGCAACACATTCGCCTAATATGTGGGTTACATGGAATCCCAAAGAATTCCGCTGGAATGTGGATCGTTCAGATCTGTCTCGTGATCCGCTGCCCATTGCCGGGCGGCCGCAACCAGTTCCTTACGGCCGGAGGCAAGGTAGATCCGCGCGATCTCCTGAGTTCCTTTGGATCCGAGATATTCGACAAGTCCCTGAAGGATGCGTCGATCTCCCAAAGCGATCAGCGCATTGAGGGCATAGCGGTTGCGCCATCTGCTGCCGGAACGGAGCATTTTGACGAGGACATATCGGGTGGTATCCCAGTCCCTTTTCAAGGCCTCTTTTTGACCCTTAGCGATCCGGAAAAGGGTGCGCTGGTTTGGATCGGAGGGCTGCCAGCCGAGGCGAGTCAGTGTGTCCGCGGCGGTTTCCCGGGCATTCCAGGAAGAGAGGCCGCCGACTAGTGTCCGGGTGGCAACCGGGTTGCCGATACGCGTGAGGGCGTCGGCCGCCATTTTCCGTACCTGGGGATTGGCATCGGACAGAACGATGCCAAGTGCATCCGCTGCTGCCGGACCGAACAGGATGAGGGCTTCTGCGGCATGAATCCGTTCCCCTTCATCCCATGTGATCATGGAAGCGGCCAGGGCATCGACGGCTTCGTCACCGAAATTTAAAAGTGTTTCTGAAATCAGCCGTCGACTCTCCGGGTCGCTGTTGCGCAGCCCTTCCACCAGCGCCGGCACTGCAGACGGACCGATATGGAACAGGGCGTCGGCGGATACGTGTCGGGTGGGTGCCCCGGGTGTTAAGATCTCCTGTACCAGTGACGCAGCAGCGGATGGATCACCGATCCGTCCCAGGGCATCCGCAGCCTTGATGGCATGGTCCGGATCTGCTGACCCCAACTTGAGAATAAGAGGCGCCACCGCCCGTTTGTCTCCGATCTCTCCTAGAATGTGGAGGATCGACCAGGTCGCGTCTGGATGCCCATGCGCCAGTTGATCGATCAGGGGATCCACTGCCGGGGAGCCGATGGCAACCAGTGCATGGGAAACCAGGTCCTCCACTTCCGGATCCCGGTTTCCCAGCATTTCGATCAGGGGCGCCACAGCGTCCGGTCCCATGCGGGTGAGGGCATCCGCCGACAGGCTTCGGATGACCGAGGTCGGATCCGTGAGTCTTTGGACGAGTACCGGTATGCTGGCCGGATCCTTCAATTGTCCCAGGCAATTGATCGCCCCCATCCGGACGGCTTCGGAATCCGGATGGTCCAGAAGCGCCACCATGAATGGCACCGCCCGCGGGTCTCCGATCTTTCCCAGGATGTCCATGGTGATCACGATATGATCGGGGTCCGCATTTTTAAGTCCGTCCAGAAGGGGTGATACAGCGTCTGTCCCGATGTTTATAAGCGATCCTGATGCAGCGTGCTGGAGTTCTGGATTCCCCGTTTTCACAGCGTTCAGAAGAGGCGATATGGCCTGTTCCACGCCCATTTTCCCCAAAGCAGCGGCGGCGGCCATCTGCAGTTTTGGGGAATCGGCCCGGGCTAGGGCAGAGATCAGTGGATCCACTGAGCGCGGGTCGCTGATTTTCCCCAGCAGATCCGCCGCCCGGGACGCCCTTAAGGGATCTTTATGAGACAGTGCCGAATTCAGCGGAAGCACCGCGTGGGAACCCAGTTTTACAAGGGAGGCGGAAGCCACAAACCGCAATGAGGGGTCGGGATGATGGAGCATCTCCACAAGCGGGGGAACCGCCGCCGGGGAATTCGAGTCGCCCAGAGCGGATATGGCCCGCATCACAAGGGCTGGATCCTCATTTTTCAGCATTTCGATGAGACGATCGATTCCGATCGAGGCGTCCACCCTTGGCTGGGCCGCCGCCTTTGACCTGGGGACAAAGGGCTTTAAATCCTTGAGCGTATCCACCTGCTCTTTGATCCTGGCGGTGCAGCCCAAACCGGCGCCCATCCACAGCAGGGACGCCAAAACGGCGATTCCGATAATCGGTCTGATGCTTTCCATGGGACCTTTCATTTTAAGCTTCTCCAAACAGCATGGCGGGGGGCTTTGGTGTAGGGTTATAGGGTAGAGGCGGCCTTAAAGTCAAACGGCAAAAGCGGGATTTCCCTTGATAAACCCCGTCTTTTTATTTACATCTTCTACCTGCGGCACAACTGGCATTTCCTTTATCGAGGTAGCGGCGCTGACATGGGATATGTGTTCGATTTCAAAGATGCGAAGTCTCTCCAGCGGTGGTACGAAGATCCGCGAAACGGTCTGGCAGCCGACATCCAAAACCGGCTGATGCTGGACCTGATCAGACCCCGCGCCGGTGAGACCCTCATTGAAATCGGCTGCGGTACCGGCATGAGTCTTCGCCCGTTTATTAAAAAAGGGTTGTCGGTGACCGGCCTCGATCCTTCCCCTTACATGCTCGATATTGCCAAAGAAAATCTGGGTGCCAAAGCAGACCTGCACAGAGGGTTTGCAGAGGATCTCCCCTTTGACGACAATTCCTTCAATCATGCCTGCTTCATGACGACGCTAGAGTTTGTGGAGGATCCGGTGAAAGCGATCACTGAAGCCGGTCGCATTGCAAAGGACAAGCTGTTCATCGGTGTGCTCAACCGCTATGCATTGAAGGGGTTCGAACGACGGCTACGGGGGGTGTTCACCGAAACTATTTACAATCGAGCGCGGTTTTACAGTGTTTGGGAACTCAAACAAATGCTGAAATCCGTTTTTGGCGAGGTGCCCGTGGATTGGCGGACCGTCAATCACCTGCCCACCGTTCCCGGACGGTTTCTCGGCAGTTTCGGAAAATCAGCGATTGTCCAAAAACTTCCATTCGGCACCTTTGCAGGCGTGATGGTTCCACTGATGCCGAGATTCCGGACCCGGCCCCTCAATCTGAAATACAGGGCCAAACCCACCATTAAACCGGTGGCGGGTTGATCCTTTGGTTTTTATACTCGGTTCCTAATCAATCCTCCGGCGTTGCCGGAGTCTATAAAGTAGCGTAACGATCATGGAAGCGCATCTCTACGAAGCCTTAAAAAATGGTGAGGTTCGGTGTCATTTATGCCGGCATCGCTGTCGCATTGCGCAGGCGGATCGGGGTATCTGCGGCGTACGGGAAAACCGGGGCGGAATCCTGACAACCCTGGTTTACGGCCGCCTTGTCGCGCGAAATGTCGATCCCATCGAAAAGAAACCGATCTATCACCTGAAGCCGGGAAGCCTCTCCTATTCCATCGCAACCGTGGGGTGCAATTTCAAGTGCCGGTTCTGCCAGAACGCCGATATTGCCCAGATGCCGTCAGACCGCGGAGGCGCCATCGCCGGACAACCCTGCTCTCCTGAAGAGGTGGTGGATGATGCCGTGCAAAACGGATGCAGGAGCATCGCCTACACCTATACAGAGCCCACTGTCTTTTTCGAATTCGCCCGTGACACGGCCAAAATCGCCACGGCCCGCGGCCTCCAAAACGTTTTTGTGACCAACGGGTACATGACCCCGGAAGCGCTTGAGATGATCACCCCCTACCTGGATGCGGCCAATGTGGACCTGAAGTCCTTTGACGACCGATTTTACAGGAAAAGCTGCGGCGCCAGACTGAAGCATGTCCTGGATACGTTGAGGCGGATGAAAACCCTGGGGATCTGGGTGGAGGTGACCACACTGGTGATCCCCGGCCTCAACGACTCACCGGCAGAACTTGAGGCGCTTTCGAAGTTCATCGCCGGGGATCTGGGAACTGAAACCCCCTGGCACATCAGCCGCTTCCATCCCACCTACCGTCTTACGGACCGATCCGTCACACCGGCCGCCACCCTTCTTGCGGCGCGGGACATCGGTCTGAACGCAGGGCTTTTATATGTGTATACCGGCAACATGCCCGGAGAGGGATCGGAACATACGCTCTGTCCGGACTGCCAAAAAACGCTCATTCAGCGCTGGGGATTTCAAATACGTGAAAACGTGATGGAAAAGGGGCGGTGCCCCGGGTGCGGCACCGCTATCGACGGTATCGAGATGTAGAAGCAATCTCAAAAAGCTAATTGTCCGAGAAGAATTTGACCGCCTCGGGATGCAGCGGAATACCCGCATACGTCTTGCCTTTCAGGACCGGGAAGGCAAGTGCGGGATGGGCGCCTTTCATGCGCTGACGGCCTTTTTTAAGGATTCCCAATATCAGGCGGGTGGTCTCATCGTCCAGATCCTCTGTTGTCACCAACAGCGCTTCGGTCCCGAATGTCTTGACCGGCTGGGATTGGGATGCGTATGTGTCAGCCGGAATCGTGATCCATGAATAGGCCGGATGCCCTTCCACCAGCTTCTGGATGTCCGTGTCATCCATACTGATAAATCCGGCGTCACAGAGTCGCCTCAACTGTGCCATGGGGGCATCTGGGTGGACCCCTATATGAATCATGGACTGTACGGTACCGTGGCAAAATGCCATGGTGTCCTGGGATTGGGAGGCGGAGATCTCTGCCAGCGGATTAAAATCCCCTTCGGACCAATTTTTGGCCGTGAGCAGGGTTTCCACCGCCTGGTGTTGCAAAGATCCCGGCGTTCCGGCATTGAGTCGTTTTCCCCGAACTCCATCCAGTGAAGCGATGCGGGAGTCCTTTCGAACCACGAGAGTGACGGGGATGTGATACAGGGGGGCGAGCACCCGCAGGTTGTCATATCGGATGTCCAGAAATTCGAAAGATCCCTTTTGGCGGATTGCATCATGCAGCATGCGGGAATCCACCAGGGCCAGGTCCAGGGATCCGCTCTTCAAATTGGTGAGGTTGTGAACCGCTCCGGTTGAAGGCGTTGCCTGACAGGTCACCGCTTGTGAGTGTGTGCTGATGAGGCGGCTGATGGTTCGTCCGGCGAAATGGGAAAAGGTCGCCTTTTGATCCGTGCCCAGCAACAGCTCTAGCGCGTCGGCGGGAAGGGGAGACAACACGACCGCGAGCGCGATGAAAAACAGGAGGAATCGTTTGAAGAAACGGGTCATACGCAAATGCATGCTTTGTCTATAGATCGTCATGGGTGCCTCCCCGAGATTTTTCAAACCATACAAATATCTTTCATTTAGGCGGATCCGTTTTCAACCGAATTTCAGGTCGGATACGGGTCTTCAGCTTTTCGACCTGCCGCACGTGACTACCAGGGCCCGGCTACACGGGTAGAACGTTTCGCAGTCGCAACACGGAGCAGTTGGCATTGTCGGCCACACGCTGGGAACAGGATCTGCTGAATACTTCATTTATCTCCCGCCTGTGGTTGTGATAAACAACGATAAGATCCGCACCCCATTTATCCGCCGCCTTGATGATTTCCTCCCAATTCTTTCCCATTCTGACTGTATGGGAAACGGGGCCGGGACAGTGGTCCTTGATGAATTGCTCCAGGGATTCACGAAACCGCGCTTTTGCCTCATCCTGGACACCGTCTGGGATGTAGGAGGCCACGATCGGCATGCCGAATCCCGACATGACACTCACCAGGCGAATTTCGGCACCACTTAATTTTGCGTACTCCGCGGCCCTTTGATAAACGGCAGCCGCCGTTCTGGGGTAATCGATATCAACCGGTACAAGTATTTTGCTGAACATAAACGGCTCCAATTGTCATTTGTTTGAGGGGGATCCGGTCTGAAATCGAAAACCTTTCAGTTTCAAACGGTGTCTATCTTTCCCCCGGATAATGTCAGGCGGTCGCTTCTTTTTTGACCCGGCGGCGCTGTAAAAACCAGATCATTACAAACAGGGCCAGCGCAGGTATGAAGACCAGCTGTTTGGGCGGACGCTTGGTCGGCATCTGGAGATTGATGATCTCCTGGTCGAAGTCCACACCCGCTTTTTCAGCAGCGCTGGAAAAGACCACGTTGTCGATAAGGGTTTTCCCCTCCTCCTCTCTGGTCTCGAATCCGATACCGTTGAGCCTTTCAGCACCGGTTTTCTCATCCCCTACCGGTAGCATGATGGTCTTGGTGAACACTTTTCCGGTGTCTCTTTCCCCCTTGAGTACCATTCTCAACTGGGTGCCGGGGTCCATTTTTTCCACCATCTGCTCCAGATTCACGGCGGGTTTTTCTTCAAGCGGCGGATAAATTTTGTCCCACCAGAACCCGGGGCGAAACAGACTGAAAGCCACGAGCAAGAGCACCGCCGTTTCCCAGATGCGGCACTTGGTCACAAAAAATCCCTGAGTGCCCGCGGCGAATACCAGCATGCCGATAACGGAGATCACGATTATCAAAATCAGGTGGAGCCAGTTGTGGACCCCGATGATCAGCAGCTCGGTGTTGAAAATGAACATGAAAGGGAGAATCGCCGTTCTGATGTCATAGGTAAATCCCTGTATTCCCGTCCGAATGGGATCGCCGCCGGAGATGCCGGCTGCCGCAAAGGCCGCCAGCCCCACCGGGGGGGTGTCATCCGCCAGAATGCCGAAGTAAAAGACAAAAAGGTGGACGGCAATGAGCGGGACGATCAGGCCGTTCTGCGCGCCCAGGTCTACGATCACCGGCGCCATCAGGGTGGAAACCACGATGTAGTTGGCGGTGGTGGGCAAACCCATCCCCAGAATCAGGCTGATGATGGCAGTGAAGAGCAGGATCAGCATTAGATTGCCGCCGGAGATGAACTCCACGAATTCGGTCATGACAAGGCCGATACCGGTGAGGGTCACGGTCCCCACCACGATGCCGGCGGCCGATGTGGCCACACCGATGCCGATCATGTTCCTGCCGCCGTTGACCATGCCCTCGATGAGGTCATCGAATCCCTGCTTGAAGGAGAACTCGGGTCCCTTGGTTTTTCGGAAAAAAGCCTTGAGCGGCCTTTGGGTCATTACGATGAAGATGAGCAATACCGTCGCCCAGAATGCGGAAAGCGACGGAGAAAGGCGTTCCACCACCAGGCACCACATGAGCACCACCACCGGCAGCAGAAAGTAGTATCCGGCCTGGGCTGTGGGACCTAAGGGGGGCAGCTCGTTGATCTCGTGCCCGGAGTCCAGTTCCGGTACCTTGCACGCCAGTGCGAGAAGCACCAGATAGGCGACGAACAACAGGACGGCGACGATGTACAGGGTGGCCCCGCCGGCAACGGTCTTGATCCAGCCGAGCCCGTAGTAGGTCACGCCGCCGATAATGATGATGGTGAGGATGGTCATGACAAAAGCCAGCACCTTCTGGTTTAAAGTCTTGGTCACGACCTTTTCCATCCCCTTGAGGCCCATTTTACATGCCTCGAGATGGACGATGTACACCAGGGCGATATAGGAAATGATGGCGGGCAGAAAGGCGTGCTTGATTACCTCCACGTATGAGATGCCCACATACTCCACCATCAGGAAGGCGGCGGCACCCATGACCGGCGGCATCAACTGACCGTTGGTGGAGCAGGCCACCTCAACGGCCCCCGCTTTTTCAGGTTTGAAGCCGACCTTTTTCATCAGGGGAATCGTGAATGTGCCGGTGGTGACCACGTTGGCGATTGAGGAGCCCGACACCAATCCGGTGAGGCCCGATGACACCACGGCGGCTTTGGCCGGTCCGCCCCGAAGGTGGCCGAGTCCGGCGAAAGCGGTCCGGATGAAGTAGTTTCCGGCGCCGGCGGATTCAAGGAGGGCGCCGAAGAGAACAAACATGTATACCATCCCGGTGGAAACGCCCAGTGCCACACCGAATACGCCTTCGGTGGATAGCCAGTAGTGGGACATCCCCTTGGCCAGACTGGCCCCCTTGTGTGCGATCACATCGGGCATATAGGCGCCGCCGAAGGTGTAGATGATAAAGACCGTGGCCACCACCATGAGCGGGGGCCCCAGGGCGCGGCGGGTTGCCTCCAGTAGCGTAATCATGCCGATGATGGCAACGATCAGGTCCAGTTTTGTCGGATCTCCGGGCCGCTCGGACAATTCGGCGTAAAAGATGAACAGGTAGGCTGCGCAGAAAGTGCCGATCAGCGCCACGATCCAGTCCTGTACCGGTATGTAGCTTCTGGGCGAAGACTTGAAGGTGGGATATGCCGTATAGGATAGAAATATGGCAAAGGAGAGGTGGATCGCCCGTGCCTCGGTGGAGTTGAACACACCGAAATTGAAAATAAAGGGAAGCGGCGATGCGTACCACAGCTGAAAAATCGTCCAGACCAGCGGCACGAAAAACAGGATTTTTTTAGGGATCGCTCCGGTCGGGTTCCGGGCGCCGGTTTCCGTCTCGGCAACCATCTCCTGGAGTTCGTCTTGAGATGCGGTGGATTTTGTCGGTTCGGTCATTGCGATGATTCCTCCTGTGGGAATGATGGCTTGGAACTTTGCATTTGTTTGCTACGGGTCTTCTGCCGGAGGATGATTACCGAGACAGCTTTCGTCGTTATCGCTTCATTCTCGCAGGATCGTCTTGTCGCAGAATGATAAACCGTAACTATCGTGACGCTAACAATGCCCGCCCTATGCCTTATTGTGGGTGGGCACTTACCAGAAAGAGGGGATCGTGCGCCGACAGGCGGCGCACGATCGGTATCGCTAATCGATCATACTTACATCAAGCCAGCTTCTTTGTAGTACTTTACAGCGCCATCGTGCAGGGGAGCGGAGAGACCGTCTTTGATCATCTCTTCCTTCTTGAGCACCTTGAACGCCGGGTGCAGTTTCTTGAACTGGTCGAAGTTCTCGAAAACCGCTTTGACCACATTGTAGATCACGTCCGTCGGCACCTTGGCGGAGGTCACGAAGGTGGCGCCCACGCCAAAGGTCTTGGTATCGGTATCGGTTCCGCGGTACATGCCGCCGGGGACGGTGGCGGTCCGGTAGTAATCGTTAGCCATGACCAGCTTGTCGATGGCCGGTCCGGCCACTTCCACCAGTACCGAATCGCAGGAAGTGGAAGCTTCTTTGATGGATCCGCTGGGATGGCCCACGGTGAATACCATGGCGTCGACCTTGTTGTCGCAAAGCGCCTTGGACTGCTCGGCGGATTTCAGCTCGGAAGCCAGTTTGAAATCGGCCTTGGTCCAGCCCAGGGCACCCATCACGACCTCCATGGTGCCGCGCTGCCCGGAACCCGGGTTGCCGATATTGACGCGTTTGCCTTTAAGATCCATGAAAGTTTTGATACCGGAATCTTTACGGGCAACAACGGTAAAGGGTTCGGGGTGGACGGAGAAAACGGCCCGAAGATCCTTGTTGGGTCCTTTCTCCTTGAATTTGCTGGTGCCGTTGTAGGCATGGTACTGCCAGTCGGATTGGGCCACACCCATATCCAGTTCGCCCGCGGCGATGGTGTTCAGGTTGTAGACCGAACCGCCGGTGCTTTCAACGGAGCAGCGGATGCCGTGCACCTTGCGGGTTTTGTTGACAAGGCGGCAGATCGCTCCGCCAGTGGGGTAGTATACTCCGGTCACGCCGCCGGTTCCGATGGTGACGAACTTCTGGTGGCTTCCGGCTTGCACGGGGGTTGCACCCATGAGAACGACAAAACCGAACAGCAGTACGATGGACAATACAATACCTTTTTTCATCTGTTCCTCCTTTGATTGGATATGGTTGGGTAATTGGATGATTGTGTGGAAAATCGAGTGGGGCGACACCTCCTTTCGATAGATAGTGGTTACCTGATCTTCAGCGGCTCCAAGACCTTATTCACAACAAAAAGGGAACCGGTGCACTTTGGCCTGTTCGGCCAACAAGCGGATCGTTGCGGCACCGCTACCGGCTGTTGTGAGAGCGTTTTACGCCAGGTGCGCCGCCCCGGTGGAGCGGCCGTAGGGATTCTGATACAACTTCCTGAATGAAGATCGATTGGTCACAGTCCTAAACCCTACCAAAACATGCCATATTAGGCAACTGGTTTATCACCTGGTTTATTACGGTTTTTCAGTATGATTCGGGCATCCACGATGCTCAGACCCTTTTGGTGTACAATCACCGGATTGAGATCCATCTCTTCAATTTCGGGATACGATTCGATGAGCTCGGAGCAGAGCAACAGTAAATTGACCAGGGCTTTCTGATCATATACCGGGTTGCCCCGTGCGCCGTTCAGGATCGGAAATGACTTGGTTTCCCGGATCATCTTTCCGGCAGCGGTGCGAGACAGGGGCAGCACCCGAAAGGCGACGTCCTTGAGCACTTCTACCATGATGCCGCCGAGGCCGTACATGATGATCGGCCCGAACTGGTCGTCGATCTTGGTGCCGATGATCACCTCCACACCGATGGGCGCCATGGGGGAAACGAGCACACCGCGAATGTCTGCATCTTTTTTATACTTCTTTGCGTTTTTCAAAATCCGGTCATAGGCTTGGCGAATCTCCGCTTCGGTTTTGAGGTTGACATACACGCCGCCGGCGTCGCTTTTGTGCAGGATCTCCGGTGAAACGATCTTCAGCACCACGGCGCTGCCGATGTCCGCCGCAATGCGGACCGCGTCATCGGTCGAAGCCGCAATCTGGTCCATGGATACTGGTGCCCCGTGGTGCTCCAGAAGCGCTTTGGCCTCGTGTTCCAAAAGGGCCGAGCGCTTGTCCGTTTTTGTCCCCGCAATGATCTTTTTGCATTCCGGCTTTGCCTTGGACCCCCAGTTGAAATGGTAGTTGGCCTTGGTGTGGTACGACTTGAGATAGCTCCCGTACCTGGCCAGCATCCCCATGCAGTTGCAGGCGATGTCCAGGGAATCGTATACCGGAATGTCGTAATACCGGAGCAGGTCCAAAGAGTGCGGCTTCTCAGATGCAAACAGGCTGTGCACCACAATGGCCTTTTTCCGTTTTCGAACCATTTTCCCCATCTGATGGGCGGCATCCTCTTCCATGAGGGCCAGGCTTTCGGCAAAGCGGATGCCATACCCTCCGAAAAGTCCCACCAGCAGCAGTCCTCCCACATTGGGATCACCCAGAATGATGCGGGCGCAATCGGCAAATATGGATGGATCCGCGTCGGTACCTCCCGCCACGTCCACAGGATTGGGCACCGAAGCGGCAAAGGGCAGGATCTCCTTGAGCTTGCGCTGGGTCCTCTCAGTCAGTTCCGGGATGTGAACCCCCAGGTCGGTCAGAAGGTCGGCGGCGATGGTGGCATGTCCGCCGCCATCCGCCAGAATCGCCACGTTGTTGTTCTTGATGGGAGGCAGACTGGAGAGGGTTTCAGCCGCCGGGAACAGTTCGTCCGAATTTTCCACGACCATGATGCCAGCCCGGTCAAAGGCGCCTTTGGCCACCTCGGACATTCCGGCAAGGGCTCCGGTATGGGAACCGGCGGATCGCTTGCCGGTAGCGGAGCGGCCGCTTTTCAGCAGGACAATGGGTTTGTCCAAGGTGGTTTTGTACGCCTGCTGAAGGAACGCCCGGCCCTCACGCATTCCCTCCACGTACATCAGGATGGCGCGGGTTTCCGGGTCCTGCCGGAAAAACTCCAGGTATTCGTGGAACTTGATGTCCGCTTCGTTGCCCACCCCCACGTAATAGGAAAACCCCTTCCGGCTTTTGAGCTTTGCCTCGGTGATGAGGGTGAGCGCCATGTTTCCGCTCTGGGTCAACAGGGCGATATCCCCTTTGGGGGCGTCCTTGAGCCCCACCAGATTCAATCCCTCCTTCAGGTTCATCATTCCAGAGGTGTTGGGGCCGATGAGCCGGATCCTGTTTTTTTGGGCGACCCCGACCATTTCGTTTTCCAAAAGCCTGCCCTCTGCACCCAGTTCGCCGAAGCCGCCGGCGATGATGACCGCTCCTGAAACCCCTTTTTTCCCGCAGTCCTCTAAAATGGCCGGCAGCGTCCTGGCCGGCGTGGTGATCAGCGCCATGTCCACCGGGCCGTCGATGTCGGATACCGACGGGAAACACGGGATGCCCAGTATCGATTTTTCCTTGGGGTTCACCGGGTAGATTTTTCCGGCGTAGTTCTCCTCCTGCAGGATGCGGATCGCCTGGTATCCTCTTTTGGTTTCGTTCCTGGATGCGCCGACAATGGCCACACTTTCCGCTTTCAACACTTTTGTCAGAGACATGGCAAAGCCTTTACTTTTTCCGTTCTTCGAATTTTTTGAGGGACGCCTGCCGCTCCTTTGTGGAAACGCAGGCCAGGCAGGCCTCCACCTCGTAGTCCATCAGCGCTTCCAGGGAGACCTCCCCGCTGGCCATCAAAAGCCCCTTTTTGATCATGGCGATGGAGAAAGATGAATTTTCCGATATTTTTCCGGCCATTTCAAATGCCGAATCCATGAGACGGTCTCCCGGGACACTCCGGTTGACCAGCCCGATCCTTTCTGCTTCCGCTCCTGAAATATATTCTCCGGTAAACAGCAGTTCCCGGGCCTTGGCCGGGCCGATGAGGTCCTGAATCAGCCGCATGGCCCCGCCGGTAACCGATGAAGTGACTTTGGCCTCCGGGGATCCGATCTGTGCCTCATCCGCGGCAATACGGATATCGCAGGCTAGGGCCAGCTCATAACCCGATCCCAGGGCATACCCGTTTATGGCCGCGATGGTGGGTTTTTCGAATCGAATCAGCTTCCGCGTCGCCTCCTGGAGCTCCACCAGATAATCCCGGTAGTCCTCGATGCTGCGGGTTTTGGATTCCTTCAGGTCTGCGCCCGTTGAAAATGCACGGCCTTCACCGGTCAGGATCATTACCGAAATCGCCGGATCCTGCTTTACATCCGCCATGGCCGACTGAAGGTCGAGCCACAACCGTTTGTTCATGGCGTTGAGCACCCTGGGCCGGTTGAGTTTGACCAGGGCAATGCCGTCTCTTTTTTCGTATAGGATGCATTCAAAGTCCATGGCGTCTCCTTGGGCGAGTAAATGGAACGGTGGCGGATACAGATCGGCACACGCTTTGCAGATCAATGTGCAAAGCAAAGACCATGCCATGGGGGACCGGGTCCCCGCCGTCAATCCGATCCTTAGCGCCTGCCCTTTTCAGTGTACCCGAAAAAGGGCGGGTAAAAGGCGCTGCCAAGCCTTTCTGTGCGGCTTGCAACCCCGATGGGGATAGGTTATGGTATTCGGCCAAGCGCGGGTCACACGGGTGACAACGCCTTGCTGCCTCCCTCCCTTGATCCGACAGTCGGGAAGGAAGCGAATTGAGCATATCGTCAAGTTTTGCGCATTTGGTCAAACCGGAAAACCGGGATCCTCTTTTGCCATGCAGGGGGACTATCTTGAATCCTTCTTACGGATTGCCTAAGAGGCGATCATGAACCATCCCGCAGAGTGGTCCAAGCCAATCGTCGGATTCGGGCTGCTGCTGGTTCTATTTGCCGGATGCACGGAGGAATCGAAACACTCCGGACCGCAGCCGCGTCCGTCGGTGGCCACCCGGCATGGAGATTGGAAGATTCCGGAATTCAAAACCGCATCCCAGCAGCTCAATTACGCCAAATCGCTCCTCACCGACCCCGGCGAGAAAAGGGCTGCTCTCAAAGCACTCATCGAGCGGTTTCCGGATAACCGGCCCATCGTCGGCGAAGCCCGACTGGAATTGGCGTATATGCGTCTGGGGGCGGACTACCGGCTGGCGGACCCGGCGGCCTGCCGACGGGCGCTGGCCGATTATGAATCCACCGCACGGGCTTTTTCCGATGTGCCGTCCGTCGTTACCAAGGCCTATTGGTACATGGGCTGGATCTACGCGGATCTTTTGGGGGATAAGGAGAAGGGGATTGCCATCTATTCCATCCTGGCCGAGAAGTATCCGGGGCACAGCTTCTCGCGGATCTCTCCGGTTCCCTGGCTCAACCTGATTTTCCCCAATCCCAGAAAAAAACCCTATACGGCGGACGACAAGCACAGCCATTCCTGGGCGGGATTGGCCCTTTACGAAATCGTCCGCTACACCCGGGATGAACGGGACCGAATGGCCGCTTTTGAAAAATTGTGGGAGGAGCATCGCGACAATCTTGCGACCGGATACGCCCTGCGGGAGATCCTCAAGCGGTCCGGCCAGCCCGAAAAGATGGCCAGGTGGGTCAAGGACTACATACGGCTCAACCGGGTCAACCCGGAATTGAACCGGGATCTTACATATTATCTGGCCAGCGGAACCGAAGCATCCGGGAATCGCATGCCATGAGCGGGTTTTTTAAGATATTCGGTGTCTACCGGCACTCGTTCCAACTGCGCCTGTTTGCCGCCATTACCGGCATGACCCTGGTCTTCATTGCGGCCACCGGATATTTCTCTTATCTCCAGGGTCGGAAATCGATCGAAAAACAGATTGAACAGTATGCGGTGAGTACGGCGGACCAGATCGCCGCCCGGGTTCGCTCCTACCTGTCGCGCCCCGCCGACAATGTCAACCTGCTCAAGGCCTCCATCGAAAACGGATTCATCGATCCCGCCGACACAGGTCGCCTGATTCGCTATTTCCACCTGATGCAGAAAGACCATCCCGAGTTCCTCAATATCAACTACGGAGACCGGTCCGGAAGATTCATCATGGTACCGCCCCAGCGGCCGGAGGTCCATAAGCTTTTTGATCCGAGGATCCGGCCCTGGTACGTCGGTGCGGTTCGGGAAAAGGGACTTTTCTGGACCGGCGTGTATGTGTTCGCCTCGTCTCAGAATCCCGGCATAACGGCGTCCATGCCCATCATGGACCGTGACCATGCGGTCATGGGTGTCTGCTCCATCGATATCAACTTGTCCACTTTCTCAGGTTTCCTAAAAAGTCTGAAGATCGGGGAAAAGGGGTATGCCTACATCATCGACAACGAGGGGGGGCGCGTCATCGCTCACCCGGAGCTGCTGGAGCTTCACGGCAGTCCCGACCGGCTCCGATTTCTCAGCAACGGGCTGGCCATTTTGAAAAACAGCGGCAAGCGATTCGGCATGACCGTTTACGAGGACCGGGAATTTTTTACCGCCTACACCGATTATCCGGAGAATCGCTGGTCGGTGGGCGTCACCCTCCCCGTTTCCGAATTCCTTGAAAATATCAACGCGATCAAAAAGGCCACCCTGTCTCTGGTGCTGATGGCCATTGCCATCTCCTGCGCCGTGAGTTACCTGGTGGCGCTGACCGTCGTACGGCCTTTAAGGACCTTGGAAAAGGGTATCCAGCGGGTCAGTGCGGGGAACCTCGACGACAAGATGAATCTGCGGGATCCGGATATCGTGGGGTCCCTGGCGGAAGCTTTCAATCAGATGGCCGAATCCCTCAAACGAAGCCGGCGGGAGATCGAAAAAACCTATTTGGAACTGGCCGAAAAGGAAAAAATGGCAGCCCTGGGACAGCTTACTGCGGGCATCGCCCACGAGATTAAAAATCCCCTGGGTATCATCCTGGGTTCTGCCGAGGTGGTGGCCAACACCGAAAAACCGCAGGAGATGCGGGAAAAGGCGGCCCGCTTCATCGTCGATGAGGTGATGCGTCTCAACAAGACATTAAAGGCCTTTCTGGCGTTTGCCAGGCCCGCACCGCCGGTTCTGACCCGCACCGATCTTCTGGCCCTTTTGGAGGAAACCCTGGTCTATCTGGAGCAGACCACCCGCGGCCAGGGGATCGAAATTATCACAAAAATCTCCCAAAAGGGCCGGACCTGTCCGGCCGATCCGGACCAGATACGCCAGGTGTTTCTCAATATCCTGCTCAATGCGGTCCAGGCGATGCCGCAAGGCGGAACCCTTTCGATAGTGGCATCTGTTCGTAACGGCCGGGCCAATAGGGAAGATGGGGAATTCCCAAATGCCCGGGCCCGCGAACGGTTGGTCATCGCCATTTCGGATACCGGCCGGGGCATCGATCCGGAGCAGCAGGAAAGGATCTTTGAACCCTTTGTAACCTACCGGGATGACGGCACCGGCCTCGGCCTGCCCATCGTCTCTCAGATATTGAAACTCCACCATGCGCGGCTCACGGTAAAGAGCCGCAGGGGTCGGGGCAGCGTCTTCACCATTTACTTCCCCTTTGACAGACCGGAGGGCGACCATGCGGTTTAAGGTGCTTATCGCGGAAGATGAGGTACGGATGCGGCAGGTGATTACCATGCAGCTCAGCGACCTGCCGCTCAAATTTGTTGAAACCGGGGATGGACGGGAGGCGATCGACCTTTTTAACAACGACACCTTCAGTTTGGCCATCACCGATATCAAATTGCCCGGTGTCAACGGCATGGAACTGCTCAGGCATATCAAGGAAAAGGACTCCGAACTACCGGTTATCGTGATTACCGCCTTCGGGTCCATTGAAAATGCCGTGGAGGCGATCCGGCTGGGGGCCTTCGATTATGTGACCAAACCCTTCAAGGAGGAGCGGCTCCGTGCCTGTGTGGAAAAGGCGCTTCGCATCAGCCGCCTAACCGCGGAGGTTCGCCACCTTCGCAGGGAGATCGAGGGCAAGTATAATTTCGACAACATCATCGGCCATTCCACAGCGATCTGCGATGTGCTGAGGCTTGCCGGAGAGGTGGCCAAGACCGACGCCACCGTCCTGATCACGGGAGAGAGCGGCACCGGTAAAGAACTGCTGAGCCGGGCAATCCATTTTAACAGCTTAAGAAGCGCCGGACCCTTTCTGCCGGTCAACTCGGCGGCCATTCCCACCACCCTGCTGGAGGCGGAACTTTTCGGATACGAGGAGGGGGCCTTTACCGGCGCTAAAAGGCGACAGCGGGGTAAGTTCGAGCTGGCATCAGGGGGCACCCTGTTTCTAGACGAGATTGGGGATATCGGTCCAGAAATCCAGGCCAAGTTGCTCCGGGTCCTGGAGGACCGCACTTTTCAGCGGCTCGGCGGAGAAAAGACCTTCGAGGCGGACATCCGGATCATCGCCGCCACCAACAGCAAACTGGAAGATCTGGTGGCGGCGGGTACCTTCAGGGAGGACCTTTATTACCGCGTCAATGTCTTCCCCCTCAAGATGCCCGCCCTTAGGGAGCACAGGGAGGATATCGGGCTTTTATGCGATTATTTCATCCGGGAGTTCAGCACCGCCCTGGGAAGGAAAGCGCCGAAGCTGTCGAACAAGGCGCGATCCATCATCACCAGCCATCCATGGAAGGGAAACGTCCGGGAGCTGAAAAACGTGATCGAACGGGCCATGATCCTATGCAAAGGTGACCAGATCACTGCCACCCACCTGATCCTGCAGGAAAGTGCAGACCAAAGGTTCGGCCGGATGACCCTGGACAAGATCGTCCGCCGGTTTATGGATGACGGCGGCATCGACATCGTGGATCTGGAAACCCGCCTGGTCCGCCGGGCCATGAAGATGTCCGACAACAACGTCTCAAAGGCCGCCCGGCTCCTCGGCCTTTCCCGTCCCACCCTTCGCTACCGGCTGGAGAAATACAGGATATCGGAATCGGATCCGATGAATTGACAGGAGCGGTTTGTTCCGGAGGATTTAACCCGCGTTCATTTTTTGCCATTCACGCTTCCGATCCTGACGTTTAATAGAAAGGCAACCGCATGAAAATCCTGATTGTGACGATAGGGACACGAGGTGATGTTCAACCTTATGTCGCATTGGGTCGAGCACTGATGGAATCGGGCAATGATGTCACCATTTGTACCTGTTCGCACTTCGAGTCCTTTATACGGGAATACGGTTTCGGCTATGGCTACGTAAACAACGACTTCATCGATTTCATGCACACACCAGAAGGAAAGATCATCCTCGGGAATACGGGTAGTATCTGGGAGACCCTGGTAACGGTTTCATCCATGATTTCGAAGCTAGGCAATCTCCAGGATCGGCAGATGGCAGACGTATGGGCTGCCTGCAAGGCGTCAGCTCCGGACCTGATTCTGTACCATCCCAAGGCCCTCGGTGCGCCAGATTTCGCAGAAAAGCTCGGGGTGCCATGCATGCTGGCCTTTTGGCTCCCGCTGTATGTACCGACGACCCGATTTCCGGCGATGGGATTTCCCAACCTTCCATTGGGACCTGGGTATCGTCGGTTGACCTATCAGTTCATTAAAAGGGTATTGATCATGATGAGCGGGCGCGTCGGGAAGTGGCGCGCACAGCACGGGTTAAATCCACGCAGCCCCGGTCTCAGAATGCGGCTTCCCGATGGCCGCCCGATCCCAGCGCTGCATGGATTTAGCCGATATATAATCCCTCCTCCAAAAGATTGGGCCGAGACTGCAACGGTGACGGGTTATTGGTTTCTCAACCAATCTGAGCATTGGAATCCTCCAGGAGCTTTGACCGAGTTCTTGTCAAAGGGCGAACCGCCAGTATACTTTGGGTTTGGAAGCATTTTCGGACGTGATCCGAAGCATGTCACGCGGGTCATTTTGGAAACAGTCCGGCGTACCGGTGTGCGAGCCGTCCTTGCCCGGGGTTGGGGGGGACTTGAGCCCACCGCTCCTGCACCATCAGAATCCATCATTTCCATCAAAGCCGCACCGCATAGCTGGCTTTTCCCACAGGTCAGCGCTGTCGTGCACCACGGTGGATGCGGGACGACCGCCGCCGGACTCCTGGCAGGGAAACCGACTATTATCTGTCCGTTTTTCGGAGACCAACCCTTCTGGGGACGGCAAGTGGAGCGCCTCGGTGTTGGGCCGTCTCCCATACCACAGAAAAGGCTAACGGTTGAGCGTCTCTGTCAAGCGATTGATGTGGTGATGAATAACGCAACGATGCGTCAAAACGCTGCTAGATTGGGCAACCGTCTTGGAAAAGAAAACGGCACGTCCAATGCAGTCGCATTCATAACGCAATGGATGAACAGCCAGTGATCTTTCAAACTGTGAAGAAGATCAAACAATGAAAATGGCGAACCATGGGTTACGTTCATGTGTATGACGGCCACCTGTATCATCCGGGGGTTCGGAGACGGAACCCGGGCGGCCTTTGAAAACAGGATGAAAGTTCGATCGAAAGGAGAATCATGATGACGGACAAACATGCGCGAATTGCCATTGTTACCGGTGCCACATCGGGTATTGGGGAGGCCAGCGTGAGGAAATTCGCTTCCGCCGGCTTTGGCATTATCGGCAACGGTCGTAACAAAGGGAAACTTGCAGCACTCGAAAAGGAGATGGAGGCCTCTTTTTTCGGCGTTGCAGGGGATGCCGCCGACGAAACCGTTCTGGAATCGCTGTTTTCCACTGCCGTGGATCGCTTCGGGAAACCGGCCGACATCGTGGTGGTGAATGCCGGCCGCGGCCTTGGCGGATCTGTGCGGGATGCTGACCTGTCACAATTCGAAGATCTGTTGAGGGCCAATGTGACCGGTGCCCTTGCGCTGCTGCAAAAAGCGTCACGACAAATGACGGAGTCTGGTCAGCTTGCCTATCCGGATTCAGCGGGTGATATCGTGGTGGTCGGATCGGTTGTCGGACGGCATGTATCACCGTTCAGTGCCGTGTACAGTGCCACCAAATTTGCGGTGCATGCTCTGGCCGAGTCGCTGCGCCGTGAAGTCGGGCCAATGGGGATCCGCGTTTCCCTGGTGGAGCCGGGAATGGCCAAAACCGGATTCCAGTCAACGGCCGGATACCCGGATGAAATGGTGAAAGGCCTTGAAGATAAATTCGGTCCCCTTCTGGTGGCCGAGGAGGTGGCGGGTGCCATACTGTACATCGTCAACCAGCCGCCCCATGTGCATGTGAGCGACATTGTCATTCGTCCCACGCGCCAGGACTATCCTTGAGCCCCGTCAGGCATTATATTTGAGTGGGACAGAGAAGGAAAATCGGCATGAAACTGGATCCGAAGCGGGTGGGTGTATCCCTACTATCAATGATCTGCTGGATCATCGTCAGTTGGGCCAATGCCGAGGCACAGGAGATCACGCTCAGGGATGATTTTGAATCCGGAACGCTTTCCCCCATCTGGACGGCAAAAAAAATGCCCGCAAGCGCGTTTCGTTTTGTTGCGACACCGACCCGAACCGGCAAAAGCGCTATTGAAATTCGTGTCGCCCACGGGGATAAGCAGGAGATCGGCGGCGACGGACAATTGACGGAGCGGGCAGAGCTTAGGGAAGCCCCGGAGGTCCGGATGCACATGGGGATGGAATCCTGGTATGCTTTCTCCTTTTTCCTGCCGGAAGATTTTCCCATCGTCGGCACCCGCCTGGTCATCGCCCGGTGGAAGCAGTCGTTTTCCGATCCGTCCAAAGACCGCAGCCCCATGATCGCCCTCAGGTACATGGACGGCAAGTTCATGATCACCGTGGCAAGGAACCGGGGGAAGCGCATCCTTTACAAAGAGGAAGCAGATCTCAGGAACCGATGGGTGGACATGGTTTTTAGAATATTGCCCATCGCGGATCAGGGCGGCATTCTTGAGGTGTGGAAAAACGGCCGCCAGATTGTGGACTATGCGGGAGCCTTGGGCTATCGGGAGGATGCGTCTGAGATCTATTTCAAGATAGGCCTTTACCGCGATCGCATGACGGTGCCCATGCGGATCGTTTATGATCGATTCCGCCGGGGGAGCAGCTACGATGCAGTGCGCCCGGCCGACACGAAGTGAATCGGATCAATCAGGGGATCGGGGATCTGATCTTGAAAGACGGACGCGTTTACGTGGGAACGACCCGGTACGATGGTAAAACGGCTTTTCGTCCGGCCATTGTCAATTGGAGAACGCGCCGGGAGGACGTCAAGCTGATTGTCGATGTGATTCGTGAGATCAGTCAGAGATTCACCTGACCCATCAGAAGGAGAACCCATGCGGGCACATTATCTGCAACATGTCTCTTTTGAGGGACTCGGTAGCATCGCGCCCTGGTTGGAGTCGGCGGGATACGCGCTTTCGAGTACGCGCTTTTTTGAGTCACCGGATTTACCTGAAATCGAACAGATCGACCTGCTTGTCATCATGGGGGGTCCCATGAGCGTCAACGATGAGAATATGTTTCCTTGGTTGGTGCAGGAGAAGCGGTTTATTCGCGAAACCATCGAAACGGGGACACCCGTTCTGGGGATCTGCCTGGGGGCCCAGCTCATCGCCAGTGCCATGGGGGCCAAAGTGTTCCGGAATCCACAAAAGGAGATCGGATGGTTCCCGGTCACAAGGGTTCCTTCATCCGATACTTCCGCTTTTCTATTTCCCGAATCGGCAATGGTATTTCACTGGCATGGTGAGACCTTTGATTTGCCGTCCGGCGCCGTTCACCTGGCGCGTAGCCAAGGGTGTGAAAATCAGGCGTTTCAAATCGGTGAGTCGGTGATCGGTCTGCAGTTTCATTTGGAAACCACACCGGAGTCGGTCAGAGAACTGATTTCCCATTGTCGAGATGAGTTGGTACCTTCACGATGCATCCAAACCGAAATGGCTATGCTGTCGGTGGATGCTTCGCGGTTTAAAACCATAAACACATTGATGGACGATTTTCTTCACCATCTGGTGAGTTCCGATGCTGATCATTAAAACAGCCATAGGGGGCGTGTAGTGGATTCCGATTTTGAAGCACAGCACGGCTACTATCTCGAAGACCTGTCCGTGGGAATGCAGGCGGTGTACGCAAAAACCCTGACCGAGGCGGACGTGTTGATGTTTGCTGCAGTGTCGGGGGATACCAATCCCCTGCATCTAAATGCGGAGTTCGCCGGTCAAACGCGTTTCAAACAGCGGGTCGTGCACGGCATGCTGACCACCAGCCTTTGGTCAACCCTGGTCGGGACTCGGCTTCCGGGTCCCGGCTGCGCGTATATGGGCCAGGAACTCAATTTTTACAAACCGGTGCATATCGGTGATACAGTGACTGCAACAGTCACCCTAACGGAAATCATCAAAGAGAAACAGCGGGTGCTTCTCGATGCCGAGGCACACGTTGGCGGGGAAATCGTTGCAGCCGGGCAGGCGAGGGTATGGGTGCCGCGCCGGATTGCAAACGACTGATCCACTGCATTTTAAGGGGGCTTTCCTTGAAGAAGATCACCTCCGCGCGGGAATACGGCGGGCATCTTTATCTGGGCAGCCTGCACAACGACCGGATCGGGAGATATCTCCTGCCGTGACGGTCGCGGTCGGAAACCGCATCTTTTAAATTTTGATCGATTGTGATTTGATACGTATCATTATCAATTCCAATGCGAGGAGCCCATGACACCATCCAATCCGAAAACCATCGCTGAGTGGTTTGAACACGGACGCGAATGCTATCGAAAACCCGATGGCATGGCGGCCATCGATGCTTTTGAGCGGGTCATCGAAGATGATCCGGGTTACCGCCATCCCGACGGGGACAACCCTTACTTTTACCTGGGCAAGATCGCCGAAGTCGAAGGGCGCATCGACGATGCGGTTGTGCATTTCACCCGGGCGCTGGCCGTAAATCCCCGGGATGAGGAGAGCCTCATCGGCCGCGGCAGCTGCCTCACGGTGAAAAAGGAACACCCCCGGGCCATCGAAGACTTCGAGAAGGTCTTAAGGTTGCCCGACGCCAAGCGCCGGGCACCCAAAAAAGACCTGCTGTATGGAATAGCTGAAAACTACCGGCAGATGGAGGAGTGGGGAAAGGCGATTCACTGGGGCAAACTGGCCCTTGAAGCGGATCCAGACAATGCGCGGCACCGGCAGCTTTTCAAGGAGGTGACCGCTAAGATCAATCATCAATAGAAACTTAGGCTGTTCGGTGGGTGCATCTCGAAGTTTGACGATACCGGGAGTTGGGGTGCGGTTGAGGCGGAGATGTAAATTTATAATAAACCTTGACAAGTACGAACGATCGTACTATTTTAATAATATGACAAAAGGCGAAGACACCAAAACGGCGATTCTCGAAACCGGACTGAACATGGCCAGCAAGCTGGGACTGGAGTGCGTGACCATCGGTTCTCTGGCTAAGGCAACAGGCCTTTCCAAAAGCGGCCTTTTCGCCCATTTCAATTCCAAGGAAAATCTCCAGGTCGGCATCGTCAACCATGCAGCAGAGATCTTCTGGGAAAACGTTGTGGCCCCGGCATTGAAAGTCCAGTCCGGTATCCCGAGAATTCAGGCATTGGTGCAAAACTGGGTACGGTGGGGGTCGACCCTCACCGGAGGGTGCATCTTCGTATCCGCTAGCAGTGATTTCAGCGACCGGCCCGGCAACGTCCGGGACGCCTTGCTCCGGCAGCAGCAGTTCTGGCTGGATTGTCTGAGCCGCATCGCCGAATCCGCCGTAAAGGCGGGGGATTTTAGGGCGGATACCGATTGCCAGCAATTCGCCTTCGACCTTTATTCTCTGCTTTTGGGGGTGCATCTTTACTATCAACTGCTCCGCGACACGGAGACCGGCAAACGCCAGCGGTCCGCATTGAACCGGCTGCTGGAAGATTATCGGACCCCGCTTTTAGGGGCAACATAGGGGAATTGGCTTCCGCCATTTTTTTTCCCTTTAATTAGCACGAACGTTCGTTAAATTGCGTGTCCCGCAGGGTAGCGGGGCGAAAGGAGAATCCCATGGTAAACAGAGACAATATCCTGGATGTCTACAGCAAAGGCGATATGTCCCGACGGCTTTTTATGTACATGGAGTACCGCGATCTGCGGGATCAATTCATGGAGATCGAACAAGCAGAGGGTGAAAAGATTCCGTCCCCTTGTTTTGATGCAAAAAAAGTGACGGAACCGTCACCGTTGAAACGGTGGCTTTACTGGTTGCGGTCATCCTTTGCCGGAACGTGCCTTCACACGCCCAATTCAAGATAGATCATGTCTATCCGGAAACGAGATAGGGATTACCCAGCCCCGGCCTTTGTGGCATGCAGTTATACTGTGGATTAGGTGCATGCGGCAGTGTCATGGCGGTCAACAGCTTTTGTGTCGGAATCCCTATCGATCCTGACAGGACTGTATCCGGTGCCTTTTGGATTAGGCCAGTTGCTTGACGGATGGGGCTGGAAAAAGGATAATATTGAAAGGCGAGCTTTCCAAATTGCCGATAGACTCCTTGACCCCGGCCTATTCGTAGGCTGGGAAACGGGGGAGACGATGATGATTCCCTGCAACCTGAAATTCTGCAAATGAAAGGCGAAAGAAAATGAGCAAATTGTTCGAAAAAAGCAGCATCAACGGAATGGGGCTGGCGAACCGATTCGTCCGGTCCGCCACCTGGGAGGGGATGGCCGCAGACGACGGTTCGGTAACATCCCGCCTGATCGATACCATGACCGCCCTGGCCAGGGGCAACGTTGGGCTGATCATCAGCGGTCACACCTACGTCAGCCCAGAGGGAAAGGCAGGGCCCTGGCAACTTGGTATCTACCGGGATGAACTGGTAGAGGGGTTGAAAAGCCTCACCGCGGCGGTGCACGATTGCGGCGGCGTCATCGTTGCGCAGCTGGCCCACGCAGGGACTTTTGCAGCCGAGCAACTGACCGGGGAGCCACCGTGGGTGGTCTCCGATTTTGAAGGGCTTGCCAAAACGACCCGGCATGAGATCACCGTGGCCGAACTCGGGGAACTGGCGGGTAAATACGCTGATGCGGCCCGACGGGCCAAGGATGCCGGGTTTGACGGGGTTCAGATTCACGCGGCCCACGGCTACCTGCTCAGCCAGTTTCTTTCTCCTATATTCAACCGCCGCACGGACGAATATGGCGGTGATCTCCCAAACCGGGTACGGATACATCTCGAGGTGCTGCAGGCCGTACGCGATGCGGTGGGGGGCGCCTATCCCGTTCTGATCAAGATGAACGGGCAGGACTATGCGGAAAACGGGCTTGCCATAGAAGATGCCGTGGCCGCAGGACGCCTGCTGGCGGAGGCGGGGCTGGATGCCATCGAACTCAGCGGTGGCTTGCTTACCGGCGGTAAGATGTCTCCCAGCCGGCCCGGTATCAACAAAGCGGAAAAAGAGGCCTACTTCAGGGAGGACGCCCAGGCGTTCAGGGATGCGCTGGGGATTCCGCTGATCCTCGTCGGGGGAATGCGTTCGTTTGCTGTGGCGGAAAAACTGGTGGATGAGGGTCTGGCGGACTATATTTCCATGTGCCGGCCCCTGATCCGGGAACCCGGGCTCATCGGGCGCTGGCAGGCGGGAGACAGGACGGATGCCCTCTGCAAGTCGGACAACCTCTGCTTCGGCCCGGCCATGAAGGGCAAAGGGATCTACTGTGTGACCGAAGAGCGGGAGAAATAAGCCACAACAACCCATCCATGCTATCGGTGAGCAAGCCCGTCCCATCGGGTGCGCCGTCCCGACGGGCCAGGCCGTCGGGACGGTATCACCGGAATTGCTGCAGCTTGAAAACCGCGTTTAATACATCATATCCTCATCCGCAATTTTCCCTTTGAACAGATTGTACGCCCAGATCTGGTACGCCAGCACGATGGGAACGAATATGATCACCACCGTGAGCATGATCTTTAGCGTAAGGGGACTGGATGAGGCATTGTGGGCCGTGAGGCTGTACCGGGGGCTGATGCTAGAGGGGAACAGGTTGGGATAGAGCCCGATCACTCCATAAAACGTGCACCCGATGATGGTCACGGCTGAAGAGAACCATGCCTTGAACAGGGCCTGTTTGGCGATAAAAAATCGCGATCCCAATAGCCCCGCCACCGCCAGGAGAATCACCACGAACAGCACCGGATGGGCCAGATAGTTGTCGTACAGGGAGGTGGCGTACCAACTCGCGACAAGGAATACCACGGCCACTACCAATAGCGCCGGCCATACCTTCTTGGCCGTATCCACGGCCCGGTCATGGAGATCGCCGCTGCTGCGGATGCCCAACCAGAGAGAACCGTGCTGAAGGAACAGAAGCAGGAACAGCACGCCGCCAAGCAGCCCGTAGGGGTTCAAAAGGGTGAACATCGTACCATGGTAGAGGCCTTTCCGGTCGATGGGAATCCCCTGGAAAATGTTGGCAAAGGCCACACCGAACAGGATCGCCGGGGCGATACTGCCGATGAAAATGCAGGTATCCCATACTTTCGTCCATCTCGGATCGTCCATCTGGTGGCGAAATTCGAAAGAAACGCCCCGGATGATCAATGCAAACAGGATCAGCATCAGGGCCGAATAGAGTGACGAAAACATCACCGAGTATACCAGGGGAAATGCGGCAAAGGTCACACCGCCGGCGGTGAGCAGCCACACCTGGTTGCCGTCCCACAGCGGTCCCATGGAGTTGATCATCACCCGTTTGTCCGCATCGCTTTTCCCGAGGTAGGGATAGAGGGATCCGATGCCCAGATCGTACCCGTCGGTGATGAAATAGAGCGCCCAAAGCAATCCCCAGAGAAAAAACCATATATCCTGTAGAACCATTTTATCCTCCTAAATATCGTATGAATGCTTCATGTTTCGTGTATGCGTGTATCGAAGGCCACCCATGGGCCGGGCTATGCCGGCTGCATATCGCCCGCCACATCCTGATCATCCGCCGCTTCATCAGCTTCCGAAACCGGTCCTTTTTTGGCATTCCGGGCGATGAGGTAGAAACCGGCGGCACCCAGCAGCCCGTACACGAGAATGAAACCGACCAGGGTGATCCCCACCTGGGAAGCGGCGATGGGGGAATCCGCGTCCGCCGTTTTCATCAGGCCGTATACGATCCATGGCTGGCGTCCCAGCTCCGTTACCAGCCAACCCATTTGGATGGCCAGATAGGGCAGGGGAATGGACCAGACCATGATCTTTAGGAACAACGGATTTTCCATCAACTGGTTGCGTTTGAACCAACCCACGAATGTCAACAGGATAAATAAGCCGCCAAGACCCACCATGCCTTTGAAGGCAAAGGAGGTGATCAGTACCGGCGGCCGCTCATCTTTTGGGAAATCTTTCAATCCCTGCACCGTTGCGTTGACGTCATGCTTCACAAGAAAGCTGAGGGCACCTGGGATCGCCCCGATTTCGATGGCATTTTTTTCATTTTCCGGATCGGGCCATGCAAACAGATAGACCGGTGCCCGATCCTGGGTGTCCCACAGGGATTCCATGGCAGCCAGTTTGGTGGGCTGCTTTTCCGCCACCACAACGCCGTTGAGATCTCCCATGATAAAGACCACCAGAGAAAAAACCAGCCCGAAACCCAGGCCGATCCTGAAGGATTTGGTGAACAGGTTCACCTGATTTTTCTTAAGGAGATGATAGGCGCTGACGCCCATGACGAAAAAGGAGCCCAGCACCATGGCCGAGCTGGTGGTGTGGATCCATTTGACAATAGCGAATTTCTGGAAGACCACTGCAGTGAAGTCCACCAGTTCCGCCCGTCCGTTGCGGATGGTGAATCCCACCGGGCTCTGCATCCAGGCATTGGCCACCAGGATCCACACGGCAGACAGATGAGACCCCAAAGCGACCAGCCACATCACGGCGGCATGGGCTTTTTTGGAGAGCTTTTTCCATCCAAAGATCCATACCCCGATGAGGGTCGACTCCAGAAAGAACGACGCCGTTGCCTCGATCGCCAGAAGGGACCCGAAAACATCCCCCACATAGGCGGAATACCGGGACCAGTTGGTGCCGAACTGGAACTCCAGGGTGATGCCGGTGACCACGCCCACCGCAAAGTTGATGAGAAACAGTTTGGCCCAGAACTTGGTCATTTTAAGATAGGTCTCATCGTTGGTCTGGACATACCGGGTCTCCATGTAGGCCACGATAATGGTAAGCCCCAGGGTCAGCGGTACGAACAGGAAATGAAACATGGTGGTTGCTGCAAATTGAAATCTTGATAGAAACAATGCATCCATAGACGCTCCTCCTTTACTTGCGCTCCCCCAAACTGATCGCGCTTTAGTTTTCGTTTCAGCCTATTTTCATATCTTTTAGCTGTTCGGCGGTGCAGCTGTCATCTTTCAACAACTGGCTGAAGCTCGTTTGGCGCAAGGTTTCCCTGAGCTGGTCCCGGGCCTTCTCCCAGACCTTGTGGGCGGCACAGGTCGAACTCCTTTCGCATTGCTCCGGACGGATCACGCAGTCATTGAGGAAAATCTCCCCGATGACGGCTTCCACCACCTCCAGCATGGTGAGTTTATCAGGGGGAACCAGCAAACGGTAACCGCCTTTTGCCCCCTGCACGATCTCAATGATGCTTTCCCTTGCCAGATGCTGGGCGATTTTACTGAGAAACTGGTCTGGAATGTCCATGACCCGGGCGATGGCTCTCCGGCTGCACACGGTCTCCAGCCCGTGGTAGGAAAGGAACAGCGTGCATCGTACGGCGTATTCACCGGCCCTTGTCAAACGCATCATGAACCCTCTTTTTAATATGATAAATAAGATGTTATTTGTCCTGTATATTAGCCGAACAGAACCGTCAAGCTTTTTTTGTATTTTTTACAATGCCATTTACCGGGCCAGCCATCTTTGAATCCGGGCGGTTTCGCAAAGCCTTGACAGAGGGATTTGCGGGTCGGTGGACACCTGTTTTCAACCCATTTACAAACGGACACGATAAATGCTATAGAGCCTACAATGTAGGATTAGCCGTCACCGCAATGGGGGGATAACAGATGGATAAAACAGAATTTGTAAAAATTCGCCATCGATTCGGAAAGTCCCAGAAGCAATTGGCCCAGCTTTTGGGGATCTCATCGAAAGCCGTGCAGAGTTTTGAACAGGGATGGCGAAACATCCCCGTGCACGCGGAACGACAGTTGCTGTTTCTGGCTTCACGACTCCTTGGACCGGACCGGAAAGTGCCTTTTTGCTGGAAAATTAAAAAGTGCGGGCGTGAGGTCCGAAACCGTTGCCCGGCATGGGAGTTCAGCTCCGGGAATTTGTGCTGGTTCATCAACGGCACCCTGTGCCAGGGAGAGCCAAAGAAAAACTGGAAAGAAAAAATGGAGATCTGCCGGAACTGTGAGGTTTTCAAGCAATCGCTACCTGAATTGTAGCGAATTTCTCTTTTCCTCAACCCACCCATAATTCACAATTTTCAGTCCCTCCGGAACCCCCATCTACCGGTCCGAAAAAGATCGCTTTCTGGAGAAATATGTGCTTAAAAAAAAGGCACATGAAAATCGGAAACCCGAAATTTTCAAACGATTATCATCTGCATAGCGCCGCCCTGTCAGACGGCGTCAACTCATTAACAGTGACGCCTGTTTGTTTTACGAACTGACCCACGCAAGATCGGAGGGGTTCAGATTTCTTGAAAGGGATCTCCATGACAAAGAAGAAACTCCTGGTGACCAACGATGACGGAATTCGTTCTCCAGGCTTGAGGGCGGCCGTTGAGGCCGGTCTCCGGCTCGGCGACGTGACGGTGTTCGCGCCCACCCATCAACAAACCGGCGTGGGAAGAAGCCTTGCCGGCGATCCTGAGGCATACCTTCTGCCCATTGAATACAAGGTCAACGGCACCAAGGTGGCGGCATTTCATATGGACTGTGCGCCGGCCCTGGTTGTCCGGCATGCCCTGCGACTGAATTTTCAGGATCGAGCCCCGGATATTGTGATTTCCGGCATCAATTACGGGGAAAATCTCGGAATGAACATCTCCGCCTCCGGTACGATCGGTGCCGCATTGGAAGCCGCCAGTATCGGTATTCCCGCGCTGGCCGTTTCCAAACAGACTCCGGTAGAACAGCATACCTCCTACAGCTCCCAGGACTGGGATGCCGCCTCCCATTTTTTAACCCATTTTGCAGAGATCCTCCTGCAGAAAAAAATGCCCCGCGATGTGGACCTGCTTAAAATCGATGTTCCCGACGATGCCTCGGCCGATACCCCTTTCCGGCTGACTCGACTCGCCCGTCAGGTGTATTACGCCCGTGTGTTTGACAAGCCGTCCATCGGATGTAAAATCGGGGACGGCGAGTTGAAGGTCGTGGTGGACACCGATGAGCTGGAACCCGGAACGGACATCCATGCGATTCGGGTTCAAAAAGCGGTATCCGTCACCCCACTGAGCCTGGATTGGACCTCCCGAGTGGATTTGAGAATGCTCAGCGGTACATTGAGTTCTGATGTTTCATAAGGAGATTTCTTAATGACCACCGTCAACACGGATCCGGCAAACCGGATCGCAAGCACCCCCCAACCGCCCTATTATGCGGTGATTTTCACATCCGTACGAACTGGCGATGACCGGGGCTACCGGCAAACCGCCGAACGGATGATGGAATTGGCATCCCGGCAGCCCGGGTTTCTGGGTGTGGAATCGGCCAGGGAAACGGTTGGAATCACCGTGTCCTACTGGCGGGATCTTTCATCCATCAAGGCCTGGAAGGCGGATGCGCACCACCGTACCGCTCAGGAAACAGGTCGGAAGCGATGGTATTCGGAATACCGGATCCGTATCTGCCGGGTTACGGCCGAGTATGGATTTACCGCGACCTGACAGAAAAAGGAGAAAAAATGGGGGAATCAGGAGTTGATATTTCGGAGGAGCGGCTCACTGTCGGCATTGCACAGATATCACCGGTATGGTTGAACCGTGAAGCCACACTTGAGAAAATCGTGTCCCGGGTAAAAACGGCGGGAAAAGAGGGGTGCCGCCTGCTGGTATTCGGAGAGGCGTTGCTCCCGGGTTATCCTTTCTGGATCGAACGGACCGATGGCGCACGCTTTAACTCTCCCGTCCAGAAAGAGATCCATTCGCTTTACATGCACGAGGCCGTTCAAATCGAAGCCGGGCACCTGGAGCCACTTTGCCGGGCGGCGAAGCAGTACGACATCTCTGTATATCTCGGCTGTATCGAGCGGCCCGTCGATCGGGGCGGCCATAGCCTCTACTGTTCCCTGGTCTACATCGATGCCCAGGGCCGCATCCGGTCGGTTCACCGCAAACTAATGCCGACCTATGAGGAACGGTTGACCTGGGCGTCAGGAGACGGCAACGGCCTGCGCGTACATCCACTGGAGTGCTTTACCGTTGGGGGGCTCAACTGTTGGGAGAATTGGATGCCCTTGCCCCGCGCGGCCCTCTATGCTCAAGGAGAGGACCTGCATGTGGCGGTATGGCCCGGAGGCCTTCACAATACAGAGGAGATCACCCGGTTCATCGCCAAAGAGTCGAGGTCTTACGTCGTATCTGCTTCGGGACTGATGCGAATTCAAGATTTCCCGGAGACCACGCCCCATCTTGAAAAGATTATGGCAGGGTGCCCCGTTGATCCGGCCAACGGGGGGTCTTGCATCGCGGGACCGGACGGCGGGTGGGTGCTCGAGCCCGTGGTGGACAAAGAGGGGCTTTTTATCGCTGAAATCGATCACCGGTGCGTGAGGGAGGAGCGGCAGAATTTCGATCCGTCCGGTCATTATGCCAGGCCGGATGTGACCCGGCTGACCGTCAACCGAAAACGCCAGACGACGGTGGTGTTTGAGGATTGACTACCTGGAGGATTGGTGCAGGGCCAGAATGCACTGGTTGACCAGCATTCGCACGCTCTGCAGGTCAAGTTCGGTGATGGCCGGCTGCTCCTTTGAACGTATGGCCACGAACAGACCGATGGCGGTCTTCCTGACCACCAGGGGGATCATCACCAGACTTTTGGGGTTTAGTATGTTGAAGACCTCCATGGGCATCAGTTGGTTGCTCTTGATCTTACAGGTATCGGGAATCGATATCTCCTGATGCCTTGATATGACAGCTGCCATGGCGGTTTTGGCCGGTTTCAGACGACAGTCGAATTCCGTTCGGAGCCGTTCCGTCTGTGGGCCCAGGCCGAAGCGGTAGACCAGCCGGTCCCTTTTCGGCGTCACCATGGCCAAAAAAACGTTCTGCATCCCCAGACCCCGGAACATACCCTCCAGTACCATCATAATGACATCACTAATGGAAAAAGCGCCTGTGAGGGTCATGGCGATATCGGTGATGGTTTTGGTGAGGAACTCCTGCCGTTCGATCTTGTAATCCGATTCGTCCATCGAACCGTTCCCGGGTTCTGCAACCGTCTCTGCCCTCGGGGCCGTACTTCCGTTTGTTCCATCTGCATCGATGTTTTTGAGAGACATGGTGATGGTTTGGTCATCATCCGAAAGAGACCGGGTTTGCGCTATGTCCGCCGTCTGACGGGCTGCGGCTTCCTCCTTGGAAGGCGCTTCCGGCTCCGGGCTCAATCCCATGGTTTTGAGATTGACATGGATGGTCCTGGAAAATTTGGAGGCATTTTTCAAAGAGTCTTTAACGATACCGGCCAGTGCCTTGGGCTTTAAATTGATTTTTCCCTGGTACTTCCGTGAAAGATTGCCGAGTGCAATACTGCGCTGTTCAGGGTCGGTGATCATGGTGATCTCACTGAGTTCGGATGCATAGGCGGTAATGCCCCGGAGACGTTCCTCCTTGCCCCGGAGCGGTCCCTTTCGCGAGGGATCGATGGGATTCAAGCCGCTTTGCAGCAGTTCCGGAAGATTCCAGGATTCGGCGATGCCCTGGCTCAGTTCACTGTATGATAACCGCATGACTCGTTTTGAAGCGACCTCTTCGCTCACCTCCTCTTCCCGAATCAGCTTGTCGATCGCCTTTTGCTCCTCCGGGAAATAGAAACTGACAATCAACCGGCCAAGATGATGGAGCATGCCGCAGATAAAGGGTTCTTCGGAATTTTCCATACCGATGTTATTGGCGATATCCCGCGCATTCAGGGCAGTGAACAACGATTTGACCACCTGCTTTTTGAGATCCTCGATATCGGAGCCCTTCAGAAAATGTTCAAATATGCCCAGCGCCGAAGTCATATTGAGGATCGCATCCATACCGAGCACCACGACTGCCCGGGTGATGGTGGTGATGGGCGGTCCGTGGGTGCGGTAAAAGGCGCTGTTGGCGATTCGCAACACCCGATTGGTGAGAGAAACATCCTTGAGGATGCTACCGGCGATGCCCCGGGCCGTGGATTTCGGGGAGCGCGCCGCTCGAACCACCTCTGAGACATATTGGGATATGGACGGGAAATCCCCTTTCCGTTTAATCCGCTGCATGATGAACCGTAAAATTTCCTGTCGGCCGCCGTCGCTGAGCTCCTCATGCCCGCCGTTGGCGTCGACCTTTTCGGCCCTGTCCAGGTTTTTGGTAAAGGTTTCCAGCATGGCCTCGGCACTGTCGAATCGATAGATGGGGGATTTACTCAGCGCCGTGTCGACCAGTTCGCAATAAGACTTGGGCAGATCACTCTGACGGGTCTGCAGCGGGTAATGGGGCCTGCCGACGATGGCAGCGAGGAGTTCATCTATGTTCTTTGCTGGAAACGGCAGGTGTCCGCTCATCATTTGATAGAATATCACCCCCAGTGAAAAAACGTCGGTGCGCGGATCCAGATCGCCGCCCTGCACCTGTTCGGGCGCCATGTATTTCGGGGTTCCCCTGATCTCCTCTTCCTGTCGTCGGAGGTCGGAAACCGATCGGGCAATGCCGAAGTCCATGATCCGTGGCTGCCGATTTCGGCCGATCATGATGTTGGCGGGCTTCAGATCCAGATGGACGATCCCGTTCTTGTGGGCGTATGCCATGGCATCCAGCAGCTGTCGGAAAATCTGATTGGAGATTGTAAGGTCGAGTTTACCCTTTTCTTTTATCAAATCAGACAGCAGATGCCCGCGGATCAATTCCAGAACGATATAGGGCTCTCCCTCCTGGTCTCCGGCGTCGTACACCTGGACAATGCCCGGATGGGACAACCGCGCGGCGAGCTGGGCTTCCCTGAAGAGATCCTTTTTGGCTTTTTCCAGAAGGTGGGTCTCCATGTTGTCGGGAAACCGAACGACTTTGATGGCCACTTCTCGGTTCAACATGGGGTCGCGGGCGCTGTATACCGCACCCATGGCGCCCTTGCCCAGCAGCGATTTAATTTCAAAGCGACCATACTTCCCAGAACCCATGCGACCTTCCCTGACGTTTACCGTTACGGATGCATCCCATTTTCGTTCCAGGGATGACCCGTAAACATCCGTGGCGATACGTTACTTTCTTTATCGACCGTTTCCCGGCATTCTTTAGACATGTAAGGTCTCGATCTATAAAATTTTATCGGCATGGTCGGCAGGATCGGGACCGACCGTCACCTTTTCCGCCAGGTTTTCCCCTACCGGAACGATCGGCAATGGTTGAACAGACAGGCCGTTTTCGGTATAGATAGCTTGCGCGCGGTTGAGGGTGAGACTGAACCCTTTTTGGCATGGGCCATGATCACAAGATCCGAATCGATTCAATTAATTCAAATGGCAACGCCATCATCACCGGTAGATCTTTTCGTTGTTCCGAGGAGAAGGTTTCTACCGTTTATCATATCGGTTTTGAAATGGGTTCAAAAGGCTGCTTTTTGCGGTCCACTACACAAGCCTTTCCAAATATGAATGCGGGGAGGCCATTTTTGAAGGAGGCATTGAATGAAAAATCTTTTTTGGGTTCTGATGATCGGCTTTTTACTCACCGGCACGGGGTGCGCGCCGGCACTGATCGGTGCCGGTGCCGCCGGTGCCTACCAGGTGGGAACGGATGAAAGATCGGTGGGCAAGATGTGGAGCGATGCCACTATCTCCTCACGGGTCAAAACCGCCCTGATGGAGGACGCCGGAGTTCAGAGTATGAAAATCGACGTGGACACCCTGGAACGCGTGGTCACCCTCACGGGCATGGTGGCCTCTAAGCAGGAGGCGGATCGGGCGGAAGCGGTCGTCCGCAAGGTTAGTGGCGTGAAATCTGTCAACAATTTCCTTCAGATCGGGACGAAATCGATTGGCGAGTCCATGGATGACACGGTGCTGGGGACCAAAATCAAATCCAGGCTCCTCGGGGCGCCGGACATCCTTTCTTTGAATATAGACGTGGATGTCAACAAGGGTGTGGTGGTGCTGAGCGGTATCGTTGAGACCGGGAAAGAGCGGGACACCATCGTCAGGATCGCCCGCGAGACAGAGGGTGCCGTGAAGGTCGTGGATAATATTAAAGTGAAAAAGCCTTGATAAGGTAAAATCAATGGTTTCAATATTTTATAATCAGAATCAGGGGAGATGGCAGGGGTGGATCCTTATCCTTATCGTGGTCCTGTCCGCTGCGGGGTGCGCACCGCGCATCAATCTGTTCCCTGACGGGACCGATCCCCTCAAAGCGTTTGTCATCGAGGGGAAAGCGCCCCAGAAAATCGTGATGATCCCCGTCCACGGTTTTATCTCGGACCGGCCTGAAAAGGGGATACTGACCGGCGGCCCGAGCATGGTTCAGGAGATCGTTTCTCAACTGCGTGTGGCCGAGCGCGACGAGAATGTGAAGGCGATTCTGCTTAAAATCGATTCGCCGGGGGGGACCATCACCGCCAGCGATATGCTCTATAAGGAGATCATGAATTTTAAGGAACGCACCGGAGTCAAGGTGGTTGCCGTCCTAATGGGGGTCGCCGCATCCGGGGGATACTACCTTGCCCTTGCTGCGGACCATATCATCGCCCATCCCACCACCATCACCGGGTCTGTCGGCGTCATTTTCCTTCATCCCGGAATATCCGGACTTATGGAAAAAATCGGTTTGGATATGCAGGTGAGCAAATCTGGAAAAAACAAGGATATGGGATCTCCCTTCAGAACGGCCACCCAAGAGGAGAAAGAGATGCTTCGACATCTCATCGACCATTTCGGCGGCCGTTTTGTCGATCTCGCTGCCGCCCGCCGCAAGTTGGACTTAAATCAGGTAGCCGAAATCCGTACGGCGCGGATCTTTACCGCCGGGCAGGCCCTGGACTTGGATTTGATCGACCAGATCGGCTATCTTGCAGATGCTGTGAACCAGGCAAAATCAGTAGCTGAACTGCCGTCGGACAGCCAATTGATCCTCTACCGGCGAACCGAACATCCGGACGACAACCTTTACAACTCCGCCACGAGTCGGCGAACCGATATCCCGCCGTCTTTGTTCCACCTGAACCTCCCTGGGAGTCTCAACCGGTTTCGAACCGGTTTTTACTACCTTTGGCCGGCCGCAGCCGGTGACCGCTAAAGCACTATGCAGGCCAGCGGATAATCGGATGGGTAACCCATAACCATTCATCTATTTTGTAAAAAAAGGTGGTGGAGTTCAAAACCGGATTCGACTCCGGGAAATTGATGCGCGCCATCGATGCCATTGAAATTTGTTTGGCGTTTGGGATGTGATCGTTGGGATTTTGCTTCCCTCCTGGGTTGCCAAAACCATACCCTCCGGCCAGGACTGCGTTACTTGCGCCCTCCTGCTTCTACATCGATTCCAAAGACCGAATTGACATCATGGAGCCGATTCTGTATTTTTGGAAACAGGTGAGGGCTGGCCCGATCCCGACACACCGGTTTTCGCTTTACCTTGACCTATCGACGCCATCCTGAAACCTTTGAGACTGTTTTCTTAATCCGACCGTTCACCCATAACGAGCGCGTTTTATTTCCGTTTCCGAGCTGTGGGACAAGGCCCTGTTCGGATGAAGGTATGAAAGACAGATCATGAGTGAAAAAAGAGGATCGGGCGAAGGCCCTGAGGATTGGATCACCGCGTGGATGAAAGCCTCCGGCCAGTATTGGGAGGGGGTGATGCAAAGCTGGACCCAACCGTGGGAGGGTTTCCATCCAAAAGAAGATCGGCCAACGGGTGCGGCCGGTCGTGCCCGGGCATCCATGGGCACGACGATGAAAACCTTTCGGGCCTTTTCTTCGGCCATGGAGGATCCCGATGCCGTGGCCTCTCTTTTCAAGGGCGCCGGCGCCATGCCGGAGATATTGTTCAAGCTGGCGCAATCCGGATATAATGGTTTTCTTCAGGTCCAGCAGAAGTGGTTCGAGCGGGTCGGCCGGATCGGACAATCTGCAGAAGCCTATAAATTTGAAGATCTGGATGAGAATGCGTTCCGTGCATGGGCCGAAATCTATGAAAAGGAGTTCCGGCAGTTTTTGAAGGTCCCCCAGTTGGGGCTGACCCGCTCCTACCAGGAAAAGATGATGCGGCTGACGGACAAGCTCAACATTTTCCAGACCACAATGTCCGAGTTTCTGAGATTGCTCTACCTCCCGGTGCCGCGATCGTTTTCCGTGCTGCAGGAAAAGCTTTCCGAGATGGCGGATGAAGGGAAATTGCCGGAAGACCCCAAGGCCTATTATCGGATGTGGATTAAAATCCTGGAAGGGCATTACATGACCCTTTTCCAGTCGCCCGAATACACACAGAATATGGGGCAAACCCTCAATGCGCTGTCTGAGTATACGGACGCCAAAAACAAGGTGATGGAGGACGTGCTGGATTCCATGCCCATACCCAAGCAGGGAGAAATAGACGAGCTTTACAAAGAGATCTATCTGCTGAAGAAAAGGATAAAGGCACTGGAGAAAAAGTCGGTTTAACGCCGGAGACAAAGGCGCCCTAGCCGCTTTATGCAGGAAGAGATCCCAATCAATTCAACCAAGGGGAAGTGACGTGACCGAAGCTAAAATACCCGTCGATCTGATCTTATCGAAAATCGCCGAGGATGCCGAGGGGATCCACGACCGGGTTCGGAAAGCCTCCGATGTGCTTCTTGAACCGCTGGATACGGAGATCGGCGCTACACCCTATGAGGTGGTGTATGAGGAGGACCGCGTCAAGCTCAAGCATTATCTGCCGGTGACCGACATCCGCTACCGGACCCCCCTGCTTGTGGTATATGCGCTGATCAACCGGGAAACCATGCTCGATCTCCAACCGGGCAGGAGTGTGGTGGAGACTTTCCTGGCCCATGGGATCGACCTTTACATGGTCGACTGGGGATACCCCACACGAAAGGACAAATTTCTGACCATCGACGATCATGTGAACGGCTATATGGACAGCATGGTTGATTTTATTCGTAAAAAGCACAACCTTTCCTCCGTTAACCTCATGGGGATCTGTATGGGGGGAACCTTTTCCGTCATCTACTCCGCACTTCATCCCGAAAAGATCAAAAACCTGATCACCACCGTGACCCCCACAAATTTCGACACGGATAAAGGGCTTTTGCATATTTGGATGAAGCATATCGATGCGGATAAAATGACGGATACCTATGGAAATATCCCAGGCGACGTGATGAATTTCGGCTTTTTGCTGTTGAATCCGGCCCGCCTGATGATCGACAAATACGTGGGTTTCATGGAAGGCATGGATAATAAGAAATTCCTGGAGAATTTCGTTCGAATGGAAAAATGGATATTCGACAGTCCGGATGTGCCGGGGGAAACTTTTCGACAGTTTATCAAGGACTGTTATCAGAAGAACTTGCTGATCCAGAGCAAAATGGAGGTCGGCGGGCAGCGGGTTCGGCTTAAGAACCTCACCATGCCCCTTCTGAATTACTACGGTCGGTTCGACCATCTGGTGCCTCCGGAGGCTTGCGAGCAGTTGACCGGCAAGGTCGGCAGCAAGGACGCCACCGATATGCGTCTGGATACCGGCCATATCGGGATTTACGTCAGTTCTAAATGCCAGAAAGCCTTTGCACCGAAGATTGCCACCTGGCTCAAAGAGAGAGACGACCCCCCGAAAAAATCAAGGAAACGGAAAAAAACCGGAACCCGAACGGCATCCAAAAAGAAGTCGACATCCGCGGCCGGATCCAGAGCGGCCGCCGGGCGGAAACGGGGAAAAAAATGACCCTGCCGGTGTTTTTCCCCGGCAGCTGTTGCAGACAGCCGCAGATCATTCGCATGGACCCCCGTCGCTTAGGCGGGATGAAAATATACCCGAGGAGAAAACCAGATGACCAAAGAGAAAGATTATTTTGAGACCTTTTGTAAAGTCAGCAAAGCTTTCGGCACCACCCATTCAAAGGAGAAGATCCTGGATATGGTTGTCGGCAGTGCGGTGGAGGCCCTGGATGCCAAAGCAGCGGCGCTCTTTCTTGCAGACGAAAGTAAAGACATCTTCGTTCCGGTAGCGCAAAAGGGGTTGTCTAAAAGCTACCTCCATTCAAGACCGATGCAGGCCAAAAAGATCGTCAGCGCCATTTTGAAAGGCGGACACCTGTATATCAAGGACGCCACCACCGACCCACGCATGGAAAACCGAAAAGAAAAAAAGAAAGAGGGAATCGCTTCCATTCTGGATGTCCCGGTGATGGTCACCGACCGTGCAATCGGTATACTGGCCCTATACACGTCCAAGATCCGGAAGTTTTCCAAAATGGAGATTCAGTTTCTCTCTGCGCTTGCCGACCATGGCGGCATTGCCATTCAACGCACCCGGCTCCTTGACAGGATCCGGCAAAATTCCACCCTGTTTCTTGACCTCGCTTCCAACATCAACTCAAGCCTCGATATCAAGGAGATTTTAAACAACCTTACCGTGGACATCTGCAATGCGATGGGTTTAAAGGGCGCCGCCATTCGCCTGCTGGACAAGGAAACCGGTGAACTGGCCCTCGTGGCCAGTTATGGTCTTAGCGATGCCTTTTTAAACAAAGGTGTGGTGTCATCGAAAAAGAGCGCCGCCCAGGCATTGGCCGGAGAGACCCTGGTCATCGAGGATGCCGTTGGCGACAAACGGATCCAGTATAAAAAAGAGATGAAGAAAGAGGGGATCGTTTCCATGATCGTGACCCCAATCAAGTCCCGGGACGAAGTGATCGGCGTTCTCAGGCTCTACAGCGGTGTGAGGAGAAAGTTCCCGGATGATGTGGTCACCATGGTAAAGGCCCTTGCCCACCAGGGGGCGCTGGCCATCCAGAATGCGTCCATGTATCTTCAACTCCAGGAAGACAAGGAAAACCTGGAAGAGGATATGTGGAGCCACCGGCAGTGGTTTTAGTGGTTAAAGCGGCCGGAAATGCTTTTCAATTGGCGGGGATGAATTCGGTTTTAAATAACCGTATCATTCCCCCTCTGTTCCATCCCTAAAAGTACTCCCCAGATTTTCCATGAGCTCCTGGAATTGGCTCGCCTGGGTCTCCATCAATTCCGTAAATCCCCTGATGGCATCGGTTTGAGGTGAATCTTTTTCCCGGATCGCCTTTTTCAGGCGCTTGATGGTGTCCTCCTGCCGGGATGTGGTTTCCTTCAAAGCCTCATATTTCTCTTTTAAAGCCAGGTGTTCGCTTCGGGGGACGAAATCGATGGCCGCCATCCAGGTTTTAAGGGAAGATTGAAACCTTTCGTGGGCCTCATCAAGCGCCTTTGATAGATCGGAAGACGCCTTCCCGGTTTTGTCCAGGCCGTAAAATTTCCGAAACAGACGAGCCATATCCGTTCCACCGGCTGCGGGCTGGTCCATCCAGCGAGCCATCTCCTCCAACTGTTTTTGGCTCTTTGCCGTATTGAGCAGGAGGTTGCCGAAAAATTCCAGAAATTGCCTATCCATTTTTTGTTTTTGCGGCTGTTTTTTTGAGGGTTTTTTTCTTTCCGGCCTTTTTGAGTTCATCCTCCAGATCGAGATGAAACCGGACCGGCCCGCGGTAGTTCCCTTTTCCGAAGATGGTATGCAGGGCACAAGCCGAGTCTGGGTGGGACCAGGTGGTTGCGATGGCCACATGCCCTTTTGGAAAGGGCGTGACTTCCGCTTTTATGTAATCCAGGGGTGCCAACGCGGTATCCTTTTCAACCAGGTCATCTCCTTCTCCGTAACAGAACAGACAGCGAATCCCCTTTTCCCGGAGGCGTTTTAAGTTGAGCTTTTTGCCGAACAGGCGAACCGGCAGGGTACCGTCATCGGTGACGGGGACGTTGTAGGAAGCGAAACTCATTTCCGTGACCGCCAGCGGCAGATCATTTCGCTCGTTATTTAGCCAATAATTCAGGGCCGCTGCGGTTTTGTTGATCTGGATGGGCGCTTCGCCTTGCCGGGAAAACATCATCAGATCCCGGTAGAAGGCTGGAATCGGGGACTCGTGCTCGATGCTCTTGATTTTATAGACCCACCCCATCAACCGCCCGTCGGCCACCTGATTGCCGTTGGGCAGGGTCTTGATGCCATAGGACAGGTCGTTGAACCGCGTGGGGAGGCCTTTCAGGAAATTGGAAAGGCCGGTGCTTCGCGTTCCGTCCATGGGTGCCACGCAGGCGATAAACGCGTCCACCAGTCCATCCAGCCGGCCGGTGAGAAGATTGCATACGGAAGAAAAGCCGCCCTGGCAGTATCCGTTCAGTGTCACTGGTTTGCCGTGGCGTTTTTTGACCGTATCGCAAAAAAGAGCCGTGTCACGCGTGTCATCTTCACCGGTCATTACCTGAAGCGCTTCAGTCGTGTTGATATCCTTCAGGATCCGGATGTAGGTGGGGATGCCCTGATCAGCATAGCAGTGGGCATAGCTTTTCTTTTCACCGGGTAGAAACCCGAGGATGTTGGCCCCCAGAACGTATGGGGGAATGATGACAACGGGTTTGCCGGTTTTCCTCACCCGGATCGATTTTTTCGTCGGGGCGATCCGGTAAAGGTAAAAGCGGTCGGTTTCCGCTGCCAGTTCGTGTCGGCCCTGTTCAAAATGGAATCCGTACTCAGGCTCGATCTCGCGGATCGCTTTGGGGTAGGCGTGGGTCACCAGATCCATCAAGCCGGCCTGACGTTCGGCAAAAGCGGCCAACCCCTCTCCGTCCAGTTTCAACACCGCGTCGTAAAGGGAAGCGATGAGGGCACCTGCCTCTGCGCGGCCATACGCGTTCATCGACTCCAGACCGGCCGAAACACCGCGGTGGTAAAGATCCAGGTTAAAATCGAGAAGCTTGAGGTAGGATTCTATGCTTTTCAGCGGCGATTTGGCCATCAACCGATCCTGCTCCACCTTTGTGAAGTAACCCGTGGAAACAATGTAGGGCACGATGAAATCGGTTGCATACCTTGCGAGACCGGCGAACCAGTTCTGATTGGCACTGATCAGATGATTGAACGCAAAAAGGGGTTGGAAGGCGTTTTTTTCCGGTTGAGGGGTTTGGCGGGTCGAGTGCTTGTTTCGGTCCACAACTCACCTCCACATTTAGGGCTCGCACCCAAATAAGTCCTCAATTTCAGGTGTTCAGGCACTCGACCGGCAAGGTGTGAAAACGTAGGAATATCTGAGCATATTCCGTGTTTTCACAACGCGTCGGGCGGGATGTATGGGCGCGTTGAACGTGAAATTGTTTTTGAACGGGCCCTTGGAATCGGATTGGGCCTGAGCCGTCCCCCATTCGGTAAAATGGGAGACGGGCATCGGGTCTGCTTATTCAGATGCGGAAAAAAAATCTTCCACTTTCTGATAGTTATCGTCCACCAGCTTCTTGAATTCGTCACCGCCCTGTTTATAGGCATTCATCCAGTCGGCGATCGCCTTTTTGCCCTCTTCCGGCAACCAACTGGCCTGATCCAAAAAGGCGCCGACCATTTTTTGGTTCTGCTCGTACACCATGGTCATGGCGTTGAAGCTGTTGTCGAAAGCGGTCTTGTTGAACTGAATCATCTGACGTGCGATCTGTTTCTGGTCCATGATACATACCTCCTTTTGCAATTACTCACCAAATTGGGTTTCAATCCATCTGCATTGCCGCCCCAATATCGGGTCTTAGAACCCGCCGTTTCTGGGGGGATGCATTTTCCTGTTTTGTATAATATAGGGGGACGTAATCGTGTTGTCAAGAAAAAATGTTGCAATGCAATATATTGGCTGCCCCTAGGCCCGGCTGGATACAAAATATTCAATTAACCATTTAATATAAATTGAATTAACTATATTCTGGAATTAATGTATATCTTGATAAAATTAACTTTAAAGTATATATTATGTTGCGACACGAAAAATTTTTTACGAATATTTCAATCCCTCGGAAGTTGTCTGGAGCGCTTGATGTTTCTCCTTGACGCCAAGGGATAAATTATATAACATCATTATATAATAAAATTATATAATGATGTTGATCATTCTGACTGGAGATATTCTTGCCGAGAAAACCGCAATTCAAAACAGAGGATGTTGTTGAAGCCGCCCTCAAGCTGGTCCGGAAAAATGGCTGGACAGGGTTATCCGCATCGGCCGTTGCCGGTGAGTTGGGGTGCTCCACCATGCCCATCTATTCCCATTTCAAAAACATGGATAAACTTCAGGACGAGGTGGTGAAAAAAGGATGGGAAATACTCTATACCTATGAATCCAAGAAATATACCGGCGACGTCTGGGTCGACCAGTCGGTCGGGTACGTCCGCTTCGCCAAGAAAGAGAAGAATCTGTTTTTATGTATGTTCGACGGGAGAAACCTGGAACTGCAACGAAAAATGCTGCGGGAACACTGGCTGTATCTATCCAGCCTGCTTGAGGGTTATACGCCGCTTGCCGACCTGAGCGAGGAGCAGGGTCTTAGGATCCGTTATTCGCGCGCCATGCTGAGCCATGGCGTCGCCACATCGGTGAGTGTGGGGTGGAGCCAACTGCTTCAAAATGACGATCTACTCGAAAAATATTTGACCATGACCAGTATGGCCATGTTGAAAGGCTACCAAGAGATCGATGCCGATCAATTCGACACAGATATTCATCTTCTGGAAGAACGCTTCAAAAAAATTATCAAAGACTTGCGCTGAGGACAAGGTTCGCCCGTCCTCAAATGGGCCTTTATATTTCCACCTGTCCGACGGACATTACCACCCACTTAGGCGAGATCGCATTTTGTGCGGTCCATCGCGGGTAATAAGGAGATATCCATGCCATCCATTTGTGTTAAGTCGACTGACGAAAAAACGATCCGCATCCCCCTCAATCTACTGATCCCATTTCTCCTGCTTTTGGCCGCAACAGTGCTGTTTCCCCATTCGGCTCTCGCAAATCCCAGGTACGGTGGCACGTTTCGTTATGTGGGCGAGACCGATGCTGTGGGATTTGATGCCATCAAAGCCAGGCACGCTTTCGGCGGCGGGAGACTAGTGGGTCATCTCGTGATGGAAAAACTGTTTGAGCGAGGAGAGAAAGGCGAACTGATACCGGTTCTCGGTATGTCGGCAACCCCTCTAGAGGGTGGAAAAGTCTGGACCATCAAACTTCGCAAAGGGGTGAAATTTCACGACGGGACTCCCTTTGATGCGGATGCCGTCGTCAAACACTGGAAGCGCCTTTTGGATCCCAGAAACAGATACCGTATGAGAATGCTGTTTCGTCCCATCGCATCGGTTGAAAAGACCGCTGATGACGAAGTCCGATTTATCTTGAAACACGCCTGGATTCCCTTCTCAGCGGTATTGACCGATCCCACCGGGTTCACCTCCCCCATTCCATCCCCCAAGGCTGTGGAGGAGGGGAAGCACCACCTATCGCCCGTGGGCACCGGGCCGTTTATCTTCAAGGAATGGAAGCGCGGCAGCCACATCGAACTTGTAAAAAATCCGAATTACTGGAAAAAGGGCAAGCCCTACGTGGATAGAGTGCTTTATCGCGCCATTGTGGACCATGAATCCCGCTATGCTGCCCTGGTATCGGGACAGGCAGACGTTATGATCACGGACCGGCCGGCCCATGTGAAGAAACTGAAGGCAAACCCCGAATTCTCAACCCATGTCGTTAATTTCCGGGGCGCCGGTATTCTGGTTCTGAACAACCTGAAACCGCCGCTGAATGATCCGCGTGTGCGTCGTGCCATGGCCCATGCATGGGATCAGAAAAGATATATCAGCGCCAGTTACAAGAACATCACCCCTTTCACCGAACACTGGTTCGGGAATGCGGTCGATTGCAGGGAAGTCGGATACCGACATCCCGATTTGAAAAAGGCCCAGGCACTCATCACCGAATATGGTAAACCTGTGGAACTGGAATACGTCCATACGGCCACGAACAGGGGAAGGGAAGCGGGAATCATCTTGCAGCAGATGATGAAGGAGATCGGCGTGAAGGTGACACCGGTCCCCTCCGATTTCTCAGGAATCATGAAGAAGCTGTTCAGTAAAAATTTTGACATCGCATCATGGCTGATCCGGGGCGCCCTCGACATGGGACCGATGACCACCGCTTTTTTACATTCCAAAAGCCCGTGGAATATGACGCGCTACGCAGACGAAGAGGTAGACCGGCTCCTACTCAAGCAGCGCCTGAGCACCGACCCGGAAGAGCGGTCAGAGGTGTTGTGCACCATCGCCCGCAAAGTCAATGATGACGTGCCTTTTCTATACCTGTTTGGCCGCAGGTACTATGTGTTTGCCAGAAATTTCGTCAAAAATCTGAAAATTCCGGTGAATGGAGAAGAGGGCCTCCAATTCGATGTATGGCTCGAGGAATAGACGGATGGGAGATGAATCTTTCAATGAACTGATCGAGCAATTTCTGGGGAGGCGTTTGCCTCGGCAGATGGCGGCATCCATTACCCTTTCCGGCCTGCCGCCGGATGCACATGATTTTCTCCGACGCATGCTGACCCTCATGAAGCGCGCCGGTTATTCTGCAACCGAGTTTACTCCTTATCTGATCCGTTGGCTATCCACGACCGTTCCCAACATCCTGCCCGGTGCATGGGGCGGCCGGATCCCTCCCCTGACATTGCCGGGACGGCATAAAAAGTTCGATGATTACATCGAAGGCCGGATGGGCACCCTTGGGACCGAACCCCCTGTTTTTATGGATTTGGGGTGCGGATTTCCTCCGGTCACGTCCGCCGATACCGCCCGGAGATTTCCGGACTGGCAGATCTACGGGGTGGACCGTTCATTTGCAGATTTTGTTCTCTACGATCGCAAAGGGCATTATGCTTGTTTCGGGAAGCAAGGCGAGTTTCTCTATTTCCAGGCAATTATGACGTCCAGCGGGCGTACCCTCTATGCAGATCCGAAAGCCACCCGGGAGCGTTTCATCGGGCTTTTTGAAACGCTACACCCCTTGCTGGAAAACGCCCGAGAGGATGGTCATGAAACCGTTGAAAAAGATGGGAACCGATTGATCCAAAACCATATCCGTGATTTCGAGACGGACAATCTCACCTTCGTCGAATCGGACATTGAGAATGCCAGACTTCCTTTCGCACGGGTGATTCGGTGCATGAACCTTTTCATCTACTTCGGCCCCGAAAAACAGAAGGCGTTGACTTCCAAAATTGGAACGTTCCTCGATGACGGCGGCCTCATGATCATCGGTACCAACGGGCTGGGCGTACAATCCCGCTACACCGTTTTTCGAAAAGACGATGACGGGATATTGCCCGAAGAGTTTGCATTCAGCCTGGACAATCTGGGGCACATCGTGTTCATGCCCTGGTTCACGATTCATGAAGAAGATCCAGAGGCCACGCAGCTGGCGGACCTGGTCGGAGTGATCAGACGGGACCGATCATTCTGGCACGATTTGAGCGGCCGCATGGATGAGCTGCTGGGAAATTACAATATCTGCTGGCGGGGGGACGACGGGTTTTTGCATCTCCCGGATGAGGAGGTATCTCCCGTGGAGCTGATGGAGAAAAACCGCGCCATGTGGCAGCAGATAGAGACGGATGGCTATGGCGAACGCGCGGTGGATCTATTGAACCGTGCCGGTTATGCTGCCTGGAAAAACCCGGCAGGAGACATTGCCGTTCAAACTTTCCATATCTGACGGATCGTCTCGATGACCGCCCGGATCAGAGGTTCCTCTTTTCTTTAGGAAGATAAAAAACAGCGATTCTGTGCCCACCACTTTATCCCAGATCGCCAATTTACCCTCTGCCTTGGCGATAAGGGCTTCCTCTTCGATCGTGAAGGCCAGTCCCACCCCCGCCGTCACCAATGCCTGGATCACCGGTTCCTGATCGGCCACCGTGATTCGCTTGGGTTTGAGGTTCCGCGCCTCAAAGGCCTCCAATCCAATCCGGGTAAAGGTGCAGTCGGGAGGGGTCCATATCCAGGGCAGTTTTGCCATATCCTCCCATTTTGCACCTGTTAACCGCGCTTTCCATTCCACCGGACCCGTTACGACCACATTGAGCTGCCTGATCAGGTATTAATATTGGATTTACCGGCGGTCTTTTATTAGCGTATCCCCGGTATCTGCATTTACAGAATCAAAGGTAGGCGGCAGCGATGAACCGATCGTTTATTTTTTCCATAAAAAAGGAGGAACCATGGATTGTCCGAACGACTTTGATCAGGTGGCACCGGCATGGGACGAAATGCGGGAAGGTTTTGTTTCACAGCATGTAAGGGAAGTTGCAGTGGAAGTGGCGGAGGTGAAAAAAGGAGACAGGGCCGCCGATATCGGCGCCGGTACCGGGTTTATGACAGAAGTGCTGGCCAAAGCGGGTGCCCGTGTGGTAGCTGTGGACCCATCGGAGAAGATGCTGGATCTGCTGAACGAAAAATTCACGGACCGTCGCGCAATCGAGTTAAAAAGAGGGGATGCCGAACGGCTGCCCATCCAAGGCGGCGCCATGGACCGGGTTTTCGCTAACATGTTTCTCCACCATGTAAAATCGCCGGCGGTTTCGATTTTGGAGATGAAGCGGATTTTAAGGCCGGGAGGACGGCTGGTGGCAATCGGTTTTGTTAAAAAGGATGTCCAATTCATGAAAACCAGGCACCATGACCGCTGGATGGGGTTCTATCTGACCGATATCCGTCATTGGCTCAAGCGGGCTGGATTCAGAAATATCATTGTCGGCCCCATCCCCCATGAACAATGCGGTGCCGCCTCGATCCAGGGCTGTGAAAAACCCGCCCATAACATCTTCCTGGCGACTGCCACGGCATGATCATACGATTGATTCCGATATTAGGATCATGCTCAACGATTCTTACGCGGCTGCTCCATCGAAAATTACCAAAAGAATAAAAATTAAAGAGCAAAACAAGGTCTGATTCATGCATTCAGCAGCCTCAGTGGTAATTTAAATGTTTCCAGGCTTTTTTGAAACCTGTTCAATGAACCCAACCCGTCAAGTCCCCAAGAATCCATTTGATTTTTATGTCCATTATTGCATAATCGGCGTATCATTGCCTATGGTTTGAGCAATGCATAGCGCTTTCACCGAACGCAGCCGTTCATAAGGGGATCGAAACTCGACGATACTGCGAGTATCCACGGAGCCGGCGGTACACAACCTCGCATGGTTATAGAAATTCATTGATCCAACGTGCACCGTTAACGAAAAGGAACTAAACTGAAATGTCTTATGTTGAAGGAAAAGTTTCAAGCCACTCAGGTACCGCAAATATTCTTTTAGTCGACGATGATCCGGACATGCGACAGGCAACGGTGCGCCTTCTCCGCAAATCTGGATATGCAGTCGCTGAAGCCAACAACGGTTCTGAGTGTCTTGATCTCGCCGGCCGGTTGTGCCCGGATCTCATTCTGCTAGATGTGGTCCTTCCGGATATTGATGGGAAGGATGTTTGTAGGCAACTTAAAAAAAATCCGGATCTTTTCAATACCGCAGTTGTGCTTCTTTCAGGGAAAGATACACATACTGATCAGAAAGCCATCGGCATCAAAGTCGGTGCGAACGATTATATTGCCCGGCCGGTTGGTAACAAGGAACTGCTTGCCCGGGTTGATTTGATACTTCAAATGCGAAACCAGAGACTTGAAATTCAGGAAAGCGAAAGAAAGTATCACCAGTTATTCGAGAATATGATGAATGGTTTTGCCCTGCATGAGATCATCTGCGACGATGAAGGGTGCCCTATCGATTATCGCTTTCTGGATGTAAATCCAGCATTTGAAAGACTCACCGGTTTAACAAGTGAAACCATTTTGGGCAAAACCGTCCTTGAGGTGATGCCCAATACCGAAAGGTATTGGATCGAAAGGTACGGACGAGTTGCTATATCGGGAGAACCCATCGAATTCGAAAATTTTTCTAGAGAAGTCGACCGCTATTTTCTGGTAATGGCCTATCGTCCGGCGCCGCAACAGTTTGCCTGTGTTTTTCAGGATATTACCGACCGTAAGAACTCTGAAAAAAGAGTGAAAAAGGCGCTGGAAATTTCGGAATCCAGGGAAAGGGAGGTTGCCGCCCTGTTGAAAGGTGCTCGGGCGGTACTTGAACTTGATGATTTCCAGACAATCGCTCGGAATGTTTTTGATCTTTGTTGTGAGGTGATAGGCGCGCAATCGGGTTACGTCGCACTGTTGTCTGATGATGGGCAGGAGAATGAAGTGCTTTTTTTGGAAGCCGGTGGATTACCCTGTGACGTTGATCCCGAATTGCCAATGCCGATTCGAGGCCTGAGATCCGAGGCGTATAGATCCCAAAAAACCGTTTACGACAATGATTTTATGAAAAGCGACTGGGCGGATTTTATGCCGCCAGGTCATGTGGTGCTGGAAAATGTCATGTTTGCCCCCCTCGTTATCAGCGGGAAAACCGTCGGCGTTATTGGCCTTGCTAACAAACCTGAAGATTATAATGACAATGATGCAAAGATCGCTACCGGCTTCGGCGAACAGGCGGCCATCGCCCTGCAAAACAGTAAAAATTTGGATGAACGAATCGCTGCTGAAAAACAACGTGAAAAAGTTATCTTAGATCTGAACAATGCGCTGTCTGAAGTGAAAAAACTGAGTGGCCTTTTACCCATATGTTCTCATTGCAAAAAGATTCGTGATGGCAAGGGATACTGGAATCAAATTGAAGAATACATCCAAGGGCACTCCGAGGCCCAGTTTAGCCACAGCATATGTAAAGAATGCGCAGAAAAATACTATTCGGATATGAACCTCTACGGGAATGAATAGAATCGATCATGTGTTCAATTGGTGAATCCAACCACAATTATCTCAGCCGCAATTTTTCAGCCCCCTGAAAACCCAAACCGGGTTATCTGGAAAGCCCATGTGAAATATCCCGGTCGGCCGATGGGCATCCTCCTCCAGCCGGCCAAAATTCGGCCTAAGCCGCTCAGACCGTTGCCCGGCTTGCGGACCGATACCCATAAACCTCTTTTTTGTGGTCACTTTAACTTTCCAGATAACGAATAAATCCAGAACTGAACCGCTTCGCGGATTGCCTTATCCCTGCCAATAAGGTCTTGCCGACCA
>Ga0066187_1000045_pt1 | contig 63053 bp, 55 predicted proteins | sample WorMetexBAHAMAS1_FD_58706 | JGI IMG/M metagenome (GOLD analysis project Ga0066187, IMG submission 58706) | Marine gutless worms symbiont microbial communities from Max Planck institute for Marine Microbiology, Germany - Inanidrilus exumae... | ecosystem: Host-associated > Annelida > Digestive...
AAGAACAGATTCTTGCTCTCTTTCTGCGGTCTCTGCGACTCGAATGAGTGAAACGAATGGTCGGTGAGAAAACAAGAAGAATACGTCGCCGAATTTTCGCCCCAGAGCGCTTAGGCGCATAACGACATTCCCCCCAAAAGGACCGGCTCGTTTAATTCTTTATGGAAACCATCCACGCAAAAGCGTGGATCTTCTAAAAGGTCAAGCCGTCAGAGAATAGCGAACAGCTAAAAGCGCCCGGCGAAGCCGGATTGGGGTCATGACTTGACACTTAGCGGATCTTTTGTCACAATCCCCTAACAAAATTGAATAATACCAGCGCTATATCGGAGATAAACTGATGAAATTTGAGTGCCCGAGCTGCAATAAGGTGATGACGATCAAGGATGAATATGCGGGAAAGGCAGGGAAATGTCCTGGATGCGGTGAGAAGATCACGCTGCCTGAAATCGAATGGGAAGGATCACCTGAGGATAGCCGCACTGAAAACCAAGAGCTGATGGAAGCCGATTCTGCAGAGTTTATCGGTGCGCAGGCTGCTGACAGTCAAAAAGCGCCCGCAAAAGGGAATAAAGGCATCCTGGTGGCCGTTCTTATCGCCGCCGGTATGGCCGTCGCCGGCATGCTTTATATGTTGCTGTCTTCTCCCAAGATCGAGATCCCTGCCATATCCCTTTATAATATCCCCGCGGATCGTTACGTCAAGCGCAGCGGCAGCCTCTCCACACAGGCGATTCTTTCCTGGCAGCAGGAAATCAAAAAGGCGTCCGGAGAATATGTCTCCAGCCGCCAACTCTTCTTCCGGTTGCCCAATGTGGATCCCCTATGGCAGGAGGATCTGCTGTCAGAGACCGCTTCGGCCAGTTATCTGAAACGGGTTGGCCATGTTCCCCTCCAATCGCTGAGAGATTTCAGGACCGCGTTGAAACGGGCTGCCAATGATGAAACCAATCCCCGATTGTCGGATACACTGCTTCGGATTATTGAGATCGACCGATTGTTCGCGGGAGGCTCGTTCGATCGCACCGTTGCCGACCAATTTTTGGCACGACTCAACCTGCTCCAGGAAGAAGATGTGGCCAGATGGGCGGACACGCTGGATGCCGGAAGGAGTCAGGCGGCCCTGTCGCTCATCTGCGTTGACCCTTTTTTTAAAAATGGGGCGTTCGACAAAAAACGGTTTGAAAAACAGCTTTCCGCAATGCGTTAGAAACCCAAAGACGGATTCAAGGGGCCGAGGGGTCAAGGGTCCGAGGAGTCGACATACGGCGCCATTTCCGGCCAACGATCCGTTTAACAGCCTCCCTCTTTCCGGTCAGGATCAGTAGAATCCCTAAAAAACTCTGCTCCATGCTCCCAACGTACACCCAGAGCCATTCTTGAATCCCGAAAATCAGCAGGGTGCCCACAAAAGGCCCGTAGGGAGTACCCAAGCCGCCAGCCATGGCCATGGCAACGGGAAGAAGAGATACTTGAAGACCGAAAACAGTGGTGGGGATGATATATCCCTCAGATAGCATGAAAAGCGCACCGGCCAAACTCAAAAGTGTGGTCGAGAACACAAATACCTGTGCCTTTACAAAGAATGCGGCGATTCCCAGGGACTCAGCTAAAAAATCGTCGTGCCCGATCACCCGAATCTCGTAGCCCAGACGCGTTCCGGGAAGCATGCTGGCGACGGCCAGAAGGATTGCGGCCAGCATGCTGAAGCCGTAAAAGGCAAGAGTCAAACTGCCGCCGCTGGAGAGGAAAAAACCATCCGCTCCACCCGTAACCCCTCTCCAACGATAGGAGATGAGCAGGGCGATGTAAAGCATCGCCAGATTGACCAGGGCAAAGGTCTCCCCTTTGAGCCTGAACAGCAGGGGAGAGGCCAGCAGTCCGAGCATAAATCCGGTAAGGGCTACCACGAAAAGCGCCTGCCAGCAAGACAAACCGGCTTTGAGCAACACCCCAAATCCATAGGCACCGATTCCCACGAACACCCCTTGCCCAAGGTTCAGGTATCCGGAACTGCCGCCCACCAGGTTGAAACATTGCGCCAGCACCAGAAAAAAAAGGAATCCGGTGAGGGTTCTCACCATATAGGCGGAAGAGAGAATCGGAAAACAGGCCGATGCGACAATCGCCACCACTACCATCGCCACTGCAATCCGATTCCGGAACCTGTCTTTGGATCGGGCCATCCCATAATCCCTTTTCGGTTAACGGCCATCCTCTACGGTTGCATTCCCGTATCCGACCCGTGCCCGGGCATGACCGATTCCACGAGGCCACAGCAGCAGGACGGCCACCATACCGATGTATGGGATCACAGCCTGACTTTCTGTACTGCTAAAGTAGCCGGTCAGGACCTCCACCATTCCCAGAAACATGGCGGCGGTCAGCGTATGAAAAAGTTTCCCCATTCCCCCCAACACCACAATGAGCAATGCCTTGATGGTCAACGGAATCGCCATTTCCGCCCTTAACGGGTATAGCATCAGATAAAAATTCCCCGCCAGCCCTGCCAGTGCACATCCCACTGCGAAAACGAGGGAGGATACACGCTCGTAGGAGATCCCCATGAGAACAGCTCCTTCGCGGTTCTGGGTGCAGGCGCGGATCATCCGGCCGAAATCGGTAAATCGGATGAGCAGGCTGAATCCTGCGAAAACCATCACCACCATTCCCAGGAGCATCAATTTAAAATTGGATATGGAGACCCCCCAAAAATGGAGGGTTGTTCCTTCCAACGGCAGGGAAAACACCCCCTGGGAACTCCAGCGCGCCACCAGATCGTCCACAATCAGGGTAAATCCGAGGGTGACCAGAAGGTAGTCCGACAGGTCGCCCAGCTCGTTCTCCGGATCGACGGTGCTCCGCGTTCGGTCAAGTCCCCACCGGCACAGAATGAACCCGGCCGAAAATGTCAGGCCGAAAACCAGGGGAACGGAAACCATGAGCCCATACCCGCCGTATTTCATGAGGGTCCAGGCCCCGACCCCGCCTGCCACCATGAATGCGCCATGGGCCAGGTTCAGAATCCGCATCACCCCGAAAATAAGGGAGATGCCGAGGGCACCAAGGCCGTACACTGCCCCTAGAAGGACACCGGAAACCATTACTTCGAAGAAACCGGACAAGGATCAATTCCCTCCGCCGGGATACCGGTGAGCGGCTGTCGCTTTGTCCGCAGGCCAGATAATTTCATACTTCCCGTTGAGAATCTGGCTGGGATAGGTGTTGATCAAGCCGTATCCGGTTTCGTGCACGCGGTTGACGCCGCATAGGGTTTGAAAGGTTCCTTCTTTAAGCGCTTTCATAATCGCCACACCATCTGTGGACCCCGCCTGGGAAACCGCCTGCTCCACCATCTGGAGAGCGCTCATGTAGGCCGGCGCCCAGGGGTAGCTGCCCGCATCGATGCCGCTTGTCTTCAAAATCTCAAGAAACGCCGCCTCGCCGAAAATTCCCATCCCTTTGGACCAGTAGCTTTGGCCCACCACACCTTCGGCGCCCGAACCGAGGGCATCCTTGAACACACCGCTGTGGTGAATACAGTGAAATTCCTTTGCGGTCAGCCCCCTTTCCCGTGCCTGCTTCATGAAGGAAATGGTCAAGGGGACGTTGGCGGAAACATAGACGATATCGCTTCCGGCGGATTTCAGCCGGGTGATGAGGCCCCCGAACTCATGGGTGTCCGGAGGGACAACTTCGGCCATCGTGACTTTTAACCCGGCGTCCTCGGCCAGCTTCCGAGAACCGCCATAGACCCCCCTGGGATGCATGGTGTCCTCCACCACGAAGGCCACGGATCCGGCTTTCTTCTCCGCGGCCACCATCTCCCAGTACCGATAAGTATACCGTGGTGCCAGATCGATGACGCCCGCAATCCATTGAAAGCCCCGGTTGTATACCTTGGGGGAGTTGGCGCAGACAGCGACAAAGGGGGTTTTGTTTTTTTCCGCCGCAATGGAGGCGGCGAAGGTCAGAGGGCTGCTATATGGCCCGATAAGAAGATCCACCCCATCCTTCTCGATGAGGCGTTCATAAAAACGCGTCACCACCGGCACCTGGCTCTGGTCATCGTAGATCACCACCTCCACCGGTAGTTTTTTTCCAGTATTTTTTAGCGAGATGCCTCCATTTTGGTTGACCTGTTCGGCCCAGGCGGTAAAGAGTTTTTTAAAAGGTCCGATCTCGGAAGCGAAATGGCCAGTGGCCGATACCGTGGCTCCGATGCGAAGGGTTTCTCCAGCGGTCACGGTTGCGACCGTTAAAGAAAAAATCACCAGGATCGTGCAGAGGGTTTTGATCGTCGGTTTCATATCTCTCCTCCTGTAACTGGATCGGATACAGGGCGATCTTTTTTATGTCGTCCGCCGGACAACTGTAATGCAGCGCCCTGTCTCCAAATTAGAAAAGCCATCCAGACGAGTCTGGATGGCTTACACCTAGTTGCATAACCCGTAATGCGCGGTCTTCCCAAATGTTCGCGCAATTTCTATATGTTGCCCCGCTTTTAGACCATTTCCCCCCCCCTGTCAAGCGCATGAAAAAAGTACATCGTCAATACCGAAAATCCGATTCTTCAAGTGTGATGCCGGTTCGAATAGCGCATACAGCATCATGCCGGATCACGGCCAACGGTTTGACAGCTTTTCTCAGGAAGCCCTATTATATAAAGAGCCATTACGCTAACGTCGGGTAGGAGGATTGGAAGGGAATTGAAATGATTGACGCAGGTTCCATATGGGTTCCACTGATTGCTGGCTTTGCCCTTGTTGCCCTGGCGTCAAAGCAGGTGGGCGACTATTTCCATGGTATGAAACTCCCCTTGATCAGCGGTTTTTTATTCACCGGGATCATTGCAGGGCCCTTCGTATTGGAGCTGATCCCCACACAGGCAATCGGAGAACTGATCTTTATCGATGAACTATCTTTGGCCTTTATCTCCTTTGCCGCTGGCAGTGAACTTTTCGTACGACAGCTCAAAAGCCGCCTCAAAAGTATCCGGTACACGACCTTCGGGCTCGTCCTAAGCACCTTTGTTTTAGGCAGTGCTTCTTTTTTCCTGCTCTGCGAGTACATTCCATTTGCAAAAAACATGTCGCCGGTCCATCGATTGGCCGTGTCTATTCTAGCAGGGGCCATACTCGTCGCACGCTCCCCTTCATCTGCTATTGCAGTTGTAAACGAGCTGAAGGCCAAGGGACCTTTTACAAAAACTGTCCTTGGCGTAACAGTTGTTATGGACGTTCTGGTGATCGCCATTTTCGGGATTAACGCCTCCATCGCGGCAACGTTACTGACCGGAGAGGAATTTGATGCTGGATTTTTGTTTTTTCTTTTAGGAGAACTGGCCCTGACGCTAGCTCTAGGGTACTTGCTTGGAAAGGTCGTGCAATTCATTTTGCCAAAACGTATCCCAAGAAGTTCGAAGACCGCTTTTATACTGGCTGCAGGCTATGGCGTATTTGAATTATCCACCGCCATCCGGCATCTATCTGATACCTATTTTTCCTCTGAAATTCTATTGGAACCCATGCTGATCTGTATGGTCGGAAGCTTTTTAACCACGAACTACAGTCACTATCGAACAGAGCTGATCAGGGCGCTTCACGGGGTCGGCCCTTATATATACGTCGCCTTTTTTACCCTGACAGGTGCTTCCCTTTCCCTTGACGTCCTGGCCCAATGCTGGGCAGTTGCCCTGGTGCTTTTTTTCGTCCGCCTTGTCGGAATATTCATTGGGACCGTACTAGGAGGTTTTCTTGCCGGTGAAAAGGGCAAGTACAACAAAATTGCATGGATGGGGTACATCACTCAGGCGGGGGTAGGATTGGGATTGGCAAAAGACGTCACCTTCGAGTTTCCTGAATGGGGTGCATACTTTGCAACCATCATCATCGCCGTAATCGTGTTAAACCAGATACTTGGCCCCCCTTTGTTTAAGCTCGCCCTTTTTCTGGCAAGGGAAGTCCATACCAAGGAAGAGGACATGCATGACGGTATCCGCGATGCTGTGATTTTCGGTCTAGAGGGCGAATCTATTGCGTTGGCCCGGTTATTACAATCCAACAATTGGGAGGTTAAAATCGTCACGACACAATTGCGCTATGTCAAACAGGAAGCAAAGGATTCCGATATCGAGATCCACTCCATCACCGACTTCACAATGCAAACTATGCGCAGGATTGGTGTCGGGCAGGCGGACGCCATAGTTGCCATGATGTCTGACGAGGAGAACTATAAGATATGCGAGTTAATGGATGCACATTTCGGCACACGCGTGATTGTTCGGTTGAACAATCCAGGCCTACTTAAAAGATTCAGTGAACTCGGCGCAATGGTGGTGGAGCCCAATACCGCCATGGTATCGCTGCTGGATCAGTTCGTTCGTTCGCCTTCGACGGCCACTCTGCTTCTGGGCATGGAACAGGAGAGAAGCATAATTGAATTCGAGCTTCGCAACCACGACCTGCATGGCATCGCCATACGTGACCTGCATCTTCCCCTCGACCTTCATATCCTGTCCATTCGCCGCCAGGGTCAGTTCATTGTATCCGGCGGTTTCACCCGGGTTCAGATAGGGGACTGGCTTACCGTTGTGGGATCGCAGAACAGTCTGGAACAAATGATGCTGCAATTCGGTGAAAACCGTGAACATGCCATCGTGTATATGGTTGAAAAAATGACCTCAAAAAAGATTGTGGAGAATGGATTGGAAAAAGAGGTTAAAGAGATTATGCATGAAAAAGATGATGCCCAAAATAGAAAATTTAATCAGCTCATTGAAAAAAGCATCGTCCTGGACCTTAAAGAAACCGTGCACTATGAGAAGTTTTTCCGGCGGGTCGCCCGAAAAATCGCCACAAGCATTTCAGTATCGGAAGAAGCACTTTTTCAACATCTGATGGAGAGGGAAGCAGAAAGCAGCACAGTTTTAAGACCCGACCTGGCCATACCCCATATTATCATCGAGGGCAAAGGCACCTTTTATATTCTCCTTGCCCGCTGCAAAAAGGGGATCCATTTTTCCAAGCTGGCGCCGAAGGTGCAAACGGTTTTCGTCCTCGTTGGAACAAAAGATGAGCGAGACTATCACCTCTTTGCCTTATCCGCCATTGCAAAGATGGTTCAACAAGCCCGATTCAGGGAAAAATGGTTAAAAGCAAAAAACACGAATGCTTTGCGAAATATCGCATTTATCAGATCGCCTTGATCTTAGACCTATTCCGAAAAAACGGGAGATGATTTTGCCTCCACGGCCACGTTCGATGATGATACAATTTCAAAATCGGTGATGATCCGTGCCACTCCGCGGACCGTTGCCGCCACTGAACAGTATTTTTCTTCAGATAGCTTTATCGCCTGTGCCAGCGCATTTTCGGTAATCCCCTTTCCGCCGGCCCGATAAGTCACGCGGATGGTGTGGTAGGGCCAGGGGGGATCCGCTTCACGTTCGCCGTTAATGGTGACTTCGAGCAGGGAAAGGGGTTTTCTTTTCTTGGCCATGATATCGACCACATCGTAGGCGGAACAGGCACCGAGCGCTACGAGCAGCATGTCCGAAGGCCGCACACCGGTGGCCGGATCGTCACCGGAAAGCACAATGCTGTGGCCTTCTGAGTCGGTCCCCACGAACTGCTTCTCTTTGACCCATTTGACAGTGGTTTTCGGCATCTTTTCACTCCTTTATTTTCTGCTTCTCACTGAGTTTGCATCACATGACTTCCATCCCGAAACAGGGGCTGTGGCAAGGTACAAATTATTTTCTGATATGAATCATCAACATCTCGATATGGACATCATTCCGCCATCATCAAACCCGGTTATTCTTCCAATCAAAGCAGATTACTGGCCGATGATGATTCATGCCCCCGCCAGCGTGATCTCCGTGATCTCAGAGGGAGAGCCAAGTCTCACCGGCGGTCCCCAGTATCCCGTTCCCCTGGAAACGTAGATCCACATATCTTCGTGTCTATGAAGCCCCGACACATAGGGCTGGTTCAAAGAGACAAGGCACTGCCAGGGATAATATTGTCCCCCATGGGTGTGTCCGGATAGCTGAAGGTGAAAGCCGGCCCGGGCAGCGTCGAAAATGCTCCTGGGCTGATGGGCCAGCAGGATCCGCGTATGGTGGAACGCCGCCCCCATGAGCGCTTTTGAAGGAGATGATGCGTGGCTGGGATAGAATCTTTCCGCATGAAAATCGTGGACCCCTGCCACCAGGAGCCGACCGTTGCCCCTTTTAACGATGCGATGTTCATTTTCAAGGACGATGAGTCCCATTTGCCGGACCGCCTCCATCCAAACGCGGGCGCCCGAATAGTATTCATGATTGCCGGTAACAAAGTAGATGCCAAGGGGTGCCGATAGGCGAGACAAGGGGGCGACATCGCGCCCGATGTTTGCAACGCTCCCGTCCACCAAGTCCCCGGTGATGGCCACCAGGTCAGGGGAAAGGTGGTTCACAATCGCCACGACCCTCTCCACAAAGGGCTTTTTCAGGGTGGCACTCACATGAAGATCTGAAACCAGTGCGATCCTGAGCCCTTCAAGATCCGACGGCAGGCCGCGGATGGGAACCTTTTGCCTCACCACTCCCGGCCGCTTACGGGCTTCATGGTAACCGTAACCGGTCATTCCGAGGGCAAGGCCCGTCAACCCGAGGTTCGCCCAGCGAACCAGAAACAATCGTTTATCCGGATCCTGCGCCATATCCCATTTTTCTTTTTTTTCCCGAAACGCCCCCATGAGTCGAAAAAGCCGCCTTCCGACCCGCCACATCACGACAGCAAGATCCAGAGCCAGGAAAAGGATGAAAAGAATGGATGCAAATCCCAGGATGCCATAGGAAGCCCAGAAAAGCAGGTCGACGCGACTGTCGTCTATCCCGCTTTCGCGGATAAAGTAGGGGGAGAGGTGAAAAGCCGCCATTGAAAAGGCCAACAGGACGCTGATGGTCGCAGCGACAGCTTTTGGGACACGGGTCAGGTCCATTGCCTTCAGCAAAAGGTAAAGGTACATCCCGGCAAGAGTCAGGATGACGCTGATCAGGAACATGACGATGCACCCCGTGCTTTGAGATCTGCCACAATTTTTCCCAGCATCCGGATTCCCTGCTCCAGCCGGTCGCTCCAGGGAAATCCGCAGCTGATACGGATAAAATGGTTGTATTTCCGGGTGCTCGAACACATGAAACCAGGCAGGATGGCGATCCCCTTGTCCCGGGCTTCGTGGAACACCCGGAACCCGTCCACCGCAGGATCCATCTGAACCCAGAGGGTCACACCCCCCTTTGGAGAGGTAAGGCGGGTGTCCTCCGGGAAATACCGTGCCACTGCCATGGCGATGTTGCTGGCCTGGTTTTTCATGGCATGCCGCAACTTTCTCAGGTGCCGGTCATAATGCCCGGTTTTCAGATATTCGGCCAGGGCATATTGGTTCAATGCCGGAGATCCAATGGACAGGTTCAGCTTGAGCTGACGGACTGCATCCAGAAACGCCCCCGGCATAGCCCATCCGATCCTCAATCCCGGCGCCAGGGTCTTGGAAAAAGAGGAGCAATAGAGTACCAGACCTTTCCTGTCGAAGGATTTCAGGGTGACCGGTCGTTTCTCACCGAAATACAGATCCCCGTGGATATCATCCTCGATCACGGGAATTCTTTTTCGGTTTAAAAAAGAGACCAGATCACGTTTGTTCTCCTCGGGCATGACATACCCAAGCGGATTGTGAAAATTGGGAATGAGCAGGCAGGCCTTCACCCGGTTATCCCCGACGGTTTTTTTAAGCGTGGCGAGATCGATTCCAGTTTCGGGGTCGGTGGGCACCTCTAACGCCATCATGTTCAGATCCTCTATGATCTGAAGAAACCAGGGATAGGTGGGAGATTCCACCACGATGGTATCCCCTGGGCCCGCCACCGCCTGGAGGCACAGGCTCACCGATTCGATGCACCCGCTCGTGATGACGATGTCATCCGCTTGGGTTTCTTGAAAAAGATCGAGGGTTCTCCGGGAGATCTGACGGCGCAGGTCGATGCTGCCCGCCGGATTTTCATAAATGGTGAGCAGGGTGCTCATTTTCTCGACCGGGATGGACTTGATGCATTTCGATAGATCCCGGCAGGGCAGCAGCTCGGGTGCGGTGAGCGTACCGCCGAGTTGAAGAATCGAAGGATCCCCCATCGCCTCGACAATGGCACCGGCCAATGTGTTGAGGGAAACCTTCTTGGGGACCGGACGATGCGGCTTAACTGCCGGCCCCGGAAGGATGCGGAGGGGCATGGAGCGCACGAAATAGCCCGATTTGAGCCGGGCCTCCACCCGGCCCCTTTTTTCCAGCTCGACATAAGCCTGGTAAACCGTAGTGATGCTGAACCCGGTTTGGGAATGGAGCTTTCGGATGGAGGGCAGGCGCTCTCCCGCCTTGTAAGTCCCGTAAAGAATTTTGCTTTCAATCTCGTCCGCAAGCTTGATATAGCGGTAGGGCGCCTGTTGGGTGTGGGATGAAGGCAATGGATCGGCTCAATCTGTTATGGTTAAAATTATCAAAAACTGTATCTGTTATTAATTATTTCATTTGATAGATAAGATTTTTTAATCCGTCAACCCCATTCCGACAAAGTCGTAATCGTTGTGAATCATCTGCAACCACGGGCTCTGCAATTGTCTACAGATAATGATTGAATAAAAGATGTTTGGGGCCTGGATCCTCAAAACATTAATAATGGATCAGCGGTTGTTTCATGGACTCCAGAAGCCAAATCTTGAAAGGTTTTGTCGCCAATCTGCCCGTTGCCGCCAGTGTTTGCGCCTATGGCAGCGTACTAGGAGTGCTGGCTTCCCAGAAAAGCGTCACATGGCTGGAGCTGCTGGTCATGAACCTTTCCGTCTTCGCCGGATCAGCACAGTTCGTGATGGTGGAAATGTGGAACGTGCCCCTGCCGGTGGTGGAAGTGGTGGCAGCGGTCTTGATCATCAACCTGCGGTACCTGCTCATCGGCGCTTCCCTCCAGCCGGTATTCCGGGGAAAATCCTTCCGCCACAAAGCCTGTGTGATGCATTTGGTGGCGGACGAAAACTGGGCGGTGACCATGGCCCGGTACCGCAAAGGGGGCGTATCCACCGGTTTTCTTCTCGGCGGGGGGATCTGCCTGATAACGGTCTGGTGTTTCGGCACGCTGTTCGGGCACCGGCTCGGCGCCTTTGTCCGAAATCCGGAAGCCTGGGCCCTCGATTTTGCCTTTGTGGCGGTCTTCACGGCGCTGGCCGTCAGCCTATGGCGGGGTAAACAGGATATTTCGCCCTGGCTGGCGGCGGCCGTAGTGGCTGTTGTGTCGGAACATCTGCTGCCCGGGAAGTGGTATATCATCTTCGGCGGCATCAGCGGGGCACTGGTGGCGGCATTTACCGGCGAGGCGGAAAAATCGTCAGCATCGCACAAAAAGGGGATTACGGACCATGGCATTGTTTAGTTCCGACCTGACCATTTTCTGGGCTATTGCAGGTGCTGCCGCGGCCACTTACTCCCTGAGGCTGGGAGGTCTGCTGCTGTCCGATCGCTTGCCCAAGGCCGGGCGGTTTAAAAAATTCATGGATGCCCTGCCCGGTACCATTCTTCTATCGCTGGTGGCTCCGGGAATCCTGTCGGCGGGTATATGGGGATGTGTGGCGGCAGCCGTCACCGCGCTATTGACCCATAAGACAGGCAACGTGTTTGTCGCCATGCTGGCAGGCATCGTGATCGTGGCGACCCAGCGACAGCTTGGACTGTAAACCCTAATGTTGCATAAGATAGCTTTAACCGCAGTGCAAGATGTGCCCGAAATGACTGCCATGATGGGGCTGATGCTGGATCCTGGATACTCGATAGTGGATTCTGGTTCATTCAGGACAGCATCGATGGCAGCATCTAAATCATTCAGCATACAGATGCCGGAATCCCCTATCAATTGGCCCTAACAAGGGATTGTATCATGGCGACCCGGGGGGAATGATGATGTATTATGCAACGATAGGGTAACCGACGACACCGCTGGGAGAAGATTTATTGGCAATTTCAACCGAAACATCACAGGGCAAATCGAGGATTTCCGGAATCATATTCGGTGCGTCCTCCTATCTGATTTGGGGCATCAGCCCCATCTACTGGAAAACCTTAAAGGCGATTCCGGCCCTTGAGATTATCGCCCATCGGATCGTTTGGTCCTGCCTTTTTCTCATCCCGCTGATCTTGCTCATGGGAAACGGTAAGGAATTTGTCCGGGCCTTCAAAACTCGTAAAACGTTTCTCATCCTCATGGGAACGTCTGTGATCGTGGGCGTCAACTGGCTGATCTACGTCTGGGCCATCAACACCAACCATCTGCTTCAGGCCAGCCTGGGGTATTACATCAATCCCTTAGTGAACGTCCTTTTGGGGGTGCTGTTTCTCAAGGAACGGCTGAGGAAAGCACAGGTTGCGGCGGTGCTGATCGCCGCGGCAGGCGTTTTGTACCTTACCGTCCAGTATGGAGATTTTCCCTGGATCGCCCTGTCCCTGGCGTTTACCTTTGGTATCTACGGTCTCATCCGAAAGGTCGCACCCGTGGGGGCACTGCCCGGCCTTACGGTCGAGGCCCTCATGCTGACCCTTCCTGGCATCGTTTACCTGGTCAGACTGGAGTCTGCCGGAACCGGAGCGTTCACACATGCCGGGCTTGCCGTTGATCTATTGTTGATAGGTGCTTCGGTGGTCACCACCGTTCCCCTTCTTTTCTTCGCATTGGGCGCCCGGCGTCTCAATCTATCCACCATGGGGTTTCTCCAGTATATTGCCCCTACCATGATGTTTTTACTGGGGGTCTTTGTGTACCGGGAACCCTTTTCGACGGCGCAGCTTGTCACATTCGGCATGATCTGGACCGCCCTTTTCATCTATTCCGCCGATTCGGTGACGGCGCTCAAAACATAACGGTAAACGTGCCCTTCCAAGCCATCATTTTGAAAAGTTGAGAAGCGTTTTACTTAGCTGAAATGAATTCGTTTATCGAAATAACAATCTTCAAATCCCAAATATCAAATAAATTCCAATGACCAAAACCCAAATTCAAAACCAGAGATCGCCTTTTTGGCTTTGATCATTGAATGATGTAATTTGAGATTTATTTGTAATTGGGTGCTTGAAATTTGTACTTTAGCGTCACTATGTTTCTCGTTGAACCGATTTCACGGTCCGGCAGAAACGAAAGGACATCACCGATATGTACGACAACCAACTCAACACACCCAAAAACGAACTGGCCCATCGCATCCACCGGCTTCAAAAACAGCTCGTCAAGTCCGGAATCGATGCTGCCATCATCCTTCAAAATGCCGATCTTTACTACTTCGCAGGCACCATCCAGCAGGCCAACCTGTATGTACCAGCCGAGGGAACGCCACTCCTGTTGGTAAAAAAAAATGTCCAGCGCGCCAGGGCGGAATCCGATCTGGAAAACATCGTGCCCTTCGGTTCACCCCGGGAGATTCCCGGTCTGCTCAAACAAAATGGCCATGAGATGCCACAAAGGGTCGGAATGGAATTGGATGTTCTGCCGGTCAATCTGTTTTCAGTTTACCGGAAGGTTTTTGACGCTGCGGGTTTTGAAGACATTTCCAACCCCATCCGGATGATCCGGGCGGTTAAATCGAAATATGAAATCGACATCATTAAAAAAGCCTCGCAATTGGCGGACCGGGTGTCGGCGGAGGTGCCGAACTTGTTGGAAGAGGGCCTCACCGAAATCGAATTCGCCGGAAGAGTGGAAGCATATGCCCGCAGTCTGGGACACCAGGGTATCGTGCGGATGCGCCTTTTCGGAAGCGAGCTGTTCTACGGGCATATCATGTCGGGACCTTCGGCCGCTGTTCCCAGTTACCTCGCATCTCCCACGGGCGGTCCCTCCACCAGTCCCGCCATCGCCCAGGGCCCAGGGTTCAGGAAAATCGGACGACACGAACCGATCCTGGTGGATTATGTGTTCGCCCACAGGGGATATATCGCGGACCACACGCGCATTTATTCCTTGGGAAAGGTCCCGGAAAAAATGGCAAGAGCCCACCGAGCGATGCTGAACCTCCAGGAAAAGATCAAAACAATGGCCAAACCGGGGATTACGGGGGGCATGCTCTACGATGCGGCATTGGAGACGGCCGAAAAAGAGGGCTTCGCCGATCATTTCATGGGTGGGGATGACCAGCGGGTCCGGTTTATCGGACACGGCGTCGGGCTGGAGCTGGACGAGTTTCCTTTTCTGGCAAAAGGGCAGGATCTGGAACTGGCGGCGGGGATGGTCGTCGCCCTTGAGCCCAAACTCGTCTATCCCGGCATCGGTGCTGTGGGCATCGAAAACACCCACCTTGTTACCGAAGAAGGGCTGGAACAATTGACCCGTTACAATGAAAACATCATCGTCATTGATCGATAAGTGGGGGGACAAGAAGGCCATCTCGAATACAAGAAAACAGAAAACCGGGAAATCCTAAATCTGCAAAACCAACCGAAATTAAAAAATAAATTCGCAATCAGGATCAGATTCGAAACAGCGCCCTGTTTTCGATTCCAATTCAAATGGATCCACCGGTCATCACATCTTACCATCAAGGACTTGGCGGATCGCGTTTGAAAGATCCCTCATTGTAACCGGCTTCATCAATAATTTCCTGATCCCCAGGGAGTTTGCCTTTTCCTTGGTTATCAGTTCGCTGTACCCAGTGCTCAGTATGATGGGAATGTCTGAACGAATTTTAGTCAGTTCAACGGCAAGCCGATCCCCTGTCATTTTCGGCATCGCCATGTCGGTGATGACAAGATCAAATCGCTCTGGCTGCTGGGCAAATAACGCAAGGGCTTGTTGGGCATCACCTGTTACTGTAACAGTATACCCTTGAATTTTAAGCATCTCTTTTTCAATTTCGCGGACATTATCTTCGTCGTCGACCAGCAGAATATGCTCATTGCCACCCGATAATGGGAAATCAACGGGTTTGTCCGAATCGCTCATATCCAGGGTTAGTGGTAAATACACGGTAAATATGGTGCCTTTGCCGATCTGACTTTCCACAGAAATCGATCCTCCGTGGCTGATACAGATCCCGTGGACTGCAGCCAGGCCCAATCCAGTTCCCTTCCCTTTTTCTTTCGTGGTAAAATAAGGGTCAAAGATACGCTCTATATTTTCAGATGGGATGCCGATACCTGTGTCAGAAACGACCAATTTTCCATATGAACCAGCGGGAATATGAGCCCGAGCAGCGGCCTCACCTTCCAATTTTTCACGTGAAAGAGTAATGTTAAGGGTTCCGCCCGTTTTCAACATCGCTTGATACGCGTTTGTGCACAGATTCATGACAATCTGGTGGATTTGGGAAGGGTCTCCTATGATTCGACATTTTTCTGTTATTTGAGTTTGGATTTCAATTGAAGTTGGAATTGCGGATCTCAGCAGTTTAAGCGCCTCCTTAACAGTTAGATGCAACTCAACGGGCGACCTGGCCTGCTCGTCCTTTCGGCTAAAGGCAAGTATTTGAGCAACGAGGTCACGCGCCCGTTTACCTGAACTGTGTATCGCCTTTATTTTGTTTCTGATTGCAGATTCGGGAGGCAGTTCTTTAATCGCCAATTCGGAATAGCCCAAAATAGCAAATAAGATGTTATTGAAGTCATGGGCGATACCCCCGGCCAGCGTGCCGATCGCTTCCATCTTTTCCGCCTGCCGCAGTTTTTCCTCGACCACCGCTTTTTCAGCTTCGGCTTGTTTGAGGCTCGTGATGTCGCGGCCGACAGATTGAATTTCAGCCAGATGGCCCTGTCCGTCAAATATGCCACGTTCGACCCATTCTTGCCATACAACTTGGTTTTTCTTGTAGGATTTGCGCTCGCAGGTTAGCGCGACTGGATTGTCCGGAGACAATGACGATACCGTTTGCTTAAGCTGATCCCGATCCTGTTCGACAATGTCATCGAACACGTTGGTACCGATGACATCCCCAACAGTCCTTGCCAAATATTTACAATATGCGCGGTTTGCATAGGTGCGATCACCGTTAGGTTTCCAAACAACAATAAACTCCGTGTTGTCCTCCACTATCCCGCGGTATCTCTCCTCGCTTTTCTGGAGCGCTTCCTCCGCCATCTTGCGCTCTGTAATGTCTTCAATCACCCCATCATAATATTTGACGTTCCCTTTTTCGTCTTTCACCACCACGGCAGATATTGAGCCGGTGAATGTCGATCCGTTCTTTTTTCGTAATTGCAGTTCCTCGTTTCTAATTTCGCCTTTTCTTAGTAATTTCGCATTGAAAATAGCCCTATCATCCGGAATCCTGTATAGGTCCGATACGTTTACGTTAAGAAACTCCTCTCTGCTTTCGAAACCGAACATTTTGACAATAGCGGGGTTGGCTTCGAGAAACCGGCCTTTGGCGCCAGCAGAATTTCTATAGATGCCGACGTTTAAATTGTTCGCCAAGGATTTATACTTCTGCTCACTCTCTCGAAGCGCTTCCTCCGACCGCTTTCGCTCGGTGATATCTGAAAAACTGGCCAGGCTTGCGATGACGTTACCCTTTTTATCCCATACGGGACTGCCAAATACTTCCAGCAAAAGCTTCTTGCCGCCCGGCTGCACAACAACCATATTATCGACAGAACAGCTTTGACCGTATATCCCACGCACAATCGGCATTTGGTCTTCCGGGTAGAGTTCATCGGTATTGTTATTGTATGCCTGATAGACCTCGGCAAGGGTTGCTTTTTCTGCGCCATCAATAAGACCGCGGCCGAGCAACGCCGTGGCTCGTTTGTTGACCAGGAGCGGTTTTCCGGAGGGGGCCGACACCATGAATACACCCACTTGCAGGTTGTCGAGGAGAGTATTCAGAAGCTGATTTTGAGTTTCAAGCGCCGCACTCGCCTGCTTGAGTTCTGTGACGTCCTGCGCCACAACCGTCGCGCCGACGATCTCATCGTCCTCATAAATAAAACGGGCGTTAATGCTTAACACAAATTCACTGCCATCTTTTTTGCGGGCAGAATATTCAGCGGTCTTGGGAACTGCCTTTTTCTTATCGATCCGGTCCAACCTGTCAAGGAAACGCAGTTGACTTTCTTCCGTTAATAAATCCATGGGATTCATTGAAAGCAGTTCATCTTTGGAATAACCGGTATATTCACATACCGCATCATTTACGTTGGTTAGCTTCATGATGCGAAAGTCCAGTTCATAAATTCCAGCAGGGGCAATGTCGAAAAGCTGTCGATAGCGTTCTTCACTCTCCTTTATCGTCTCTTCCGCCTGCCTGCGATTGCTGATATCCCGCACAACCGCTAGGATCATGGGACGCCCTTTTTGTTCAATAATGCTGGAATTTATTTCAACCGGGAACGCTTCCCCGTTTTTTTTAATATGGACCGTTTCAAAAACCTGGTGCTTGGTATCGAACAGCCGTTTTCGATGATCAGAGGAAGCATGCACCCCGGCATCCGGCATTTTTGTGATATCCATTGCGGTTAGTTCCATAAACTCTTCTTTCGAATAACCGTAACGGCTGCATGCAATATCGTTTACCTCGATGAAAGGAGCAAACCCATTCTCCTTAAATGGATGCACAAAAATAGCGTCATTGACCGAACTGAAAAAAATTTTGAAGCGTTCTTGTTGGGTCCGTGATTTTTCTTCTGCGCGTTTACGGTCTGAAATATCCCGTGCAGAACCAATCAATTTTTCGGGAAAACCCTGGATATCCCTCATTAAAACGACGGAAATCGAACAAGGACGTTGGGTGCCGTCTTTATCATTCAAGAGGACTTCATAATCCTTAGCAGTCCCCTTTTCCAAAATCAGTTCTATAAATTCATCCCGTTTGTTCTTGTCGGTGTAAATGTTATAGAGCGACTCCCCAATCAGCTCTTCTCTTTTATACAGAGAATACTTCTCAATAGAAGGGCTGACTTCTAAAATTGTCCCATCAAGGCTGGCTTCGTAATAAACATCCTGGAGGTTTTCAAATATTCGCCGGTAGCGTTTCTCACTTTCCAATAAAGCGGTCTCTGTACGCTTTCGTTCCGTAATATCTCGCAGGGCAGTGACTCGAACGAATCTGCCCTGCGTTTTTATCCTCCTTGCCTGGATTTCACAGGGAAATGTCGTTCCGTCTTTTCGCAAACCCGTTACCTCGTAAGGATCTTTATGCCCTTTGAGCATGTTGCCTTTCACGGTCTCGCGATCTTCCGGTATGACCCATTCCGTACCGTGCCGCCCAACCGCTTCATTGCGGGTGTAACCAAACATTTTTTCTGCAGCCCGGTTTTGATCCAGACACACACCATCTTCAGATAGGAAAATGGCTTCAAATGAGGCTTCAGATAGGGCCATCATCCATTTTTCACCTGTCATCGGCATGGCATCCATCTGGTTGCGTTCAGTCTCTGCTTTCTCCAATTCCCGAATCTTTTTTTCCAATTCTTCATATGTTGGTTTTTGTATCATCTCAGGCACCTTCAAAATTACCATTTAAAGCTGAACCCAATCATCCTGCCGGATGGTGCTAAGAGAAAAGACAACGCCCGGTGGACGCAACTTCCATATAATCTAGTAATAAACATGAAATAGGCAAAATCCAGCATGGAGGGGGTCGTCAGCGACCCCGCAGTGAAGCGGTAAAATAGAGGGCGACGCTCCCGCTGTTGCCGGCAATGTCACATACCGCTATCTGCCGTAGCAGTCGGACAACAGCTATAGGGATCGGAGTTTTAGTAGCGTGCCATAGGGGCGAAATATTTTTTAGAAAGAAAGCGTCGTGGCAGCGAAAATTTCCCGGCTCCCCATTAAACCCGATGCGTCAACCGGAGTCGCAGGTCTGCATTAGGCCAGGGGAGGCGGAGGAGGCGGCAATTCACCGCGCTCGTAGGCCTCCCGGGCCGATTTGACGGGTATGCCCGCCTCGCAGGGAACCCCCACCTGGCACAACCCGCATCCGTACCCCACGAATTGGTAAGTCTTTTGGACATATTTCCTGGAAAGGACCAGGTGCTGCCGACATTTCTCCTTGTCATGACCATCTACCGTGATGGCGCGCGCCGGACAGCGGTCGATGCATTTGCCGCAGGTCCCGTTGTGGAAAAAAAGACAATAGGCACGATGGTCCGCATAGGGCCGAGGGGTAGGCTCCAGGGAGATTTTGGCCACCACCGATCCCGCCCGCATCGCCTTGCCCCGTGCCGTGATAAGACCGTCACAGAGTCCGAAGGTACCCAGACCCGCCGCATGGGCGGCGTGCCGCTCGGACCAGGAGGAGGCGTATGAAAACCGCTCCGATTGGATGATGGTCCAGTTGGGAACCAGCATGGGCGCAACCGCAGGATGACCAGACTGGCTCAACCGGTCGGCCACGTGGCTCCGCAGCTTTGCGTTGAACTCCTCCCCGTACACACGAATTCGGGCCCACTCGGCAGAAGGGTACCGTTTCGCCCGGCGATTGGTTTTACGAACCATCTCCCGCTGGGGCAGCACCCATGATATGACGGTGAGCTGTTCCGGGCCGGCGGGTGCATCGGGCCGGTGCTGGCTGAAGACTTCCCAGGGGGTCCAGTGGTAGGCGCCGATGTACTCTTTGTACTGCTGCCAGATCGGATCGGCACCGGTGGCGAAACCCACCTGGACCGATTCCCAGGCCGGATCACCGGCCTCGTTCTGCATATTGTTGTGCGGTGAAGTGGCAATGAAATCCCGGATCAGATCGACAATCCAACGCTCCGTAATAGTGGTATCTTGGTTCAAAGGGGCCTCCTGTGATGCTGAGCTGTCTTTAGCCTTGAGATGAAAAGATAGAACCATAAATGTTGAGAAATCAAATAGACCCAACCCTTATGGACAGATCAGATTATTGGTTTTTTCTGATAGTCTCAAGAAAATAATGAAGGGAACCATATTTTCAGTTGATGACAAAATTATACCTTGCATTTTCTAGCCCACCATTTCAAATTGCCAGGCAAAAAGCGATGATTCAAAAACCGGTATATGAAAGGGAGAACAAAATTCTATGAACATCCAAGAAATCCTGACAAACCACCGGCTCATTCTCACCGAAGCCGCCGTTATTGAGACACTGAGGCGCACAGATGGGTTGGCACTGCATCCCCAGCTCGAACACGCCCTGCTGATCTACGACGATACTGGAACCAAAGTGCTCAGAGAACTGTTTTCCGGGTATATTGATATTGCCCGAAGGGCCAACGTACCGTTGATACTCTGCAGCCCTACCTGGCGTGCCAGTCGGAATCGGCTCAGGGCCTCTGGTGTGGGCCGGGATGTCAATGGTGATGCGGTTCGGTTTTTAAAAGATTTGAGAAAAGAGCAGGGGGATTTTGCCTCGCAGATTCTGATCGGGGGACTGATCGGCTGTAAAAACGACTGCTACCAGCCCGAAGCATGTTTGCCGCCCGATGAATCTTATCAGTTTCATGGTTGGCAGAACGAAAGGCTCTGCGCCCAAGGGGTTGATTTCCTCATGGCGGCAACACTCCCGGCACTTCCGGAGGCGGTGGGCATCGCCCGATCGATGTCAGAATCGGGTGTCCCCTATTTCATCAGCTTCGTAATCAACCGGGATGGGACGATCCTGGACGGAACCGGTCTCCCGGCAGCCATTGAAACCATCGATGGGGCCGCCGCTAGGCCGCCTCTGGGATACATGATCAATTGCGCCTACCCCTCTTTTTTAAACACTGCAGCACTCCCTCCCGCGGTATTGAATCGGCTGGTGGGGTTTCAGGGAAATGCATCCTCCCTGGACCACGATCAACTGGATCATTCAACCGAGCTGCAACTAGACCCCATCGAGGATTGGGGGGACCGGATGATCGAGCTCAACACCCGCTTTGGAATCAAGATATTGGGCGGCTGTTGCGGTACGGGAACGGACCACCTGAAGTATATCGTTTCCCACTTCTCGGCAGATCAAACATAAGGTCCGCTCAGGCATTATGGCTCCGGAGCATAGATCCGCTATCCGCTATTGAATCAGCTCCAAGGCCATTTTTTCCGCTTGATCTAAATATCTTTCCACATCCGTGTCCGGCGCCATTCCGCAGTCCACCGCACGGATCACGTGAACGTCGAATCCGTACCATGTCAAAAAGGTCTGATATCTTTCCACCACATCCCGGTGCTTGTCCTCACTATCCCCCTGGGTAAGGACAAATACCGCCTTTTTCCCAGGCGGTACCCGTGTTGGGTTGGAACTGGTCATGTAATCCGGCTTCACCAAAGACCAGGTTCGGTCAAAAAAGCACTTGAACTGTCCAGTAACATCCGCATAATAGACCGGCGTGGCAAAAAGGGCGATATCCGCCTTCATCAACGCTTCGAAGAGACCCGTTAGGTCGTCTTTCTGGATGCACTTCTCCGATTTATTCTTGCATGCATCGCACCCCAAGCAACCTTTATAGGACATGGAGTTGAGAAAATAGGTATCGGTTTCGGCACCCTTCTCTTTGGCTGTTGATATAAATTTTCCGCTGATCCTGGAGCTGGCGCCTTTCTTGCGCGGGCTCCCCAAAATGGCCATAACTTTCATCAGCATCTCCTTTCGAATTTCCTAAACTTCGAAAATATTCGAAGCTTGCAGTTAAAAAAATCACGCTAAAAGGTTTCGAATCGACCCCAAAGCCTCCCTGTCCACCCATACAATTACCTTCTTGCCTTCGCGCCGCATGTGGAGAAGGCCCGCCTGCCGGAGTTCCTTGAAATGGTGGGACACGGTGGAGGGCGCCAGGCCGAGGCTCACGGCAAACTCCTGCTGGCAGTTCTCCACCTCCTCCGAATCGGTGGTAAAAACCCCTTCCGCCGGTGCACACTTCGAAAGCTCTAGAAGAATCCGGAGCCGGTGGGGGTTGGACATCGCCTTGAACATACCTGAATATTGTTCCAGTATCTCAGGCCCGATGGCATCTGTTTCGAAGTTCGACATGTTTCGAATCTTAAATTTATCTCATCGATCTGTCAAGTCGAATTCAGCAATGGGTTGCCGATTATTTTCCATTCTGCTAGAAATGTGCGGTTTCCCAGCTCGCCGTGAAAACAGGCAAAAGAAAGGTTTCAGGATGGGGCGAACGACGATCAATGCGCTGACTTCTCGTACATTCAAAAAAGGACTGGTCGATCTGGCATCGAAAGACGCGGATCTTGCTTCCATCATGAGGGATTTCGGGCCACCCCCCTTCTGGCACAGGGAACCAGGGTTTCCAACGCTGATTCGGATCATCCTCGAGCAGCAGGTTTCACTCGCCTCAGGCAAGGCCACCTATTACCGGTTATTGGAAACCGCGTCGCCCCTTTCGCCTGAATCTTTTCTGAAACTGAGTGACAAGAAACTGAAAAGCATAGGCTTTAGCCGCCAGAAAGCAGCCTATGGCCGGAACCTGTCGCTGGCGGTACTTGAGGGAGATCTCGACTTCAAGGCCCTATCCGGGATGGAAGATGAAACGGTGAGATCCCATCTGATCCGGATCAAGGGGATCGGCCCCTGGACAGCCGACATCTATCTGTTAACCGCACTTCGCCGACCGGATGTCTGGCCGGGGGGGGACCTGGCCATCGTTGAGGCGGTCCGGCGAATAAAAGCGCTCGATAAGCGCCCGTCCAGCGAAACCCTCGATAAAATCAGCTCGAGGTGGAAACCGTACCGGGCGGTGGCGGCCAGGGTATTGTGGCATTACTATTTAGTGTCCACCCGGAAACGGCATCTTTCGCGCCCTGGTGGTGTCCGCAATCGTCTTCAATCCTCAAAATAGCAGGCTATTCCCTGAGCAAGCATTTGCCTTGCGATTGCTTGCGGGTGAAAACCCTCTCGATCCTAACCCGGAACCCAAATCTACCATTTCCGGAGGAACATTATTTGTTGATCCCCAAAAAATGAACAATTCCCCGCTGAGAACAAACCTACGAATAGATAATTGAAAATATTCGTTTGGATTTCTGGGTCAGCGTCGTATGTTATGGAAAGAGCGTCAGACATAATACCCTGACACTATTAAAAAAGGCTCTGACAGTTGTTCCAGATACGCTAAAAGAGGAGCACAGATGTCCAAACGCAAAATCTTGATCATCGGGGGGGGAGCCGCCGGGCTGATGGCAGCGGGAATGGCCGCACGGGCCGGCGCCGACGTTCTCGTCCTGGAGAAGATGAAGCGTGTGGGAATCAAGCTCGGCATCACGGGAAAGGGCAGATGCAATCTCACCAACACGGCGGGGATCGCCGATTTCATCTCCCACTTCGGGAATACGGGCAGTTTCCTTCACCAGGCGTTTGCCCGGTTTTTCAACAAAGAACTGATGGCTTTCTTTGTGGAACTGGGCCTTGAACTGACAACGGAAAGAGGCGGGAGGGTGTTTCCGGCCAGCGGCAGGGCCCGGGATGTGATCGATGTGCTGTTGAAATGGCTCAAACAAACCGGTGTGCGGTTTAAATATGACGCTCCCGTGGATCGGTTGATCGTTGAAAAGGACCGTGTGGCAGGTGTGGTCTGCAACAAGCGGAAGTTCTATGGCGATGCGGTGATCATCGCCACTGGCGGTGCCTCTTATCCGGTGACAGGCTCCACCGGAGACGGGTACCGCTTTGCAGAATCTGTGGGGCATCGCATTGTATCCCCGCGCCCGGCCCTTGTGCCCCTGGTAACTGCTGGCAATACGGCCGGCAGAATGGCAGGACTCAATCTGCGGAATGTCATGGTCAGCCTATGGATCGACGGTAAAAAGTCCACCCGGGCATTCGGGGAGCTGGTTTTTACCGATTTCGGCGTTACGGGTCCCACAATCCTGACTCTAAGCGGCATGGCGGTGGATGCGCTGAATGACGGTATTCAGCCGGCACTCTCCATCGACCTGAAACCGGCCCTTGATGAAAAAAAACTGGATGCCCGTCTCATCCGGGATTTCGCGTCCCGGGGCAAAGAACCGATGGGAACGCTGCTGCGGGGGATCCTGCCCCGTGAGATGGTACCGATATGCCTGGCATTGACGGACATTTCACCAGGACAGCAGGGAAGCGTGGTGACCGCTGCCCAGCGTAAACGCCTGCGGAACTGGCTGAAAAATGTCGGACTGACGATCACGGGATACCGCCCCTTTTCCGAAGCCCTCGTGACGGCAGGCGGAGTGCCGACCCGTGAAGTGGATCCCCGGACCATGGCCTCCCGCCTGATACGGGATCTCTATTTCGCGGGCGAGGTCCTTGACATCCAGGCGGACACAGGAGGATACAACTTGCAGGCCGCCTTTTCAACCGGCAGGCTCGCCGGCCGCACGGCAGCGAAAAGAGAGTGATACCCATGTTTCTGCCCACCACCCCAAAAGAGATGAAAGCCTTAAGCTGGGACCGACCCGATGTCATCCTGGTGAGCGGGGACACTTACATCGACAGCCCCTATATGGGTATCGCGGTGATCGGAAAGGTGCTGATGGATGCCGGCATCCGAACAGCGGTCATCGCCCAGCCGGACATCCAATCGGATAATGACATCAAACGGCTCGGGGAGCCGAGACTCTTTTGGGGTGTATCAGGAGGATGTGTCGATTCCCTTGTCGCCAACACCACCGCTTCAAAAAAAAGACGAAAAAATGACGACTACACGCCCGGCGGGAAAAATGACCGACGACCGGATCGCGCAGTTATCCGTTACACCAACCTGATCCGGCAATGCCATAAGCAAACCGTCCCCATTGTCCTAGGGGGGATTGAGGCAAGTCTGCGACGCATCGCCCACTATGATTTCTGGTCCGACCGCATCCGACGGTCGATCCTCTTTGACGCCAAGGCGGATTTTCTGGTTTACGGCATGGGGGAGAAGACCGTGGTGGCTTTGGCTCGTGCCCTTCAGACAGACCGATCGCCCCTGAATATTCCGGGGCTCTGTTATATCGCACAGGAGAAAAGGGCGGGCTATATCGAGCTGCCCTCCTATGAAACGGCAGCCGCCAGCCATGAAAAATTGATCGAAATGTTCCGCATTTTTTCAGAAAACGGTGATCCGGTAACGGCAACGGGTCTATGCCAACAACACGCGTCAAGGTACCTGGTACAAAATCCGCCTTCAGCCCATTTGACCACCGAAGAGCTGGACGCGATCCATGACCTGGATTACCGGCGGGACCTGCATCCCTACTACCGGAAATGGGGCCAAGTCCGCGCCCTGGATACTATCCGGTTTTCCATCCCGACCCACCGCGGCTGCTACGGGGAATGCAATTTTTGTGCGATCTCCGTTCACCAGGGTCGGCAGGTGACATGGCGCAGCGATACATCCATAATAAAAGAGGCCAAAGCCATCACCCAACTGCCCGGTTTTAAGGGCATCATCACCGATGTCGGGGGGCCCACCGCCAACATGTACGGTTTTGAATGTCGAAGGAAAATTGGAGAGGGCGGCTGCCGGGACAAAAGATGCCTGCATCCGTCGGTATGCCGAAGCCTCAAACCCAATCATTCCAGACTGGTGAATCTGCTTTCGGCCCTCAGGGAAATAAAGGAAATCCGGCATGTCTTCACTGCATCGGGTATCCGATACGACCTGATCCTCGCGGATACACGGCATGGCGACCGCTATCTGAAGCAGATCGTCCGTCATCATGTTTCCGGCCAGTTGAAAGTAGCGCCGGAGCATACCGAAGACACGGTTTTAAACCACATGGGAAAACCAGGGCGAGACCTACTCATAAAATTCAAACGCAGGTTCGACGCGATATCCAAAAAATCCGGCAAGCGTCAATTCCTCACCTACTATCTCATTGCCGCCCACCCCGGATGCACGGACAGGGATATGCGGAAACTGAAAAAATTCACGCGGGAGAAGTTGAAATGCAGCCCCGAACAGGTCCAGATTTTTACCCCCACCCCATCCACCTGGTCCTCCCTGATGTACCACACCCGAATGGATCCATTTACCGGGGAGAAGATTTTTGTTGAAAAAACATTTAAAGGCCGGGAAAAACAGAAACAGATGATCATTCCCAAAAAGGTGCCTAAAGGAAAAAAGGCGGGATGCATTTAAAATGCTTTATCTAATATTAGGCGGGCTTGGCTGGCTCATTGGTTCTGTAGGGTATTGGGATTTGGGTTGGTTCTTCGGTCTTTCGATCGGCCTTCTTTCCGCGGAAACCATCCGGTTGCGCAAACGGATCAAGCGTCTGGAAACAAACCGCACAGATGGGATGCAAAAGCCGGTTGAACCGGATGCCCGGTCCGGAAAGAAACCATCGTTCCCGGTGCCGGAGGCCCCGAAATCCCGCACAAAGCCGGTTGCTGCCCAAACGGCCGTCCCATCCGGCGGTGAGGAAGATCTCACCTTTGATCTGCCTTCATTTGAAACCACCTCGGCCCAAAGGGAGGAAGAAGCGACCTCGCCTGGAGGCGGCTCTGATACTTTCGACAACAGGCTTACCAGAATACCCAGCCGACTGGGAGCGTATCTGAAACGCTTTTTCACCACCGGCAATGTCTTCACCAAAATCGGGGTCATTGTCCTTTTCTTCGGATTTGCCTTCCTTTTGAAATATGCGGCCCAGCGCAATCTCGTTCCCATTGAGTTCCGCCTGATGGGCGTTTTTGTTGGCGGCCTCGGTCTGCTGGGCGCGGGCTGGCGTCTCAGGGGGAAGCGGTTGACCTACGGCCTTCTCCTGCAGGGCTGCGGCGTCGGTGTGCTGTACCTGACCGTTTATGCCGCCGCCAGATTCTACCATTTATTGCCCTATGGTTTCTCTTTCGCAATCATGCTCTGCCTGGTGATCCTTTCGGGTGTTCTAGCCTCTCTCCAGAATGCCAAGTACCTCGCAATCACCGGTGTTGTCGGTGGATTCCTGGCGCCGGTGCTCATGTCCACCGGCAGTGGCAGCCACGTTGCGCTCTTTTCCTACTATTCCCTCCTGAATCTGGGTATCGTCGGTATCGCCTGGCGCAGGCCGTGGCGCGAACTGAATCTAGTCGGCTTCATCTTTACCTTCGTCATTGCATCCATTTGGGGCGGCCGGTATTATCAGCCTCGCTATTTTGCTTCCACCGAGCCGTTTCTCATTCTCTTTTTTATCTATTACGTCTCCATCTCAGTACTGTATGCGATCCGCCAGCCGATCGATCTCAAAGGCTACGTGGACGGCACACTGGTGTTCGGACTACCCATTGTGGCCTTCGGGCTTCAGTACGGCCTGGTCCGCGACTTCGAGTATGGCCTGGCCCTGAGCGCTTTGATTCTCGGGATGTTCTACATCCTGCTGGCGACATTACTGTGGAAACGTCGGATCGACGGTTTTCGCATGCTGATTGAATCCTTTCTGGCATTCGGCGTGGTCTTCGGAAGTCTGGCCATTCCCCTGGCGCTGGACGGCAGATGGACCTCAGCCGCCTGGGCCCTTGAAGGAGGGGCCATTTTATGGATCGGCATCCGGCAGGATCGGTTGCTGCCGAGAATCTTCGGCATATTGCTGCAGGCCGGTGCCGGAACCTTCTTTATTAAAGCGGTTAACCTCACTTCCCGTCAGATCCCGCTTGCCAACAGCTTTTTTATCGGGTGTCTGCTTATCAGTCTTTCAGGGATTTTCTCCAGCTGGTACCTGACACGCAGGTCAGATCAGCTTCGGCCGTGGGAGCGGCATGCCGTGGTCCCACTCATGGTATGGGGACTCGCCTGGTGGTTCGGGGCGGCATTTCATGAAATTGAACGATTCATAGGCTGGCGGGACCGGGCTTCGGCAGCGCTGCTGCATGTAGCTGCCAGCAGCATGCTCATGGAGATCGTGAGCCGTCGGCTGGCCTGGCGATCTTTCGCCTACCCGGCGCTCCTTCTTCTTCCGGGGATGGGGTTCGCCTGCCTTTCCTACCTGGGAGATGCCGGTGATCGGCACTTTTTTGCCCGTTTCGGTTTTGTCGCCTGGGTAGTTGCTTTTTCGATTCAGTATATTCTGCTTTTCAGATGTGAGAACAGATGGCCTGAAAAACTGTTGCCCCGGTGGCATCAATTCACATTCTGGCTCCTGATTTATGTAATTACATTCGAGGGCGGTTACTATGTGGATCTTTTGCTTCAAACCGGACGAACCTGGCAATACTGCATATGGGGATTGATTCCCGGGACGATAGTGCTTCTCATGCTCGGCTGGGGTGAACGGCTTTCCTGGCCGGTTTGTCGCTTCCGCGAGGCTTATTTCGGAGCGGGTATCGCCCTGCCGGCCATCTATCTTCTTCTTTGGGCGGTCCTAGTCAATTTCCATCACGGAGATCCGTCTCCCCTGCCCTTTGTACCGCTTATCAATCCCTTGGAGATCACTCAGGTCTATCTCCTGTTTGTAATTCTAAAGGGAATCGGCCATCAGGGGGTATGGCTGAAAAGCCTGGATATCGACCTAAACGATACGGTCATCAAAGCGATCGCATGGGGAGCCGGGTTTCTGCTGCTCAACGCCGTGGTCGCGCGGACCATCCACTTCTGGGGCCATGTCCCTTATACCTTTTGGGGATTGTACCGATCGCTCCTTTTCCAGTCCTCAATCTCCATTCTATGGGGGGTGACCGCTCTGGTGACCACTATCTGGGCCACTCGAAAGGGAAGCCGCCCGATCTGGATCGCAGGCGCCACCATTTTATCCCTGGTGGTCATCAAGCTTTTTGTGGTGGATCTGGCCGGCACCGGTACGGTCGCCCGGATCGTATCGTTTCTCGGCGTGGGCTCCCTCATGCTGCTGATCGGCTACTTCTCACCGATTCCCCCCGCTCGAAACAAGGAGGTGCCATGAGGTTTATAATACTGGCAGCCCTATTGCTGCTGACGCCGCCTGTTGCCGTGGCTTCGCTGCAGCCATCCGATTTTGCCTACGGAATGCCCCTTGCATTAGAGGGAAAGGGCGCCGTTTATCGCCTGGTCATACCCAGGGAGATCTATGAATCCGTGAAACGGGAGGACCTTGCAGATATCCGGATCTTCAACGACAGTCAAATATCGGTGCCCCACGTCCTGCGCCGGCCCAAAGCGGGAAATGAAATACCCGAAGAGCTATTTAAACTTCCTTTTTTCCCGCTTTATCGGAAAGACGGATCAAAGGAATCTGAGGAGATGATGGTAAGGATCGAAAGGGATGCGGACGGCACGATCATTGAAATTGATACCGCAGGGGCAGACTCCGGGCCCAAGCGGTGGTTGTCCGCCTATATCATCGACGCAAGCCAGTACAAAAAGGAGATACACGCGCTGGAGGTTACCTGGTTGACGGCTAATGACAGTTTTGTCAGTGACGTTACGGTGGAAACCAGCAACGATCTTTCCCGCTGGACCTCCCTGGTTTCCCGGGCAGCGCTTGTCCGGATGCAGTTCGAGGGACACAAGATCCATCAAAACAGGATATTGCTGCCTGCCCGGCGGGACCGATATCTCAAATTATCCTGGCCGGCCGGTCGCGGCGGTTCCGAAATAAAAAAAATTCTTGCGATACGGAAAACTGGGGCAACCGAGATGCCATATTCCTGGGCCGATTTTAAGGGAAAACCCGGCCCGGTCGAAGATGAAAAGAGAATTTCTGCCTACGAATATGACGCTGCTGCCCATTTCCCGGCCGACCGGATAAGGCTCCAGTTTGCCGAGAAGAACGTCCTTTTAAAGGCCGCTGTTTTTTCACGGCCCCATTTGGATTCGGAATGGCAACACCGCCGGAAGCGTATTTTTTACGACCTCACTTTTGAAGAGGCCTCGCTGGTTCAGGACACCGTTTCCATCCCCTTAACTTCGGACCGCTATTGGCGGGTGGAGATAGAAACGACGACGGTCGGCGGGTCCGGTGCCACCCCTTCACTGGAACTGGGATGGCTGCCCCATGAACTGCTTTTTGTGGCCCAGGGCGAAGCCCCGTTCATGTTGGCCTACGGGTCGGCCCGTCTCGGCGATGAAACGGCCAACAGCATCCCAAGCGGACTTCTGGCCCAGGTGATGGGGGATAAACAGGAGAAATTGACCCGAGAAGCGACGCCTCAATCCAAAATCATTCTTGGAGGCCCGGATCAGCTCGTACCGAAACCGCCTCCCCTACCCTGGCGAAAATGGCTTCTCTGGGGAGTCCTGGTGGCCGGCGTGGGCGTGATCGCAAAAATGGCCCTCAGCCTGGGAAAGGGGTTAAAAAAAGAGGCGGAGGATTAACCAATCGCGACGATGCGCCATGGATCGTCCGGCCGAAAGGAGTTTGGGATGTGCAGGGTCTTTAAACAGATAATGATGGGAATCTTTATTGTTGCTTTTTCGATTACCGGCAGTGCATTGGCATCCGACACTTTTGTTCATTTTATCGTCGTGCCCGTTAAGGGTGTCCCACCGGAAAAAATGGACGCTTCCATGTCCGAATTCAAGGTCCGAATCGCGGAGATGGCCGGAGGCTATACCGCACTCGGAAAAACTGAAGGCGGATATCAACCGCCGGGTGGTGAATTGACGCGATCCGGGAACTTCTCTTTCATGGTTGCCGCTCCCCGGGATCTGACCGAAGAGGTGCTGTCACTCGTAGGTCATCTGTTCAATGGCAACAAGGCCTTCATTCTCGTGTGGCCGGCGAAAAGCAGCTACTAGGATATTAATGCAACCCATTAACGACATCCGCTACCTCGTGAAAAGCGCCTACGAAATCGGGAGGCGGGACATCCGAAGGGGGTTCCACTTCATCCCCGGTAAGCCTGAGAGAGGTATAATCGATCTCGTCCGCTTCTGTGGCAAGGAATGTCTTCATACCGGTTCTGCCTGCCACCAGGTCGTTGACCCTGTCATTGCCGACCATCAGACAGTTTGACGGGGCTTCACCGATCTTCTCTGCGATTTGCAAGTAGTACGCCTCCTGGGGTTTGACGAAAGACATGCTTTCCATGTCGGTGATGAATGAAAACAGGCCGGGATCGATCCCGACCCATGCCAGCCGGGAGTCAAGGGCAGTGCGGGGAAAAATCGGATTGGAGGCAAGCACCAGTTTCAAACCCATCTCTTCCAGCCGCTTCAGGGTCGTGTGAAGGCCTTCCGGAGCGGCAGCCGATACCTCGATATTACGGAATTCGGTGGCGTAGTAATCTTCAAAGCGATGCCAGATCGTATCGGCATCTCCTGTATGGCCATCCAGGAAACGTTCCATGAACCAGTCCCGATTGGTACGGTGGCCCGTCTGGTGGCACAGGGACAGTGCCGCCCGGGTCACCCGATCCTGAAATGCATCGGGAGGGAACAGATCTTTAAAAAAAGCAGTGATGTTTTTAAAATAGACCTCAAAAAAAACAAGCTCATCGTACAACACCAAGGTGTTGTCCAGGTCGAGCAAAATGGCTTTCAGCATAAAGAATCCTTTCGTGTAGATAATAAAGTCCAGGATAAAACGTTAGTGACATTGGATCAATAGATACCGGATGGAATTCGCACCTTGGTTTTACATTTTTTTTGTCCATGTAAAAACCGGTCACAAATCGGTGCCCCATGAGTCTAACATAATTGAAAACAGGAAAACTATAGAGTCGATTTTATAGGAGGGCAGCCATGCTGGAGCTTCTGGTGGAAAAGGCGAAAAATGGAAACGCGGACGCACTGGATGAAGTGGTGCGCCACCTGACCGAACCGCTTTACAGACTCGCCCTGCGCATGCTGTTCCACCCCCAGGACGCAGAAGACGCCCTTCAGGAAATTCTAATCAAAATTGTCACCCATCTGGGCAATTTCGAAGGCAGAAGCGCTTTTAAGACTTATGCCTACCGCATCGCGGTCAACCATCTACGAACGGCCCGATGCCGAAAGCGGGAGTTTCCGGTTTTGACCTTCGACGAGATGGCGGAACGTATCGTGGACCATTCAGCCGCCAATTGGGATGAACACCTGTCGGAGGCTCAGCAGCACCTGTTTGTGCGGGAACTGCTCATCGGTTGTCTGCAGGCATTGCTGCTGGGTTTGGATCGAGAGCTTCGGCTGGCATATATCCTGGGGGAAATATTCGACCTGACAGGGGCACAAGCCGCCTCAATATTGGGTATCAAACCCGGAACCTTCCGCAAACGGCTGTCAAGGGCCAGAAACCGCATACGGAAATTTATGATCCAACATTGTGCCTTGGTACATACGGAAAACCGATGCCACTGTGACAGGCAGGCGGCCCATTTTTCAAGAAAGGGTCAGATGGACTTGAAACATCTGACGTTTGCAAAAAGGCCCTGCACCGGAGATCTCGACAAACAACTGACCCGACAAATGGCGGAACTGGAAGAACTGCGCCGGGTGCGAAATTTGTTCCGGAACAGTCCGGATTTGGAGGCACCCGACCAAATCGTCACAAAGGTACGAGACATATTGTCCTCTGGCAAATATGAAATACTTCGTTTATCGTGATGAGCAGGAATAAAAGTCCAACAGCCAATTTGTGAAACCGAAAGGAGCGAAAATGGCAGATACACAAGAAACATCGGCCAAGGGCGGCTGCCTCTGTGGCGGCGTCACCTATGAAATCAAGGGGGATCTCAGAGGAGTGGTCAACTGCCACTGCGAGAAATGCCGCCGTACCCACGGAAATGTGGCGGCCTACACCTCCATTAAACGGGATCAGTTGGAGATGACAGAAGAGCGGACCCTGAAATGGTACCGTTCAGTGAAAGACGAAACCCCGGACGTCCATCGCGGTTTCTGCACCGAATGCGGCGCCAGCCTGTTCTGGGATCCCAGGGGGCAGGATCGCATCGCTGTAGCGGCAGGTTCTCTGGACACGCCGACACATCTTGATACCATCGGCCATGTCTGGCTCTCCCAAGCCGGAGACTACTACCCGCTCAAAGACAATTTGGTTAAATACGAAAAGGGTTGGGGGAGTACTGAGGTAAAGAGATGACATTCGCTGCCTCCGCTCTCACCGGGCGGAGGCTTTTCGTCTTGCACTCAAAACCTGTCTGCTGGTCGGATGGCGTCAGTTGCCTTCCGCTGGATTTTGCACTGCTGTCATCGGCAAAAGAGAAAAACCGTTTTCATGAAAGCCAGAAAAGGATGGATAAGCGATGCTGCGCTTTCAGGCGGCGTAAAGAGGCTACCACAAAAGCCACTACGCTCTTAGCCCCCATGGTCAAGCGTATCCTGAAGACGGGTATCAATGCACGGTATGTACTCATGGACAGCTGGTTTACCATGCCGGCAAATGTTTGTGCTCTGAGAAAATACCTGGATGTGATCGGTATGGTCAAGAAAACGCCCAAGGTTTGCTATCAACACAACGGAAAAAAACGCAACTTGATGGAGATCTATCAGAATCTTACAAAGCGTCGGGGACGGGCCAAGATATTGGCATCTACCACCGTAATACTTCCCGATAAAAAAGCTGCCAAAATTGTTTTTGTCCGTCATCGTCGCAAAAAAGACTGGCTGGCATTATTGTCCACCGATACCGGCCTGGCCGATTCCGAAGTGGTTCGTATCTACGGAAAGCGCTGGGACATCGAGGTCTTGTTCAAAATGGCAAAACAGCATCTTAAACTCGTCAAGGAGATCCAATGCCGAGATTTCGATATGCTGATAGCACATACGACCATTGTGTTCATGCGTTATATGTTCATTGCCTACAGAGTACGCATGGCATCAGATCATCGCAGCTTTGGTGATTTGTTTTATGCATGCTGCCAGGAACTCGATGATATCTGCTTTGTTGAATCTCTTCACAGAATAATGATTTTGGCCGTTGAACAGTTACGGCAGATGGGCACGTTTTGTGAAAAAACCGCCATGGCCTTTTTCGATACGGTTATGGCTGCAGCATTGAAGTACGTCAATTTGTCAAAGAGCAGGATGATTTCGAGTATTTCTTAAAGTCAGTTGAGTTATTCATTTATTCGAATTGTTATATTGATTTATAACCGATATTCTGATTGTTCATCCGATTTTGTTCTCTTTGGTTCCAGCTATAAAGAAAGGTTGTCGGACAGGCTCTTAAGTGCGAGGTTTGGCTCTGTCGGTAGGTGGGGCCGAAAGGGGATCATCCGGCCAGGGGTGCTTGGGATAGCGGGCCTTGAGATCCTTTTTCACTTCATGATAGCTGCCCTTCCAAAAACCGGCCAGATCGGAAGTCACCTGCATGGGTCGTCCGGCCGGAGAGAGCAGGTGCATGAGCAGCGGCTGCCGGCCTCCGGCAACAGTGGGGGTGACGGTTTTGCCGAACATTTGCTGAATGCGCACTGCCGCCATCGGCGGATCGCTCTGATAATCGATGGGTACCCGGGAACCTGTGGGAAGTTCAAGATGAGTGGGGGCCAGCCGGTCCAAAATCTTTTGACGTCGCCAGCTCAGGTGGCCCCTAAGCGCATTCTTAAGATCGATGCGGGATAGCTGTTTCATCCGCGTGACGCCGTCGATATAGGGGCCGAGCCAGGTTTCAAGGGTTTCGAGAAGTGATCCATCGGAAAGATCCGGCCAACTATCGTTATCATTCGTCAAACGCCTTAAAAACAGTACCCTTGCCTGAAAATTTCGAATAGGCTTTGTCCAGGGCAGACACGCGAGTCCATTTCTGCGAATGCCTTCTGTCATGACGGCCAGCACCTGCTCCGTCGGCGGATTCTCCATGGGAATCCGCTCCAGGGTCAACCCACCCAGCAGGCGCACCTTTTTAGCAAAAACATTTCCGGCCTTTTCATCCCAGGCCACATGGGCGGTCTCCTGGATGCGGCGGCCGAACTGATCCTCCAGGTCCGCCTTGCGGTAACCGGCCGCCAGAAAAATGCGTGACTCCCGGCGATCACCGTCTAGTGCAGCCACCACCAGATAAGATCGGCCGCTCAGCGGCTGGTGATTTTCAAAACGTGCCCCCCGGCCGTTGGTCATCTGATACCGACGCCGGCTCCCCTCTCGCTGCCTTGCAATCCGGTCCGGGTAGCCCATGGCCAAAATCCGCCCCACGGAAACCCTTTCTACTTTACGTTTTTCCGCTTTCAATCTTCTCTCCAGCAGACAGGCGGTTTTGAGAATGCGGCGGCAAAGGGCGACATCGATACGGATCCCCGGGCGGTTTTTCCGTCCCCCTGTTTCGAACTCCCGTATCAGGTCCAGGCGCAACCCGATATCGGCGTCCCATTCGCCTGCGGGAAACCGGACGAAATCGCGCGCCTCCAGCATGGCCGCCAGACGGCAGGCGGTAGGGCCGGCCCCTTCTTTTTCCGCCGTAAGCAGCATGTGTGCCAGCCTCGGATGAACTGCCAGGGCTGCCATGCGCCGTCCGTGGTCGGTTACCGATGCCGGCCCCGTACCCTGGTCGGTGAGCGCCCCTAATTCTACCAAAAGCTGTTGCGCCTTTCTAAAAGCGGCATCCGGGGGCGGATCGAGCCATGGGAGCTGCAAGGGGTCGTGAACCCCCCAGACTGCGAGTTCAAGGGCCAGCGGGGTGAGATCCACCTCCAGGATTTCGGGACGATTGTGGGGCTTCAGCAGGTGATGCCGGTTCCGATCCCACATCCGCAGGCAGATCCCGGGGCCCAGACGTCCGGCCCGGCCGCAGCGCTGGTCCGCCGAGGCGCGGGACACCGGCTGGGTGGTAAGACGGGTCATGCCGCTGGACACATCGAACCGCGGTGCCCGCCGAAAGCCGCAGTCCACCACCACCTCGATGCCTTCGATGGTCAGGCTGGTTTCGGCAATGTCCGTGGAAAGGACAATTTTGCGCAGGCCTTCGCGCGCCGGTTCGATGGCTGCCTGCTGCTCCCGCCGGGTCAGGTTTCCGAAAAGCGGGGCGACACGGCATTCACTGCCCAGACTCATATTTTCGAGCATCTCCTGTACGCGCCGGATCTCCGCCGCGCCCGGAAGAAAAACCAGTATGCTGCCGGTATGGTCCCGGAGGGCACGGCGGATGGCACCGGTAGCATTTGCGGAAAGTGTGGGCGCCCGCCCCGGTCCGATATACCGGGTGCCCACCGGGTGCTGTCGTCCGCTGCAGACAACCACCGATACCGGGTCCATCAAGCGTGAAAGGGGCCTTGTATCCGGCGTGGCGGACATGGCCAGAAGACGCACAGAATCGTTTAAGACCCCCTGCATGTCCAGGCAGAGGGAAAGGGCCAGATCGGCTGCAAGGCTCCGTTCGTGGAATTCGTCCAGAATCACCAGGCCCACTCCCGCAAGGCCCGGATCGCGTTGGAGAAGGCGGATGAAAACCCCCTCGGTCATCACCTCAATGCGGGTTTTGGAGGATACTCGACGCTCCATGCGCATTCGATATCCCACGGTATCCCCTACCTGTTCCATCAATCCGGCGGCCATGCGCGCCGCAGCGGCGCGGGTGGCAAGCCGGCGCGGCTCCAATATGAGGATCCGTCGACCCGCCATAAAGGACCGGTCGAGCAGTGCCACGGGAACCCGGGTGGTCTTGCCCGCCCCGGGGGGGGCCTGCAAAATCGCACGGGTACCCTTTTTAAGGGCATCGATTAGTTCCGGGAGAACCGATTCAACGGGAAGATCCGTCATTCCAAGCCCGCCTTTACCCTTTCAGCAATGGCGGGCAGCACGATTCCGGCTTTTTCCCGGATGAGAACGTCACAGATCTCGTCACAGGGTGTTTCGGAAAGATTGATCACCACCAGCCGGGCGTTGTTCTTTTTGGCGTAAAAGGGCATGTGGGCGGCCGGCTGAACCAGTAGTGTGGAGCCCACCACCATAAAAAACTCACTACTCCCGGAAAGCGATGCCGCGCGCTCCACTTCGACTGCGGGCATGGACTGGCCGAAAGAGATGGTGTCCGGCTTGAGGTATCCGCCGCAGCCGCACTGCGGTGCGGTATCCCCATCGGCCAGGCGCTGCCAGACCCCTTTTGTGTCAGTCACCTTTCGGCAATGCATGCATCGGATGCGCCGGGTGTTGCCGTGCAGTTCGATCACCTGCTCGCCGGGGATCCCCGATGCCTGATGTAGCCCGTCTATATTCTGTGTGATCACCGCGTCCACATAACCGGTCTCGCACAGCTCCGCCACGGCCCGGTGTGCCGGATTGGGCGTTGCTGCGATAAGCCCCCGGTAGAGTTCCACCCACCGCCGCCAGTACTCCTCCCTGGCGGTTTGGTCGGACATGAATTCATCAAAGTACACCGGGCGGAAGCGATCCCAAATGCCCCCCTGGCTGCGGTAGTCCGGAATACCGCTTTCGGTGGAGATGCCGGCACCGGTAAAAACGATGTTGCGCCGGTCTTTTTGGATCATGCCGGCAATTCTTTCGATTTTCGTTTCCATAATGTTCCTTTTCTTTCAATGGGTTTGGCTTTCCGCTGATGGCAAGGCCATCTTACCAAACGGTTTTTCCACAATGGGCCAGTGCACCACCGCCGCCATTACACCCAGGGCCGCCCCCAGCCACCATACCCCGTCGTAGCTGCCGGTGCGGTCATAGAGCCATCCTCCGAGCCAGACCCCGCTGAAACTGCCGATTTGATGGCCCAGAAACACGATTCCGTACAACAGGGCCATGTAGCGGGTGCCGAACATCACCGCCACCAGTCCGGAGGTGGGGGGCACCGTGGCCAGCCACAAAAATCCCATCACCGCAGAAAAGGTCAGTACGGACGTCAGGGTCATGGGGAGGCATAGAAACAGCACAATGGCGATGGCGCGGCCGACATAGATCCCCACCAGCAGATGGCGCTTGCCGATCCGGCCGGACCAGATGCCGGACAGAAAGGATCCCACCACATTGCAGAGCCCGATGATGGCGATGCTCCAGGCGCCCAGCCGGGTGTCAAACCCTTTATCGGTGAGAAACGCCGGCATGTGTGCCGTGATAAAGGCCACGTGAAATCCGCAAACGAAAAATCCGGTCACCAGCAGCTGAAAGGAACGATGGCGAAAGGCTTCGGCAAGGGCGTCCGATACGCTCTGATCCCGATGCAACTGATCGCCCTCCACCTTCCCAGAATAGGGCGAAAGGGGGATGGCAAGAAAAGCCATGACTAGCGCCGTCGCCGCTAAAAAGTTGAGGGACACGATCCAGCCATAGCCGTCGATCATCTGTTGGGCCAACGGCACCACCGCAAACTGTCCCAGGGAACCGGCCGCCGTGCCCACACCCAATACGGTTTGGCGGCGGGATTCCGCCACCGCCCGGGCCATGGCCGGCAACACGATGCCGAAAGAGGTGCCTGAGATGCCGGCCCCCACAAGGATTCCAGCAGAACCGTGGAGCGTCCATCGGCTGTCCACCCCGGCCATCAACGCCATACCTAGAGAATAGCACAGGGTCCCCGCCACCACCACCCTGGCATTTCCGAACCGGTCGGCCAGCCCCCCGGCAAAAACGGCCACGATCCCCCAAGCGAGGTTCTGGATGGCCAGTGCCACGGAGATGGTCTCCCGCCCCCATCCGTTGGCCTCGGTGATGGGTTTGACAAAAAGTCCGAAACTGGAGCGAAAGCCAAAGGAGAGCAGCAGGAGAAGACAACCCGTTGCGATGAGAAAATAGCTCGATTGATTCTCGCTGGCACCGATCCGGTTTTCCACGGGTTAAATTCCTTGTTCAGTTTACGGGTTACTGTTGTCAAACATTCAATCCAACACGGGAAGCGCCGCCTCCAGATATCGATAAGCAGCGGTGTTGAGGTGGATGCCGTCGGTGGAGAGGGTTTCAATCTCCATTTTCCCGGTCAGAATGCGGTAAGCATCCAAAAGCCGGACGCCGCGTTTTACCGCGAGGCGGTGGATACCCCTGTTGATCTCCCGATGTGCCTGCACGATGAGATCTGAATGGAGCAGGCGGTACCGGACCGGCATGGAAAACACCGGAGGGATCGTGACCAGCACGATCTCCTCAAAACGTTCCATATGGTTGGAAAGGACGGCGTCAAGGGCATCGAGGCAGTTGCTGACAATGGCATTTTTCCGTTGAAGGTTGGTGCTGATGCTTTTGAGATCGTTGCCGCCGGCCATCACGATAAGACGCCGCCCAGAAAGACGTGCGCGGACCGCATCCGAACGGAGGCGGATCTGGGCGGAGGTCTGCGCCCCTATCCCCAGGTTGAGCACATCGTCTCCGCTGGCGATCCAGTTGGCGGCATGGGAATCCCCGAGGAGCACCAGGCGCCAGCCTTCCAGTTTGGTCGATTCCGGTGCATGGTGGTCTGTCCCTAGCGGATCAAGTCGCAGGTCGTTGTATCGATCGTAGAGCTGATACACTGTCCGGTATCCGATAATATTCCCAGCAATTGATCCTGCCAACATCACGGAAAGGCACCCTATCACAATTCGGATGGTACGTTGTTTCATGGTTGATCCATTTGTTAGTAAAGGTCATGGATGGGGCCAAAAGACACATTCAGTGATCGTAAGTCAACACCTCCCTCCAGTCAAAAAAACACCTCGGGCTTCTTTGGCTCGCTGTAGTTGGTGTAGAGCCAGTCGGCGATCTGAAGAATCGGTTCCGCCGTCATCTCTCTTGTATCCTCAGGACACCCTTTGATGCAGGCGCAGCAGATGATGCACTTTTCAGCATCGGTTTCAACCCTGTCTCCCACTTCTATTGCTTGGGTGGGACAAACTGCTTCACACTCCCCGCAGAGGGTGCATGCCTCGGTCCGGGTGATCGGGGCAATGGGGGGACGGTCGGTGTGTTCCCGGTAGGGATAGTTTCCCGGCACCTTCAACTCCGGCATCGCTTCCAGGGATTTCATCCTCAACAGTTTTTCCCGAATCATCCCGCCGAACTTTCTGGCTGCATCCCCATCCGCCTCATGGGGCCGGTCGGGGGCAATGGGTTTTTCGTCCGTGGAAAAGGAATGCTCTCCAATGAAAGCACCGCCGGCAATGGGGATAAACCCATTTGCAGACACCAGATGCTTCAGCTCCAAAAGGGCATCATCGAACTCCCGGTTCCCGTAGACCACCACAATAGCGCAGGGAACCTCTTGCGCCTTGAACCGGGTCAACGTTTCCACCACGACCTGGGGGACCCTGCCCGCATAAACGGGTATTCCGAAAACGGCCAGATCCTCGGACACCTCCCCACCTGCCCGGGACCTGGCATCGAAAGCGGTAAGATCCATGACCTCAACCGTCTCGGCCTCAAGCCCCCGGCCGATTTTCTCCAGTATCGTTTTCGTCGTACGGGTGGGAGAAAAATAGATCAACTTTGCAGTACGGAAGTTCATTCCTTTCTCCTTTCTGAAAATAATGTGTTCATCTCATGAAAAAATGCGGTATGCTGAAATCATTCACGTGACATACCCAGGAATTGGTATACCGCCTCTTTCTCCCCCAACCCGCATCATTAATCAAGAGGTGTCCACAGACCGCATATTTTTTTCGTCAACCCGCCGGTTTCGTGATATGATTCAGCAAGGCGAAAAACCCTGCCCAGAAACGAAGATATATTGAAATCCCAAATGCCGAAATCCAAATAGCAAACAAATTCCAATGACCAAAACCCCAAAAACCAATCCATTATGCACAATTTGAAGGTTTTGGTAATTGAGTATCGGCACTTGAGATTTGTTTGTTATTTATGGTTTGGATATTGGTTTTCAGACACAGCTTTCCGAGACAAGGCCTTCTATCTCCGCCCCTGCGTGAGGGACCTGGCTCACAACGAATCCTTAAAAGGGGGACATCATGAACCTATCATTCGACTTCAACGGAAAGGCCGGCATTATCACGGGTGCGGCCAGCGGAATCGGCAAATCCCTGGCCTTGCTACTTTCTACATCAGGGGCCGCCTTGTCCCTTGTGGACCGCGATTCTGAAGGTTTGAAAAAAATAGCCGACGCCTGCAACCAAAAGGGCACCACGGAACATCTTTCAGTCCACGGGGATGTCTCCAACGAATCGGATGTCAACCGCATGGTGGAAAAAACCGTGGCACGATATGAAAAGATCGATTTTTTGGTAACCAGCGCAGGCATCATTTTCAAAACCCCGTTTGAAGAGATTCCCATGGCGGAGTGGGACGAACTGATGGCTACCAACGTCCGGGGGCTGTTCATGTGCAACCAGCAGGTGGTCCGGGAGATGCTCAAAAAGGGGGGCGGGGCCATCGTCAATGTCGCCAGTGTTGCCGGCCGTTCCATCAGCCTCATTGGCGGGGTTCACTACTGCGCCTCCAAACACGCTGTCATCGGCATCACCCGGCATATGGCCCGGGAGTTGTGCAAAAGGGGTATCCGGGCCAATGCATTCTGCCCCGGCGCCACCCACACCCCCATGATTCACGACAATCAGACGCCCCAACAGATTGAGGAACTGGAAAACCGCATCGCCCTGGGTCGGTTGGCGGACAGCCAAGAGCAAGCGCGCGTCATCGCATTCATGCTCAGCGATGGGGCATCGTATCTTAATGGGGCATGCGTAGACAGCAATGGCGGCTCGGTCATGCTGTAGTTTTTCCCAAACCGATGAATTGATCCTTTTCCCGGGTCCGGCCATTTTAGACCGGATGCATGGGAATGGGTTGGTTCCAACCACAATATCGATGTCAAAAACGAATAAATATCCGAAAATTGCCGAATTACAAAAAATACCAAAGTTTTTTGATTAAATTTGCGCTTTATCTATGATATTTTATACTATATCTTATTTTTGGCTAATTTAACAGATATTATTCCTGACATGGCTTGGTTCAAAGCACCGCCCCCATGGGCCATGGAACGAACTCGTTGCTGCCGAATCCCAAGGCCTCGCTCCGAGTGGGCCTGCCCGAAGCGGTGTCCAGCATTGCCAAGAAGATCTGTTTACTCAATTCCTCCAGGGTTCCGCCGCCTTCCAGGATTCGGCCGCAGTCGATGTCCATGTCATCCGGCAGCTGGCGATAAAGATCGGAAGTGCTGGCCAGTTTCAAAGTGGGTACCGGTCGAAAACCGCAGACTGTGCCGCGGCCGGTGGTGAAGCATACCAGGCTGGCGCCCCCTGCAATCATGCCGGTAATGGAAACCACATCGTAACCCGGCGTGTCCATGAAAACGAGCCCCTTTTCCTTGACCGGTTCGGCATAACGGTAAACGGCGTTAAGCGGTGTGGTACCGGACTTGGCCACAGCCCCCATGGACTTTTCGATGATAGTGGTGATGCCGCCGAAATTGGGATTGCGGGCATACCCTGCAAGGGTCCGCTGAAGAATATCAAGGCCCTCGCTGCCCGGTGCCATGCAGCAGCCGCCGCCGTGCCCCAGGGGCACGATGCCATCCACATTGGAGTATCGAGAAAGCAGATCTCCTGTAATGGCATCCGCAATAAGATGCACCGCCCCATTGGCACAGCTCACCGTTGCCAGCACCCCGATGCAATTGCGCGTGCCCACCGCGCCGTCGGGTCTGACAAAGCCTTTAAAAAAAGCGGGATCCCTTTCCGATCCCACCGAACGGGCCCTGTTTACCCATACGGAAGGACTGCATGGGCCCGAATTCCCCATTCCAAGGTTGTGGGAATGCACGTGTTCACCGGGGTTGATGGACTCCTTTGCAATCCCGATCACCCGGCCGTACTTGATCACCTCCGCCCCAACCGCTATGGGGTGGACGGCAACTTTATGCCCGGCGGGAATCCTCTGGCACGCCTGTACCTCCCCGATACCCACGGAATTGCCAGGGGACAGATCGGCCACCGCCACGGCAACGGTGTCCTGGGGGGAGAGAAGGAGGCAACGGGGTTTTGCCCCAGTAGAAGAACAGTCTGTATTCGGTGTGGATTCGTTTGCCAAGAGGGCACTCCTATTGAATAAATCAACCCGGGGATCAGTAGCTCCGTTTGCCGTCTATAACGCCTCGGACACCCCCTCTGGGTTCGTCGCAGTCCCCTTCCCGTCGGGGAATAAGGTGGATATGGGCGTGAAACATCGTTTGCCCGGCGGACCGACCGATGTTCATCCCAATGTTGAACCCGGTGACCGCGGGATCGGATTGCCGGATCCGCCGGGTGAGAAAACGGAGCAACTCCAAACTGTCGCGCACCTCTTCTTCAGTCATGGACAACCCGTCCGCCACGTGTCGGAGCGGCATGATAAGCAAATGCCCGGGGGTCACCGGAAACCCGTCTTCGAAGGCGGCCGCGGTATCCAGTCCTTCCACCGCATTTTTCTCTTGGATCCATCCGCAAAACATGCAGCCGTTTTCCGGTTTCAATACCATTTACTTATTGGCCTTTCCCATTAGATCGATTCGAAGTGGCATGGCTCTGAGAATTGGAAAAAATTATCCCTCCAGGGCTCCGGCGCACTGCACGCAAAGATCGGCCTCCGGCATGATCATCAGACGTCCAAAGGGGATCGGCTCCTCACACTCGCGACACAATCCAAAGTCCGCCTCATCGATAGCCGGGAGCATCCGCTCCAGTTTCGACAGGGTCAGCGTCGCCTTGCCAAGTGCGGCCTCATAGATGCTTTTGTCATTGATCGCCTCCATCCGGGTAAGCCGACCGATGGCGTTATCCGGCGGCACGGGTTGGGTGCGCATCCGGTAGGCCTTGATCTCCTCTTTTAGGCCATGGATCTTTTCGATCATGCAGCTTCTCAGCCGGTCTTTATCCTTCTTATCCAAATCTCCTGTCGCCCTTTCCGTAAATAGGATTTTTCATTTTTTTATTTTATTACTTGCAAAATATTAGATTAGATAGGTGGTACCGACGCTGTTAAAAGCGAACCGGTCCGGCATTTCGTCGGCAAAGCGCTGTATTGCCTGCCATCCGGTGCAGTGCATGGGAACGATCAGCTCCGGGGCCATTTCTTTCAGGGCACACACCGTGGCATCGACCACCTCATTGCTCTGACCGCCCAGGTGAAAACCGCCGAGTACGGCATGCACCTTCTCGGTTTCGGTGAGCCGGCGAACATGCCGGACAATGTTGACGATCCCCGAATGGGAGCATCCGCCGATCACCACCAGACCTTTGCCCCTTATATTGATGGCGATCCCCTGGTCGTCTTGGAAGGGGTCTTTTACCCACTTCCCTTCCACAAAGGCTTCAAGGCCCGCAGAACCGGTCTCGAATCCGGTGGTCCGCTCCACCTCTCCGGTAACCAAGATATGGTCCGATGCGATGGTGGAGGCACTTTCCCGAAAGTCGAAGACGGCCCCTGCCGTTTCCATCTTCTCACGGGCAAGGGTAGGCATCTTTACATACATATCGGGTCCCATCTTGATGCGCCGATCCACAAATGCCCCCGGGTGGGCCACCACGGTCATTTCCCTTCCCAATTTCTCCAGATAATCGGTGAGTCCGGAAAAATGATCGAAATGACCGTGACTCAATACAACGGTTTCCACATCCGCCAGCTTCTGTTTTACCGCCCCGGTCATCACCCCGAGGCTTTCCGCCAGCAGATCACCGTTGTGATTCAGGCAGGTACCGGAGATGCCGGTGTCCATGAGCACGGTATGTGAATCCGCACCGTCTGTAATGGTAACGAGGCATGAGAAACCGGGCTCTGAAAGGGGGGCCTTGGGCGGTAGAACCCGCATCCGCTTGACCGCGTCCGAATCCTCCAGAAGCAGATCACTGACGTTATCCACCAGGATGGTGATTTCCACGCGATCCGACGGTTTCAACTCGATATTCGCCATCTTTGATCTCCCTTCCATTCTTTTCTTTTAAGTTTCAATATCGAATCAGAACCATTTATTGTAGAGCTCCTGGTATTCACCGCCGGCCTGCATCTCGAGTATACTGCGATTGAATTTTTCCTTGAGGAGGCGCTTTTCCCCCTGGGGAAACACGACTCCGTACCGCTGTGCGTCGAACATCTCCCCCACCACACGGATGGCGGGATCCTTTTTAGCGATGTACATCACTGCGGGGGCGTCATAAACGATGGCATCCACCACACCGGTCTTTAGGCTCTTGACGAGATCATCCAGGGTCTCCGCAAGCATCACGGTCACATCATGGTAGCGCATGTAGTTTTCGCTGGTGGTGCCCTTGATCACCGAAACGCTTTTGTTTTCGAGATCCGCCAGACCTTTGATCTCCCCGTGACCGATGCGGTTCAACGTTAGCGATGAGGTAAGAGATGCAGTAAAGGCGGCAAACCAGATGATGCCGATGATCATCCAGACCGAGGCGATGATACGCCCTACCACCTTTTTGGGGCACTTGTCCCCGTACCCCACGGTGGTCATGGTGACCACCGCCCACCAGTAAGCATCCAGAATACCCTTTTTATAGTCGGTGGGAAAACTCCGGGGATCGGCGTCGCTTTTTTCAAGAAACCAGATCACATGGGCCACAATGGTCAATCCGATGAAAAATACCAGTAGCGACCAGCCGATCACCTTCAAGATGTGCAGAACAAGATCCAGGGACCGGTTTTCGTTGTTCTCAAGGACAGCCACCATCAGGCCGGAGTCGAAAAATGGATGGGAAAAGTCCACCCGCTTCTCCCGTTCCGCGGTAATGGTGATCCCGGAAAAGTTGATATCACACATACCGGTTTCCACGGCTTCCAGCACCTCGCGAACCGTATCGTAATAGACGAACTCGGGCGTCAGACCGTTTTTCTCGCAGATATATCGGGCCATTTCGATGCAAAAGCCCCGGGGTTCCTTGAAGACAAAGGGGGGGAACTCTTTCACGGCGATTCTGATGGATCGGGATGATTCTTGGGCCAATACAGGGGATATTAAAGGCAGAAACAGAAAGCCGCACAGCATTGCAATGATGAGCAAGATGTGTTTTAAAAAAAAATGCAAAATTCGATGGGCGGCTGCCGGATGTCGTTGAACCATGAGGTCACAATAGCAGGCCGCCCGCGGTATTTCAATCCACTCTTTTTAATATCAATTCGTTTAGGCAAAAATCTGCCTCAGGTGAAATTACAGATCATGCTGTCGTTGGGAACGAAGGTACTGAATTCGGATCCCGCGGCCCCGGTCACAAATCCGGGGACAGCAATGCCGTTTTCATGCTCCCGATAATTGACGAAGGTTCGGCCGTCGATGCGCACCTTCATTCCATCCTGGGGGGATTTTAGAGGTACGATGGCAAAAGTGTCCCGGTACCGTGCGCCCAGGTCCCTGTAACCCAAATGTCCGGCCTGTTCTCCGATACTCACTTCGAGGTAGTGACGCGCCCCTTTCATGATTCGGGTTCTATATTTGTCACCGATACGGTTCAATACATCATTCATGCGAGTGTCCATTATAACTCTCCTTTGCGGTTGCCGGGTCCATGTTCTGACTCAACCCGTGGGGTGGAATCGATTTCTCTCCTACATCCCGCCGGTCGCCGGTGCCAGAGCAATCCGATCCCCATCACCCAGTGTCTGGTTCCCATCTGTTATTTTGCCGTTGACAAACACTATCTTGACGTCAGACGCCGGTATCCCGAGATCTCGGGCTATGCCCGCCGCAGTCGTCCCGTCCCTTGCATCGATGGATGTTTCCGTTTCATATCCACAGTCATATCGTTTTGACAGATCTCCAAAGCATTTCAAACTGATGTTCATGATTCACCTCCCGTCAGGATCCAAAGCGATTTACGACAGAAATATTGCCCGAATACCGGCCCACGGTCGAGGCTTCGACACATTCATCCAGATCTTCCTGGGTCAACCGAAGGCGGCCGGAAACAGGGTCGATGGGGCAGTAGATCTCCTCACCGGATGGATCGGTTTCCCTGGCATACATCTCTTTGTCCCGGTTCATCGGATCTTCTCCATAAATGTTATTTAATTTTTCCATACCCCAAGAGATTCAAACCGTCTCAGTGGGGTACAGAGGCAAACTTCTATGCATATACAATTTGGCTGAAAGGTCGAATGCGCAATGGGGTCTTTACAATAGATTATTGAGGGGATAATACTACCGAAAAGCAAGCACCCGCGATGTTAATAGATATTCAAGAATCGGATCCGACAGTAGGGTCTGGGTCTACACATTTTACTTCTTTCATTGACATTTCCGCTCCTCCCCTGCCATAGTCGCCCGTCGTATCTGTACCATTGAAACCGCTATCGAGAAGGTCACCGCCGGTTACCCCTGATACCGAGTTGAAAGGATCTGATGGAAAGACCCCAAAACCATCCGCATCGGGTCACAGCATCCGGACCCTACCGCCCGGCGGCCGTCTTTTATGGGTGGTACGTCGTGGCTGCCGGCACCCTTCTCATGGCCACCTGCTTTGGTATCAGCTACTCCTTCAGCGTCTATTTCACCTCCCTGCAGGCCGAATTCTCCTGGAACCGGGCGGCCACTTCCGGGGCCAATTCCCTGTACCTGCTGCTCACAGGCGTGTTCTCCATCCTTTGCGGACACGCCGTGGACCGTTGGGGTCCCCGGCCGGTGGTGGTCATCATGGGGGTGATCACAGGGACAAGTCTTTTTCTCACAGCAGGGGTTCAGTCCCTGTGGCAACTCTACCTGACTTACAGCGTGCTCCTTTCAGCCGGTACCGGGGCCATGTACATCATCGTCATGTCCACCGCTTCCCGCTGGTTTTTTAAAAAAAGGGGCACCGCCATGGGCATTCTGGGCGCCGGCGCTTCCCTGGGGTCGGTAGTGATGGCACCGGTGAGCGCGTGGCTCATCATCACCACCCAATGGCGAACCGCCTATGTGGTGACCGGCATTCTGGCATGGCTTCTGATTATACCAGGGGCTTTTTTGCTGAAACGGGACCCGACCGAAGTGGGAAGCGGACCGGACGGCGATCCCCGCTCCGAAGGAAGTCCTGTTTCCGATGCCGAATCAAGGACCGCTTTTTCCGTAAAAGCGGCGGTCAAAAGCCCCGGGTTTTTCTACCTCAACCTGATTTGGTTCTGGTTTTCATTCTGCCTTTACATGGTGGTCACCCACATCGTACCCCTGGCCCGGGATGTCGGTCTCAGTCCCCTGGAAGCCGCCTCGGTGATGAGTTTGTTGACGGGGATCAGCGCCGTTTCCCGGATTGCCGGCGGGGTCGTTGCAGATCGGATGGACCGGCGCCGGCTCATCGCCGGACTTACCTTGGTAATGGCATCTTGCATGCTGTTTGCGGCCCAAGTCGAGAATCCCTGGTCAGTCTATCTGTTCGCTGTATTTTTCGGTATGGCATTCGGCGGCGGTGATCCGCCCCTTATCGCTGTGGTGACCGATGTTTTCGGCACCGGCAGGGTGGGCACGATGATGGGAATTCTCATGATAAGCTGGGGCCTGGGTTCCGCTACAGGACCTTACTTGGCCGGCTGGATTTTTGACCGTACAGGATCCTACGGGTGGGCTTTTATCATTGCGGCAGGGGGTCTTTTGCTGGCTACGGTCGCCAGTCTCAGACTTCGGTTTACAAAAAAATCGTTTTAGATCGCAGTTCTTATTTCAGATTGAAAAGCGCTTGAATTTGGTTCTCGAAAATTTACTTCTGCCGGGTAAAGATAAGGTGCACCCCGCCAAAAATAACCATAATGATGCTCAATATGATAATAGCGGCCCAGGGGCCCCATTGCTGGACTCGGTCGTAAACACCTTTAAGCAGGAGGGAGTAGGTGCAAACCGCCATGTAGGTGCCGCCCAGCACTACCGAAAGGTTGGTCCATGGGTTCATTCCCAGGATAAACCCGATGGTACACCCCACAAGGGGGCCGGTCATCCAGAAGGGAAACCATACAAATAGGAAAAGGCCAATATAGCCATAGCGCTCGATCTTTTCCCTATGAGTTTCGGCGGCCCGGTGGGTGCGATCCATCAGTTTTCCGAGGGACGGAAAGACCACCAGCTTTCGCAACCCGAATACGAACAGGGGGTAAAACAACATGACCAGGAAGGTCTCGATGAGGATGTTGATGGACACCACCGGAAAATGGCCGAGCCCCATGGTGTATCCGAATGAGATGCCGGCAATCCTTCCGAAAAAGATGTGGCTTACCGTCATCCCAACGACTGCCTGGGCTTTTTCAGGGAAATAAAAAAGACACACCAAAACGGCAACGTTTGTTAGATTTTCATAGGTTGTATCGTAGAAGCAGTATCGGGTAGCATGGCAGCCTGGCAATCATTGGGAACCTTCCAGCAAGGCGCGCCTCGGAATTACCCATTATGATTACACACAAACGGGAGCCGGATGCAATGATCATTCGCACCATATGTCCATCGATTTTTCTGTGGTTTCTTCTCGGTATGTTGAGCTGTACCTGGACCGGAGAAAGGACTCCGGTACCGGATCAAGGAGGATCACAAAGGAGCCATGCAAAACGGGTCGGACAGATCGAGGACCACCGTCTTATGGAGTGTTCCGGCATGGGGCCCTCCCATGCAGCCCGGGATCTTTTCTGGGCAATAAATGACGGCGGCAACGGGCCTTTTCTATTCGCATTTGGTGGCGACGGCCGCAGCCGGGGCCGGTTTTTCATCGCCAGGGCAAAAAACCGCGACTGGGAGGGGTTGGACACCTTTCAGGGTCCAGACGGGCCGATGATTCTCATCGCCGACATTGGAGACAACGACCGGGTGCACGACCTTCACACCCTTTACCTGGTGGCGGAACCTCGTCTAGATAGAGCCGGCTCAACGGTATCGCCAATAGTTCCAGTGAACCGCCGCATCGTGTTTTCCTATCCCGACGGCCGTCACGATGCCGAAGCCGTTGCCGTGGATCCGGCTGAAAATATAATCTTAATTCTCACGAAACGTGACAATCCCCCCCTTCTATACGAAGTGCCGCTTTTCCCGGAATCCGGGGATCAGCCGATAATTGCTCGAAAAGCGGGCGCCGTGGAACGCATCCCGGGGCCGACGCCTGTGGATCTGCTTCAGAAATACGGCTTGTTCCGCTCCCATCCCACCGCCCTGGACCTCTCCCCGGACCACCGTTTCGCGTTGGTGCTGACCTATAAGGATGCCTACCTATTCCGACGGGATAAAAAGGAACCATGGGCGGTATCCCTTTCCGGTGAACCGGTGCCGGTTTTTTTGCCCCTGCCCGAGGCACATACCGATTTGCGGCAGCGGGAAGCGGCCTGTTTTTCTTCAGACGGCCGGGCGATATACGTAACCTCAGAAGGAATCGAAGCGGGCCTTTATCGCTGGAATCTGACCCAGTGACAAACGGGTGCACCATAGCGCCAGGAAGTGATTCGTTTCACGAATTCATGAATCTCAACAGCAGGGTTTATCGCCACGCTCACGCCGGTTTTGCCCTTTGGTAGGGTTCCGGCCACTCCAAGTCCGCTCCCAGTTTGGCAGCAGCAAAAAGAGGCCAGTAGGGGGAGCGTAAGAGCTCCCGCCCCATCAGGACGGCGTCGGCCTGCCCGGTGACCAGAACCTGCTCGGCCTGGGTAGGGGACGTAATCAAACCGACAGCCCCGGTTGCAATGCCGGCAGCTTTTCGGATCGCTGCCGAAAACGCAGCCTGGAACCCTGGACCTGCGGGAATCGGGGCATCGGGCACGGAACCGCCGCTTGAACAGTCGATGAAATCGATCCCCACCTCCTTGAACCGTCCGCAAAGATCAATGGACTGGTCAAGGTCCCATCCATTTTCCACCCAGTCGGTGCAGGAAATGCGGACGAATAGGGGCAGATGTTCCGGCCACACCTTTCGAACGGCGGTTGCGACCCGAAGGGGAAAGGCGATCCGATTTTCCAAGGCCCCCCCCCACCGGTCCTTCCGAATATTTGATAAAGGGGACAGGAATTCATGAATCAGATACCCATGGGCCATGTGCAGCTCCAACACTTTGAAACCGGCCGAAAGGCTTCTTTCGGCAGCCGCTTCAAACTCGGTGACCACCCGATCCATATCCGATTCCGTCATCTCCCTGGGAACGGGATGATCCTCATCAAAAGCAACGGGGCTGGGGGCCATGGGAAGCCACCCGCCCTCACTTTCCCCCAGCGGTTGACCGCCCCGCCATGGCAAATCGGTGGAGGCTTTTCTCCCGGCATGGGCAATCTGAATCCCCGGCACCGATCCATGGGCTTCGATGAATGAGGTGATGGGTCTAAACGCCTCGACCTGGGCATCTGCCCAGATGCCGCAGTCCCCGGGAGAAATCCTTCCTTCCGGAGAAACGGCGGTGGCCTCTGCGATGACCAGCCCGGCACCTCCCACGGCGCGGGAACCCAGATGCACCAGGTGCCAATCGTCGGGCATGCCGTCTTTGCAGGAATACTGGCACATCGGGGACACGAATATTCGGTTCCGAATCACCACATCTTTGATTTTAAGAGATGAAAACAGTCTGACCATGAAGATTCCTTTCCCGGTGGCAGGATGGCCCCCGGTTTGTACTGTTTTACCATAAATAAAAGGAGCATACATTCCTGATTTATGGCGATCCCGTTATAAAAATAGCAACTTTTATAAGACAAATGACAAATTGGGTAAGGGCCCGGTTCACCCTTGAAGGGTGGCGTGTTTCAACCCGGCCGAAGGTTCGACATCGTATGAAGCAAAACCGCCAGGTCTGCAGTGGTTTCAACAAATGGAATGCCATTCTCCAGGCAGGCCCTTCGCGTCTCCGGATATTTGCCGCTGCCCGCAAACCCGATAACGGAGATATCGGTTTCCCGTGCGACCGGCAGAAGGTTTTCCGGCTTGTCATCGATAAAAGCGATTGTGGAAAGCGCGTCGATGTTGTGTGCTTTCGCGAAGGCGATTAGACAGTCACGTTTTCCCTTTCCGCCGCTGCTGTAGACCCGGTCTTTGAAAAACCGCATCAAGGGTCCCAGCACATCGACAACAACGGAAACGGGATTGCGGCTGATGACGGCAAGTATAAAGCCCATTTCCTTCAATCTAGTCAGAAGAGACTCCGTACCGGGTACCGGTTCCTGCCCGCTTTTATGGTCGATGAGTGTACCCTTGAAATCAAAGCACACTGCTTCAAGCCTGTATGTACTGTCCGTTCCCATTCGGAGTCAAACCAGTGATGTTAGGTTTTCAGTCCAGTTCCATCAAGCGCACCGCTCCAGTGCCTTCAGCACGAAGGGTGAGATGTGATTCACGATGGCCGTATACCCCGCCGCATTGGGGTGGAGGCCGTCATACTGAACCCGTCCCGGCTCGGCCCACAGTGGGGCGGTAAAGCCCGGGATAAAGGGAAGATCTCGGGTTTCCGCTACTGTCCGGTAGAGAGCGGCGAAAGATTGTTCGATCTCTTCATTGCCCATTGGCGGCAGCTCCATGCCGGCAAGCGCCACCACCATGTTCCAGGACAGCAGGGTTTCAACGATTTCTTCGATGACGGCCTGGATCCGTTCGGTCATGGCCCCCATGAGCACGTCGTTGATGCCGATCTCCAGAATCACCAGATCCGGGGCCATGGGCTGGATCGTGTGCAGCCGACTCAAAACTCCCCGGCAGGTGTCGCCGCTGATACCCGCATTGATCATGCGGCAGTGGACCTGTTGCTGTGCCAAAATGTCCCTGAGTTTCACAGGATAGGCATCCTTGGGCGCCACACCGAATCCTTCGGTGAGGCTGTTGCCCAGTGCCACGATAGTCGAAGGGTCCATCATCTTACCTCCTGTCCGATGCTGTATAGCTTTGATGCATTGCGACCCACATGGGCAATGACCGCATCCAACGCCTCCCCCTTGATCTCCGCGATGGCTTCGATGGCGGTGATAAGGTTCGCCGGTTCGTTGCGCTCGCCGGGTTGGGCCCCCAGCACCGGGCTGTCAGTCTCCGCCAGCAGGCATTCCATGGGAATATGCCGGAGCAGCTTCTGTTTCTGCCGGGAACGCACCAGCGAGGGGGGCATGGAAAAGTAGTAACCCGCCTCAACCCCTGGAAGGGCCGCTGAGATTTTTCCGTCAAAGGCATGCATCTGGACGCGCCTGGCCCCCCGTTGCAGGAGCAGCTCCACAGTACGCCGGCCAGCCGAGCGGGAGTGAACGTTCAGGGGCAAATCCAGCTCCAAAGACAGATCGACAAAGGCGGCAAGCACCTCTTCCTGGATCTTGCGCTGCTTTTCCTCCTTGGCGATCCAACGATCGAGACCCACCTCGCCGATGGCGACCAAACGTTTTTGATGCTTTCTGATGAATGTGATCATCTCCTCTGCCGCCGCTGCATCCGCATGGGCGGGATAAAGGCCGGCCACCGGTAGCAGGATGGGGAAATCCCCCGCCAACTCGATATTACTCCGGGCATCGGAAATGTCTTCCCCAACAGCGATGATTCTTGTAACACCGGCCTTCGCCGCCCGACCCAGTACCACCTCCCGGTCCGGGTCGAATACACCATCGCAGATGTGGGCGTGGGTATCCACCAACGGCGGTGTGGTAATAGCGTCGGGGTTGAGATCTTCAAGTTTTTTATTTTTGTTTGCTGATCGCATTTTCAAAAATGGTTTTTAGCTGTTTAGCGTTTTAGGCTGAAGGCTTTTGGGAAAAACATAAAAGCATAAAGCCTTAACGACGACAGCCTGATAGTTTATTATCCAAACATCCGAATAGCCAAAACGGCTATCATGCCCTTTCATAAACCGCTAAAACCGAACAGCCTAAACGGCTAAAGTTCTACCCTTGTGCCATGACGGTTTCGCACAGAAACATGAAATGGCGGAGCAGGGGGGAACACCATTTTTCAGCGTGCCAGATCATGATGACGGATGTCTCTAATTCCGGACCGAACCAGTCGAGCCGGGTAAGGCTGCCCTCGTCCAGCTCCTGTTGAACCGAGCGGCGGGGACAGATGGTAAAACCCAAGCCCCGTTTTAGACATCTCCTCAGGCTGTTAATGCTGAAGAACTCGAGTCTGCGGGTCGAAACCCCTTTTTCTTCGAGCGACCGCTCGAATGCCCGACGGTAGCTTCAATCGCTTTTGGGGAGCAGCGCCGTATGCCCCTTAAGGTCCTTGAGGGTCATTTTTTTCATTCGGGTCAGTTCATGCCCGGGACTGGCAATGAAAATCAGGGTCTCGGTTTTGAGCATCCTGACATTGACCTCCTTGAAATGGATCGAATCGGTCATCAGAAAGGCCAGGTCGATCCGTCCGGAATTGAGTTCCTCCCTAAGCTGAAGATCAGAGCAGTTGACGAGACTCAGTTTCACGCGGGGGTTGTCCCGGTGAAATCGCTCCACCACCTCGGGCATGTACAGGGTGGCCAGGGATTCAGGTACCCGGACGGTTAAGGCGCCGCGGACATCCTTATCCCCTTTTACTTCCGATCGAATCTCATCGGTCATCTCCTGGATCCGCCGGGCGTACTCATAGAGTTTCATACCCGCATCCGTAATGAGCACCTTTCGACCGATTCGGTCGAACAGCTTCAGGTCGAGTTCCTCCTCCAGGCCGCGGATCTGCGCGGAGATGGAGGACTGGGCCATGTAAAGCTGTTCGGCGGCCTTGGTAAAGCTGAGGTGGTCCGCAACCACGCGAAATGTTCTGAGCTGTCTGAATTCCACAAGCATCTCCTATCGATCGAGGCAATGAATCGTATCGAAATAAATCGTTGGGAGCGATTGATTCGTTATTTTAATCGAAATTGGCGAATCAATCAATCTGATATCCCAAAGGGGGAATCAAAACGATGGATAGAAATCGAGCCGGTTTAGATTGTACCGGTAATATAGTTGACTCCCATATGAACGAAGGCATCCATGGCCATCCATGCCCGTGCGCCGAAAACGATATTGTCGCGTTCCAGCAGTCGCCGCACCTCCTGACGGTCCATGAGATAGATCTCGATATCTTCCGATGCCTCGTTATGCCGCGTGCCGGGTGTGCCCTCAGCCTCTGCAAAGACCATGGCGATGGCCTCGTCCGTGATGCCCGCGGAGGAGAAGATGGCGGGGCTGGAGCGGTATATCCGTACCAGTTCGAGGCCGGTCTCCTCATGCAGTTCCCGTCCGGCGGCTGTGGCAAGGTCTTCACCGGGATCCAGGAGGCCTGCTGGAAAACCGTACTGATAGCCGCCCACCGGGACCCGAAACTCCCGGATTACCACCAGCTTGCCTTTCCCCCTGTGGTAGGGCACGATGATGGCCGCGTCGGGCCGCCGTATCTCTCCGGTGACACATTTGGGCTGCGATTTGCGGGTCACCATCTGCCATTTTTTGGTATTGCCCATTTGGTCCTCGTATGTCACTGCCGCCACGTTTACGAATCTGCTTTTGTGGACAAAGGTTGAATTGATGATCTTCATGGGCACCTTTCTTTTTTGTTATGGTGTCGCTACCGTCAAAACCGATCGGTTGACAACACGATCAACGGTCGGCCGTTGGGTGGCCACAATAGTGCCGTTTCGGTTCTGATATCAACAGAGAATTGAACTGTATGATCGACATATCCGGTCAAGGCAGTCCGAATACATGATTGCAGAAGCGGTAAATACAGAGGATCTCTTACCTAAAGCAGATGGCAGAGCCGAAATCCCTTGCTTTTTTAAAAGATCTCCCTATCATCCGAGCCATGACCGATTGTTCCATCATCATTCCAGCGTACAACGAAGCGGCATACCTGCCAAAAACGCTCACTTCCGTTTACGATGCAGTCGCCATCTTTGAATTGAACATGGAAGTTTTGGTGGTGGACAACAATTCCTCAGACGGCACCGGGAAGATCGCCCGCGACATGGGCGCTGTCGTCGTATACGAACCGGTCAACCAGATCGCCCGTGCGCGGAACGCGGGGGCAAGGGCCTCAAGGGGGGAGCATCTGGTTTTTCTGGATGCAGACACGACCGTTACGGCGGCCCTTCTAAGAAAAGCGCTTCATAACCTCGCGTCCGGCCGCATTGCCGGGGGTGGCACAGTGGTAGCCCCGGACCGCCCCTTGGAACCGTCCGCCCAGGCCGCTCTGGATTCCTGGAACCGTTTCTCCACGGCATTTCACATCGCCGCCGGTTCCTTCATCTATTGCGAAAAAAATGCCTTTGATGCGGTGGGGGGCTTTTCAGAACGGGTCTTTGCTAGCGAGGAGATCTGGTTCTCGCTGGCCATGCATCTTTGGGGTTTTCGCAACGGAAAACGGTTCAAGGTAATCGCCAACCTCCCGGTATTCACCTCGGTCCGAAAGCTGGACTGGTTCTCCCCGGCCCGCCTGCTTTTTTCCAGCCTCCTTATGACCGTCTTCCCCTTTGCACTGTTTTCCCGCCGCCTGTGCCATCTCTGGTACCACCGGCCTGAAACTCCCTGGAAAAAAATCGATCCGCACTAAAAGCGCAATCACGGGCCGGTATCATTTCGCGCCGTCAACCATGTCCCCGTCAGGTCAAATCGCGATATCTGGAACGGTTGCAGCTGTTTCACCAGATAGGCTGTCTGGCTGATTTGTCGCTGTGCTTAGGCATTTTCTAGAACCCATCTCAAGATAATCTTTTGTCCCAAACTCGGCGTTGGAGCCTCGCTTCAAGTCCTCAACATACTATAGTATGCCTGCGGGTTGAAGCTCAACTCCGCCTTGATTTAGAACCAAAGTCTTTATTTTGAGATGAATTCTAATAGCCTATAGGCTAAACAGCTATTCTCAACCCGCAACCCAACACACGGGCCCCCCTCTACTCCCCTTTCACATACAGCCAAAAATTGGATTTCTTTCCCAGGCGCAGCATCCTCGGGATCAGGAGGATCCCCATCTTGGCGAAATATACCCGGATGCACTCCTTCCGGGCGGTGGCTCCGACCTGAACATTGTGAAAGATCATCTGCTCGTCCGGCGTCACCGCGGTCCAGTGGATCTTATCAAAGGGCGTATTATAGTCGATCTGAACGTAGTCATCGGTTTGGGATACCAGGCGGATACCGAATGGTGAGTGTCCCTCATCCTCCAGCAGGTACCAATTACCCTCCTTGTCCGGCCTGAGCACGCCCCACACCTCTTTTATCGACATAAAGGTCTCCTTTCCATGTTCAAATTCGATGGTATTGCAGCTCCGGATCGTTTCTGTATGGCTGTACTTACAACAACGGCTGCACAGACCATTTCCGTGAAGTCATCCCCGTTTTGGGAATGATAGTATGCCAGACATCCGCTGTGTATTTTACGGCTCTGGACAACATTTTTGAAACCATGGATTTACTACAAATAGGTATCGGTCTGGATGTCTCGGTCTGTTCCGCCAAATCTGGAATCCTCCCAATGGGCCATTTTAGCAAAGAAGTGATTTACAACTCAGAATCGATAATGGTTTTCAACTGCTTGATTGCCTCCGGGGTAAACCGGATGGATTGCCCGGTCTTAGCAAAATTGCTTTGAGAGCTTGGCCCATAGGTATCGATCTGAAGATACTTTTCCCCATCTGAATCAATGATTGAGTATGTTGAGTCGATGCTTGGGGGTTTAACATTTTTCCCAGGATAGAGTCGTTCCAGTTCATTAACGATTGTTAGGTTATCCTCCCGTACCTTAATCTCCTGCTTTGGTTTTTCAGGGATCGCATAGACAATTTCCATGGGTAGTCCCGACAAATCTTTATCGGGATGTTCCGGGAAAGTTGCCTCAGATTCACCAAGCAGGGAAGCTGTTACCGCTAGAACAAGTGCATCCAGAATATCATCCCGCGCCACCCGCTTTCTGGGATATCGATCCAACGCTGCCTTGTAGATGGCAGCGGACTTCGGGAAATGCTCGTTTAATAACGTCAGCCTTTCCGCCAAACCCTCTTTCGACTTTTTGTACTGGTCCATGGGGTCGTACCCGGCAAGTGCCCAGAAGCAAACTTCCGGGTGTGATTCGCGAATAATGTTGCGAGCCATGGCGTTATCATGAAGCAGTCCGTCCACCTCTCGAATCTTCGGGATCAGATGAAAGGCCATGATGGTGATCTTTCGGCCGGTTACCATTTGATTGACGTTGCACGCATCTTCATAGTTGGCAGCAGACAGGGTTTCTCTGCAGGGAGGTGAAAAAACACTGCTGTGCCGTTTCGGGCTCAGGACTTTACGGGCATGGCTGTCACAGGAGCGGGTTTTATTATCTTCAAATGGAAGGCCGATCGGGATATCGACCAACATCCACTTGGCATCTGAATAAGCTGCAAACAGCTTCCCCATATCCCCGAAAACTCCGAATTCACAATCTTCTCCGGGACCGATGGATACGAAAAACCATCCGGATTTACAGCCATCGATTCCTATATATCGCTTTTCTATCATTGGGCAAAGATATCATGACAATAAGGTTGAAACCAAACTATATGAATCCGGTGCGACTGGTATAGGCAATAAGCTTTTCGGCGATCCTGGTCAACAATATGCCTGAGGGCCTGCAGTCTGAATCGCTCAAAAAATCACTTCTCAGATCGCGGGCTCGAACCTGCACTGCAGCGCCCTTGACCCTTCCCCAGAATTTGTATCCTTTGTAAACAACGTCCCCTTCCTACGTTCCTAACCCATTTTCACAAAAACCCCAGGGTTACAATTGTGCCGCTACCAGCAGCTCCACGAATATCCAAGCGCCAGCCAAAGCGTTCGCACAGTCGTTCGACGATGTCCAGGCCCAGACCGAAACCGCCGCTCTCTTTTCCTCGCACATTGGGCTGAATGGCGGAAAGATCATCGCCGGGAAGATCCAGGTGTGCCGTATTGAACAGTTCGATGCCGGATTCCATGACCGTCATCCGTATCGTTCCGCTGGCGGTATGTTGAAACGCGTTGCGCAGCAAGTTGTCGATCACGATCCTAAAAACAGTCGCAGGAGCCCTGATAACCGGCGCCGCATTTTCGGCAACCTCCACCCGTATGGCTTTCTCTCTGAAAATGGATCGATGCTCGGAAACGGCGTCGCGCACCACGGTCCCAATATCGCATGCCAGTTCGACATCGCTGCCGGTGTCCTCCCTTGCCAACCACAGGAAGGTATCGATGGTCAGGGCCATGCCGTGGGCCGCCCGCTCGATCCGGTTTACCGGGCGGAAAATCGATTTCTCACCATATGCCGGCTGCTGCTGGATCAACTCGACGGCGCCCTTGATCACCGTCATCGGAGTCCGCAGTTCATGACTGGCATCCCGGGTAAACTCTTGCTCCCGCCGTATGAAACGTTGGATGCGCCGCATGCTCTCCTCTAAGTTCCGTGCGAGAAAACCGACCTCGTCATCGGCAAACCGCCCGGCCAGGTCAACCGGCAGTTCACCCGGAGCGCTTTTGGCCACACGGTCGCTCAGTTCGGTCACAGGTTCGATGACCTTTTTGGCAATGAGCAGTCCGATTCCAGCGCCTGCTGCGGTCACAATGAAGGAGATGCCAAAAAGGAGGACAGTGGCAATCAGCTCGTACTTCTCGTTGACTTTAACGGTTCCCACATCAAAGAACAGGTAGAGGATGCCGCGCTGATCCGGTAGCCTTTTGACGGCCACGTGATAATCATCAAGGCCAGGAATGGCATTGGGTCCGTCGGTCTCGTAGAATCCCTCGGATAGATTTTCCACCATCTTCCGGTGGGTCTCGGGCATACCGGCCGTACCGATGTAGCCCCTGATATACGTTGAGTAGGGCAATGTCGCCGCCGGATCGATACTGTACCGAAACAGATAACCGTCGATCTCGTTTTTAAGCCGGTTTTCAAACACCATGTCCTCCACCAGACTCATGGAAGCATCGAGGAGCAGCCAGTAGGTCATGGAGAGCACACATCCGAAGACGCAAAAGGCAATGACGATCCGGTTGCGCAGACTATGACGATATTTCATCGGTCACCTTCAGTTGGTAGCCGACCCCGTGAACGGTGTGAATCAAAGGGGTGGGAAAAGGTTTGTCGATTTTTCTCCGCAGCAGATAAATGTGGCTGCGCAGTGAATCACTGCCCGGGGGCATGTCCCCCCACAGGGCATGCTCGAGTTCGGCGCGCGCCACCACCTTCGGCGAAGCAACCATCAGGATTTCCAAAAGGCGCATGCAGGACCGGTTGAGTTCGACTATTTTGCCGTCCCTTCGGACGATCCGAGTACCCGGATCGACCGTGAGGTCGGCGATTTTGAGCAGGTCGGTCACTTCCGGCCGGTTCCGCCTTACCAGAGCATGAATGCGCACCTCGAGTTCCTGCAGCGCAAAGGGTTTGACGAGGTAATCGTCCGTACCGGATTCGAATCCCGACACCTTGTCAGGCAGCGTATCCCGGGCAGTCAACATAAGCACCGGCATTTTTCGGGCGTTGGATTCCCTTAATTTTTGGCAAAGGGTCAGCCCGTCCATTCCCGGTAGCATGATATCCAGGATCATCACGTCGTATTCATCGGTCAGAGCGAGATGGAGGCCCTGTACGCCGTTCATAGCAAAATCCAGCACATGGCCACGGGTCTCGAAATAGTCGGCGATGTTCTCGCTGATATCCGGGTTGTCTTCGACAACCAGGATCCTCAGTGGATTTTTGGGTGCAAATGGTTCCATGGGCTTTTCCTAAATAAAATTGAATGAGCCAATCTCAAATCGTCCCATTTTGACCCATCCGCCAAAGGCGTCTGAATCTCTGCGTCTGGCTCGAATACATATATTTTTTTGCAATGGTCGCGGTCAATTCCCCGGACACTTCATTCTTTGTCAGGTTTATATGCCAAATATCCGCCGTTTTCCACCCCATTTCCTTCGAACATCGATTTTCAGTGCCGAACGGGTCCGATCCTACTCCTCGGCTGGGGATTCGGCCCTTTCAGTAAGCGCATACTGCCTGTGGACCGGTTCCAGGACCTCGCGTTCTTCCCGTTTTATATTCCGGAGGTGATTGAAGACTCGCCGCAGATCGCTGAGTACCGCGTAGAGGCAGGGAACGAGGAAAAGGGTCAGCAGTGTGGCGAAGACCAGGCCCGCTGAGATGGAAATGGCCATGGGGATAATAAATTTCGCCTGATGGCTGGTCTCTATAATCAGTGGAGCCAGTCCAGCCAAGGTGCTGATCGTGGTGAGTAGGATGGCGCGGAAACGGCGCCGGCAGGCCTGCTCTACGGCGGTGAAAAAGGGTTGTCCCAAAGCTAAATTGTCGTTCATACGCTGGATGAGCATGATGGCGTCGTTGACCACGATCCCGGACAGGGCCACCATACCGAAAATGCTCATCAGGGACAGATCGTACCCCATCAACAGATGGCCCCCAATACCCCCCACGATGCCGAAGGGTACAGTTAATAATATGATAAAAGGCTGGACATAGGATTGAAACAGGGTGGCCACGACGATGTAGACGGCGAGTATTGCCAGCGGAAAGCCGACATACAGGCTGCCAAGGGCATCCTGCATGTGCTTTTCCTCGCCCTCGAAAGAGAGATTCAGGCCGGGGTACTTTTGGGTAAGCTTGGCGAGAAAACCGCCGGACAGGTCGTCGATGATCTCATCGGGATTGGTCTTGCTGAAGTCCACCGCCGCCGTTACAGTGACGCACCTAAGACCGTCCATCCGCTTGATCACATCAACTCCTTTGGAAACGGTCATGCGGGCCACCGACAAAAGGGGCAATTGATGCCCCTTTGGGGTAGTAATGCGGAGATTGTGAAGGGTGTCGATCTTCTCCCGTTCCTTTTGTGTATAGCGCACCTTTATACGAACGTCACCGCGCCCGCGGTGGAACCGGACCGCCTCTTTTCCATAGAACGCAGAGCGGACCTGCCGGGCCAGTTCGTCGTGGGTCAGGCCCAAGGTCCGGGCTTCCGGCTTCAGGGTGAAGTGAAGTTCATCGATTGTGGAGGTCATATCGGAACGGATCTGGTGCACACCGTGAATCTTTCTCAGTTCTTCGATGATATCACCGGCCGCCTTGTTTAGCGCTTCGATGTCATGGCCCCTGATCCATACTTCGATGGGGTCACCGGGAGGGCCTTCTGTCCGGGTTTCGAAAACAATCGATTCGACACCTGGAACCGGACCCGCGGCCTGTTCCCAGTGAAGCAGAAGCGCTTTAATGTCCGCCTCCGGCCGGCTCTTGAGATCCACCAGCGCCTGCACGCCGCCGACATGGCGTCCGGCTTCGGGTTCCTCCGAGATCGTTCTGCCCACCACCGTCATGCGGTTTTTGATCAGGAATCCTCCCCCTGGTTTCAAACCGTCATCCAGGGTCTTCAGCGCTTCTTCCACACGGTCAACTGCCTTTCGGGTCACCTCGGCCGGCGTGCCACCGTGCATGGCCACGGATGCCGAAATGAGGGTGCTTCCCGATTCCGGCAGCACGTCGAATTTAACCACACCACCTAGCACCAGCCCCACGATCAACAGCAGGAGGCAAAGGGCCCCGCAAAGTAAAACATACCTGCCGGCCAACGCCTTTTTTAGGAGGGGCAGATATCGGCGTTCCGAAAACGCCTCCATCCATTTCCCGACCCGGACATGAAAAAAGAGTAACTTTTCAACGCGGGGACTTCGAGGAAAGGCGGGTTGGCCGGACGGACGCTTTTTCTTCAAACCGTGGGCCAGGTGGGTTGGCAGTAGAAAAAGGCACTCGACAAGGGAAATGGTAAGGCAGGGAATGACCACCATGGGAAGGATCGCCAGGAACTTACCGATGACATCTCCGATAAATGCCAGGGGCAAAAAGGCGATCACTGTGGTCAGAATCGCCGCGGTCACCGGCAATCCCACCTCCAATACCCCTTCCACCGCGGCATCAACCGGTGACAGTCCCTTTTGGAGATGGTGGTAGACAGCCTCGCTCACTAGGATGGCATCGTCCACCACGATCCCGAGGACGGTGATCAGTCCAAAAAGGGAGAGCATGTTGAGGGTTCCGCCCATGGACCAGACCACCACGAGCGCACCGAGGATGGAAACCGGTATTCCCATGCCGGCCCAAAAGCTTAATCGGAGATCCAGAAACATCCAGAGAAGGAGCAACACCAGGCAAAGCCCTAACAGCCCGTTTTTCACCAGCAGGTCGATGCGGGACCTCAGGTCGTCCGTCAGGTCATAAAAAATGCCGAGTTTGACTGTCTCGGGAATCCGGGACTGTTTATTCTGGATATAGGACCCAACCGCGGCGGAGATCTCCAGGGCATCCTCCCGGCGTGTTTTGTAAATTTCGAGGATCACCGCCGGTCTGCCGTTCACGGTCACCGTATCCGCATCATCGGTAAAGCCGTCCCGGATATCCGCCAGGCGTCCCAGGGGGACGGTGCTGCCGTTCGTCCCGGCCATCACCGCCACGGACGCAAGTGCCTTGCCTGTGGTCCTGCGGCCCAGGGTGCGGATACGAACATCACGGCCATCCGTACGGATGGCC
>Ga0066187_1000046_pt1 | contig 62868 bp, 50 predicted proteins | sample WorMetexBAHAMAS1_FD_58706 | JGI IMG/M metagenome (GOLD analysis project Ga0066187, IMG submission 58706) | Marine gutless worms symbiont microbial communities from Max Planck institute for Marine Microbiology, Germany - Inanidrilus exumae... | ecosystem: Host-associated > Annelida > Digestive...
GGCAACCTATATGGCACGGATTGGAATTTCTGTGAAGATGGGGTTAATTGACCGGTTACAATAAACCTGAAGACATCATTCCAGAATTTGAGGGAGAAATGAGAATAGACATCCTAACACCATCGCACAAATACTGGAAATCATTTTACACGACATTGTCGCTTATACAAGTTCCCCTTATGTCAGGCGAACCACAACTAACCTGCGGAGGTGATCTGAGGAAAACTACAGAGATTCTCAAATTCCTACCACACATCGATGTCGAGGAGACATTGAATTTATATCGAGAGCTTGGTGTATACTGCGACTGTGAAGTCCTGATGAATTTAGAAGACATGTGGGAAACAGAGTAAATCGTTAAACCAACCAAAATGGCAACCAGTCTATTTCTCTGGACTGGCTGCCAAACTCTTTATTAATTAGGAGGACAAATGAAAAAACATGACATTGATCAGATTGATGTCAATGAGCTATCCGAAGATGAACTAATTGGGTTGCCACGGATGGTATACCGTGCTCTGGCAAAGAAAATGGCCGCTGAACAGCATGCAGAATCGAGAAGCCGAATTGATTACTTGCCAAGAGACTGGCTCACAAACATTGATGATAAGGACATGTCGCAAATAGGACCTTTGGGCGAAGGCATCACTTATATCCCTCATCTAATAATTCGTTCAGAAGAAGGAATTGTCGAAATTTATGGATGGTATAACGCATGTGAGGAACCATTTGAAATGTTCCGAACGAGAGAAAAGCTAGACAGTTTCATCGAAGCTTTAACCCAGATCAGAGATAATGTGTTCAATCAATGACTCCCAAACAGACTTGATCAGGCAAAAGTTCTGTGAAAGGATGGTTTAATCAAAAAGGCTAATCGTGGTTGAATTGGCCTTTTCGACCCATCTTGTGCCCGTCAAGCGATACAAGATGGAGGTGGCATATGGGAATGATCTACAAACGCGGTAATGTATGGTGGATCAAGTATTACAGAAACGGCAAATGTTATAGGGAGAGTTCTGGCACCACCAAAAAGATGGTGGCCAAAAAGCTCCTGGACAGAAAGGAAGGTGAAATCGCACAGGGGAAAATTCCGAGCGTCCGTTTCGAGAAAATCGTTTTCGATGAATTGGCCAGTGAATTCCTGAGAGATTACCGGATCAACCAAAAGAAATCGCTCGCAAGGGCTAAGATCAGCGTCAAGCACCTTAAGGGCCATTTCGAAGGAATGAAGGTAACAGCCATTGGGTCTCAAAATATCAATGCATATGTTATTGATCGGATGGCAGCAGGTGCTTCCAACGCAACAATCAATCGGGAACTGGCTGCTTTGAAACGGATGCTCAACCTCGGGGCAAAACAGACCCCACCACTGGTTGATAGGGTTCCATTTATAGCCATGCTCAAGGAAAACAACATAAGAAAAGGATTTTTTGAACACGGCGAATTCCTTGCCCTTCGAGATGCCCTACCCCACTACCTTAAAGGTTTTGCAACTTTTGCCTATAAGGTTGGCTGGAGAATCTCGGAGGTTGCCAGTATAAAATGGAGCCAGGTGGACAGGGATCAGGGAATCATCCGTCTTGAGGTTGGCGAAACGAAAAATGATGAAGGCCGGACCGTCTACCTCGATGAAGAGCTGAAAGAAATCATCGAGGATCAGTGGCATAATCGTAAAACAGCAAAAATACTGCTGCCCTATGTATTTACGGATAGAACGGGTAAAAACAAGATTAAGCGCTTTGATAAAGCCTGGAAAAAGGCTTGTAAGGATGCTGGGGTTGGTGTAAAGCTGTTTCACGATTTCAGACGGACCGCCGTCAGAAACATTGTTAGATCAGGGGTGCCTGAAAGAGTGGCCATGATGGTATCGGGCCACAAAACGAGATCAATCTTTGACAGATATAACATTGTCAATGATCATGATTTAAAGCTCGCCGCAAAGCAGCATGCTGACTACCTTAAATCGCAGCGCGGGCACAATTTGGGCACAATTTGCCGCTTTTCGGCAAAAAATGAAGAAAACAAAAACGATCTAACAGCTTGTAAAAATTAGGTTTTCGCCCCCGTAGCTCAGTGGATAGAGCAATGGATTCCTAATCCATGTGCCGCAAGTTCGATTCTTGCCGGGGGCACCATCCATTTTATCAGAATCTTACGTTAATTATTCTGGCACCACATTCCTTAAGGAAAATTATCACAAAACCGGTATATCTCCATCCTGACGCCTCTTGATAAGAATTTCATCTCTGAAATCACCCTAAATTATAAATTCAAGGTGTTTAAGGCCGGATTGATAACCCCGCTATTTTGAATTTTCCCATGCCCTTTCTTCGGGACGGATCCATAAAAATTAAAACCCGAAATCCATTACTGGAAATGGGATTGTACTGTCACCTATAGGCTAAACAGACTGAGCATCTCCTAATCGTTTCGGCCATTTTTTAATGATAGTGATGATATTTCGAACATATGCACACTCACAACGAGCGGGACATTCATCTAATTGGTCTTTGTACAGGCAAAACCCCGGGCAATCCTGACTCCCTGTTTTACGATCCTTAAAAATTGTCCCTTCATACAGTCCATTGAAATGTCTAACTGATGTAGCAAGAGTTGCGCCACATGAATGATTGAAAAGGAAAAACCCGCCGGAGAGATCATTAAAGTTAACTTGATATCCGAGGATTTCTATATCTGCATCTTCTAGAAATTCATCACGACTTGACCATTTACTTCCACACGGTAGACATTCTTTAAAAACAGGCATGGAATTGACCTCTTATCTCATTTTTAAAAATACAAGCCCTCGAATCCTTTTATTCCAGTAAAAACAAAATTATAACAGCTTTTTACGCATGAACAAAGCGGAAGCGTACGTAAGATAGTGCTCAGCAGATCATCTTGACTCTGGTCATCGCAAGTCATCATAGGGGCGTTGTGCCAGATTCGTTTCCATACTCAGACGGTACTTGTGCATAAGATGATGGGAATGTCAGGCTCAAGAAATAGCCACGCAAAAACGTGGATGGACAGAGAATGTCTATTGATTCATAGTCGGCAGCATGGATCAATTGACGGTCTATAATTCTAAATTTCAATTTCCATTTTACCGGCTCGGGTATACCTTAAGGACCGTGCAAACACCCCACCGGAAAATTTTGATAGTAGATCCGAAGGGCTACCCAGATCAGGCCGGACCGCCGTTTTTAAGGAAAGATTCGCGCAGCTTTCTTTTCAGCAACTTGCCTGCCGGGCTTCTGGGAAAATCGTCCACCGTAAAGAAGCGCTTGGGAACCTTATACGCAGACAAGCGGGCTTTCACGAAAGCTTTCATCTCCTTTTCATTAATGGTCTTGCCAGAATTCGGAAGGATAAAGGCAGTGACGGTTTCACCCCAATCTTTGTCTGGTGTGCCGATGACGGCGCATTCCTGGATATCTGTATGGGCGTAGAGCACCTCTTCCACCTCCAGGGAGTAAACGTTTTCTCCGCCGGTGATGATCATGTCTTTCAGGCGGTCGACGATGAACAAGTATCCGTTATCGTCCAACACCCCCACGTCTCCGGATCGAAACCAGCCCTCGGGCCAGAACGCATCGCGTGTGCCGTCAATGTTATTATAATAGCCCTTCATGATGTTAGGGCCGCGAACGCAGACTTCTCCTGCCCGGTTCGGCTCCAAAGCGTTTCCGCTTTCATCCCTGATTTGGATCTCCACGCCGGGCACCTCCGTGCCCACCGATCCGATGACATGGCGGTAGTAGTGATTGTAGGCCACGGTCGGGGCGGCTTCGGTCATCCCGTATCCTTCGTAGATGGAAAGGCCTGTCCGCTCTTTCCACTGGTGGACGGTTTCGGCTGCCATGCTGGCTGCCGCAGAAAAACAGTACCGGACCCGACTGAATTTTTCCCGGATCCGATCCAGGGTAAGCAGCCGCACATAAACCGTGGGGACGGAGAAAAACTTGGTAATCCTTCCCGCCTTTATGGCATCCAGAACGCGATCCATGTCAAAACCGGGCATCAGTTCCAGGCACCCGCCGCTTAAGATGGTCGCGTTCATGATGTGCATCTGGCCAAAGACGTGGTTAAAGGGTAAAAAGCAAAGGGCCTGGTCATGCTCGGAAGATCTTTCGTGGTGCACAACAGTGTGGATCGCCGCATTTATGTTCTCGTGGCTCAGCATGACCCCTTTTGGGATTCCTGTAGTCCCCCCGGTATACAAAATAGCGGCCGTATCCGTCCGTTCGGTGTCCACTGCCTTAAAGGCGTTTAGGCCGGAATCAAGCAGCTTGTCAAAACTCAATTCGCCCCCAGGGCAGATGATATGATTCAGGCATTCCTCGTCCCGTAATTTTTCAAGGGGCCCCAGCTTTTCGTCGTGAGTAAAAATGGCTTTGGGACGGGAATGATTGACCAGCAGTGCCAGTTCGTCTGCTTTCAATTGGCTCGATAGCGTTACAGCAACCGCCCCCATCTTGATCACACCGAAATAGAAGGCAAGCCAATCTCCGGAATTGGGTGCGCACAAAGCCACATGGTCTCCGGTCTCTATCCCCATTTTCAGCAAGGCCGTGGCAACCCGGTTGGCCCTCTCATTCAGCAGCGCGTAGCAGGTCTCCCTGCGATCCTCGATGATAGCGGGACGTTCCGGGAAAAAGAATGCGGATATCTCCAGATTTTTTGCCAGGTTCATGTCTTTAAATTAGAATCAGTCCTCAGTGTCGGCATCAGTGGGTTCCTTCGATTTCAGTTTGACCGCAGGAAGTATGTCGGCGAAAGCAATACCGTATATGTCCCAGACGGTTACAAAAAGGGCGGCGACAATAGGACCGATGATAATGCCTGCCACACCGAACATGAAGATGCCTCCCAACGTTCCGAAAAAGATCATCAATTCATGCATCTGTGTATCTTTCCCCACCATAACCGGACGAAGCAGATTGTCCAGGCTACCAACCACAACAGCGCAAAAAAGCCCCAAACCGATGCCGGCTGCCATATGCCCGGTCACTGCCAGAATAATGGCCGCCGGAAACCAGACCAGCGCTGAACCGATGCTGGGAATGATGGATAATACGGTCATGACCGTACCCCAAAACACGGCGCTGGGAATTCCTGCCACGGCAAAGGCCAGTCCTGCCAGAGTTCCCTGGATGGCGCCGATGGCCAGCGTCCCCTTGAGCATGGCGCGGGTCACAGACACAAATTTCTCTAGTATGCGCCGCTCGTCGTGATCCTCCAAGGGAAGGTAGTAAAGAATCTTTTCAAGCAGCTTCTCGCCATCGATGAGAAAAAAGAACATGCAATAAAGCATGATGAAAATGGTAAAGATAAACTGGACCGTCCCCAGCGTAACCGAAGACATCTGGTTGATGATAAATCCTGCCGTCCCGCTGACCAATTCGCCGGCTTTCGTGAGGATTTCGTTTCGATAAGGCTCTATCTTCTCGACAAAGGGCAGGCCTTCCAAAAAATCTGAGAACGCAGCCGGTTCTGCCATGCGGGCCTCGATCCAGGGACGGGCGATCTGCGTTACCTTGATGGCCTGTGCCGTAACGATGCCGATCAGACTGACCAGGGGTGCAAAAACCGCACCGAGTATAAAAAGGAGCGTTGCAAGGGACGCCAGGGACGGGCGGTTTCCCAGTTTTCGGTTGATTCGCCGAAACAGGGGATGGGAAATCCCCGCAAACAGCCCGGCCAGGACGATGGCCATGATGAACTGGCGGATCATCGCCAAGAAAACGGTGGAGATAAAGAGTACGACCAGAAGCAATACCCATTTGTTGACGGATTCTTTGTTCATATTGATCTAGTATCATGAACGGGTTAACAATTTCAAATGGTTAATGGTTTACATAAAGAGGGCGTCCGCTCCCTCGTATCCACTATCGTCCCTGATTGACAATCCCGGCAGCAAGATTAGATTTAGTATAATGGATCGCCGCACAGGAACGCAGGTTTAGATCTATCGGATGGATCATCCGCTATTGGGTCATAAAGGCAATAAACAGTATCCCCTTCATCCAGAAGGATTCAAAGATAGGAAGGAGGTCGCCATATGGAAAAAGACAAAGTAAATACAGATGACCACCACTGCAGTGTCATTGAAAAGAACCGGATCGGGGCAGAGATAGCCGCATGCGACGAAAGCAGCCAAAATGATGCGGAGCGGGAAGCTTGCCATAAAAGTGTAAAGGAAACCAGTGCGAAAAGGGAACAGGCGTGTAAGTATTCATAATTGTCCCCATCAGCTTACAAAGAGGCCCGGACGATTGTCCGGGCCTCTTTGTATTGGCGGATTAGAACAGATTTGGTTTTTTGGAAAGCAAACAACGCAGGTCGTCGATCATCCGGAGACCCATGGGAAATGATCGGAATCAACAATCATCGTCTCACCCGTTTTTTGTTCCCGGAATCGCCAAGCCCTGGGAGTCTCCATAGCAAAGCTGGGGATTGACCGAAGATTAGTATTGCCAAGCCACTGGAGCACAGGTATAACCAACCGTATTCATATTGTTTTGATATTTTTTGAACCTCGGAGGCATGAGGCCATGGAAAAAGCCGGCAGCAGGATCATGGTATGCGGCAGTTGCGGCACCAAAAATCGAATTCCCTATGAAAAAACGGGCGAAAGGGCGGTGTGCGGCAAATGCGGATCGGCCATCGATACGCGGCGGGAGGCCGAATTGATGCATACGCTCAGATGCATGGAATGCGGTGCGAAGAACCGGGTTCCCGCAGGGAAGATCGACGATGGCGCGGTGTGCGGTAAATGCCGGACCGCCCTTGCAACGGAATTTCTTTCTGCACCGCAGCCCTTCATGGTTACGGATGCCACCTTCGACCAGCAGATATTGAAATCCCCACTGCCCTCCCTTATTTTCGCCATGTCCCCGACATGACCGTCGTGCGGTCCGATCGGTCCGATCGTCGATAGTTTTGCCGCCGAAGCCAAAGGCAAGGTGCGCGTCGGTAAGCTCAACATCCTCAGCAGCCCAAATACTGCGAACCGTTTGAACATATTGGGCGTCCCCACCTTCCTGGTTTACGAAAACGGCGGGTTGCAAGAAACCGCCCCGGGGATAGCCGACATCCACGGCCTCCGCATGTTGATGACCCGCTACTTATAAACGGTATCCAATATCCAGGGTCCTATCCTGTTGAACCTGCCACAGAAAATTCCTCTGTCGGACAAGCACCGTTATCCAACCGGAGGCGAAAAAAACTGTTTTTGACAAACCGGACTGGGTGAATACCTTATTGTTATCAGTTCACAGGGATCATAACGGCGGCTGGGTAAAAGCCGCCCATACAATAAAGGGGCATCGCGTTTGCGGAATCAAAGCAAAATGTCCCGGGCAGGTAATATGATGAATACAAAAACACGCACCCATAAAATGCTAATCGATTTGGAAATGCTCAACCGGCTGAACAGCGAGGGTTGCGCCGCCTGCGGCGGCAAGTTCACATTGGGAGAAACCGTAGTGGCCGCCAACGGTTCATGGGAGGGAGGCCGGCGATTCATCCATGAACGGGAAGCCGCCTTCGACACGGTAACTGCATCCTACTTCGAAAAAAGCTGTTGCGAACCGTCCCTGACCGATTCCAGTGGATAGGCCAATCGCAAAACAGGTCGTATGCCATGCGCCACGGAAAACTCAATTTACACATGGTTTCGCAGTTGTAGATGCACCGGGTGGGGATTGAGATAATATTGTCTCATCAGATAAGGCTGTTGATATTTGCGAACGTAATGGTTGACCAGTGTAATCGGTACGATCAGGGGGACGTGGCCCTTGCGGTAAGTATCGATAAGTTCAAGCATCTCACGCTTTTCCCCGGATGTTAGTTGCTTTTTGAAGTACCCGAGGATGTGCTGTAGCACATTCGAATTTTTTGAAGGGGTCGATTTGAGTCGCAACGCACCGACGAGGAGGGCTTCATACCGACCGTAAACCTCCTTGGGCCGGTATTTTCTGCCTGCTGCCACCAGTCGGCCCATCTCCTTGTAGATCTTGGGACTATGGGACAAGATCAACAGTTTCTGGCGAGTGTGAAACTCCACCAACCTTCCCACCGTTTTCCTCTCCTTGAGAACCCGGCGCCATCTCTGCAGGGTGAATATCTGTTCGATAAAATTCTCCCTGAGTTTTGGATCGTTTAACCGTCCCTCCTCCTCCACGGGTACCAGAGGGAACCGATCCGTGAATGCCCTGGCAAAGATACCCCTTCCCGGTCTGCCGGGCTGGCCTGTTTTCTCGTTGAAGACCTTTACCCGCCATAGTCCGCTGCTAGGTGAATTTTTCTTGAAAACAAAGCCGCAAAGGTCCTCTTGTTCAAGGAGATTGACCCTCTCCCGTGCCCAGCTTTTCATTCGGGCGGTATGGTCGACGCGTGTCTTACTGGTGATCAGTCTGGGATGGTCCGGATCCCCCACAAGCCGCATGGTTTCCCGCGGCACCCCCAGCCCGCACTCCACCTCCGGGCACACTGGAATGAAATCGACATACTGTCCCAGAGTATGGACGAGAAACCGGTCCTTTTTATGCTGTCCGTTCCAGCGGACCTTGTCACCGATCAGGCAGGCGCTGATTCCAATTTTAATGGGGCTGGACATTGTTTCTCCTCTTTACAGATCGTTTCCATCCATAAATGGTCTTTTTCCTGAAAAGAATCTATCAAAAACTCCCAATCATATCAAGATCAAGAGCGACGACTTGAAACAAATGCGCCGTCAACAGGATGGCGGCCGCCAGTGAAATTATGGCCCAAAATACATAAAAATCGGAAATTTTTTTCCTTTTTTCGCCGATTGCCGGGCTGAAGGCAGATCGGCCAATGCCTGCCACAATGTGTCAGAAATTGTATGCGGTTCCCAACTCCCTGGAACCGTTGGCAATAGCTGTCCGACGGGCATCATACGCAACATCATGTAGATTTCTTGGTATACGAATTGCTTGCATAAAGTGTCAGCTAAATGATGGATTATGGATCATTCTTTCGAAATAGAAAAAGCACGTGCCGGTGATTCATTGATATAGAATAAAAAGTAGATAACAGGCGGAAGCCGTCAGGAATATTCCAGTCATATCCCCGGAAAGGATCCACTGGAAGTTCTCGATGTCACTCCCGGAAAGAGATGGCCATCCAGAGTTCCTGATGTAACCTCCCCGGAGCTTTGCACCGAAGCTCTGGGGAGCGTTAGACGGAAGTGGTGACCCCGTTGCCGACAGGACCTGAAAAAAATCAACAAAGTCAGTCAACAGGTGTTGACTGGCTTTTTTATTGGCCCGCAAAACGGGGGGGTGCCGCAGGTTTTCAAGTTTTCGGGGGGGATTGATTTTCTATAAAATATAGCGTGGCTCCCACCGGTGCGAAGGCAAGGGACAGGATATTGAACACGGGAATGAGAAACAGGAGGCCAAATCCCAGATGAAATGGCAGCGTTCTCATGAAAAAGGCAAATCGCTCCTTAAATGGTCTAAGGCGCCTGGCCGGCACCAGATCGGTGTTGTCCCATGCCAGAAATAGTACTGCCACCGCCGAGGCGGCGATCGTGAGAATCGGTCCAACCGGGGTCAGCCATCCGATGAAGGTTAACACCAAAAGCAGCAGGATGGGTACCACCGCCCTTGGAATCTCCTGCTTGAGCAAAAACACCAGTTGGCCCAAGTAGGAAGTCCCTTCCGACTCAATCACCTCTCCGGATGACATCGCCTCTGTGATTCTGGACATGGTATCCATGATGATGACGGCAAAAAGGACCTGCGCGATCAGGTAGGAAACAATGGCCGCCGACCCAATGAGGAGTAATGTCAGCAACCACGACAAAAGGTACCACAGCCAAACCACCCACCGACTTTCAGGACGCGCCCACAGTAGGTTCATAATCTCCTGATAATACGAAAGAATGATGCCCGCCGAGATAATGGTCACCAATAATACGACCGCAAAGCGAATCAGGCCGAGCATCAACAGACGGGGGGTTGAGATGCCGAGTTTGAGACCCCGAATGTTATAGGCGATTCCGCTGAAAATATTCATGCTGCAGTGCGTATCACATCCCCTCTGGTTTGTACAGTTTCCGTTGCCGTTCCTGAATTACAGGACATTTCCCTCACAAATTCGGACTGTCCGGAAACTCAGGTTTTTTTTCGACAGTCTTTCTGAAAACAGTGATAATCGACACCGGCATGTTGAATCAAAAAATACGGTATAATTCTTTTTATATCGGTACTAATCATTCAAAATATACAAATAACTCCTTAAGAAATGTCAAAAAGTTGGCAATAATCTTCTTTTTGCATAAAATATACGGATCCTTCTCCTGCTAAGCTATATCAATCCCTGACATGAAGGGTCGGTATAGACATATTTGAACGATTGCCATACTCACTCAAAAAGCTTCAACCTTTTGGAATTAAAATAAATCCGTCAACCTCCGTTTTATTTTCCCATCTTCGGCTTCGCGTTTAAACCAATATGGCATGGTTTTTGAATCGTTTCAGTATTTAAGACGCTGAAGACTTTTCTCTAATTGTCCTAAACTTTTTACGAAAGATGCTCATAAGGCAATATAATGAGATAAACCGAAACGAAAAGATGACAGGAGTTGATTATCATGAAAGATCGATGGTTATCGGTTGACGACATCTGCAAATATCTCGGCATCAGCCGGGATACAGCCTACAAATACATCGAAACCAGGGGCTTACCAGCTTACCGGATCGGCCGCCTGTGGAAATTCAAGCAGCAGGAAGTGGATGAATGGGTCAGAACCTCCGGCACCCGGGAGCCCTCCGCATAAGGCGCGGTTGCCGTTTATCAATACGGTACAACCGAAGCCTGCAAAGCACAACTGCCAATGTGGCAGTGAACCCACCATCGGATGAGAAGGGGATAGATACCATGCCGAAGAAAAAGAAGGCCAGCACAAAGGCGGTCAGACCCTCTAACGGTATAACCGCAGGAGAGCTGGAAAACCTGATCACGCGGTTTCATAAGGCGATAGAACAGAATTCCGGAAACTTGATCATCGATTGTTCCCGGGTCAACAAAATCGATTCACCCGGTCTCGCAACGGTATTGAGTGCGAACAACTCCTGCCTGGATGTGGGTGGCAAGGTGGTTCTGACCGGCGTCGACGAGAAAATAACGGATGTGTTCCATCTCCTGGGGTTGGAGCAGCAGATTGAAATCCACTCGAAGACCAAAGGAGCCGCATCATGAGTATTGAGATTGACGAAACCCTGCAGGTTTTTATCGATGAATCCATCGATCACCTGGCCGATATCGAAAATGATCTGCTCGCCATTGAAGAGGCTGGAGCGAATCTCGATGAAGACCTGGTCAATAAGGTCTACCGGGCGGCTCACTCGATAAAAGGTGGCGCCGGATTCATGGGATTGACCGTTATCCAAAAGCTGACCCATGAAATGGAAAACATTTTAGGGTTGATCCGAAGCCGGGAACTGATCCCGACGCCTGAAATCGTCAATATCCTGCTATCGGCATCCGACACCTTAAAGGAGATGGTCAGTGATATCACGACCAGCAACGAAGTTGATATCTCACACCATTTGGAGCTGTTAAAGGCCATTACCAAAGAGGGCGAAAATGGGGGGCAGGAATCCGCTGGCAGCAGCGGGGATGTGGATGAAATGATAGAGGAACCGGTGCCATCGGAAGCGGACAATCTGATGAATGCGGCGGAATATGCCGGATTTGCCCTTCCGGCCATGGAGATCATCGACGCACTGGACAGCGGCCGTCATGTTTATCTTATCGACGTCGATCTGATTGCGGACGTTCACGCAATGGGCCGGGACCTTGAAACACTCCTGAACGAAATGAAGGATACCGGCACCATTATAACAGGCAATGTGGATCTGGAAGCGGTCGGCCTTCTTCCGGAAGACCTTCCCCCATGTGCACTCCCCTTCAAAGCTGTCTACGCCACCATACTCGCTCCAGAAGATATCAATATTCTGCTCCAGTTGGAAGAAAATCGTATTTTCCAAATCACTGAAAACCTGCATCTTCTGCCTATTGACGGCGGTCCCATTGAAGCGGATGCCCCCGAACCGGACCAAACGGCCAAACCGGAACCCGATAAAAGTGCGGTCGCAGAAGAGGAGGAAACAAACGTGGGTGAACCGGTAATGAATGAAGACCATGAGCTTTTATCAAGCGAGAGCGATATTATCGAAAAAGAAGCCGTCCAATCCCAACAGTCATCTCAAAATGTATGCGGTGCGCCCAAGACGATGACCACAAGTTCGGAAACCAGCCTACGGGTGAATGTGAGCCTCCTGGATTCGCTGATGAACCTAGCGGGAGAATTGGTGTTGAGCCGAAATCAACTGCTTCAGTCGCTTTCATCGGATGACCGGCGATTGTCGGAAATGTCGGGACAGCGCATCGATCTAATTACCTCCGAACTCCAGGAAGCGATCATGCTCACCCGCATGCAGCCCATCGGTGTGGTGTTCAACAAATTCCCGAGAGTGGTCAGGGATCTCGCGCAAAAATTGGGCAAAGAGGTGGACCTGGTTATCGAAGGCAAGACCGTGGAGCTTGATAAAACCATCATCGAAGCCATCAACGATCCCCTGACCCATCTGGTCAGAAATTCCGTGGACCATGGCATCGAGGCGCCGGCAGACCGAATGAAAAGCGGTAAGGCACGAGTGGGGCGCGTTTTGCTAAAGGCGTTCCATGCAGCCGGTCAGGTCAATATTCAGATCACCGATGACGGCAAGGGGCTCGACGGCGACAAATTGGCTGCGGCCGCAGTCAAAAAGGGACTTTTAACAGAAGAGCAAAGCCGGACCATGTCCGAGAAAGAGAAGGTCAGTTTGATCTTTCTACCTGGCTTCTCGACGGCAAAAAATATCTCCGATGTATCGGGACGAGGGGTGGGGATGGATGTGGTCAAAACCAACCTCGAAAAACTGGGAGGGCAGACGGAGATCGAGAGCGAACCGGGTAAAGGTACCAGCATCGGAATCAAACTGCCCCTGACCCTGGCAATTATTCCCAGCCAAATCGTTGTGACCGAAGGTGAGCGATACGCCATTCCCCAGGTCAGCCTGGTCGAGCTGCTCCGAATCCCCGCGGACAAGGTAAAAGAACGGATTGAAAAGGTAGGGGATGCGGAGGTGGTGCGGCTCCGGGGCAACCTTCTGCCGCTGGTCCGGCTGGCAGATGTCATCGGTTTAACAAGAACCTTCCACGACCCTGAAAGCAACCAGGCCAGGCCCGACCGGCGGCAAAGCATCGCGGACCGGCGTTCAAAAGAGAGCCCGCTTGCACCGGAAGGTGTAACGGATACCGACGACCCATCGGGTACCGGGGGAACGCAGCTCGAAGCCCGTGGAAACGGGGATCGAAGGTACCACGCCCGCAGTGCCCTGAACATCGCGGTCGTATCCACAGGGGCCATGAAGTACGGGGTGATCGTGGATCGTTTGTACGATGCCGAGGAGATTGTCGTAAAACCCCTCGGCCGACACCTAAAAAACTGTAAGGGATATGCAGGGGCCACCATCATGGGAGATGGTCGGGTCTCACTCATTCTCGACGTGGGCAATCTTGCACACATGGCCGGTTTGACCTCGGTGGAGGGTGCCTCACGGGCGAAAGATGTGGCCCAGGAGGCCAAAGAGGCCGATGCCGTGGGCAACGAAAAACAATCCCTTTTGACGTTTCGTGGAGATGTTTCGGAACAATTTGCCGTGCCGTTGCACCTGGTCGAACGCATAGAGAAAATAGAACGAAAACAAATCGAAACGGTCGGCGGCACCCAAGTAATGCAATACAGGGGCAGCAGCCTTCCCCTGTTCAGTGTCGATCAGGTGGCGGAAGTCAAACCGGTGGCCGACACGGCGGACCCTTTGGTGATTGTTTTTACCATCGCCGGAAGGGAGGTGGGCCTCATGGCGACCGGCCCGGTAGACGCCATAGACGTCACTCTCACCATCGACGGCATGACGCTCAAGCAGACCGGAATCATGGGATCGGCGATCATCGACAGCCATACCACGCTGCTGGTGGACATGTACGAACTGGTGAGGCATTTGAATCCGGATTGGTTTGAGAACCAGGAGGTCGTCGCCAACTCCGAGGGGGAAGTGCCTTTGATTCTGTATGCCGAGGACTCCAATTTTTTCAGGTCACAAGTCAAAGGTTTCATGGAGGACGCGGGATACCGCGTGCTGGAAGCCGAAGACGGTGCGGAGGCCTGGGATCTGCTATTAGAGAACGCAAGGGACGTTTCGCTTGTAGTGACGGATGTGGAAATGCCCAACCTCGACGGATTGGGGTTATCCAAAAAGATCAAGAGCCATGACCAATTTTCTGGGTTGCGTGTGATCGCCCTGACCACCCTGGCCGGTGAAGATGACATCGCCCGCGGCAAGGCTGCGGGTATCGACGAATACCAGATCAAGTTGGACAGAGAAAAGCTGATCGAAAGCATCAGCACACACCTGAACCGATAAGGCTGTTGGAGGCATGACACAATGAATCCCAATTTAAACGACAAGACCCTCAATAACACCATGGAACTGGCCACCTTTTATCTAGGCAACGCCCTTTGCGGTATGGATATACTTAATATCCAGGAGATCAATAAGTTAACGGACATCACAAAAGTGCCGCAGGCGCCGGAGTATGTCATGGGTATTCTGAATCTGAGGGGCCAGATTGTTACCGTGATCGACCTGGGACGCAAGCTTGGCCTTCCACAAGTGGATAGGGACGATAAGAATCGGAACATCATCGTTCGGTTCAAGGATGAATCCATCGGCCTTTTCATCTCCCGTATCAGCGACGTGGTGACGGCGGATCCGGAAAAAATCGAACCTCCCCCCGCCAACATCGGGAATATTCAAGGAGAATATTTTGGCGGGGTATTAAAAACAGAAAACCGCCTCGTGGGCGTTCTGAATCTTGAAAAGGTGGTTTCCACCGACAGTTGACCTGAAATTGAGATCGGGTTCAACTCAACCGTACCAACCGAGGGCTTATATGAACCTTATAGACCCCATACGCGTATTGGTGGTCGATGACACGGTGGTGTACCGAAAGATTGTCAGTGACACCATCGCCGCGCTTCCGGGAACCGAAGTGGTGGGCACCGCTCACAACGGAAAAGCGGCGCTGACCAAAATACGTTCTTTAAAACCGGATCTCATCACACTTGATATCGAAATGCCGGAGATGGACGGCATCGAAGTACTGGAGAACCTGCAGGTCAGCAGCACCGACATCGGTATTATCATGCTCAGCACACTCACCCGGGCGGGGGGAGACCTGACCATGAGAGCCCTGGAACTGGGGGCGTTCGATTTCGTCACAAAGCCCGAGTCCGGTGGAATGGCAGAAAACCAAAGAAAACTCAAGACGGCCATCGCCCCGATGATCCGGGCATTTGCGCGGAAAAGGGAGATCCGGCAGATACTGAAAGGCAAGGCCGGGACAGCTCCGTCACCGCCAGCGGGCATCGTCCCGATCCGTCGAACCGCGGGCCCTGCAAGCCGTCGCACCCGAAAATCTGAGATTGTGGCCATCGGCATTTCCACCGGGGGTCCCAATGCTCTGGCTCAGATGATGCCAGGATTACCGGCTGATCTGAGGGTCCCGGTGCTCATCGTGCAACATATGCCACCCGTCTTCACCCAATCTTTGGCCAAAAGCCTCGATGGGAAATGCGCCATCCGGGTGCGTGAGGCCATAGACGGAGAACCTCTCGAGCCGGGGACGGCCCTGATCGCTCCCGGGGGAAAACAGATGAAGATCGAAGCAGGCGGGGATGGTTTGACGAGGGTGGTGAAGATCACCGACGATCCGCCGGAAAGCAATTGCAAACCCTCTGCCGACTATCTTTTCAGGTCCGTTGCCCGCCACTATGTCGGAAGAGCGACCGGTGTCATAATGACCGGTATGGGATCGGATGGATTTGCAAGTCTGAAGCTGATGAAACGAAACGGTGCAGCGATAATTGCCCAGGATGAGGCATCCTGTGTTGTTTTCGGAATGCCCAAAGCTCCGGTGGAGGCAGGTATCGTGGATGTCATATCTCCGCTGGAAAAGATCGCAGGAGAGATCCTGAAAACTGTTAAACCGTCACCCTGATGGTTATTGGTTTTAATTACCTGGGATTCAGATGAAAAAAATAAATGCAGACGAAATCAAGTTGTTGTCCAAATATATATATGACGTCTCCGGAATTATTGTTGATGCCAGTAAGGCGTACCTGCTTGAAACCAGGCTGAACAGTCTGTTGGATGAAATGGGCCTCGCCTCTTATCGGGACCTTTATTATAAGGCGGTAGCCGATTCCGGCAAACTCACCGAAGGTAAAATTATTGATGCCATATCAACGAACGAGACCCTATTTTTCCGCGATACCGGCCCATTCGAGGTCCTTCGCCATAAAATACTGCCCGATTTGATAGATGCTCGCTCCAACCGGTCAACGGGTCAGTTGCCCATATCGATCCGTATCTGGAGTGCCGCCTGTTCCACTGGACAGGAAGTATACAGTATTGCAATTATTCTCAAAGAACTGCTTATGAACATGAGCAAATACAGCATCAAGTTGCTGGGAACCGACATTTCAGATGCAGCGGTGAAAAAATCGAGCTACGGAGAATACGGCCGGTTTGAAATCGAGCGGGGACTGCCATCCGATAAACTGAACAATTACTTCCATCGATCCGGAGAAAACTGGAAAATCAGGGATGAGCTTCGGGCCATGGCCCAATTCCGGAAGATTAATCTTCACAATTCACTGCGCTTTCTGGGTCAATTCGACATCATCTTCTGCAGAAACGTCGCCATCTATTTCTCTCCGGAAGATCGAAAAAAACTGTTTGACAAACTGGCCGGCATGCTGGCCCCTGACGGCTACCTGATCATCGGTTCCACTGAGTCCCTGACCGGCGTCTCCGACAAATATGTCCCCCAGCGACATCTTCGTTCCATCTACTATCAACTCCAGTAGCCGGTATGACCCTAATTTTTTATTCAGTTTGATCAAAGATTCAAGCCCTTCGGCACAATTGACAATCCAACCACTTCTGTTGTATCTATTTAAAAACGCATCATTTTTCATTAACACGACCTGCAATGTAAAAAACTTTTCGGTAACTTTCGCTATAGCGCCCAAGATGCATCCAGCAGATGTGGGAGGACCGATACCGAGCCGAAATGAAACCCATTGTCGCCATCGTAGGCAGGCCCAATGTGGGCAAATCCACCTTTTTCAATCGGGTGACCCGAACGCGAGATGCCATCGTAGACGACCTTCCCGGCGTCACACGGGATCGCCATTACGGAAATGCCAGCTGGAATGATATCGACTTCACGCTGGTGGATACCGGAGGCTTCTCAGACAGTGACACGGATGGGTTTGCCGAGCCCATCCGTTTGCAGGTGATGCAGGCAATAGCGGATGCGGATGTCATCATCGTTCTGATGGATGGAAAAAATGGTGTCTCTCCATTTGATGCCGAAATTTTAAACCTGCTGAGAAGAACAGAAAAACCTGTTTTCTATGCCGTGAACAAGATAGACGGAGTGGAGCAGGAAACCAACCTCTACGATTTCCACGGATTGGGGCTTTCAATCCTTTACCCCGTTTCTGCCGAGCACCGTTACGGTATCAATGATCTTCTGGACGAACTAGTTCAAACCTTTCCGACACCGACGGGTGAGACGGATCCGGAGATGATCCGTCTCGCCGTGGTGGGAAGGCCCAATGTGGGAAAATCTTCCCTGGTAAACAGAATCCTGGGGGAATCGAGAATGGTCGTAAGCGACATTCCCGGAACCACCCGGGACGCCGTCGACAGCGTGTGCCGGGCAGGGAATCAGACCTACCTGTTGATTGACACAGCGGGCATCCGCCGCAAGGGAAAGGTTTCCCGCAAACTTGAAAAATTTTCCATTATAAAGGCGCTGAGAAGCCTCGACCGTTGTGATGTTGCCCTGATCGTCATCGATGCCGATGAAGGCATCACCGAACAGGATATCAATATCGCAGGATATGCACACGAAAGAGGATGCGGCTGCATTTTTCTGCTCAACAAATGGGATTTGGTTGAAAAAGATACACAAACGGCGAAACGGTACGTCGAGCAATTGAAATCGGCTGCGAAATTCTTGAATTTTGCCCCCGCCATGACGATATCGGCCAAAACGGGGTTACGGATTCACCGCATATTCAGGCATGTCCAGGAGGTCTATACCCAATACAGCAGCCGGACCGGTACGGGAAAGATCAATCGTATTGTAGAACTGGCCGTAGATCGGAACGAGCCGTCTTTGCACCGGGGCAAACGGTTGAAGTTTTTTTACACAACCCAGATCGCAACCCAGCCGCCCACTTTTGTCCTGTTTGTCAATTATCCGGAAGCGGTTCATTTTTCCTACAAGCGATATCTGTCCAACCGAATCCGGGAGGGTACGGGATTGGATAAGACGCCCCTGAAAATGATATTTCGGGAAAAATCGGGGCGGATGATATTTGATCGCAAGAAGAATCGCTCCCATAAAAAAAGCGGTCGAAAAAAGAGATAATGGGCCCAGACCTTTTTTCATACCAGACAGGGGAAGAATTCTCGCAGGCCCGGCCCCTGGCAGACCGGATGCGTCCTAAGACGCTAGCCGATTTTGTAGGACAGGTACATGCCGTCGGAAAGGGCACCCTGCTACACACCGCGATAGAAAACGACCGGATTTTCTCTATGATTCTATGGGGTCCGCCAGGTTGCGGGAAAACCACCCTGGCGAGAATTATCGCAGCGGCGACCCGATCTTGCTTCGTCAGCTTTTCCGCCGTGCTCTCAGGGGTGAAGCAGATCCGGGAAGTAGTAAAAAAGGCCGAGGAACAACGAACATTTTTCCAAAAAAAAACACTGCTCTTTGTGGATGAGATCCATCGATTCAACAAGGCCCAACAGGATGCGTTTCTTCAACACGTGGAAAGCGGACTGATTACGCTCATCGGTGCCACAACAGAAAATCCCTCTTTTGAGGTGATACCGGCCTTGATGTCGCGATGCCGCATCATTAAGCTGAAAGCCCTTTATCCAGAGGAGGTGGTCAGGATCCTGACACGGGCACTGGCTGATGGCCAAAAGGGATTTGGGGATCTTGCGGTGACCATCGAACCCGATGCCATGCGACACCTTTCCGAGATGGCCGATGGGGATGCCAGGACTGCATTGAACGGTCTGGAAGCGATTATCGACATGGCAAGACAAACCGGGGAGACGGATTCCCGTGCAGGCGGATTGACCGTCACGCTGCAATCGGTGGAGCGGGCCATCGAACGAAAGGCGCTCCGCTACGATAAGGGGGGAGACGATCACTACAATCTCATATCCGCACTTCACAAAAGCCTTCGAGGAAGCGATCCGGATGCGGCCGTCTATTGGACGTCGCGCATGCTAAACGCAGGAGAGGATCCTTTGTACGTTTTGAGAAGAATGGTGCGATTCGCGTCTGAGGACGTTGGGATGGCAGACCCACAGGCACTTTCCGTTGCCATGTCTGCAACCGATGCATATCGGCTGCTGGGTGCTCCCGAGGGGGAACTGGCCATCGTGCAGGCCGCTGTTTATCTCGCCACGGCGCCTAAAAGCAACCGCCTCTATGTCGCCCACGGAAAGGCGAATGAAACGATCTCACGGACCGGCACCCAGCCCGTCCCATTGCACATCCGAAACGCGCCGACAAGTCTGATGAAAGGAATGGGCTACGGAAAAGGGTACAAATATGCACACGATTATCGTAGGGCATTCATCCACCAAGAGTACTTGCCGGAAAAGCTGAGAAACTGCAGATTCTATTCACCGACCGAAAGGGGCTTTGAGAAAAAAATCAAAGAACGTCTGGATCGATGGAACCGATTGAAACAACGGCAAAAAAATGATAATGGTGTCTCTACAGAGGAAAAACAAGGAGATTTAGATAATGGGATCTGATGTTGGCGGACAAATTCACGGCATTAGTCTGGACTCTTTCCTTCAGATGGCACAGATGGAGAAAACCACCTGTACGTTGACCGTCAGAACCGACAGTGATCTGGGTTTCATATATCTTTTGAAGGGTGAACTCATCGAAGCGGAAACCGGCGTTCTCAGCAGCACTGACGCCGCTTATGAGATTATCAGTTGGGAAAACACCGTCATCGAGATCGAAAACAGCTGCAGTAAAAGTGTCAACAACATCAAAATGCCTTTGATGAACATCCTGATGGAAGGTTTGAAGATCAGGGATGAAAAGATAGCCGCGAGAAAGGCCGCTGGGGAACCTGCCAAGCCCGCCCCAAAACCGGCCCCACCGCCGCCATCCGGCGGTCCTGCTGCGGGAGATAAAAAAGAGGGGGACGACGGCTTCAAGGACCTGTCCCAACCGGCAGAAAAGATCGAGGGCAAGGCACCGCCTAGCGAAAGGACAGCAGTGCCAAAGACAAGCCCTCCCGCACCGAAAAAAGGGTTTCCGGTAAAAATGGTGGCGGGTGCCGTCATCCTGCTGGGAGTGATTGCCGGGGGCCTATTCGGCCTGGGTGTTTTCAAAACAGAAGATAGCGGCGAACAATACCAGGCACTCCTTGCAAGGCTGGAAAGCGAACCGAGCATTTCAGAACAGATCAATCTGTTGAACCAGTTTGCTGCCGCCCATCCGGAAACGGAGGCCGCTCAAAAAGCCGAAGAGAAATCGAGGGTGATCCAGTCTCTTCTCGCCGAGGAGGAATTTGATGCGGTCCTGGACAAGGTCAAGGAGCTGCCGCTGGATGGCAATTACGTTGGAGCTGCGACAGAACTGTTTAACCGATATATGGCTCAATATCCCACAGGCGGGTTTGCATCGGAAGCAAAAAACAAAATAGCGGAACTAAAGGACACTATCGAAAACGCGGATTATCTTAGGGTTAAAGCAGCCGCCAAACTTCCTTTTGAAAAAAAATTTGAAACTTACAACACCTATCTGGAAAAATACCCGGAGGGTAAGCATCACGAGTCAGTATCGGCACTGTTGTCGAAAATGGGCGACGCTTATTATCAACACCTGCTCAGTGAGGCGGAACGATGCAACGAAGCCAAAGCGTACCAGAAATGTGTCGATATTGCTGACAATTTTATTGGTGCATTCCGAGACAGTCCCAAATATGAAGAAGTCGTCGCCCTGAAGATTACCCTTGCGGGAAAACGGGATCTTGCCGAGTTGAAACAATCTGCGGAGCAAAGCGGATCGGATTATACGGCCGCCAGGAAGGTGTATGAAACTTATCTGTCAAACCATCCGGATTCTCTTTTGAAAGACGCGGTTGATAGCGAGATCGCCATGCTCAATCAAAAAATCGAAAAAGCGGCAGAGTGGCAGCAGGTTAAAAATATGAGCGAAACCGGCCACAAGGATATCTCCAGCCGTTACAAGGGCCTGGAAAGCTGGATCCGGGAAAATCCTGACAGCCCGTTTATGCCGGAAGCAAAAAGGTTGATGAAAACCTTGACGACTGAAAAACAGGCGGCGGAAATTCAGAGAAAAAAAGAGGCGGAGGAAAACCGGCGGATAGCAATTCTTCGGTTGGAAGAACAAAAGCGCCGGCAACAAAAGGCTCGGAAAATGAAGCTTGAACAGGGCCTGGTGACCCGTATGGGGCAATCGGGGGGACGTTTTTTACCCAGCAGCAATGGTACGGTCACCGATACCACCACCGGTTTGACCTGGACGATTCTGGATTCCAGGGGAGATCTTGAAAAATGTCTCAATTTCGGTTCGTCTGAAAACTACGTCAAAGGACTTCGGACCGGCGGATACAAGGATTGGAGATTGCCAACAGCGGGTGAACTGGCCGGTATTTACAAAAACCCACCTTTTTTTCCGACGGATCGGGCGTCATGGTACTGGTCGTCTGAAGCATATGTCAAAGGGTACCATGAAGTCGCCAACGTCGTGACGACCAAGCAGGAAACCGCTTACAACATCAAACAGGAAAAGCAGGATCGGTGCGGTGACGTCCGTGCTGTTCGCCCCTGACCCAAATAACAACACCCTAATGTCCGTCCTAAAACGGCATCTTCCCATGGAAGGAATGGACGACACCACCCGCCCACACTGGGATTTCTTCAAAGGAGTCTGAAAGTGGATGTCACCGAAAAAGAGTTAAGAAAGGTAAAAAAACAACTTAAGCAACGCACGCTTGAGCTGAAGCTACTCAACAAAACGGTTCAGATGCTCAACTCCAGCCTGAAGCTGGATCGTGTTCTTGTGACGGTACTGGATCAAGTCAGCAAATTGCTGGGCGTCGTGGGCGGTTCTATATGGCTTATCGATGAAAAGACAAAAGACATGGTGTGCTTTCAGTCCGCCGGAGAACAAAGCGAAATGGTGAGGGGATGGCGGTTGTCTCCAGGCACCGGTATCGTCGGATGGGTCGCTGAGAACGATAAAAGCACCATCGTCAAAGACACGCGAAAAGACAAACGCCATTTTAAAAAGATCGATGAACTCACCGGGCTTGAGATCCGTTCGATCCTCAGCGTGCCGCTAAAAATACGCGGCTCCATCACCGGCGTGATTCAAGTCGTCGACTCCCATCCCAACCGTTTCAGGGTGGCCCACCGGAAAATGCTCGAGGGACTCAGCGGCCATGCGGCACTGTCCATCGAAAATGCAAAACTTTTCGAAAAGGCTCAAAATGAGATTGCCGTCAGGCGCAAGGCGGAGAGAAGACTGAAGAAAAGCCAGAAGGAACTGAAAACGAACTCAATCAATTTGAAAGAGGCCAACACCGCTCTGAAGGTCCTTTTAAGGAGAAGAGACGAGGATAAGGTTGAATTTGAAGAGCGGATTCTTTTCAATGTCAAGGAGTTGATCGAACCCTATTTTGATAAAATCAAGAACACGAAGATGAGCAGCAATCAAAAAGCCCTGCTGGAGATCCTGGAAAGCAACATGATGGACATCATCTCTCCGTTTGCCCGCAGGATGTCATCCAAATTTTTAAGCCTGACACCAAAGGAAATCCAGATCGCCAACCTAGTAAAGCAGGGCAAAACGACGAAAGATATCTCCGCTATAATGGGGGTATCCAACAGAACCATCGATACCCACAGGAAAAATCTCCGCATCAAAATCGGAATCGGAAAGAAAAAAGCGAACTTGAGGACCCATCTGTTGTCGATCCAATAAGGGCCGCGAAAAAAATGCCTTTCATCTAAACTGAAAACCGGAAGTGGAGGGTTGTGGCCAAAGGGGGCTGGGCCTTGACCGGCTTGAAGGATCGCTCCCATACATCAATGCGTCCGTTTCGTCGCCAGAGGACCACCGTCGAGCTACGGGTACCGTATGCTTCGGTGGAGATAAACAACGGCGAAAGGGCCCGCTCCCACTCAAGCCCGACACCCGTATCCGGGAGCGATCGATCTCCTGGGCGGGACGAATCCGCCAAAAGCCGGAAGATCGAATCCGGATCGGGTGCTTTCCCTCCTTCTAATACCCTTGAAAGCCGCCGACGCCCCTTTTCCACTTTCGGCCAAGGCGTATTCAACAAATGATTGCTCAACCCGAAAACCCCACTGCCGAGGGGCTCAATATCCCCTTTCCGATTGGAATAATGATATAACCGGGTCCTATCTCCGACAATCAGATTGAAGCCGTTGTACTGCCACGCGTTGGCGTCGATACGTTCCAGGTAGGACCGGGGTGAATCGGTGCCGACCAAGAAATCGGAAACCAGCCCCCCCCTGGTGGGTGCACCATTTATAGCGGATGCAGGGTCCCGGTAATTGGTGAGGGCCGCCAGACGCCCTTGTCGGGTGATCCCCATCCAGGTCCCCCCGCACTTGAGGTCCCGTCCGGCGAGAACATCCGGGCTGCTTTCCCAAAACGCCATTTCTCCGGTGGGACGTTCGAAAAATTCATCTCTGTTGGCCGCCAAAACCAGCCGGTAAACCGGATGGTTTTCATGCGAAAAAAGAATCAGGCACATACGCTCACCCATTGACCCGAAATCGGTTTCTGTGTTATTTGGTCTTCTTCAAAATCCGGCCCGCATGGTGGACGGAGGTCAAACGATCGAATGAATCATAAAGATTCCCAGGGCCAAAATCAACCGGGCTCATGATAAGGGAGGATATCAAATGAAAGATGTTGTAGTGGTCAGTGGCGCAAGGACGGCAATCGGAAATTTTGGCGGCGCACTAAAGGGTGTTTCCGCAATAGACCTGGGATCTCTTGCGATTCGGGAGGCCCTGGTTCGCGCTGATGTGCGGCCGGTACCCAGTGATGAGATGAAATCAGACGGACCTGAGAAGCTCCGGGATCAGGGTCTAACCGAACTTGAACAAGATGCGATCGCCTGGAATAACGACGCCACGCCCATCACCGTCGACGAGGTGATCATGGGCAATGTTCTACAGGCCGGTTTGGGGCAGAATCCGGCTCGCCAGGCAACCGTCCGCGCCGGAATTCCAAAGGAAACGCCTGCGATGACCATCAACAAGGTGTGTGGTTCCGGCCTGAAGGCCATCGCATTGGCCGCTGCATCGATCATGAGCGGACAGGCGGAGGTCGTCGTCGCCGGCGGGCAGGAAAATATGAGCCAGGTGCCCCTGGCCCTGCCAAAAGCGAGGTGGGGACACCGCATGGAGCTTACGGGTGTCGGTGATATATACGATTTGATGGTATTCGACGGACTGTACGAAATATTTTATGGATATCATATGGGGTTGACCGCTGAAAACATCGCCGAGATGTACGATATCGGACGTGCGGAACAGGATGAACTGGGCGTCCTGAGCCATGAACGGGCCCGTAAGGCCATATCCGACGGTATTTTTAAAGAGGAGATCGTACCCGTGACGCTAAAATCACGAAAAGGCGATATCATCTTCGATACCGATGAACGGCCCATGGATACAAGTGTTGAGAAGATGGCCAAGTTAAGGCCCGCTTTCAAAAAAGATGGCACCGTTACCGCCGGAAATGCATCGGGGATCAACGATGCCGCTGCGGCAGTCCTGATGATGAGCGGTGAAAAAGCCGGAGATCTGGGGCTGGAGCCTTACCTGAAGATCAAGGGCTTTGCATCAGGCGGCCTGGATCCGGCCTATATGGGGCTGGGACCCGTGCCGGCCATCAGAAAAGCGCTGCGGAACGCAAAGATGACCCTTGACGATATTGACATGATAGAACTGAATGAAGCTTTTGCCGCACAGGCCATTGGGTGTTTAAGGGAGTTGGGTCTCGATAATGACCGTCCCAATGAACTGGGCAGCGGAATATCACTGGGACATCCCATCGGATGCACCGGTGCCAGACAGATGGTGACCGCGATGCATCAAATAAAGCGGAAGGGATACGAAACGGGTCTGATCTCCATGTGTATCGGTGGCGGAATGGGGATGGCCATGATAGTTGGACAGTAACATACTGAAATTCCTTTGTTCCCTTTCAAAAATGGGATGGCGTTTTTTTTCTTTACTTGACGAAAAATAGTTGTTAGATATTCATTTTGCAGTAAGGGGTGGGTCGAAGAGGTGCCCTCAAAATGGGGGGCATCCGCCGGGAATTCACCGAATTACCCGTTTCATCAAGCACTTCCCCTAGACTGTGGGATGGTGTTAAAATCGGCTTTCATAAGGAGAATTACGAAGATGGACGTCCCAAGAAAGATAGGCATTCTTGTTTTTTGTGCTGTGCCGGGTATCATAGGCGGTGGCATTCTATACCATTTTTTTCACAGTTATCCGGTGGTCGGTATCTATGAATTCCTGCTTTTGTGCACTGCCGGGGCTTTCGTCAGCAAGTAACGCCCCCACCTGTTCCATAGTTTTAGACACCTTTCGATAGTAATCCGGGGATACGCCCACTTGCTCTCCACGGCGTTTCCCCGGCCTTATATCATACTCCACCCGCCTTTTATGTGGTAAAACTATCAGCGCGATTCAATTTTCGGTGATCGGAGGATTAATGGGCAACAAGGTCCACCAGAATATGATGCTGTGGTTTTTCCTTGTCATATTCCTGATCTCCATTTTGTTGCTGGCCTGGTTGTTGTGGCCGTTTCTGTCTGTCATCGTCATCGCTTCGGTCGTGACGGGTATGTTCAGGCCGGCCTACCGTTTTTTCAATCGTAGAATATCGCCCCACGCGGCCTCTCTGATCACCTGCCTGATCGTTTTTCTTGTTCTGTTCGTCCCCATCATGTTGTTTGTCGGCATTCTGGCACAAGAGGCAAGGGGGCTGTACCAGATGGGCAGAAGCGCCGTGTTGAGCGATCAGGTCAGCACCCTGCTTGAAGGAAGCGCGGCCCTTGATAAAGTGAACCGGCTGGCGGCCGTTGTAAACATGGAAGTGACCGGGGATCAGCTGCAGATTGCCGTATCGGAAGCGGGGAAGGCTGTCGGGTTTTACCTGTGGGAGCAGGCCAATGCGATTGCCTCCAATATCATGAAATTTTTCGTCTATTTCTTTCTGATGCTGCTGGTAATCTACTACCTTCTGATTGACGGACAACGACTGATCTCCTTTATCTTTGACCTTTCCCCTCTGCCGGATGACCAAGACAGCAAACTGATCGAAAAATTCAACGATATGGCCGGTGCCATTCTTATCGGCAACGGCATATGCGGATTGATACAGGGTATCGCCGGGGGATTCCTGTTCTACCTTTTCGGCTTTGACTCCTCTTTCCTTTGGGGTGTCATCATGGGATTGCTGGCATTTCTGCCCATTATCGGCATCGGAGTGGTTTTCATCCCGGCTGCCGGCTGGCTCATTCTTTCAGGGCACGTTGGCTCTGGTATCTTTTTTATCGTTTTCTACGGACTGCTCTCCGGCAGTGTCGAATACTTGCTCAAGCCCAGAATCGTGGGAAAACGCGTTCAGATGCACACGCTCATCGTCTTTTTGGCCATTATTGGCGGCTTGAAACTTTTCGGTATTTTGGGTATTATTTATGGTCCTCTGGTGGTCACTGCCTTTCTTACTCTGTCTGATATTTACCATGCCAATTATCAACGCCTGGTGGACCCGGCAGAGAAACAATAAAAACCAACAGATAACCCGAGGCCGGCGTAACGTCGGCTCAAGCATTTAATGGAACTGCAAAATGGATATAGAAAAAATCCCCGGCATCAGCATCGAGAGCGAAATGAAAAAATCGTACCTCGACTATGCCATGAGCGTGATCATCGGCAGAGCGCTGCCTGACGTAAGGGACGGTTTGAAACCGGTTCACCGGCGCATACTGTATGCCATGCGCGAGCTGAAAAACGACTGGAACAAGGCCTATAAGAAATCTGCCCGCATCGTCGGGGATGTCATCGGTAAATACCACCCCCATGGTGACAGCGCCGTCTATGATGCCATCGTACGGATGGCGCAGGATTTTTCATTGCGGTATCCCCTGGTGGACGGGCAGGGAAACTTCGGTTCCATAGACGGTGATCCACCGGCAGCCATGCGGTACACCGAAATCAGAATGACCCGGCTGGCCCAGCAGGTCCTGGAAGACCTCGACAAAGAGACGGTCGACTGGATACCCAACTATGATGAATCTCTGAGCGAACCATCGGTCCTTCCCGCCAGACTCCCGACGCTTCTGGTAAACGGTGCATCGGGAATCGCGGTGGGCATGGCGACCAACATCCCACCCCACAATCTGGGAGAAATCGCCACGGCTATCAAGGCGACCATCGACGATCCAGGCATCGCCGTCGAAGAATTGATCCGTCTGGTGCCGGGGCCGGATTTTCCCACGGCCGGCATCATTCATGGAAGAAAAGGGATCTACGATGCCTATACGACGGGTCGGGGGATCATCCGTGTTCGCGCCAAGGTGTCGGTGGAAACCGACAAAAACGCCCGACAGGAAAGCATCATCGTTTCCGAGATTCCCTACCAGGTGAACAAAGCCCGGTTGATCGAAAAAGTGGCCAGCCTGATCAAGAACAAACAGATCGATGGCATCAAGTTTGTACGGGATGAATCGGACCGGAGGGGCATGCGCGTCGTAATCGGTTTGAAAAAAGACACCATTGCCGAGGTTATCATCAACCAGCTCTACAAGCATACCCAGATGGAAAACAGCTTTGGCATCATATTTCTAGCGGTGGTCAACGGCCGCCCGGAACTGATGAAGCTAAGGGAAATTCTCGATCATTTTGTTCAGCACCGAAAAGAGATCATCGTCCGGAGAACCCGCTATGACCTGAGGAAAGCGGAACAGCGGGCCCATATTCTGGAAGGATTGAAAATCGCCCTCGATCATCTGGATGACGTAGTGAAGTTGATCCGGCAGTCCGGCTCTCCGGCGGAGGCGAAAAAGGGATTGGTTGATCGCTTCAGTTTGACGGCCATTCAGGCCCAGGCAATTCTGGATATGCGGCTGCAGCGCCTCACCGGTCTGGAGCGATTGAAGATTGTTGAAGAGTACGAATCCGTTCTTAAAGATATCGCCAGATACCGGGAAATCCTGGCAAGTGAAGAGCTGGTGCTCAATATGATAAAGGAGGAGCTGACCGACATCCAGCAGGATTATTCCGACCCAAGACGGACCGAAATCGTTGAATCCACTGGCGAGATCACCATAGAAGATATGATTGCAGAAGAAGATATGGTGATCACCATCTCCAAAGGGGGATACATCAAGCGGAATCCCATCACGCTCTATAACAGCCAGCACCGCGGCGGTAAGGGCAAAACCGCCATGGGAACACGTGAAGAGGATTTTGTGGAACACCTGTTCGTGGCCTCGACACACGATACCTTTCTCTTTTTCACGAACCTGGGAAAGGTCTACTGGCGAAAAGTGTTTGAATTACCCAAGTCCGGCAGGACGGGAAAAGGCAAAGCCATTGTAAACCTGCTCGATCTGGCGGAAGGAGAAAAATTAACCGCCGTACTGGAGGTCTCGGCATTCGAACCGGGCTTTTACATCCTAATGGCAACCCGAAACGGTCTGGTTAAAAAAACCGACCTGATGGCCTACAGTCGCCCCATGTCCGTCGGTATCATCGCCCTTGACCTCATACCGGGAGACGAGTTGATAGCGGCCAGAATCACCGACGGCACCATGAACGTGTTTCTTGGATCGGCCACGGGCAAATCGATTCGGTTTCACGAATCGGATGTTCGGTCAACCGGCCGGGTGACCCGCGGTGTAAAAGGGATGAATCTCGCCCCAGGCGACGGCATTGTGGGAATGGAGGTGCTGAGCCACGGTCAGACCCTGTTCACGGCCACAGAAAATGGTTACGGGAAAAGAACGTCCATCGACGAATATCCGGTTCAAAAACGGGGAGGAATGGGCGTCATCACCATTAAAACCAGCGAACGAAACGGCCAGGTTGTCGCCATTTTGCTGGTGGATGAGGATGATGACCTGATGCTGGTAACCGACAGCGGCAAGCTGATTCGCATGCCCATAAAAGGTATTTCCGTTATCAGCCGTAACACACAGGGAGTCAAACTCATGGGAACCGGGCCGGATGAACGCGTCATCGGTGCGGCCCGTTTGGTGGAGAAGGAAAATAACGACGAGAAGGATGACGAAGCAGATGGAATCTGATGGGATGAAAATAGGGGTTGTCGGAGCCGGGAGTTGGGGAACCGCCCTTTCCCATCTTCTGGCGGACAAGGGGTACCCCGTTGAACTTTGGGTTTATGAACCGGAAGTAAAAGAGCAGATTCTCGAATCAAGGGAAAACCGGATATTCCTGCCGGGTGTCACTCTATCTGAAAACCTGCGGCCATCCAACAATATCTCCCGTGTGGTCCGAGGCAAGGACCTTTTGCTATCGGTGGTACCGTCACATCTGGTAAGGGCGATTGCGGGGCAAATGGCCGAACATATATCCCCTGAGACCACTGTGGTGTCCGCCTCCAAAGGCATCGAAAATGGGACCTATCTGACCATGTCGGATGTGCTTCAAGAAATGCTTCCATCACTGCCCGCCCACCGATTTGCCGTCCTTTCCGGCCCGAGCTTCGCAAAGGAAGTCGCCCGAAGGGTCCCGACCGCTGTCACGGCCGCGGCAATTGACAGAAAAACGGCTGAAATGGTTCAGCAGACCTTTTCCACCTCATCCTTCAGGGTGTACACCAGCGGGGATCTGATCGGGGTGGAACTGGGGGGTGCCGTCAAAAATGTGATTGCCATTGCGGCCGGAATTATTGATGGCCTGAACCTCGGTTTGAACACCCGCGCTGCGCTGATCACCCGCGGACAAACTGAAATCCGGCGTCTGGGTCTGAAGCTCGGCGCAAACCCGCGCACCTTTACCGGCCTTGCCGGTATCGGGGATCTTATCCTGACCTGTACCGGAACCTTGAGCCGAAACCATACTGTGGGCAAAAAAATTGGACAGGGTGTGTCGCTGACAGCCATACTGGATGAGATGAGAATGGTGGCAGAGGGTGTTAAAACCGCAAAATCGGTCTATAATCTTTCCCGAAAACTTGGGGTGGAAATGCCCATTTGCAAAGAGATCTATCGGATCCTATACGATGCGGTCTCTCCCAAAGAGGCTGTCCATAACCTGATGACACGGGATCTGAAGCAGGAACTGGACGAATACTGACGGTTCGCAGGTTACATACTGCTGAAAAAAGACGTTGCTTCGATCCTGCCCTCATTCAACGGCCACTCATTTTTCAACCAATCGGAACGCTTTTAGGTAGATTCTATCCCTCAATTCTAAGCGTAGGCCGTGAGGAGGGGCCATCGCCCATGAAGAAAACCGCCGCAGAGTATGATGGTCGGCCCGCAAAAGACCGAAAGATCCCGGAACCTTCTCATAAGGGCGCCGGTCACCGAACAAGGCTCCGCGACAAATTCCTCACATCGGGTCTGATGGGTTTTCACGATTATGAAGTGATCGAACTGCTGCTAACCCTTGCCACTCCGAGAAAAGATTGTAAAGATGCTGCCAAATCCGCTCTGAAGCAGTTCAAAACCTTCCAGGGTGTGCTTGAAGCCTCACCTGACGAACTCACGCAGATACACGGTATCGGTCCCACCAATCTTTTCGGCATTAAACTGGCGAAGGCCGTAGCGGACCGATACGTGGAAAAAAGAGTTTACAAAACCAATCCCTTGACCCACTCTTGTGAACTATTTGATTATCTTAAACACCGCATTCGAGACAAAAAAACGGAGTGTTTCGAAGGACTTTTTCTGGATGCGAAAAATCGGGTGGTGGCAACGGAAACGCTTTTTACCGGGACCCTGACGGCCAGTGCGGTCTATCCACGGGAGGTCATCTCCGCTGCATTGGGTCATCGGGCCGCAGCCATCATTTTTGCCCACAATCACCCATCCGGAGATCCCGCCCCCTCTACCGAAGACATCGCCATCACCGAAAGGCTGGTAATGGCTTGCGCTGTGATCGGGATTACGGTACATGAGCATCTGATCATGGGGGATACGGGTTATTTTAGTTTTGCCGATAAAGGCCTAATCGCACAAATGCAAAAAAAGGCTGAACACATTATCTGAAAACGGGCGACTGTTTCATCATATGAACAGAGAAAAAGAGGACCATCCATACTGCTTTGGGAAGCTTCATCAAGTGTTCCCACTAGGCAAAGACGGACTCAGGGAAACACCGGAATCCTGCCAGTTTTGTCGCAGCAAAACCGAGTGCTTAAGAACTGCCATGCAAGGGCCCGACGGCATTAAGGTCAAACAGGAAGTTTTGGATCGGGCCCACCGTTCGGGTGCCGTCGGATTCTGGGAACGATGGTCACGAAAAAAAAGTCTGTCTCAAAAGTTGAAATCCGGGAAAAAAAGATAAAAGGAGCCCGTCTCAAAACGTTTCAGTTTGGTTTAGGTCAAGGCGGGCGAAAATTTTAACCACAGGAATACAACGCGTATTTTGAGGATTAAAATTTGAGCCTAACGCAGAGATTGGCCAAACTGGGACGGTTTTAGATTGGCTCAAAGGAGTTGACCGGCCATGCGCAGTATCAAGGAGATAGAGATTTCCGGCAAGAGAGTTTTTATCCGGGTCGATTTTAACGTACCGCTGAATGAGAGAAGCGAAATCACAGACGATACTAGAATTCGAGCTGTGCTGCCGACCCTGACGCACGCAATCTCCCATGGGGCCAAACTTATTCTGGCTTCTCACCTGGGCCGTCCCAAGGGGGTGCGTGTGGATAGATTCAGCCTTAAACCGGTCGCCCGCCATTTGGCCCAGTTGCTGGACCGAAAAGTCCGAATGGCGCCCGATTGTATCGGGTCCGAGGTTCGTGAAATGGTGGACCGTATGGAGGCCGGAGATGTTCTTTTGTTGGAAAACCTTCGGTTCCATGAAGGTGAGCAAGAAAACGACGACACGTTTGCCCGTGGACTATCCGATCTGTGCGACATTTACATCAATGACGCATTTGCAGTCGCCCATCGCAAGAACGCCAGTGTTGAAGCGATGATTCGCCATGTCCCTGTCTGCGGTGCGGGATTGCTGCTGATGGAGGAGATTTCGTATTTCAAAAAAGCGATGGATGACCCGAAACGACCCCTGGTGGCCATTGTCGGCGGTGCCAAAGTTTCTTCCAAACTGGTGGCGCTTGAGAACCTGTTGACGCGTGTGGATAAAATTGTCATCGGGGGGGCAATGGCCAACACTTTCCTGAAAAAGAAAGGGCACGACATGGGCCTTTCCAAAGTGGAGGATGGGATGCTGGAGAGGGCGGATGCCGTCATCAGGGAAGCGGGAAGAAGGAAGGTAGACGTTTATCTGCCGGTGGATGCGGTTGTGGCAAGCCGAGCGTCGGCGGATGCGGAAAGCCGGATCGTATCCGTGCAGGAAATTCCGCCGGATCAAATGGTTCTGGATATCGGCCCTGAAACCATGGCGCTTTACGATACGGTTCTCAACGCTGCAGGCACGATCCTCTGGAACGGCCCCATGGGTGTTTTTGAGATCCCTGCGTTCAGCAACGGAACCATCGGCATTGCCCGGAGTGTTGCCGACAGCTCCGCGCTTTCAATGGTGGGTGGTGGCGATACGGATGCCGCGGTGCATCAGTCGGGTAGCATCGATGGGATCGGTTATCTGTCCACCGGTGGCGGTGCTTTTCTTACACTGCTTGAAGGCCGGCAGCTACCGGCTGTTGCGGCCCTCCAGCAAACCGAAGCTTGAGTGGTTTTGGCCCAATCAAAAAAAGGCCAAAAACCCACCGATTTCATGAAGATGCCGGTCCCCGTTCTCAAAAGCAAAACCGCGATCATTTCGGCAGTTGCCCTCCTTGCCGCATTGCTGGTAGGTTTTTTTTTCTGGCTCCAGTGGGACGACGCCATCACGCGTTTCTGGTATCTTGTTACGGATCAAAACCAGCTCAAGCAGCATCTTTCCAACTATGGCCGCGCAGCGCCGCTGATGTTTGTTCTGCTCCAGATATTGCAAGTGATATTGGCACCGGTTCCAGGAGAGATCAGCGGATTTATCGGCGGATACCTTTTCGGCACCCTTTGGGGATTTTTATATTCCAGCCTCGGCCTGGCCGTCGGTTCGTGGATCAACCTTGGCGTCGGTCGGCTTCTGGGCGATCGGTTTATCCGCAATTGGATCCCGCCTCACCTCCTTGAACGTTTCGATGCCCAACTCCGCCACAGGGGGTTGATGATCGTTCTGCTTCTGTTTGTCTTCCCCGGATTCCCCAAAGATTACCTATGCCTGTTTCTCGGCATTACCCAATTGCCAATCCGTCTGCTGGTGATCATCTCCGCCTTTGGCAGGATGCCCGGGACATTGATGCTCAGCCTTCAGGGCGCTGCGCTATTTGATCGGATGTACGGCGCACTGGCGCTCATTATCCTGATCAGCTTCGCACTGTTGCTGCTCGCCAATCGATACAAAGAGCGCCTATTGAAGTGGGCTGACCGCCTCAACGAACGGTAACAGCTTCCGCCACGGGTGCGGAACTCTCTTTTTTATGAAGGGGTCACGTTTGACTCGACACGTGAATAATGCTATAAAACAAGCAGCTTATAAATCAATGGAGATCACAGGTGACTTTCTGGAAGTTTAGAGAAGAATTAAGCCAGGCCCACCGGCTGAGGCGATCATACTATGAGATGCTGCGGGATGACCTTGACCAGTTCATACTGCGGTATGCACTTTGTGACTCATATGATAAATTCTCTGCCAGAAAGCAGCGATATCCCTGGGTTGAAAAAAGAGAATTAAAACCCCGGGCCAGGATACCGTTGAAAGAATACGAGTCACAGAATACGTTTTTGATCATATTTCTGGAAGATTATCTTCCCGCTACAAATAAAAAATATATCCGGTTTCTAGACGTCAACAAAACGACCAAAACCAACCTTCTCCACACCGGCTCACTAAAGCTTTCGGAGAAATTTGACAGAAGCAAAAAACTACTGGAATCGGTTCATTTTTATGATTTCCTGGAAAAGCTGCTTCCCGTTGACTATGCCCTTTTGATCCAATTGGATCCTGCAACCGTGAAAAAGGACTGCTATAGTCTCACCCATTTTCATGTCCGTATCGATTGGCCGATTTCCGATGCTGCAGAGGATCTGGCAGGCAGTCTTCGCTATATCTCCAAAGACCTTTATGAAAAAGGAGACAAATATGCGGAAGACCTGCAGAAGAAATTCTTCGAGTACTACGGGAACCCTGTAACCGTGGGCGGGCGACGCACGGCAGCCATTGTTGCGGCACAGTATTTTAGAAGATTTCCAACCCTTGCTACCGTGTATGCCAGTAGCAGTGAATCCCGGGCTCTGATCAGAATCTCAGAAAGAGGGGTTTCCAAATCGGTGTTGAGGAAATTCAGTGATGAGGCGTGCGGCCGGATTTCCGAGCAGTTCCAAATATCTCCCCGTGCCTTCAAGAAAAACTATGTTGTGGCGAGATACCGAAAAAAGAGTATTTGTATTTTTCAGGCCACCTATGGCTATACGGATCAGGCCAGGCCCCCGGACGACGGTAGGCTAAGAGATCTAAAGCCCGATCTCAACTGGCTGACTGTTGCGGGCCAGCACCTACTGCCAAAACCGGGAGTCGTGAAATTCCCGCCACTGCCCATGAACCTGATCTATACTTGATAAAAAAAAGGGAGCGTAAGCTCCCTTTTCGCCTGATCCCGGTGTATCTTCAGTCGTTCGGTAACGACTATTTAAAGAAAAACTGTAATTTCACAGATCCGATCTCGATATTGTCAAACTCTTTTAACATCACGGATTCCTTGACGGCCTGACCGTTGACTTTGGGTTTGGTCATTCCTTCGACATAACTGAGGGAATAACCGTTGGGTCTTTGACTGATTGTGGCGGCAGTCTGACCCATCATCAAACCCCCGACCACGATGTCGGATGAGGAGTTTTTCCCAATCTTCGTGAGCTTTTTCTTGAGTTCCACCTCCCCCTCGCCCCCGGCCAGATAGGAGAGCACGCCGGTTTTTTGCTTCTTTTCAGCAGGTGCGGCATCACCGGCAGGGCTCTTCATCGCCTGATCCAGCATCTCCCGGTACTTGTCGGTATCCATCACCATTGTTTGGTCCATTCCACCGGCAGCCTCATCGGGCTTGGCTTCACCCGCGCCATAGCTGAATACCAGAGAATGTTTGCCAATGACGACGGTGTCTCCGTTTTTTAGCCAATGGGAGGAGACCAACTGCTTATTTACAAATGAACCGTTTTTACTCTGAAGGTCTGTCAACAGATACCCCTCGCCCACTGAATCGATTTTGGCATGGTGTCCTGAAACCGCCAGGTTCTCGATGGAAATATCGTTACTTTCCTTCCTACCGATGGTCAGAGACTTCCCTTCTCCCAATTCATACTCACCGAGGACATTGTCCTTGAATTTAAGTGTCAACGTCGGCATCTCAAGACCTCTTTTATTGTGGTTACTTTTTAAACGGAAACAAGATTTTCTTAATCCAGCCCAGCAGGCCACCTTTGCCATCCTGAGTGGATCTGACTTTCAGTGTGATGACGGTGATATTGTCATGTCCCCTACGATCGTTTGACAGATTTACCAGCGTCTGGCAAGCCTTTTCAGGCGCCTCCCTTTTGATCACCTCGAGTATCTCTTCAGGGTCTACATTATCGGTTAGTCCATCGGAGCAGATGACCAGCATATCGCCTTTGAAATACTGGATTTCAGTGACATCGGGTTCTACCGTCTCGTCTATACCCATGGCCCGGGTGAGCATGTGTCGGTAGGAAAGGCCAATGGTTTTGGCGGCCTCTGGGTTTATTGCCATCTGTTCCGTGATGACGTTATGGATAACGGAAAGGAGTTCGATGTTTCCATCATGAACGAGATAGACCGGGCTGTCGCCAACGTTCGCCACGATAACGGAATCGTCTGTGAAGTAGACGGCGGAGACGGTTGAACCCATACCGTGGTAGGATTCCTTGCTTTTGGCAATGTCATAGACGGCCGAGTTGGCCAATCGTATACCGGCCAACAGTCGATTGGCCTCCTTGGACAGGCTTTCGTCCATATCGGCCATCTCTTCCGGCTCATCCTCTTCAGCAAACCGCTTCATGTAGTCTTGAATGGTTTCGACAACAAGGGCGCTGGCAACCTCCCCGGCCTGATGCCCGCCCATGCCGTCCGCAACTACATAAAGATTCTGTTCGGTATCGAGGAATAGAGAATCCTCGTTGCCTTCCCGTTTTTTACCGACATCAGTGATACCAGCCGATTCAATATCAACCATTATTTGCGTTCCGAATTTCTGCTAAGATTCCGGCCAAAGGGTAAGTTGCCGAATCAGCGTTTTATCGGTCAACGACATAGACGGCAAAAATTAATCCATGTGTTTAGGACCATTTACCTGATATCACAAAAAAAGTTTTCAAGTCAAGTGATTCGATCAATCTGGCTTCTGCTGCATTTTTTTCTTGGCGATTGCCATATCGATCTTTTTCCCAAGCTGTTTCAGATGGGCGGACATGGTGGCCGCTTTTTGATACCGTTTGTCTTTATCCTTTTCCAATGCCTTGTTCATGATAGTGACAAGTGGCTTGACGATTTTTGGGTTGATCTTTCTCGGGTCGGGATGGGACACGTTCATGATCTGGTGCATCAGAGCAGGAGGACTCTCGCCGAAAAAAGGCAATTCCCCGGTCAGTAATTGATAGGTCATCGTCCCCAACGAAAAAATATCGGAGCGTCCGTCCACCTTCTCCCCGGAGAACTGTTCAGGCGACATGTAGTAGGGTGTGCCCTTGACGACACCGGTCTGGGTCTGGGAGGTGGCGGTGATTCTGGCAATTCCGAAATCGGTGATTTTGACGACACCCGATTTTAGCAGCATGATATTTGCCGGTTTGATATCGCGGTGAACAATTCCCCGGTCATGGGCATACCCAAGGGCCTCGGCAATATCCGCCATATAGGCAATCACCTTTCGCATGGAAAAAAGGCTGTCTTTTTTCGTGTATTTTTCCAGGTCCTCGCCCTCCAGGAATTCCATGGCAATGAACGCCAGATCCTGTTCATCTCCCGCGTCATATATGGTGACGATATTGGGATGGGAGAGGGTGCCGGCACTTTCCGCCTCCCTGAAAAACTTCTGTTTCATCTTCTCGGTCTCTTCGGGGGCAATATCGTCCGAGAACCGAAACGTCTTGATGGCGGTCGTCCGGTTGATGCGTGGGTCCTTACCCAGATAAACGATCCCCATGGCCCCTTTGCCGAGTTGCTTGATCACCTCATACCGTCCCAATGTGGGACGGGTGCCGGTGCTCGTGCCCAAGAGGCCGTCATCCCCACCGCCACCCAAAAACCCGTCGCCGAATACCATGGTTTCACTGACCTGAATCAGTTTGGACTTCCGGTCCACCACATCTTTAAATTTGGCATCATGTTCTTCGATATACTCAAAAACCGAGGCGGCCTTGTTCAGTTGCCGTTTTCGTTCGTAATCCAGGGCAAGGTTGTAAAGGATATCTTTCATTTCGTCATCCACCGGCACCCTTCTGAACTTGTCGAACGCCATATCCAGCATCCCCTGGCTCTGGAATGACACGCCGAGCATCCGGTTGGTTTCAGCAGATTCCCCTTCAGCCTTTTCCTTGGAGGTTTCGGTGACGAAGTATTTGATGCTCACCACCCCGATATAACCCAGGATCAGTTGCAGGAGTGGATATGTGACCGGGACCCACAGCCCTTCAGACACAAACGAAAATGCCGCCCCTCCGCCCATGAGGATCAAAAGTAACCAGAATGCAACACCGGCGATCATCGCCTTAAATCTGGGAAGGAGAAAAGCGATGAGAATCCCGACAAAGAGAATCATTCCAAGTTCGGCCATCTCGCTCCACGCCGGCTGCTTTATGTACTGTTGCGTCAGTATTGATGTGACGGCATGGGCGGAAAATTCCCCTAATGGCATGGTGGCATCAGTGGGTGTGCTGAGGGGGTTGATGATACCGGATGCAGATGCACTCACCAGTACCAGTTTATTCTTAAACACACTGGGGGGTATCTTGTCGTTCAGCAAATCAAAATAGGCGTAACTTTTAAATGCGCCCCTGGGGCCTTTGAAGTTGATCAGCAATTCAGAATATCGAGTCGTTTCGATGTGAACCATACCCATCGTTATCGCAGCGCCCAGATCGACCTGTATTTTATCTGCGGGAACGTTTAAAAAATTGGCGGCCAGTCTCAATGTATAGGAAGGAACAAAAAGATCGCCAAATCCATAAAGGAGTCGTTCACGCCGGGCGGTTCCATCCATGTCATAGGCAAGATTGATATGCCCTAGGCCAGCCGATGTATCCAAAAAAGGCCCAATGGGTAGGATGACCTCCCCTGCGGTGGGAATCGCCGCATCTTCGGTGCTGGAAACCACTTTGACTGCATGGGGAAGCAACGCCTCCTGTGGCACCTTATCCTGCTCCCCCACAATAGCGGATGTCTTAAAAAAAATAGGCAGCACCACATTACCAGCGTCTTGAATCGTTTCCGCCAAAGCAGTATCATGATCCAGTTGGACTGCCGCGTCCGAAATCGCCTGAAGGAATGCGATGCCCTGGTCTCCGGCAAAGGGCAGAACGGTTTCCGCATACAACGCTTCCAGTTGTCTCAGTGCTTCAAGTCCGGCAATCTCCTCCGGTTCGCTGAGAATAAAATTCAATCCGATGACCTTGGGATTCCCAACATTGATTTTTTGGATACCTGCTGCAATATAGGATCGCGGCCAGGGCCACCTTCCCAGTTTTTCGATGGAATCGTCATCGATATCCACCATGACCACCGGTGTCTGGGCGGCAGGATCGGAACGCAACCCCATCAGGGTATCGTACAGTTTATATTCAACCGTATCCAGAAAACCCACCCGCAACAGGGAGAGACATAAAAATAAAATTGTGATGCCAAGGCCTGTCACGATAGCCGGATATTTTTTTAAAAGCCCCATAATTCCCTGCCCCTGTTTGGCTGAATTGTTTCGGAAACGGCATCTTCACGAGATAACCGGTCTATTTTACTACAATAACCTCTCATAAGTCAACAAATGCCGAGTGTATCATGTTTCAGGCACCCGAATCCATCGGCTCGGTCCCTCTTTTAAAGAGTGCGGGTACCGCGCCTGAATCCGAAAGTGGAACCCGCATCCCTGTGACCGGATCCATGCCGACCTTCACCACACCGTCCGGAATATCGAAATACCCATAAGGCCTTTGTTTAAGGGCTTCCCTCATAAAATCGATCCATATGGGCAGGGCCGCTCTGGCGCCGGTTTCCCCTTTTCCGATGGTGACATGCCGATCTTGGCCGACCCACACACCGGCGGCAAGCGTCGGAGAAAACCCGATGAACAGGGCGTCACGGTAGTCATTGGTTGTGCCGGTCTTTCCTGCCACCGGGCGGCCCAGAACTTTTGCTTTCTGACCCGTGCCCTCCATCACAACCCCTTTTAGAATGTCCGCCATTACAGCGGCGCCTTCCCTGGACATGACCACCGCTTTTTGCGGTGTATGGTGTATCACCGCCCCCATTTTCGGATCGATGATCTTTTGGATGCCGAAAGGCGATATCCGCATTCCCCGGTTCGGAAAAACGGCATAGGCGGATGTCAACTCCAATAGCGCCGTTTCAGAGGTTCCCAGAGCCAGTGAAAGATTCGGTAGAAGCCTCGACCGAATGCCAAGGGACCGGGCAAAGGGGATCACTGTCGCAGGATCGAGGGTTTCGAGTAAACGGACGGCCGGTATGTTTTTGGAATGGGCCAGCGCTTTCCGAAGGGTCATCTCCCCACTGAATGTTTGTGAAAAATTCTCGGGTCGCCACATGTCGCTTTTTCGACCTGCCCGATAGGCAACGGGCAGATCCAAAAGGGGACTGGCCTGGGTGAACCCATTTTCAATGGCAAAGGCATATACAATCGGCTTGAAAGCGGAACCGGGTTGTCTTTTCGCCGACGCGACCCTGTCAAAGGGGCTCTCTTCATAATTTCGTCCGCCGACCCAGGCAAGAATCGCGCCGGTTTGAACATCCAGGCAAACGAGTGCGCACTGGGGTGCTGCGGCAGGCAACCCTTTCTGATCCATTCGTTTCTGGAGTTCGGCCAAACCTTTTGCCACCGCAACCTCCGCCGCTTTCTGCAGTACGGAATCGAGGGTGGTCACGATCTTCAACCCTCCCTTATAAAGAACGGATGCCCCGACCTTCTCCTCAAGAACAGGCTTGATATATTCCATAAAGTAAGGAGCGAGCCGCTGGTCTTTCTGATTGCGACTTTTAATAAACGGCAGGTCTGAAGCGGCTTTCATCATCGATTCTGAAATCACCCCCGTCTTGTGCATCTGCTTGAGTACGATATTCCGCCGTTTGACTGCAAGTTCCGGATTCACGAGGGGAGAATATCTGGACGGTGCCTTCAGCATGGCCACAATAAGAGCGGACTCGGAAAGATCGAGATCGGCAACCGGTTTATCAAAAAAAATCCGGGCCGCCGATTGAACCCCATAGGCGCCGCTCCCGTAATAGACCTGATTCAGATAAAGCTTCAGAATCTCGTCTTTGGTGTATCGGCGTTCCAGTTGAAAGGCGAGAATCGCTTCCCGGATTTTCCGTTTTACGGTCTTTCGTGGGGTTAGAAAAAGGGTTTTGGCCAGCTGCTGAGTGATGGTGCTGGCCCCCTCCACAAAATCACCGGCCAAAATATCCTTTACGATGGCACGGGCGATTCCTTTCAAGTCCACGCCGAAGTGGCGGTAAAAATTTCGATCCTCAGTTGCCACCAGTGCATTTTTCAGATCATCGGGTATCGTTTCAAGAGAAACCGGGTCCCTTTTCTCCACAAAGAGTTCATCCAACTGAACATGATCCGAGGTGTAAATTCGGGTAATCGCCGCCGGCTCGAAGGATTCGAGGGAGCGGATCTGGGGCAGGTCTCGCGTAAAGGCCAACAGAGCCCCGGCAATCACGCCCGCGATCACAGCTCCGACAATGAGAATGAAGAAGAGGTGAATTCTTTTTATCGCAAAACGGTTCATGGCCCCAGTTGGTTTGAAATATTCTACCGAAGATAATTAGACCTGAGCCAACAGAGTCGATCCCGATGCCCTAGTTTCCAGCATACAGGGCCCGGGGGCGCCTCTGAACGACTATTGACACAATCGGGCTCTGATTGTAGAGATACAGACTACCCAATCCGACTTCGACCGGTTCAGCAATTACCTTGTTTGAAACATCAACGTCCGAACGAATGCAAAGGGAATAAAATGACGCATCACGACCACCATCATCATGAAGATCAACCGGAAATGACATTGGAAGAAAAAATGGTCAAACTACTCGATCACTGGATCCGGCACAACGATGACCACGCCTCGACCTACCGTGATTGGGCAGAAAAAGCCAAAACCGGAAAGTTGACGGAAGTGGCGCTTCTTCTGGAGGAAGCGGCTGAAATGACAGGCAGGATCAGTGAGAAATTTGACCAGGCCGCCTCGCTTATCCGCTGACACACGCTGCAATAAACCACATCAGGGATTCGGGGAAACCGTTCACGCAGTGTCCTTTCAAAGACAGGCGGAAAAGTCAACGGGGGCCGGACGGGGTCTTTCAGGTTATGATTCGCACATTGGGTAGCGGGAGGTTGCATTTCTACCATCATGAGCGTTTAAACAACTCTTCCCACTGGATCTCCTCCTCCCATCGTTCCTTGGCATACCACTCCTCGGTTTTATACCAGCCCGGTGCTTCGGGTCTTTTGAATTCCCGCATCTCCCACCGCCGCCGCATCAGATAAACGATTGCCACGATCTCCCTTTTCCCCACGAGCCCCACAAAACCAAGTTTTCCGTACTTGCCCTTTTGTACATGATCGGCAAGTCGGGCGAACAGATTCTCCAGTTGGTCAAATGTTCCTAAATATGGTTCCGATTGGGTGTTATCGATGGTAATCCTTTCCTGCTCCCAGCTCACCCCGCCGGCATACCGGCGTATATCGGCCTTAAGGACGTCGAAATCTTCTTTTGCAATCCCGTCGATGGAACCCTGGATGATATTGACTTTCACCGTGTTCATCACCACCGTTTCTTCAGTCATATCGGCTCCCTCCTGTTTCTTCGGTGAAAAATGCTTGGGATCAGAAGACCCTCGGCAACTGCCTTCGACAGATCCCATATGGAGTGGATAAATGGCGGCAGGCAGCATTATTTTGGCTGATGGGTTCATCATACAAAACAAGCCCTGACAGATCAAGTAAAGATGATGCTCCTTAGGGTCACGCGACGACTGTCACGGGGAGGAATATACGATGTAGAAAACTCGTGAATTCGTTGGCCTCTGAAAATACTGAAGGCGTCTGCGACTCAACCTGAGCGCTTTCGTTACCGGGTATGATCAAAACCCCGCTTACAGTCTGGATCAGTTCTATAGGGGCAGGTGATGATGCCGAGAGATCAACATCTGCTATAAGGGTTTGGGACTATGCTACCGTTACTAGGATCAAGCCGGCGAAAATGCATCCGAGCCCGGCTATCTTGGGAATAAAGCATGATTCTTTCAGAATCACGATCCCGAACAATGCGCCCAGAAGAATGCTGAGCTGGCGGAAAGCGGCCACGTAGCTCACGTTGGTTACGAAATTCATGGAGAGCAATACCAGGGCGTAGGTGAGGTAGATGCCGATCCCGGTGATGGCCGCCGACACCTTGTAACAAGTAAGGACCTCTTTAACCGCATGCCGTTCCCTCTCCCTGGTCATGACGAAAATACCCTTCCAAACCGAACAGCTGATGGCTTCTAGGATCATATAAAGTAAGGTGGCATCAAGCGGTTTGAAAGGTGACCTTTCAAGATTTCGGAGAAGGGCCAGCGCCTCATGGTCCACGATGGTGTACCCAGTAATGAATAAGGCGGCTCCCAGAGCGAAAATCGAACTTAAGCTTCCGAATTTTCTTGCCTTGAATTCATGCAGGTGTTTGAGCTGAAGCAGGATGCATCCGATGACAATAAAGCTGACACCGATAATAAATCCGAAGCTTACTGTTTTGCCCAGTCCGAGATACATCGTTGCAGCGGTGACAAATACAACCGGCAATGACCGAGCGATGGGATAGGCGGTAGAGATATCCCCTTTCCGGTAGGCGGCGGCCAGTGCCGCCATATAGGCAGCCAGAAAGAGGCCCGAAATGTTAACGCAATGCCATACAGACATTGGCACTTTTTGGATGTCCGGCCAGTAAAAAAAAAGGATGGGAAGGACGCACAGGACACCAATGGTGTTTGCCACCAGGTAGAAGGCCAGCGTGGGATGATCTCTTTTGCTGATCAAGTTCCAACCGGCGTGGGTGATGGCGGAAAGAAAGAGAAGAGCGCCGGCGATTGGAGTCATGAACGGTACCTCTCCGGACGGAGACGGTCTACCGTGTCCGCCAGGCCTGGGTGCGTACCAACAGTTTCCGAGTCACAAAAATGTGAATCAAGCGGGCCGCGACATTGGTATAGAAAATCATCATGCCCATCGCCGCCGCAGGTGCGATGTCACCGGCATCGTCCATATTCATGACTGCTACAGAGGCGAGGGCGGTGTCCGGAGAGTAGAGAAAAATAACGGCGGAGACGGTGGTCATGGCGTTGACAAACAGGTAGATCGAGATATCCAGTATGGCGGGCATACAGACCGGCACGGTGACTCTGGCTACGAGTTTGTAAAACGGCTGTTTGAGCGATGCGGCGACCGCCTCAAATTCCCGATCCATCTGTTTTAGTGCGGTTATGGCGGTGAGGTGGGAAACAGTATAAAAATGGGTGACCGTGCAGACAACCAGAATCGTCATCGTACCGTATATGCGGTTTAGCGGGTTTGCCGGGTCGTTGAAAAAAAAGATATAGGATAGTCCCAAAACCATTCCCGGAATTGCCATTGGCAACATGGCGAGAAACTGAAAGCTGGAACGGCCGACCAGAAACCCATTTATCTTTTCTACCATATAGGCCCCGGCAAAGACGACTGTTGTCCCGATGAACGCGGTTAACAATGCAAGCCGGATCGAATTTCCATAGGAAGCCCACCCGCCCCCGTCCATCACATCGAAATTGTAGTTTCCCAGGCCAAGGCTTAAATTGTAGGGCCAGAGCTTGATCAGTGCCGCATATTGACAAACGAGGATCAGGCTCAGGATGAAAACCGCCACGACACTGCAATAGGACAGACAAATCGCATCAAATTTTGGATCCGGCTTGGGTTCATAGGGTACCGAGCTGGCCGAAAGCTGCGCCACCTGTTTTTTTTGCACATAGCGATCAAGGATGAAGGCCATCGTCGCCGGGATCAGCAAAACCATGGACACCACGGCGCCCATTTCGAAGTTCTGTTGGCCGATAACTTGTTTGTAGATATCCACGGCCAGCATGTTGTATTGCCCCCCGATCACCTTGGGCAGACCGAAGTCGGTAATCACCAGGTTAAAAACCACAATGGATGCCGAAAGCAATCCGTAGCGCGCACCGGGAATGGTCACGGTCCAGAATGTCTTCCAGGCGCTGGCACGCAGGGAAATGGCAGCTTCGTAGAGACGGGCATCGGAAATGGAAAGAGCGGTGGTGATGATGATCAGCGCATGTGGGAAGGTGAAAAAGACCGATCCCATCACTATGCCGATGGGGCCGTAAATATCATGGCCGAACAACAACCCTTTGATCATCCCCTGCTTCCCAAACAGATAGACCAGCGCGATCCCGGGCAGCAGGGAAGGAACCAGAATCGGAATCATGGCGATGATCCGAAAAAGCCCTTTGAACCGCATGGTGCTACGATTCAGCGCATAGGCAAACCAGAACGCGAGACTCACGGTAATGATTGTCGACACCACCGAAATAAAAAGTGAATTTTTGATGGAGTAAAAAAGGGCGGGAGTTGAAAAATAGGTGATGTAGTTGTCCAGTCCCGTGGATTTGGAAGGACGCAAGACGATGCGCCGGAACTTGTTCGAACTATAGGTATGCCACTCGGTATCCGCTACGCGTGTCGAACCGACGAGGAACGATCCGTTCTTGTCCAGTTGGCGGAGGCGATATTCGGTTTTGCTGCGGAAATTGAAATCGGGGAAAAAAGTGGTCGCGTACATTCGTCCGTCAGAGCTGGTCTTCAGCGCTTCGGGCTTTAGGAGGTTCAACCGGTCATTGATCTGAGCTGCGGAGATCGGTTCACTCCATCCTTCACCTTTATTGACTTGAAATTCAAACCTCTCCAGATCAAAAGCCGCTGTCGTAAAGGATTTTGACAGCATCGCGTAAAGGGGGAACGCGAGTGCGATAAAAAGATAGAGCGAGATGACAACCATAAACCCTGCCATCAACCGATCATCTTTACTTGTTTTCGGACGAATGATCGGTGCTGGGGCCATGTCTTTGTTAGAGGGATTGGTCATCGTATTAGTTTATGGCAGGGCTGTAGACCAAGAGTCGATCTGGTGGCAGCTCAATGGACATTTTTTTGCCGACGGAGGTGTTCATTCGAATGACGGCATTGACGGAAAGGTCGATGATCAACTGGGAATCCCCCAATTGCTCATCACCCAGGTGAAGACGCCAGAACGAGCCTAAAAACTCCATCTCCTTGACCGTAACATTGAATCGATTTCCGGTTTGGGAAGTCGTGTCCTCAATTTCATCGTCGGGGATAATATCCTCGGGACGTATGGAGATGACCGCGCGTTGCCCCGGCGCCAGTTCGTGCCTGCGGCAGGAGAGCTCGAGGGATCCGAGACGGGCCGATTCAGGCGTTTCCGCGTGGCCATTCACATGGTTCATCGTCCCGATGAAATCGGCGACAAACAGCGTTTTGGGCTCACGGTATATTTCCGTCGGTGTTCCCACCTGATCGATGACACCCTGATTCATCACCACGATACGATCCGCCATGGTCAGGGCTTCCTCCTGATCATGGGTCACCATGATCGTGGTCACACCTAGCTTTCGTTGAAGGTCCTTCACCTCTTGACGGAGATAGGTGCGGACCTTTGCGTCGAGGGCCGACAAGGGTTCATCGAGCAGCAACAGACCCGGTGAGGTGGCGATGGCCCTTGCCAATGCGATGCGTTGCTGCTGGCCTCCAGATAGTTGGGAGGGGTATTTTTCCCCCTGATCAGGAAGTCCCACCAATTCCAGCAGCTCTTCCACCCGTTTTTTTATGTCGGCATGGGATAGTTTTTGATTTTCCAAACCAAACGCAACATTTTTCTGAACTGTCAGATTGGGAAACAGGGCGTAGGATTGAAAGACAATTCCAAAGTCACGTTCTGACGGCGGCAGTGCAGAGATATCTTGATCCGCCTGGTGCACCGTGCCTGAAGTTTGGATATCGAGTCCGGCAATGGCGCGTAGAAAGGTGGTCTTGCCACATCCGGACGGTCCTAGAAAGCAAATGAACTCCCCGTCATTAACGTCGATGGAAACATCGTCCAGTGCAACAAAATCGCCAAACTTTTTGGTCAGTCTGGATATCCGAAGATAGGGAGGTTTATTTGAGGTGCTGGTTGCAGACAAATCGCTTTTAATATTCATGCCCCTATTCAATGATTCCTTTGAGGAAACTGATTGAGGTTTCTACAAATGATTCTGCCGCCGTAGCTCACTCCGATTTAAAACTTCATATTGAAAGAGTGACAGCCTAACCTGATTGTAAACAGGTCAGGCTGTCAATAAGTACTATTTTTTTGGATCTGATTTGGAGTCGTATCGTTTCTGCCATTCGGCAAGAATTCTTTTTCTATTGTTGGCGGCCCACTCAAAATCGTTATCAATCAACCCGTCTAGTGTCTCTGGCGGAAAATATTTCACCGGTTTTGCGATGCCCTTATAGCCGACTACGGCATAAGCGCTGTTGTACATTTCCATGGCTTTTTTGGTGATAGTCCAGTCCATCAGCGTCTGGGCAGCTTTTAGTTTATCCGTCCCGGCCATGATGGCGTTTGCTTCCATGTCCCAGCCAATTCCTTCCCTTGGAATAATGATCTCCAGTGGTGCGCCCGCTGCTTTGGATCTCGCACCACGGAAGGCAAAGGAAACACCAATGGTCGTTTCTCCCGCGGCCGCCAGTTTAGCAGGCTTTGAACCCGAGTGGGTGTAACGTGCGATATTTTCATGCAGGAGGTCCATATAGGCCCACCCGCCCTTTTCACCAAACAGCTGCAGCCAGCTGGAAACATCCAGAAAACCGGTGCCGGATGAATTGGGATTGGGCATCACCACATGACCTTTGTACATCGGTTTGGTGAGATCCCACCAGGATCTTGGTGCCACCAGGCCATTTTTCTTCCCTTCGACGGTGTTGTAAGAAATCGCAGCGACCCAGGCGTCGATACCCACCCAGCTGGGAACAGGATCACTGTCGTAGAATTTCGGATCCAGGTTTTCTATGCCTTTCGGCTTGTATGGTTCGAACATGCCCTCGGATTTCATCAGCAGCAGAGAGGTTGCGGCAAGTCCCCAGATAATATCGGCCTGTGGGTTGTTTTTTTCCGCCAGTAGTTTAGCGGTGATGATTCCCGTTGAATCCCGAACCCACTTAATATTGATGTCCGGATGGTCTTCGTTAAACGTGGCTGCATATTTTTTGAGATCTTCTGCTTCAATAGCCGTATATACGGTTAGATCTACTGCCTGGGCTGTGCTCCCGAATACGATCATTGATACCGCTACAACGCATGTTACGACGACTAACTTCTTTAACACCTTATGCATCATGATCTCCTCCTAAGGTTGGGTTGGTTGAGTTGCAGTGTGCAACCGTTTAACCCTGAGTCAAAGACTAGGGTTCCTTTGTTTCCGAAATCTATGCTTATTTAACGTTGTACTGAAAGCGAGGCAAGATCCACTATAGGCGCGCAAAACGATATCCCCAATTTAAAGGATTTTGGTTAAGCCCATCTTGTTTGGATTGACCTTAACGCAGAACGCACCAGAATTTATTAAAGTACGCGACTCTCGTCTATTAGCAAACTTGAAAAAGAAAACCAAGGGCTAATCGTTTTCTAACAACCCCTGATTTTATAAATTCCATTCATTCTTAAAAGGCGGGTATCCGTATGGCAAATTAATTAATATCATAAAATTGATTACTCACGGTAATAGTGAACGTCTGAAAAAATCTACATACCTTGGATAAACAATTATACCATCGATTTTAAAATCACCAGGTCCAGCTGATCCGCAGAATCCTCCGCCCTGTCGGAAACCTCAACGATACTGTCCAGGCAAATTTTGAGATGAATCTTATGACTGTAATCCAGTTCGGAAGAAAAGATCTTCTTTGTCAAGTCCCACTCCATGCTGTCGACACGGGATTCCACCATGCCGATGTCCCTGGAGTGCTGACGCGAGACTTCTATGGGGCACATCCCTTTAAGATAACAGAGCACGCTGTGTCGCATGGGTTCCCCCACCCCCATGGACTCCTGGGTGACGTTGGAAAAATCGGCTTTGAATTCAGCGGGCACTTTGGGCCGCTGGTTGAGAAAAATATCACAGCACTCTTCGGCCGCATTGGCCACCGTGTCCATGCTCTCTACCAACTTGTAGATATCCTCCCGCAAAAGAGGCATGTAGGCACCGTAATAGAGTTGGTCCCGGATACCGTGGCGGATCATATCCGCCTCCGCTTCCATCCGGTCCGTTTGCCGGGCCTGGCTTTTTGCAAGGGGGATATCGTCCAACAAGTAGGCCTGGATGGTCTTTGCCGCCATGGACAGGCACTCCTCGACCTTCTCGGCATGTTTGGTGATCTGCTCGATCACCTCTTTTTCCTTTTTGAATATGAACATGGCTCCCCCGATCGGATTGGCGGGTGGGGTGCAACCCGCAGATTCGCGTATTAGCCGGTGACGGCTCTGACAGCCTTATATAGCACAAAGGCGGCGGCCGCCGCCAGGCTGGGAGTGAGCACCCAACCCAAAAGGATGGTCATCAGTGTCTTCCGGCTTATGGCCCTAGCGCCTTTGACCAACCCCACGCCCACTACGGCCCCTACGATAGCGGATGAAGTGGACACCGGGATCCCTATCATTGAGAACAGGTGCATTCCAAAAGCGGAACATGACTGTGCCACAAAAGCACCCTGCACATCCAGCGGAGTGATCCCCTTTCCCACCGTGTCGGCCACTTTCTGTCCATATGTTGCGGCCCCAAGGACAATGGCCGCGCCGCCAATGGCCAATAAAATCTTGGAATGGACGATCCCCAAGTTTGCAACCGGTCCCACGGCGTTGCCGGCGTTGTTGGCCCCCATGGAGTAGGCAACATAGCAGGAAGATCCGATGGCAAACCAACCCAGAGTATTTTGCATGAGCAACGCATTCATCCGGATCTTCCTTAACACAATGGTCAGCAGGCGGGACATCGTGTAGGCCAGCAGCATCACCAAAACAGGACACAGCAGCCAGCTTTCCGCGATGGTGGCAAATTTTGAAAAGTTCACGGGGGCATTGACGGCAAGCCCGATTCCCACCACCCCTCCCACCACGGCCTGGGAGGTGGACGTCGGGATGCGATAAAAAGTGGCCAGGGTGACAAAAAAACCGGAAGAGAGCAGCGCGACCACAATGGCCACGGGGCTGAGCTCCTGGGAGACGATGCCCTTTCCGATGGTTTTCATTACGTTGTCCCCTTGGAGCACCGCCCCCAGAAGGGCGAAAACGACCACCAGCATCACTGCCTTTTTAAAAGAGATTAAACCGCACCCGATAGTGGTCCCGATACAGTTGGCTGTGTCGTTGGCCCCGATGTTCCAGCCCACGTAGACACTGGCTGCGAGGAGTATGGCGAGTGTCAAATCGATGGTTTAAGCCTCCGATGATGATGCAGGGGTTTCCAGAATTCTTTCCGACAGTAAGGCCTCTCATCTGCACGATACATTATGTACCGGCAGAAATCTCAACATCCTGTATATTTATATAGATGTATATACAGCAATATCATTACTTACCTAACATGCAAATTGTCAACACCTTTTTATCGATAGCCTTTGCCCATCCTCCTCGTAAATTGTTTGATGCAGGATATCGAAGGCATGGTTCATCTCGTCCCGGGTGATGGTTCGTGCCGGTCGGGTTTTTTTGAAGGGATGAAAACGCTGATAGACTCTTTTATGTGGCGCGGACCGATGAATCAAGGTAATAATCTTCATAATATTCATGATTATCTGTCATCGATCCTATAATGATATTTACTTTGACTTGTATCATCCGACCCCATAAAATTCGATTCCATCACGATTCCTCCGTTTTCTGAAAAACCTTAGAGCGGCGTTTACCTTCAATCGCACAGTATGTATGAGGTGGCCATGGGACAAAGAAAAAAGCTGCACCGGTCCGAAGGGGATATCAATATCTCCCCGAGGCGGGACAGATGGCAGGCAGAACAGATCGACAGCGAAACCCGTTCACTCCTTGAAGCGGACCATCGCTATTTTTTGGAGCAGTCCCTATCCACACCCTGCCTCAACGCTATGAAGTCCTGTGACGGCATCTACATCGAAGACCTCCAGGGACGGCGGTACATGGATTTCCACGGCAACAACGTGCACCAGGTGGGGTTTTCCAACCCGGAGGTCGTAGCTGCCGTAAAAACGCAGCTGGATGCGCTCTCATTTTGCACCCGGCGCTACACCAATTACAAGGCGGTCGAACTGGCCAAAAAGCTGGTGACCCTGGCTCCCGGCGATCTGGGAAAAGTTCTCCTTTGTCCCGGCGGAGCGGAGGCGGTGGGCATTGCTTTGAAACTGGCCCGTATCGTCACCGGTCGACACAAGACCGTGTCCATGTGGGATGCATTTCACGGGGCGACCCTGGATACCATCTCCATCGGTGGCGAAGCGATCTTCCGGCAGGACATGGGTCCGCTGCTACCCGGCACGGAGCATGCCCCGCCGCCGGATGAATACCGGTGTGTTTTCGGATGTGGAAAAAGGGGCGGATGCGACATGACCTGTGCCCGTTATGTGGAATATATCCTTCAAAAGGAGGGCGACATTGCGGCCGTGATCGCCGAGCCCATTCGCAGCACTCCTTACATTCCCAAACCGGAGTACTGGCGGATCATCCGGGATGCTTGCGACCGCCACGGCGCCCTGCTCATTTTCGACGAAATTCCCCATGCCCTTGGCCGGACCGGAAAGATGTTCACCTTCGAAAACTTCGATGTGCAGCCGGACATGGTGGTCATCGGCAAAGGCCTGGGCGGCGGCATCTTCCCCATGGCGGCGGTGATCGCAAGAAAAGACCTTGACGTTGCGGGCAACCGTGCCTTGGGGCACTATACCCATGAAAAGAGTCCTCTGGGCTGCGCTGCTGCATTGGCCGCCATCTCATATATTGAAAAGAACCATCTTGTCTTTCATGCCATGGAACTGGGTCGTTATGCATTGTCCCGGCTGCAGGAAATGCAGGCACGCCACTCCATTATCGGTGATGTCCGAGGGCTGGGCCTTTTTATGGGCGTCGAGCTGGTCAAGGACCGGGAGACAAGGGAGCGCGCGGTGGAAGCAGCGGAAACGGTCATGTATGCGGCCCTTTCAAAGGGACTGAGTTTCAAGATCACCATGGGAAACATCCTGACCCTGACCCCGGCACTCACCATCACTCGGGACGAAATGGACCGGGCACTTGATATCATTGAAGAATGCATCGAAGAGGTAAATCAAAGCGCCGCCTCAGAAACCGCCAAGTCAGTCTAAAATGCGAAACGATTATCCGGAAAGAATCGTCCGCAATATCCAGAAATAGGCAAAGCCGATCCCTAAAAGTGCGCTGCAGGGAAACCACAGATAGCGGTATACCGGTATCAGGGATGTATTGAAGTAGGCATTGGACAGGAGAAAGCACAGGTGGAGCGGGGAGAATAGAACCCCCATGAATCCGCCGGTCATGGCTAACATCATATAGGGCAGCATCAGGTGGCCCTGCCCCAGCGTATGAATCAGAGAGATCAATATGGGGAAGGTGGTTCCCACAAAGCCGATGGTGATACCCACCACACCTCCCACCAAAAAAGGCAACAGGACAGATATGGGAATCAGCGGGATATGCCATCGGACCATTTCCCGGCTCACTTGGGAAACTGCCTGGCTGTCGGTCAGAATCCCTTGGAAGATCAGGATGGCGGAGACCATGTAAAACATCTTCAGGAGTTCTTTGTTGAAGACAATCTGCGCCCTATCCCTGCCGGGCATTCGGTTTCGATGCCACACCCACGCGATGGATACCCCCAAAGCCACGATCAGGCCGGTCTCCTTGGCGATGGTGAGTCCCAGGCGTCTGAAAGGTACCGTCAATAGTGTGCCCAGGCTGAGGCCGAGGACAATGGCGATCAGTATGGGGGTCAGTTCCCGGAGAAAAGGCATCATGGCGGTCCGCTCAGAACGGGGTCCTTCATCACCGGCGGCTTTTATGTTTCCGCCAATGGGAAGATATCCTGCGATCACTGCCACGAGAGTCATGGGAAACAGGCACACCACAAACACCCAAAGATCGATTCCTGAAATTGCGGTGGTGAGCAGCACCCCGGGATAGAGCGGCCACCAGTATTCCCAGACATGGCGGAACCAGTAGTTTACGTAACTGAGTTGTGGGCCGGTCAATCGATACTTCTCCCCCAGGTTCTTCACCATGGGAGCGGAAAATATAGCGCCGCCGGGCATGGGAAGAAGTCCGATGAGCGCCGGGAACACCACCACGTTAAAGCCGGCATGGCGAACCACCCCTTTGAAGTGGTTCAAGAGGCGCTCCATTTGACCCGCTGATTCCAGGCTGTGGCTCAAAACCAGGATCAAGGTGACCACGATGGATAATGATAGCGTCTTGGGGTGGATAAGGGAGAAAAATGCCGACTTTGCCACGTCGGCGGGATTTAGGCCGAACATAAAACCCAGGAGCACCGATCCTCCCAGAAATGCATTTCCCAGAGATAGCTTCTTTCGAATCGCTGCGAGAACCAGGACAAACACGATCAGAATTCTTACCACGGCGGGTAGGGTTTCCAGAAAGCTCATCGCGTATCAGGCTTTCCAGTCTCGATGCATCGCGCGAGAAGCTCCACCGGATGCAATACCGGCCTTTTCCCCAATTGCTCCATCTGGATCCGGCAGGTGGGACAATCGGTCACTCCCATGGAAGGGCCGGTATCTTCCATTCGCCCCATCAAATCGGCGCCGATACGGATGCTCAGGTCGGCATTTTCAGCGGACATCCCCCAACTGCCGGCCATCCCGCAGCAGTGGCTGGCAAGATTGACCGTTTCTAGACCGGGTATTCGCGAAAGCTGCGACAATGAGCTCTCCGGTTCAGGCTGAAGTTTCAAATGACACGGCATGTGATAGGCAACCCGGCCCGGGAAAGGAGAAAAATCCATACGCCCGGGATATCGGGCGATCAGGCTTGTGATGTGAACGATTTTATCCCCGATCCTACGGACCTTTCTACTTCCCAAAAGATCACCCCACTCCCGCATCAGAGAATACCCGCAGGATGAGCAGGTGACGGTAACGGCATCCACGCGGTCCAGCAATTCCCCCCATTTGTCCAAATTCTGTCGGACTTTGGCCATGGCTTGCGCCGTCATCCCTTTGGACATCATTGGCAGCCCGCAGCAGTGCTGGGCCGGCGTAAAGACCGTCATTCCCATCTGTTTTAGCAGGTTGACCGCGGCATGGCCGATTTCAGGTCGGATATAGCCCGCATAACATCCGGCAAAAAAGAGAACACGGGGATTCCCGCTGCCTTCAACCGGTTTTATCCGTTCAAAGAGCGATCGAAAAGCCGGCAGCACCGCTTCCCGTCTAGCGGAAAGTCCGGTGAGTCTCTCTGCAAGCCGCCTGGCAGATGTCGGCTGCACCATCCTTTCCAGGATCGGTACGACCTTCCGAATCATTCTTCCCGCCAACTCCACGCGGGTGGTCAGATGGCTCTCGATGGAGGGGCCGAACTTATCGATATAATAAGCACGGGCCTCGATTGCCATTTTGGGAATATTGACATGGGACGGACACTCTATTGAGCAGCTTCCGCAGTTGATGCAATGCCGGATCACATCCTGGAATCCGGCTTTATAAAGATTCTGTTCCCCAGTCTCCCCGCTGATCAAAGCCCGCAGCACATTGGCTTTGGCTTTGGGAGAAGCGGCCTCGTTCCGGGTAAATTTGAACACGGGGCACATCCGCGTGGCGGTGGTCACCGTGGTGCATTTTGAGCAGCCGTGACATTTTTCAATCTCCGTTGAAAAACCATCCGGCCAATCCAGGTGGGTATGGACCGGCGCCCTGCTCCGGTAACGGGTTCCGTACCTCAGATTTTTTCTCATCTGATCGGGATGGGGATCGGTTTTAATCTCTGGATTCAGGATCTGATTTGGGTCCAGCAGATTTTTGACTCGTTCGAAAAGAGGATAGATCTCAGGGTATTGGCGCCGAATAAACGCCGAGCGTAGCCTTCCGTCCCCATGCTCTCCTGAAACGGATCCGCCCAGAGAGTGCACCAGCTCAAAGGCTTCTTCAGAGAGGGTTCGAAGCAGCTCCACATCGCGGGATTGTTTTAGATCCAAAAGGGGCCGTGTGTGGATCAACCCTTTGGCGATATGTCCGTAGAGGACAAAGGTCACGTTTCTTTCCGTAAGGATTCGGTAAAGCCCCTTGAAATATTCGACCAGACGATCCGTGGGTACTGCCGCGTCCTCGATGAGCGCCAGGATCTTTTTGGATCCCTTCAAGCGATAGAGGATGGGAACGGCCGCCTTCCGAACGGCCCAGAACTTTTTTTTCTCTTCAGGGGAAACAGCGATATGCGCTTGCCCGGATAGTCCTTCCGAATAGAGGAGATCCTTGGCGTTCCGGGCCGGTTCGGCACACCGGTCCTTTGTGGTACCGTCAAACTCGATGAGCAGGACATTATCGATACCGTGGGGTATTTTTTCATTAAGAACGGCATCATTGTCCCTGGCGAGATTCAAAAGCGACTTGTCCATGATCTCGATACCGGACGGTTTCATGGGCAGGATCCGGAGGACCCCTTTGGCGGCGCTTTCGATATCATCGAAAAAAGCCACCACCAGGCTGTCGTGACCGGGCTTTTCCAAAAGCCGGAACGTCAGACGGGTCACAATCCCAAGGGTTCCCTCGGCGCCGGCAAACAGGCCGGATAGATCCGGACGGCCGTTTTTCACAAGTCCCCTCAGGTTGTATCCGCTCGAATTATAGCGGACCGGTGGATAGGCAGACTCGATCTGCCCTTTCTGATCTTCGTAGAGCGCGGTAAGCGCCTTCACTTCAGGCGGCTGCCGGTCCGGAGGATCTTTGGCAACGGCTGAGAGGGTGATCAGGCGGCCGTTTCCCAGGACGATCCTGGCATCCACAAGATAGTCCCCGGTGTTGCCGTATTTAACCGAGTGGGCGCCACTGGCATTGGTGCTCGCCATTCCGCCGAATGTGGCGTATTCGCCGCTGGATGGATCCGGTGGAAAGAACAAACCGGTGTTCTTCAGTGCGACCTGCAGTTCTCCGAATCGATACCCCGGCTCGCATTCAAAATAAAGACCTTCCGTGTCGAGGGTGATGAGCCGGTTCATATGGCGGGTAAAATCGAGGACAATCCCTTTCCCAATGGCGGAGCCGCAGAGACCGCTGCCCGCCCCCCTGGCATGGACGGAAACGCGATGTCGATTGGCGAACCTCACCGTTTGGATCACGTCCGCCTCATCTTTTGGATACACCACGCAATCGGGCTGGACCTGGAAAATGCTGCCGTCCGTGGACAACATGTAACGCCACAGGGAATCGGTCATCACCTCACCTTTGAGGCTTGATTTCAGGTCTGAATAATCGAACTTCATCATATCCCGTGCCTTTTTTGGGATTCGGTTCTCCATGATACTCAAGTCACGTATTGAGCTCATTATCCATATATGTGTCCGTCGCAATCGGCGTCGCTATCGGAATCCGGATCGAATCGCTTCAATACCCGGTTTGTCGATACCAATACCGATTCCGACCCCGACTCCGATCAAAGGCAACACCGCCGAACTTGGGTTTCCAACTAAAGGCATAATGGGGCGACCTTCCGGCGCCGTCAAAGGGCTCTTGAATCCGAAACCGAGTTATGATTAACTCATCCATCTGCGGACGGATCAGAAAAACGGTGGTACGACCCGTCGTCAGCACCGACACAATGCATATAACACAATCGCTTTTGCAGAGGGTAGTACCGATTGAAAAAAGTCTTCATTTTTCTCTTCATCGCCGCCTTTCTTCTGTTTTCCACTGCCTCCGGAATTTATCTGGAAATGCGGATCTGGGCAGAAAAGCCCCTTTCCAAAAGTTCCGCCATCATCCCGTTTTCCATTCCTGCAGGCCAGGGATTCCGTACCACGTCTGCGAATCTTCGCAGGGCGGGGCTCCCTCTCAATCCATTAAAGTTCAGACTGCTGGCGGTGACCGGGGGCGACGACAAAAAGATCCAGGCGGGCGACTACCAGCTAAGCGCAAAGATGTCCCCTCGAGAGATATTGAAAACCCTCCAAAAAGGGCATGCCCGGCTCTTCCATCTGACGGTTCCCGAGGGCTTCAACCTGCGCCAGATCGCATCGGCCGTTGAAAAACAAGGGTTTGGCCGTGCCGCAAGATTCTATCGTGCGGCCACGGATCCAGCGCTGATCCGCCAATTCAGTATCGGTGCCGCCAGCCTGGAGGGATACCTTTTCCCGGACACCTACTATTTCCCTCGGAAGACGGAACCACGCAAAATCATCATGACCATGATAAAACGGTTTCGTTCCGTTTATAATGACGATTGGATGTCACGCACCCGGGAGATGGGATTTTCAGTCCATCAGATCGTCACCCTGGCGTCCATTATTGAAAAAGAGGCCGGCACCGGAGCCGAGCGACCGATCATCTCATCCGTTTTTCACAATCGGCTCAAACGCGGCATGCGGCTGGAAGCGGATCCGACTGTGATTTACGGGATTGCCAATTTCAACGGAAACCTCACCCGAAAAGACCTGAAAACGCCAACTCCTTATAATACTTACGTGATTAGGGGATTGCCGCCGGGTCCCATTGCCGCACCGGGAATGGCGTCCCTTGAGGCCGCCCTGTACCCGGCTGCCACTGCTTATCTGTATTTTGTGGCGAAAAAGGACCGGACCCATTATTTTTCCACCAATTACAGAGAACACCAAAAGGCGGTCAGAAAATACCAGCTCCGCCGTTGACAGGTAACCCCGACCAAAATGACACCGGACCTGGATCCAAATTATCTCACGCACGAACAACTGGCCGGCCAGCGCCTTTTGGCCGGATTTGACGGAACCGAACTGAACCGGGACCTTAAGCTTCTCATCGGAACGCTCAAGGTCGCCGGAATTATACTCTTTGCAAGAAACATCCGCTCGCCGCAGCAGGTTCGCAGGCTGTGCCAAGATGTACAGGAGTACGCCGCTTCGTGCGGACAGCCGCCTCTTTTAATCGCCGTCGACCAGGAAGGAGGCCAGGTCGCCCGGTTGAAACCGCCCTTTTTTACCCAGTTTCCTGGCAATCCAGAGATGCGGGACGAAACCGACGCTGTCTCATTTGCAAGGGTCACGGCCGAAGAACTCCATGGGATTGGAGTCAATATGAACATGGCACCGGTGATGGATGTGACGGATCCCCGCATCGACAGCGTGATGCGCAAGCGCGCATTCGGATCCGACCCAAAACGGGTGGCGCGTCTGGGGGGCATCGTGATTGACGGGCTGCAAGGCAGGGGCATCATGGCGGTTGCCAAGCATTATCCGGGTATCGGCCGGACCACCCTGGATTCCCATCTGGACCAGCCCCATTTAAAGGCTGGGACAGATGAGATGGAACGGGTAGATCTCCCCCCGTTTGCGGCAGCGATTGAGCACGATGTGGCCGGCATCATGCTCTCCCACATTCTGTACCAGGATATGGACCCCGATTGGCCGGCCAGCCTGTCTCCGAGAATCGCCTTGAAACGGTTGAGAAACCACATGGGGTATGACGGCATCGTCATGACGGATGATCTGGATATGGGTGCGATCAAAGGCCGTTATGGAATTGAAATCATCATGCGGCAGATATCCGGCGCGGATATCGATCTGGCGTTGATCTGTCACAAAGGCCCCGACATCCGGAAGGCTTTCGATGGTCTGCAAGAGATCATCGTCACATCAATGGAAGGGAAAGCCTCTGCACAGCGTTCGGCGGAACGCGTCATAAGGACAAAGAGACGGTATCTCTCAGGCAAGTAGGATCTTGTCAATCCATGAGGGAATTCATTGCCTGACTCTCATTGATGGATCGAAATCCCAAATATCAAATCCCAAACCCCAAATAAATTCCAATGACAAAATTCCAAAAACCTACAAAAGGACTCCCCCTGAAGTTTGGTCATTGGAAATTGGGATTTATTTGTTATTTGATGATTGGAATTTAAAGATCTGGGCCCTAAATTGAAAATTATCCCAGCTATATTCGACGACACACATAAGGTCTGGCCTTCAAATCGACCCGTGGGTTCAGTCCACAGGCGTCCGGGAGTATACATCGTCATCCGGCCTGCCGCGTCTTCCCTCCTGGAGGTGGTGGTAACCCACTGCAGCGATCATGGCCGCGTTATCCCCGCATAGGGACACGGCGGGAATGTGAAGGGTGAGACTGCTGTCCGCCGCCTCTTTTACAAGCCGCTCTCGCAAGCGCCGGTTGGCCGCCACGCCCCCCACCAGGGCGATATGCCGGCACTTTTTTTCCCCGGCTGCGTGGATCAACTTGTAAGCCAGCACATCCACTACCGATTCCTGAAAACCGGCGGCAATATCGGGAATCCGCTCTTCGATGCCGGTACCATGGGTTCTTATATATCTTCCCACAGATGTCTTGATGCCGCTGAAGCTGAAATCGAATGCGGATCTGTCCAAATAGGACCTCGGAAAGTTGATCCTGTTGGGATCTCCCTTTTCCGCCAAACGGCCGATAATCCCGCCTCCTGGATAGCCAAGGTCTAGCATCTTGGCGACCTTGTCGAATGCTTCCCCCGCGGCATCGTCACGGGTGCGCCCCATCAACTCTACAGTGGTGTGCCCGGTCACATGATAGATCGCAGTGTGCCCCCCGGACGCCAGCAGGGCAACAAATGGAAACGGTGGGGGGTCCGGTTCCAGAAATACGGAATTGATATGCCCTTCCAGATGGTTGACGCCCACCCAGGGCAGGTTCCGTGCCTCGGCAAAAGCGCGGGCAAAAGAAAATCCCACCAGCAGGGCTCCCACAAGGCCGGGCCCCTGGGTGACGGCAACGCCATCGAGGTGATCGGTTTCGATGCCCGATTTTTCGATGGCCGCTTTCACAACCGGAGATATCGCCCGGATGTGATCCCTGGAAGCGAGTTCTGGCACCACGCCGCCATAAGGGCGATGGGTCTCGATCTGCGAGGATACCACCGAAGAACGGATATCCGATCCGTCCACCACCACTGCAGCCGCTGTTTCATCGCAGGATGTTTCGATGCCGAGAATATTCATGGGATTGGATTTAATCTAATCGGATGAGAACCGGTCAAAGCGGAATCAGGCTACCGGGCCACACGGGCACCCTTTTTAATGGCAACTCAGTTTCGGCACACAGGCGCCCGCTTCTGCGCCCTGGCTATCCAGGCCATCAATCTTCGGCAGTGACCGGTCAGCACACGCAGGGGCACGGATGTGGCCGTGATCAGGCGGGATTTCGTCTCCATGCCCTTAACTCCACCCGATCCGGGATCTTTTTTTGCCCTGCTCGACGACACGTCCGATGATAAAGGCCTGTTCCTTCATGACGCTGAGCCGTTCCAGGATCTCTTGTGCGGCAGTATCGGGGACAACGGCGATCATGCCGATACCGTTGTTGAATGTCCGCATCATTTCTGCTTCTTCAACATTTCCGGCTTCCTGGAGAAAATCGAAAATTGGCGGCACTTCCCAGCTGTCTTTTTGTATTTCTACACCACAGGCGTTGGGAATGATGCGGAGGATATTGTCAGCGATACCGCCACCCGTGATGTGGGCAAGACCGTGGACAGGCAAATCCCTCAGCAAACTGCGGACGGTCTCCACATATATCTTGGTAGGCTCGAGGAGCGCTTCCCCGATGGCTTTTCCCAGTTCCGGAACATGGTCGTCTATTTTCAGCTTCAGGTGGTCAAAGCAGATTTTTCGTACCAGGGAATATCCGTTGCTGTGGAGGCCGCTGGAGGCGATGCCGATCAGTTTGTGCCCCACCCGAATCTCGGAACCGTCCACTATTTTATCATTGTCCACGATTCCAACTGTGAATCCGGCAAGGTCGTATTCCCCAGGTTGGTACAGACCCGGCATCTCTGCTGTCTCTCCGCCGATCAGCGCGCATCCGGCCTGCCGGCATCCCTCGCCGATGCCCCGGACGATATCCTCAGCCACACGGGCATCCAGAATCCCCATGGAAAGATAGTCAAGAAAAAATAGGGGTTTTGCACCCTGAACGATAATATCGTTGATGCACATGGCCACCAGGTCGATACCGATGGTATCGTGTCGGTTCATCATAAAGGCAATCTTCAATTTGGTGCCCACGCCGTCGGTGGAACTGACCAGAACCGGTCTGTCATAATTCTCCGCATTGAGGGAAAATAGCCCCCCGAAACCTCCGATTTCACCCATGACGCGTGTTCGCGGTGTCTGGCGAGCGATCTTTTTCACCGCTTCGACAAAGGTATTGGCTTTGTCGATATCCACGCCCGCATCGGCGTAGGTCAAAGATTTGCCCATGTTACCTCTCCTCCGGTGGGTATTTGCAGAAAATGCAAAGATAAAAAGTTAAACGCAACCATCGTAAAAGTCAAACCTTTAATGGCATCCCATTGAATTGACATTACCGCCGTCCTATTGTAATTGAGGGCTTTGCGACTGCTATTGGTGGGGTATCGGTATCTTCTGAAATCGTAAGGGGAATCGGGGACGGAACCATGAAAGAATTCGCCAGACTGGACCGCCTACCACCGTATGTCTTTGCAACGGTGAATGAGATCAAGATGGAAGCCCGCAGGGCGGGTCACGACATCATCGACCTGGGCATGGGCAACCCGGATATCGGGACCCCGGACCATATCGTGGACAAACTGGTGGAATCCGCCAGAAAGCCCCACAACCACCGCTATTCCGCCTCCATGGGCATTACCAAACTAAGAAAAGCCATCACCGGATGGTACAAACGCCGTTTCGATGTAGACCTCGATCCTGATACCGAGGCGATCGCGACCATCGGGGTCAAGGAGGGGATGTCGCACCTGATTCTGGTGACCATCCGCCCGGGAGATGTGGTCTTTACCCCCAATCCGACCTATCCGATCCACCCCTTTTCCGCCATCATCTCGGGCGGGGATGTGAGGGGAATACCGGTGGGACCGGATCAGGATTTTTTTAAAAATCTGCTGAACGCCACGCGCCAGACATGGCCACGACCCAAAGTGCTCATTTTAAGCTATCCCCACAACCCCACAACCGAGGTTGTGGATCTTACGTTTTTTGAGAAGATCGTCGATTTTGCCAAGGAACACGACATCATGGTGATCCACGATTTCGCCTACGCGGATCTCGTGTTTGACGGCTATCGCGCCCCGAGTTTTCTCCAGGCAAAGGGAGCCAAAGAGGTCGGGGTCGAGTTCTTCTCGCTATCCAAAAGCTACAGTATGCCCGGCTGGCGGGTGGGCTTCTGCGTTGGAAACCCGGAAATCGTTTTCGCTTTAAAACGCATTAAAAGCTACCTGGATTACGGTATATTCCAACCGATCCAGATCGCTTCCATCATCGCTCTGAGCGGTTCAGACGAGATGGACGATATCAACGGTCTGGACCGACGGCAGCCATGTGTCCGGGAGATCTGCGATACCTACAAGTCCAGAAGAGATGCGCTGATAACAGGACTGGATCGGGTGGGATGGGAGATCAAGCCGCCACTTGGGACCATGTTTGTATGGGGCAGAATCCCCGAACGGTTTCGGGAGATGGGATCTGTCGAGTTTTCCAAATTCCTCATCAAAGAGGCCGGGGTCGCGGTGGCGCCGGGACTTGGATTCGGCGAATATGGAGATGAATTTGTCAGGTTCGCCCTTATCGAAAACAACATGCGAATCAGTCAGGCGGTACGGGGGATCCGCAGGGTGATGACATAATGGACTGCTTCGAGACGATCCACCCCTGTAACTAGTGTCTGTCCATAAATAGGGATTTTTTCGTGAGATCAAGGAGGATGTCAGATTAAACCCGGAGGAATAGCCTTCTATTTCGAGGAGTTAAATCATGGCATCCGACGCCGATATCGCGGAAAAAGACCATTTAT